>Ga0315553_10003317_pt1 | contig 12556 bp, 12 predicted proteins | sample SalMarSW160140MG_FD_203099 | JGI IMG/M metagenome (GOLD analysis project Ga0315553, IMG submission 203099) | Salt marsh sediment microbial communities from the Plum Island Ecosystem LTER, Massachusetts, United States - Salt Marsh Sediment SW1601-40 ... | reverse complement strand
CAGTGGATCTTCATTCGAAGCGCTACCTGGTCGCCAGGAATATGGGGATGAACATGTCGCGCTCCACCAGGTTGCCATGATTCCCCAGCCGGCCCTCCTCGTTTACGTGGTGCATTCCATGATCCGCGAAGATGACGACCAGCGTCCCCGACGGCAACAGTTCCAGAATGCGGCCCACAGCCGCATCTTCCTTCGCAATGACATCGCATTCCTCCGGGGCGCCCGGTCCGTAGGTATGACCTGCGTCATCGATCCCGTGAAAGTGAACAAACAAGATGTCCGGCGTCCCTGCACTGAGGACACTCAAGACGTTGGTCAGCACATTGTCGTCGGTGCTGCCGTTGCCGTCGAAATCGGCAGACAACTGTGATTCGGCATTACGAAGAGCGAAGGAGAGGCTTTCGCCTTCCACCGCCACTGAGGTCAGCCCGGCGGAGGTTGCCACATCGAACAGAGTCTCGGTATCCGTCTTGCGGATGCCCCGTTGGTCAACTCCGTGCACCTCCGGCGGCGCACCCGTCAACAGTGACGCGGTGGACACGGAGGTGATGGGCGGATAGGTGGTCAACCCAATCAAGGGCTCTCCCAGAGAGCCGATGTTGGGAATCAGCCCGTCCGCGAGGGCCTCTGTGTACCTCACATAGCCGAAGCCATCCAAGAAGAAGAGCACCACTCGATCGAGTGGCGGCGTCTCCAGCACGCGTCCGGTGGACTGCTCAGGCTCGCGCAGACCCAGAGCCGAGCATACCGTCGGCACGATGTCGGTTATGGATGCCTCGACCTGGCTCAGAAGAGAGGAAGGCGCCGCATCAAGACGCGAGGCCTCGATCCTCTCTCCACCGATGCTCAGAGTCCCGTCACTCCACCACCAGGCGCTGTCAGCAACCTCGAGCCAGTCTATCCTACGCTCGGCACCGTCAGCCTCCGTGACGACGAGCTCTTCGACGGATCTGTGCCCTGCGCTCACCAACACTCGCTCCACAGGCACAGCTTGACCGCTGTCCACATCTTCCGCGTAGACCTCCAGTTCGCGTAGGACCGCGGAATCCACCACGAGCATACCGCCGTCAGGCTGCGACACCGCAACCTGCCAGGCGGGACCACAAGCGACCAGGCACACTGACAGCGCCAGCAGAACGGCGATGGCACGGGTACATGCAGATGTTCTCAGAAAACGCAACTCCTCCCTCCCAGCGAACACCGTGAGCCTGGAGAAGAAGGCACCGAGGACAGATCCGCCGGTCCGGAGACTTCGGCTACCTTCTTCAGATCCCCAGCTCGCTCCAGGACCACTCGAGCCTCAAACCCAACAAAAGCCTGCGGGCGGCGTGCCCGCAGGCAAGAACACTCTTTCTGCGTAGTCTGCACAAGGTGCCTCGCTGATCAGGGCGTCAGTGAGGCGACGTTCTCGACCTTCTTCACCCCTGGCACCTGCTCCATCAGGCTCTTCTGGACACCCTGTGTGAGGGTCATCGCCGAGAATGGACAACCGACGCAGGCTCCCGTCAACTTGACCTTCACGACTCCATCCTCAGTCACATCCACCAACTCGATGTCCCCGCCATCCTGCCGGATATACGCTCTAACCTTCTCCAAGGCTTTCTCAACATCCTCGCGCATGGGATTCGTACCTCTCTCTCCAGGTTTCGGGAGATGCTCTCCCCTTGTCCCCAATCATACCAGGATTCGAGACCGTTTGCCAATCGTTCGTCACCCGAACTGGCATAGGGTCTGGAGCTCTTGCGTGCAGCCTCTCCGGCTGCCACTAGCAGTCTTCCCCTGGGACCTGCGCGGCCCTCACATCGTTGAGTCACGCCTGAGCTGCACTATCACCGTCCCCAACCCTGCCAGGCTCAACCCCAGCGCTCTCTGCCAGGTGAGGCTCTCGCCCAGGAACACCCACGCGAGAACGGCGATCTGTGCTAGCATCGTGCTGTTGATGATGCTGGACTCTACAGCCGTGAGCGTCCGCAGCGTGCGATTCCACAAGGTGAAGGCGAACGCTGTGTTCACGACCGCTAACCAGCCGATGATCATCCAGTGCTGTACACTCAGCGGGGGAAGTCCCTGGATAGTCACCCCCGTCGTCACCAGCACCAGAGCCCCTACGCCCATGCTGACCGCGGTTACCGGAAGCGGCTGGATGTCGGCTCGGCGATTGACGGCACGCCCCAGAATCGATGAACCCGCGTTGGCCAAGACGCCGACCAGTGCCGCGACCAGGCCCAACAACTGGGAGCCCGGGAATGCAGGCGGGTGGAAGTAGATCACGATACCCAGAAGATTCAGAACCACGCCCCCCCATTGAAGAAGATTCAGCGGCTCCGCCAGGACCCAGATGCCCATGAAAGCCACCGTCACGGTGGTCAGATTCCAGAGCAGGCTGACACTCATCGCTGGCAGGTAGGCCAAGCTCAAGAACGAGGTGCCCTGGGTCACGGCGTAGAAGAGAAAACCAAGAGCCACCAACTCTAGCCATCTGCGACGCTTGAGCCGTCGAAGCGATACGAGGCTGGAAGACCGCAGAAGGAGGGGGAGGAGGCAGAAAAACGCGAGAATGTAGCGCAGTCCAGCAAAGGTCAGTGCAGGTATGTCTTGCAGCCCAATCTTGATCAACACCCAGGAGGTGGACCACAAGAATGTCACGAAGAGCGCCTGGAGAATGGCACACAGGCGAGGAAAGCGGTTCTGAAGCACCGTACCTCCTCCACCGATGAAGGGCAAGCCGAGACTCCACGCAAGTCGCCCGGATACCTCCCATCCGCTCGCGCAGACTTGGAGTGTCAGCAGGTTCAGGGGCGACACAATCCCGGTGCACCAACCTTGGCTTGGCTTGCCCGCTCTGCGCCTGGCGCAGCTACAGCGGGGGGATTATAGCCAACGCCTGATGCGAAGCCAACGACACCGGTCGCAGAAGATGCCTGGCAGTGATACAATTGGCTCCCGGGCGCGATGCAGGACTGGCTCTGCACACGCACACGATTCTGGCCACTCTGCCGCGTTCATGCGTGGCGCGGCGAGCGGCGGCCCACGAGAAGGCCAGCTCTCTTGCAGGAGATAATCGGCCATGGTCCATCACGAGCCCGCACGGCTCGCCAAAGGCACTTTTCCATCCGCGTGGAGAACCTGACGTTCTCCTGCGGAGCGCAAACCATACTTGACAGCGCCTGCTTCACTCTGGACAATACCAGGACGAGCTGTCTGGTAGGGAAGAACGGAGTGGGAAAGACGACGCTGTTGAGAATCCTAGCCCGCCAGTTCAAGCCCCACGGAGGGGAGATCGTGGCCTCACGTCCCGACTACACCGTGGCCTGCGTGCCTCAGGCTACCGGGGCCTTGACGGCCCAAACGGGAGCCCTGGATTTCTTGCTCCAGCCTTGGCCGGGGGCTGTCAGTGTACACGACCCGGAGTCGTCCCTCGATCGGACCGTGGGGGAAACTCCCCTGGGCCGATCCGGCGGTCTCGCTCGCCGTATGCACACCAGAGACGCCTATCGCGCCAGGGCCAGCGCCAAGAAAGGCTTGGTCTCTTTCGTGGGCCTGCCGCCCGGCGACGAGAACAGACCGGTCGGTTCGCTGAGCGGTGGTCAGAAGACCAGGCTGCTCTTGCTTCACGCACTGGCCGGCGACCCGGACCTGCTCTTGCTGGACGAGCCTGACAACAATCTCGATCAGCCCGGGAGGCAGTGGCTCATCGACGCCATTAGAGGACACCACGGCACGGTGCTCATCGTGGGACACCGCGAGAGCTTCATCAGCCAGGTTGCCCACAGGGTCCTCGAACTGTCCGATCACGACCACAAGGTCCACACCTACACCGGCAGCTATGCCGATTACCTGGAGCACAAAGCGGCCAAAGAGCAGATGGAGGAGAAAGAGAGGCTCCACACTGACAAGGAACGAAGGCGGCTCAAGGCCGCCATCCAGAAGCAGGTCAGGCTGGCACGGAGAAGTCAGCGTGGCCCTGGGCAACCCAAAGACCGAGATAAGATAGCCGCCAAACACAAGAGCGCTCGAGCAGCTCAGAAGCACCACAAGCAGGTCACCAGGCTCAAGAAGCGACTAGCCGACCTGCCTGCCGTCCAGCAACGGCAGTTTTCGCCACTGAAGATCCACCTGCAACCGGCGGACTGCGGCCATGCGGTGATCAGGGCGTCCAAGCTGAAGAAGACCTATCACAGAACGCTCTTCGAGGACTTCTTTCTGCGGGTCTCCAAGGGCCAGCACATCGCGGTTGTCGGTCCGAACGCCTCGGGAAAGACGACGCTGCTGAGAATGCTGGCCGGTCTCGCCGAACCGGATGAGGGAGAGATCCAGCTTGGCCACGGGGTCGTGGTGGGTTACTTCCCCCAAGAGTTGGAGGGCCTGCCGGACATCTCAGTGCTGGAGTACTTCAGGCAGAGTGTGGTCATGGACGTCACCAGCCTGCGCCGAGAACTGAGCCACTACCAGTTCACGGAAGCCAATGTCCTGGCCGGCATGCGCTCGTTGTCGGCCGGAGAAAGAGCACGCGTGTTCCTGGTCCAGTTCGCGCTGAGCCAGGCCAATCTGCTCCTACTCGACGAGCCGACGAACAACCTCGACCCACAGTCGAGAGAACGGCTGACCGAGGCCTTGGCTGACTATGCCGGGACGATGCTCGTGGTCTCTCACGATCTGCCTTTGTTGGGCGAATTATCGATACATAAGACTCTTCGACTGGGCGACGGTGTTATCCACACGGAGTATGGCTTTACAATGCAGTAGCTGGGGAGCGTCAAGATAGACCGCCTGGGGTCTGACACCGGGAGTGCGGCCGTCTGTGCACCGAGCGGCCCGACGACACATGCTTATCCCCGCACGCGCCTTCACCTTGCCGAGCCCCGGTGCCGCGTGTCGCTACCCTGACAAATAGGGCTTCGAGGGTGGCAGTCGCCAGGCCGAGCCTATCGACGAGGGCAGTCGTCCGTATGCTCGCCAAGCGCTATTCAGGAAGGTGAAAGAATGAGCACGAGTTTCTTTGAGCAGGTCTATCGAGTGGTGGCCATGATCCCTCGTGGCCGCGTGGCTACGTACGGACAGATCGCTGCCTATCTGGGCAATCCGCGCGGGGCACGCACCGTGGGCTGGGCCCTACACTCCACGCCAGCAGGGGTGGACTTGCCATGGCACAGAGTCATCAACGCGCAGGGTCGCATAGGCGGCCCGCCTGACGGGTACAGGGCCAGGGAGCAGAGAGCGCTGCTGGAAGCCGAGGGGATCGTTTTCAACAGAGGCGGGCGCATCGATCTGGAGGAATACGGTTGGCAGATTCCGTGATCACCGAGACACAAGAGCACTACAGACGCAACTTCGCCTGCCTCGTAGGCGATTGGGTGGCCTTCGTCACCGGCATGGCGTTCGCCAGCTACACCACCGTCATTCCCTCGTTCGTCAATCAGATCACAGATTTCGCCCCCCTGATCGGGCTAGCGACCACAATCCCCAATGGAGCCTGGCTTCTTCCACAACTCATAGCTGCGAACTACGTTGGCAGCAGGAAAAGGAAGAAGCCGTGGGTCATTGCCCTGTCGTTCCTGGGGCGACCCATGTACTTCCTGGTCGCGCTGGCCATGTTCATCGCCGGGAGCAGGTATCCATGGCTCCTGCTGGCCGTGTTCTTCCTCGCAGAGACCGCCTTCTCCACGCTCGATGGCTTGGCGAGCGTGGCCTGGTTCGATATCCTCAGCAAAGTCATCCCTGCCCAGACACGAGGTCGCTTCTACAGTGCCGCACAGGTGCTTACCGGCCTGGCGTCCATGGCCGCAGGCGTCGTCGTGGCGCGAGTGCTTGGCCCCGGCGGACCTCCCTTCCCGCAGAACTATGGTCTGTTGTTTTCCTTGGCCTCCACTCTGCTGTTGGTCTCGCTTGCTTGCTTCCTTTTCGTGAAGGAGCCAGTTCTTGACGTCAAGCACAAGAGAGAGGCATGGCGGGTCTATCTCCCCAGACTGGCAGGTCTGCTTCGCAGCGACGAGCAGCTTCGTCTGATCAACGCTGTTCGTCTCCTGGCCGCACTCGGCGCACTGGCCGCACCCTTCTACGTAGTTCACGCGACGGACATCCTAGGCCTGGGTACCGAGAGCATCGGACTATTCGTCTCTGCCCAGGTCGTCGGCGGCCTGATCGCCAGCCTGGCCATGGGCTACCTGAATGAGAGATCCGGAAGCAGGACCGTGTCCCAGCTCACGGTGGTGCTAGGACTAGGTCCTCCCCTGCTGGCATTGCTCTTCCACTACTTCCGCCCACCGGCCGTTTTCGCTGCCTACTCCTACGCGCTGGTGTTTCTCTTCATCGGTGCCAACTACAGCGGATATGTCCAGGGCTTCATGAACTTCGTGCTCGATATCGCTCCCCCAAAGGAGAGACCCGCCTACGTGGGGCTGTATAACACCCTTGGCGGCACCCTCACCTTCGCGGCGCCTCTGCTGGGAGGATGGCTATTGGAGGGCACCTCGTACCCCATCCTCTTCACTGCGACAGCCATGGGGCTGCTTGCCAGCCTCGTTGCCACGCTGCGGCTCAGGGAACCTCGTCGCCTCCGGCCAGTGCAAGCGACGGAGGATTGTCCGAAGCGCTCGGCTCAGCTATAATCCTGGCGACGAACATCCAAAGAGGTCTCCTATGAGATTCGACGGTCGGACCAACAACGAAATGCGCCCCGTGACCATCACCTCGGGTTACCTCGACCACCCAGAAGGTTCTGCTCTCATACAGGTGGGGCGCACGCGGGTCATTTGCACTGCCAGTGTGGAGGAGCGAGTGCCGCCTTGGCTCCGCGATCAGAGCCAGGGCTGGGTCACGGCCGAGTACGGGATGCTGCCCCGCTCCACACATCAACGTATGCCGCGAGAGACGCGTGGCCCGAGGGATCGCACCCAGGAGATCCGTCGCCTCATTGGGCGGTCCCTCCGAGCCGGCGTGGACTTGACGCTACTGGGCGAGCGGACGGTGACCGTCGACTGCGACGTGATTCAGGCAGACGGTGGAACGCGCACCGCGTCGATCACCGGTGGCTATGTGGCACTCGCCATAGCCCTGCGCAAGCTCATCAAGGGGGGACTTCTGTCACCCAGGGTGCTTGGCTCACCCATCGCCGCGGTGAGTGTAGGAGTGGTCCAGGAAGAAGTCCTGCTGGACCTGAACTACGATGAGGATTCTCAAGCTCAGGTGGACTTCAACGTGGTGATGACCGCCGCAGGCAAGTACGTCGAAGTGCAGGGGACAGCAGAAGAAGGTGCCTTCTCCAGAGAGGTGATGGATCAGCTGCTCGAACTGGCGGAGAAGGGGATCGCCGACCTAGTCAAGCTGCAAAGAGACGCCTACAGCCAGTAGGGCTCCCGGCCTACGCCAGGGGCCCCTTCTTGTGGGCGTGCGCCTCCAAAGATAGATCGATGATTCTGTCCAAGAACTCCATCGGGCTCATCCCCGCCTCAGCAGCCTCGTGGAAGATGCAGGTCGACGGCGTCATGCCGGGCAAGGTATTGGACTCGGTGACGATCACCTCGCCGTCGATCACAAACCCATCCATCCGAGCGTACACCTTCAGCCCTAGGGCCCGGTAGGCTTGCACCATGACGGCTTGGACCTGGCTACTCTTCTCCTCGGGAAGCCTGGCCGGGGTGATGTTCTCTCCCTCTCCGGGCAGGAACTTCTCCTCCACGGTCAGGAAGTCCCCCTTGCGAATCGTCTCCGTGGGTGGAAGCGCCGTAAACTCTCTGTTGCCGACCACGGCGCAGGTGATCTCCATCCCGACGAGCGCTTCCTCCACGAGCGCCGTGGTGTCCCATAGGAAGGCCTCCTCCAAAGCCGCATCCATCCCCTCGGGTCCATGGACTACCGAGATGCCGGTGCTACAGCCCTCACGAGTCGGTTTCACCACGCAAGGATAGCGGAGAGACTCCCCCACCACGTCAAGGATCTCCTCTGACTGTTCACCCCAGCCGGCTTCCGATATAGCCACGTACTTCGGCACCCTGATGCCGGCCTCAGCCAGGAGCTTGCGCTGCACGTGCTTGTCCATTCCAATGGCCGAGCCCATCACGCCGGACCCGGTGTATGGAACGTTCAACAACTCCAGAAGCCCCTGCAAACAGCCATCCTCGCCGTACTTTCCGTGCAAGCCGATGTAGACGAAGTCCACTCTCGCCCGGAGCTCCTCGTAGGGAATCCTCGTGCCCTCTCCCTCCAAACGGTCACTTATGTCAACGGTGGTGTTCTGAACGAGAAGCTGAAGGGGAATCTCCCAAAACGCCCCCGCCGAGTCCAGGAAGATCGCGATCGGCTCGTATCTGGCAGGGTTCAAGTTGAAGTAGATGTTGCGGCCGCTCTCCAGGGAGATCTCTCTCTCGGAGGACATGCCCCCCAACACCACGCCTACGCGCAGCTTGCCGACGTCGTCCTGCTTGGTCATAGAGGTGTTTCCATCACACTTATCTAGAGTGGCCCCTTCTTCGCCGCGTGCGCCTCCACGGCCAGCTCGATCATGCGGTCGAAAAGCATCATTGGGTTCAGACCGATGTCTGCTGCCTGGTGAAACAGGAAGGAGGAGGGGTTCATGCCAGAGGACGTGTTGGGATCCGTGATCAGTACACGGCTGCCGTCCACCAGGAACCCGTCGATCCTGCCATAGTTGGCCATACCCAGGGCCCGGTAGGCCTTCACTACCTCTCTCTGTATCTTCTCCAGGACTTCCTTGCTCACGCGGGCAGGGGTGATCTTCTGAGACTGCCCCGGCATGTACTTGTCCTCGTAGGTCAGGTATTCATTGGTGGTAGCCGTCTCAGTGGGCACCATGGCCTGGAGTTCGTCGTTGCCCAGCACGATGCACGAGAACTCCAAGCCTTCGAGGCGCTCCTCCACCAGCGCCAGGTTGTCCCAGGAGAAAGCTTCTCTCAAAGCCTCGTCGATCTCGCTCTCCTCGCTCACCACCGAGACGCCAATGCTGGAACCCTCCCTATCCGGCTTGATCACGCACGGCAGACCAACGCTCTCCACTATCTGCTGGCGAACAGCTTCGGGATCCTCCTCCCAGTCCAGGTCCCCCACCAGCAACTCACGGGCTGACTCCACCCCAGCTTGCGTCAGAAGCCTGTGTGCCATGTACTTGTCCATACAGACCGCTGAGGCCAGCACCCCTGAGCCGGTGTAGGGTATGCCCAGAAGCTCCAACAACCCTTGCACGCAGCCGTCGTCTCCGTATTTGCCGTGCAGTGCAATGAAAGCGAAATCTATCAACGAGGGGAGTTCCTCATAGGCTACCCTCGTCGATTCCCCCTTCAGGCGAGCCAGGATGTCCGCCGTGGTGTTCTGGATCAGGAGCTTGTGAGGGATGTGCCACAGTCGTCCCTCCAGGTCCATGAAGATGGGGACCACGGAGTACCTCTGGGGATTCAGATGCACGCACACCTGCCGGCCGCTGGCCAACGAGGCCTCTCGCTCTGCGGAGATTCCCCCCAGTACCACACCCACACGCATCACAGACATGGCCTATCCGCACACTCAATCTTAAGTCTCGCCCATTATAGCAGCGCCAATGGGCGGAGGCAAGAGGAAGAGCCGAGTCGGCACCTGGCTAGGATTCGTACTCCTGCACCTTGCGCCGCAATCCCTCGGGGACGCGCTCCGGACGGCGAGATACCTTGTCCACGTTCACAGCCTTGATGTGACCTGTGGCCACCAGTTGCTCAGATCCGTCCCTGTAGATGGAGAACTCGAAGCTGAGGCTGCTATTTCCGATGCTCGCGATACGCACGAACACATTCAACGTCTCGTCGAAGTGGGCGGGGGCAAAGTGCCGGCACAATGATTCTACGTAGAGAAGATCCATGCCATCGTCGAGGAGCTCAGGATAGCTGTAGCCAATGGTTCGCATGTACTCCAGGAGCGCTTCGTCGAAATACGTGTAGTAGTTCCCGAAGAACACATGCCCCTGCGCATCGGCCTCCGCGTATCTAACCTTGAGCGGGTACGAACACTTGAACCGGTCACTCATCTCTCTCCTCATCCGCTGACGGCATCAGCCCGGAGCAACAATGGTCAATGCTCCCCTGTCAAGGGCACGAATTGCACCCCTCCCTTGTTGTGATACTCGGCCTCGCCATCCTCCTTCGTGATCAACCACAGTGTCTGATACCACCCCACTGGGCCCACCGGTATCACCATGTGCCCACCGTCTTTGAGTTGTTCGACCAAAGGCTGAGGGATATGGTCTGGCGCAGCGGTGACGATGATAGCGTCGTAGGGGGCGAACTCGGCCCAGCCATAGTACCCATCAGCGTTGGATGCCCTGATCGTATCGTATCCCAGACTGGTCAAGCGCTCCCGTGCCGACTGGGCGAGTTCGGGGATGATCTCGACCGTGTACACTTCATCCGTAATCTCCGCGAGAATGGCCGCCTGGTACCCGGACCCGGTTCCTATCTCTAGCACTTTGTCACCCGGCTCCAGCTCCAGCAGCTCAGTCATCACCGCCACAATGTACGGCTGCGAGATGGTCTGACCGCAGCCGATGGGCAGGGGACCATCACTGTACGCCGCCGCGACGTAGTCCTCTGGTACAAACTGGTCCCGAGGCACGGCCTCCATTGCGTCCAACACCTTTGGGTCGCGGACACCACGCTGACGAATCTGGTACTCCACCATCGTGCTCCTTGCTGCCGAGTAGTCCTCTCCCGCCGCTGGCGAAGTAGGCGAAGGAGCCAGAGCGGCCCACGTTGCGCTGGGAGTCTGTTCTCCCTGTCCTGCCGGCATCTGGGAGTTCAGAATAACCAAGACGAGGACCAAGAAGATGGCACATACTGATCCTGCGACCAGAATCCATCCCCCACCCTTGATCATTCGCGCCTCTCCCCAAGTGGTCCGCCCGCACCACCAATCCCATTCTAGCATCTTACCGCAGCCACATCAAGAAAGTACGTCCTTGACGCTCCACTGGGCGCGTGGTAAAATCTGGTGGGTTCGTTTCGCGAATGGAGGATCCAGAAGACCATCATGCCTGAGAAGATGAAAGCGGTGGTCAAGCCGGAAGCGGCTCCAGGAGCCGAGCTCACGCTGGTAGACATCCCAGAACCTGGGCCGGGAGAGGCCCTGGTCAAGGTCAGGGCTACGTCCATCTGTGGCACCGACGTCCATATCTACGAATGGGACCCCTGGGCAGCAAGCCGGATCAAGCCACCGATGATATTCGGTCACGAGTTCGCTGGAGAAGTCGTGGAGTTGGGTGAGGGCACGACCACACTCAAGGCCGGAGACTACGTCTCGGCTGAGACCCACGTCGTGTGCGGGGTCTGCCACCAGTGCCGTTCCGGTAACTCTCACATCTGCAAAGATGTGTCCATCATCGGCGTTGACCGCCCCGGCGTCTTCGCGGAGTATGTCACCATCCCGGAGTGCAACGCATGGCGGAATCCGCCCGACCTGCCTCCAGACATCGCCTCGGTGCAGGAGCCTTTCGGCAACGCGGTGCACACCGCCCTTTCCACCGAGCTCGTGGCCAAGACGGTGCTGGTCACAGGCTGTGGCCCTATCGGCCTCATGGCTATCGGCATCGCGAAGGCAGCAGGGGCATCATTGGTCATCGCCACTGAGGTGGTTCCCTATCGCCTGGAGTTGGCGCGCCGCATAGGGGCGCATCTGGTTCTGAACCCCAAGACGACGGACGCGACAACGGAGATACGAACGTTCACTAACGGGCTAGGAGTGGACGTGCTACTGGAGATGTCAGGAAACCCCTCAGCGATACACGAGGGGTTTTCGGTTCTCAAGCGTGGCGGCTTTGCGGCCTTGCTGGGACTGCCATCTCGCCCCATGGAGTTCGATCTGGCCAACGAGATCATCTTCAAGGGAGCCACAGTCTATGGCGTCACCGGCCGCAAGGTTTGGCAGACGTGGTATCAGACAAGAGCACTGCTCAGTTCTGGGGCCGTGGACGTGGGGCCGATCATCACCCATCGTCTCCCCCTCGAGGAGTTCGTGCAGGGCATGGAGCTGATGGCAAGAGGCGAATGCGGGAAGGTTGTGCTCTCCCTGTAGACGAGCACGCTCAGAAAGGAATGGGCAAGATGGCACAGGACAAACTGGCGTTCATTAGAGAGGACATAGACGCTCTCAAGGATCAGGGATTGTACATCACCATCCGTACCATCGGCTCGGCACAGGATGCCTGGGTGACGGTCGATGGGAAGCGCACCCTCAACTTCTGCTCCAACAACTACCTCGGTTTGGCCAACCATCCCAGGATGCGAGAGGCCGCGAAGAAGGCCATCGATGAGCTTGGTGTCGGTCCTGGTGCCGTGCGCTCCATCGCCGGTACCATGAGCATCCATCTGGAGCTGGAGAAACGTCTGGCCGAGTTCAAACAGGTGGAAGACGCCATCTCTTTCCAGTCAGGCTTCAGCGCCAACCTCGCTGTCATACCAGCGCTCATGGGACGTGACGACGTCATCTTTTCCGACGAGTTGAACCATGCCAGCATCATAGATGGCTGCCGTCTCTCTCGAGCCCGGATCGTCCGCTACGAACATCGTAACGCTGACTCGCT
>Ga0315553_10003316_pt1 | contig 12557 bp, 12 predicted proteins | sample SalMarSW160140MG_FD_203099 | JGI IMG/M metagenome (GOLD analysis project Ga0315553, IMG submission 203099) | Salt marsh sediment microbial communities from the Plum Island Ecosystem LTER, Massachusetts, United States - Salt Marsh Sediment SW1601-40 ... | reverse complement strand
GAATGAGGTAGTGCTTGTCGTGGATCCCGACACCCGCACCATCCTGACTTGCAATCAGGCCGTCGAAGAGATCTTCGGCTACACGCCGGACGAACTGATCGACCAGTCTACGCTGCGCCTGCACCTTAACCGGGATTCTTACACCCAATTCACCCAGGAAGGCAACCGCGCTTTAGCCGCCAACGGGAAATTCGAAACCGAATGCCTGATGCGTCATAAAGATGGCCGCGTGATCCATACCGAACATACGGTTACGCCGCTCTCCAGCAATGGCAGATCTCCCGAAGGCCTGGTCAACGTGGTGCGCGATATAACCACTCGCAAACAGGCCGAGGACGCTTTACGCCGCTCCGAGGAGAACAACCGCGCCCTGATTGAAACCATGGCCCAGGGGGTGATCTACCTGGACAAATCCGGGCGGATCACCGCCGCCAACCCGGCGGCCGAGCGCATCCTCGGTGTGCCGCTTTCCCAGATGCTGGGCCGTAGCTCCCTGGATCCGAGCTGGGGGGCGATCTACGAGGACGGCACGCCTTTTCCGGGCGAATCGATGCCCAGCATGGTGGCGCTGGAGACGGGCCGGGAGATTCGCGATGTGGTCATGGGTATTTTGAACCCGGAAAGAGCTGACTACAGCTGGATCAAAATCCACGCCGTACCTCAGTTCCTCCCGGGCGAGCGCCAACCTTACCAGGTCTACGTCACCTTCGAAGATGTCACCGAGCTCAAACGCAAAGAGCAAGCGCTGCGCGCCAGCGAAGAACGCTTCCGCACGCTCTTCCAGCTGGCGCCCGTCGGCATCTTCACCAAGGACCGCCACGGGCGCTACCTGAGCAGCAACGACGCCAATCTTGTTTACACTGCGGGCAACCCGGTCGGCAAGACCGACCTCGACCTGCAGCCCAGGGAGATCGCCGAGCAATTGCAGTCGAACGATCGGGAAGTCATCGAAAGCGGGGAGCACCGGATCTTCGAGGAACAGTTCCTATCGCCGACCGGGTTGCGCCACTTGCTGTCCCATAAAGTTCCCCTGCGAAACGAAAAGGGTGAGGTTTACGGAGTGCTTGGCGCAGCGCTGGATATCACCGAGCGGCGACAGGCCGAAAAGGAACTGGAAGCCAGCCAACGACGCCTGCAGGCATTATTCGACAACACCCTGGACGCCATCTTGCTGGCTGACGACGAAGGGCGCTACGTGGAAGTGAACCCGGCGGCCAGCCAGCTGACTGGCTACAGCCGGGAAGAGTTGCTGGGCCTGAGCGTCTGGGACCTTACCCCCGGCGCGAACCTGAAAGCCGGCCGGGAAACCTGGACTCGCTTCCAGGCTTCAGGCGAATTGAGCGGGGAGTACGAGCTCAAACGCAAAGACAGCCGGAATGTTGTCGTCGAATTCCGGGCGGTGGCGAACATCCTGCCCGGCTTGCATCTCTCTCTCATGCATGACATCAGCCAGCAATAGTATTGCGTAGTCGAACATCGCACCGTCAACTGCTTCTTGTCTGAGAGGTCTTCGTCGGCCGCGCCAAAAACCAGTTCAGCTGGTCTTCCCAAAAGCTTGTGCTTACGGGTCGAAAACCTGGCTTTCAAAGCGCCGGCGCTGACCGGCGAACTTAAAATTTTATGTGCCTCTCGCTGTGCCTCTCGCTGGACGAATTCCGGGCTCTATGATATACTGCCCACGCTCCCGCCAAAAGGCGGGAGAAATTATGCCCTCAGAGGGCAAATCTATCTCGCACGTCTCCCGACCTGCCCGGGCGTGCCGCAGGGGTTGAGCCACACAAGGCCAACGCGGTGCCGGCCAGGAGTGACGGAGGCGGAGGCTTAACGCAAAGGAGAACTACCCATGGCAGTCGTATCTATGAAAGCGCTTCTGGAAAGCGGCGTACATTTTGGGCATCGCACCCATAAATGGCACCCGTTGATGAAGCCATATATCTTTACCGAGCGCAACAGCATCCACATCATCGACCTGCAGAAGACGGTCAAAGCCTTGGATGACGCCTTCAACCTGGTGCGCGATACCGTGGCGGAAGGCGGCACCGTGCTTTTTGTCGGCACCAAGCGCCAGGCCCAGGAGACCATCCAGACAGAAGCAGAACGCTGCGGGATGCCCTGGGTTACCAACCGCTGGTTGGGAGGCATGCTGACCAACTGGCGCACGATCCGCCAGCGGATTAATGAGCTCGACCGGCTCGAGCGCATGCGCGACCGCGGCGAGTTTGCCCGCATCACCAAGAAGGAAGCGCTGATCTTGGAGCGCAAAATGGAACGGTTGGAGATGCTCATCGGCGGCATTCGTGAAATGAAGACCCTGCCCGAGCTGCTCTTCGTGGTTGATGTGCGCCGCGAGGATACCGCCATCCACGAAGCCAACCTGCTTGAAATTCCCGTCGTCGCTCTGGTGGATACCAACTGCGACCCGCGCAGCATCGATTACGTCATTCCTTCGAACGATGACGCCATTCGCGCCATCAAACTGCTGGTCGGCAAGATCGCCGACGCGGTGCTGGAAGGCAAAGCCATGCGCAAGGAAGAAGAGGTTGACGAGGAAGAGCTGCGCGCCGAGCGCCGGATGGCCATGGAAGAGCCCGAGCTGTCCGATGAAGACTTGTTAGGCGAGGCCACCCTGGCTAAACTCTCCGCCCAAAGCGATGAGGAAGAGGGTGAAGAGGAAGAGGGCGAGCTGGAAGAAGTCGAGGGGAAAGAGCCTGAAGAGGTTGAAGCCGACGACGAAGAAGACTTCGAGGATGAAGAGGAAGACGAAGATGATGAGGAAGAGGACGAGGAAGAAGACGAAGATGATGATGACGATTTAGACGATGAAGACGAAGACGACTTCGATGATGAAGATGAAGACGACTTCGATGATGAAGATGAAGACGACTTCGATGATGATGAGGATTGACAATGGCGATCTCAGCTGAACAAATCAAGGAATTGCGCACCATTACCGGGGCGGGGGTGATGGACTGTCGCAATGCGCTGGAGAAAGCCGGTGGTGATTTAGAACGGGCGGTGGAACTGCTGCGCAAAAAAGGGTTGGCGCAGGCCGCGAAGCGTTCTGATCGAGAGACCTCCGAAGGCGTACTGGAACTTTACTCCCATGGAGAAGGGCGCGTCGGCGTGATGGTCGAAGTCAACAGCGAGACCGATTTCGTTGGCCGTTCGGAAGACTTCCGCAACTTCGCCCATGAGGTTGCGCTCCAGATCGCAGCCATGTCCCCACTGTATGTCAGCGAGGCAGACATCCCCGATGACGTGCTGGAACACGAACGCGCAGTCGCCCGGAAGGGCGCCCGGGATGAGGGCAAACCGGAGAACATCGTCGAACGCATCGTCGAGGGACGCCTGGAAAAATATCTGAACGAGGTTTGCTTGCTGCGTCAGGCTTACATACGCGACGACGAGATCACCATCAAAGATCTGCTGCACGACCACATTGTCTCGCTCGGCGAGAACATCGTCATCCGCCGCTTCGTACGATGGGAAGTGGGCGAAGAAACCAACGCTTAGGATCAACAAGGCCAACCGCAAGGTTGGTCTTTTTTTCAAATTGATAGAATTAACACACTTCAGGGAAACACCTCCAAACCTCTCTAGAATAAGGAGCGTTCAGCCATGCAGGCTTCCAAAAAATATACGCGCATCTTGCTCAAGTTGAGCGGCGAGTCACTGGCTGGCAAGGATGGTTTTGGCATCGATCCACAGCAAGCCGAGTACATCGCCACCCGGGTGCAGGAAGTCACCGATCTGGAAGTGGACGTCGCCATCGTGATCGGCGGGGGCAACCTGTGGCGCGGGCGCAGCGGACTGCAGCGCGGCATGGACAGGGCTACGGCGGATTATATGGGCATGTTAGCGACCGTGATGAACGCGCTGGCATTAATGGATGCCATGGAACGGCGCGGGATTGTTACTCGCGTGCAGACGGCGGTGGAAATGCACGCCGTGGCGGAGCCCTACATTCGCCGGCGGGCTATCCGCCACCTGGAGAAAGGCCGCGTGGTCATCTTGGGAGGCGGGACGGGCAACCCGTATTTCTCCACGGACACCGCGGCGGCTCTGCGCGCCATGGAAATCGACGCCAATGTGTTGATCAAAGCAACCAAGGTAGACGGCGTCTACGACAAGGACCCAATGGTTCACGACGACGCCAAGCGTTTCGATCATCTGACTTACATGGACGCGCTCAACCAGCGGTTGGAAGTGATGGACAACACGGCCCTCTCTCTGTGCATGGACAACGATCTGCCTATCCTGGTGCTCAACCTGTGGCACCCTCACGACCTGCGGCGGGCTATAGAGGGTGACAAAGTCGGCACCCTGATCACCAGCTGATCGCCGCGCTCTAGTGCGCGGGCAGGGTCGTGCTTGCAGGTCTGTAACCTAGCGCCTCATTTTCCCCCTTTTCTGCGGGCGCTTTTTCGGGTATCCTTAACCTAGCAAATGTGATCCGCGACTGCTCATCCTGGAGGCAATATGCTCAATGACGTCTATCGCGAAGCCGAAACCCGGATGAAGGGCGCAGTACAAGCCCTGGAGGAGGACCTGGGAGGGATTCGCACCGGGCGCGCTACACCAGCATTGGTCGAACGGCTGCCGGTAGAGTACTACGGTAATCCCACTCCATTGATCCAGTTAGCCAGCATCAGCGTGCCCGAGCCTCGTACGTTGCTCATCCGCCCCTTCGACGCCGGCTCTCTGCGGAATATCGAGCGCGGCATTCTCTCCTCCGACCTGGGGTTGACCCCGAACAACGATGGCAAATCCATCCGGCTGAACCTGCCGCCGCTGACCGAGGAGCGCCGCCAGGACCTGGTCAAAGTGGTCCACACCCGTTTAGAAGAAGCGCGAGTTGCCGCCCGTAATGTGCGCCGCGATATCATTAAAGACCTGCGCGACTTTGAAAACGAGAAGTTAATCTCCGAAGACGATTTGAAACGCGGCGAAGAACAGCTGCAGACGATCACTGATCACTACATCGACGAGATCAATGCGATCGGTGAGCGCAAAGAAAAGGAGATTCTGGAAGTCTGAAGCGCGGGCTTAACCTCTAGCGCTGAGGTTTAAACGGTAAATTTTTTTGTATGAAGCTGATGAGTAGGAAGAAGAACCAAGAACCAGACGATCATATCCCCACCCATATCGCCATCATCATGGACGGCAATGGGCGCTGGGCGCTATCGCGCGGGCTGCCGCGCCTGGCTGGCCACCGCGCCGGCACTGATAATCTGCGCCGGGTGATCGAAGCCTGCGTCGAATTTGGCATCCAATATCTGACCATCTACGCCTTTTCCACCGAGAACTGGGGGCGGCCTCACGAGGAAGTCACCGGTCTGATGCGCATCCTGGAAGACGTGATCGACCGCGAGCTGAAAGAGCTGCACAAACAGGGCGTTCAGCTGCATCACATTGGCCGATTGGACCGCCTGAAACCGGTCCTGCGTAAAAAGGTGCTGCACGCGATCGAATACACCAAGGACAACTCACGGCTGGTGCTCAACGTGGCCTTCAACTACGGGGGGCGCGACGAGATCGTCTGCGCCATCCAAAACATGATCGAAGACGGCGTCAAAGCTGAAGAAGTCACCGATGCGCTGGTGAGCCAGTATTTGTTCACCGCCGGCGTGCCCGACCCGGATCTGATCATCCGCACTTCGGGCGAGCTGCGCGGCAGCAATTTCCTCATCTGGCAAGGCGCCTACTCGGAATGGTATTTCACGCCGACTTACTGGCCCGACTTCGGCAAAGAAGAGCTCGCCCGCGCCTTGGAAGAGTACCAGCACCGCGAGCGTCGTTACGGCATGGTCCCTCAATCCGCCTAAACGGATCTACAATCGATGTTCGTTCAACGGCTCCTGGTGGCAATCGTGCTATTGCCAGTGGCAATGGTCGCCATCCATCTGGGAGGCGTCGTACTGGCCGTGCTCTTGGCGCTGGTCCTTGGACTGGCCGCCTGGGAATACGCCCGCTTATTTCGCGCCGGAGGCTACCGTCCCTCCGGCGCGCTGGTCGTCCTGGGGGGCGCGGGGCTGGTGTTGGGCCGGGCAGCGAACGGCTTTGAAAGCGCGCCTTGGATCATCAGCCTGCTGGTGCTGGCCAGCATGAGCTACCATCTGGTTGCCTATGAGCGCGGGCGCGACCAGGCCGGAACCGATTTTTCCATTACGGTTAGCGGCGCGCTGTACGCTGGCTGGCTGGGGGCTTACTTGATCTCACTGCGCGCCTTGCCCGATGGCGAGTGGTGGCTGCTCACCGTCCTGCCGACCGTGTGGCTGGCCGATTCGGGCGCTTATTCCGTCGGACGCCGCTTTGGCCGCCGGGCGTTAAGCCCTCGCTTGAGCCCTAAAAAGACCTGGGAGGGCTACCTTGGCGGGGTCATCACCGGTACGTTGAGCGGCGCGCTGCTCGCCGCTTTGTGGCGTCTCGGCGCCGGGCCGGATTCCGCCCTCACCCCGTGGGCCGGGGCCTGGCTCGGATTGGCGCTCTCCGCCCTCACCCCGCTGGGCGACCTGGGCGAGAGCATGATCAAACGCCAAGTGGGGGTCAAAGATTCGAGCCACTTGCTTCCGGGGCACGGCGGCGCGTTCGACCGGGTCGATTCCTGGTTGTGGGCCGGCCCGATCGGCTATTACCTGATCGTCTGGCTGCTCCATTGATTGACATTTGCTCGCGCCCGTGGTATTATCCACTCCAACAACTCAATAGCCCCTATCGGCACTCTTATCCAGAGAGGTGGAGGGACCGGCCCTGTGAAGCCTCGGCAACCGAGCTTAGCGCGATAGTTGGTTAGTCATTCGGTCTTCGTGCTGGCTTACAGAAGAACCCGACTGAGCGACCGCCCAACTGAAGAGCTAACTCAAGGTGCCAATTCCGACAGACGGAGGTTCTGGGAGATGAGAGGGCAGCCGTTTCTTTGCGTTTTTTGCCCTTTCACGACCTGAAGGGGCAATTTTATTTCCTGGAGTTTACGCAGCCCACGAAAGGATCGGGGAAGTTTGGGCGGGCGTCGCCTGCCCAAACTTCCCTGCCTCTCGCCGTCTGCGTAAGTCCAAATTCTTTTGGAGGTAGCAATGAGCACGACATTTATGAATTCACCCAGCCTGGTCTTCACCTCCGAATCGGTCACTGAGGGGCACCCGGATAAGCTGTGCGACCAGTTGAGCGATGCGGTGCTGGACGCCTGCCTGGAGCAGGATCCGAAGTCGCGCGTGGCTTGCGAGGTCGCTACCAAGACCGGTTTCGTGATTTTCCTGGGAGAGATCACCACCCAGGCGTGGATCAACTTCGACGAGCTCGCCCGCAAGATTATCAAAGAGATCGGCTACGACGACAGCGCCAAGGGATTCGACGGCAACACCTGCGGCGTGCAGGTCGCCATCGCCAACCAGTCGGGGGACATCGCTCTGGGGGTTGACGCCTCCCTGGAGGCAAAGTCGGGAGAGATCACCCCCGAAGAGGTCGAGACTATCGGGGCCGGCGATCAGGGCATGATGTTCGGGTACGCCTGCAACGAGACGCCGGTGCTGATGCCCATGCCCATCTACCTGGCCCACGGGCTCACGCGCCGGCTGAGCGAAGTGCGTAAGGACGGCACGCTGCCCTGGCTGCGCCCCGACGGTAAAAGCCAGGTGACCGTGGAGTACGCTTACGGGCGTCCCAAGCGCATCGACACCGTGCTGATCAGCACCCAGCACGCTCCCGAGATTTCCCAGCAGGATATCCGCGCCGGGCTGATCGAGCACGTGATCAAACCGGTGCTGCCCCCCGAGATGGTGGACGAGGACCTGAAGATCTACACCAACCCGACCGGACGCTTCGTGATCGGTGGTCCCTTGGGCGATTCCGGTTTGACCGGGCGCAAGATCATCGTGGACACCTACGGCGGGATGGGGCGGCACGGCGGCGGCTGCTTCAGCGGCAAAGACCCCACCAAGGTGGACCGTTCGGCGGCCTATGCGGCGCGCTGGGTGGCTAAAAACGTGGTCGCTGCCGGGTTGGCGGACCGCTGCGAGATCCAGGTTGCATACGCCATCGGCGTGGCCCATCCACTGAGCATCAACGTAGAGACCTTCGGCACCGGCAACATCCCCGACCAGCAGATTGCCGAGCTGATCAGTGAGCACTTCGACCTGCGCCCCGGCGCCATCATCCGCGATCTGGGACTGCGCAAGCCGATCTACCGCCAGGTGGCCGCCTACGGCCATTTCGGCCGGGACGACCTGGACCTGAGCTGGGAGCGCACCGATAAGGCTGAACTGCTGCGCGAGGCGGCTGGGCTGGCCGAGGCTGCAGTGGTTGGAGCAGATTAACCAGAAACGAAGGGAATCGATCAAGCGCCTGGCGTCATCGGCCAGGCGCTTTTTATTTTAGGAATTACGCCTTGAGGGAAGAAAGGGGGTGTTTGGACGGGCTTCGTCCGCCCAAACACCCCCTGCTTCCTTTAGAATCCAGCGGCTCGCTAAGGCGCTTCCAGGCCGTGGGCTTCCAGCAGCGCAGCGTCGGACAGTAGCGCCTCCGTAGGACCGTCGGCGATGATCGCGCCGCCGTCCATGATCACCATGCGATGGAAAAGGTCGCGCACCATGGGCATGTCGTGGGTGGCGGCCAGGATGGTCAATGGCAGCTGATCGAGCAGCTCGATCAGCCCGCGGCGGGCGCGCGGGTCCAATCCCGAGGAGGGCTCGTCCAGGACCAGGATCTCGGGCTCCATGGACAGCACCGTGGCAATGGCGATGCGTTTTTTCTCCCCCAGGCTGAGGTGGTGGGAAAGCCGCTCCCCGTAAGCGCGCATGTTGACCTGCTCCAGTGCGTTTGCGACCCGTTGGCGGACTTCCTCCTCCGGCAGGCCGAGGTGCAGCGGCCCAAAGGCCACGTCCTCGAACACCGTGGGGGAGAACAGCTGGTCGTCGGGATTCTGGAAGACCAGGCCAACCCTGGCGCGCACCGCCGGCAAGTTGGCCTCCACCACCGGCAGCTCGCCGACGAAGATTTCACCCTCTCCCCTCAGGATGCCGTTCAAGTGCAGCATCAAGGTGCTCTTGCCGGCCCCGTTCGGCCCGACCAGGGCGATCTTTTCGCCGCGTTGGACCTGCAAGCTGACGTTGCGCAGGGCAGTATGCCCATCCGGATAGCTGAAGTCGAGCTGGCGCACCTGCAGGGCCGGCCTGCCGTCTTTTGAGGGCGCAGCCGGTTGGGCCAGCTCCCGGGAGGAGACTTCGAGCGAGCCGTCGTGGGTTTCGCGGTGGACGATGGGGGACATCAAGAGATACTCTACGGGCTAGAGCCGGGCGATCACTTGCAGCAGGATCAGGCTGCCTACTGCCGCTGCGCCGAGCAGCCAATCGTAAGCGCCCAGCTCGTGCGGATTCAGGGTAAGCAGGTGCCCCCGGTAGGCGCGCGCCTGCATGGCGGCGTACACGCGCTCGCTGCGTTCATAGCTGCGCAAGAAAAGCTGTCCGGCCATGTTGCCGGCCACCCACGCCCGCCAGGCCAGGCTGCCGCCCCCACCGCCTGCCGCCGGGCGAGCGCTGCGCGCTTCCCGGGCGCGCAGCAGGCGCATGGCCTCATCGGTGAGCACGAACAAATAGCGGTACATGAAGGAAACCACCGCTACCAGCACCTGGGGGACGCGCAGATGGCGCAGCGCGTGGATCAGGTCCGGGAACTGCGTCGTGGCGGTGAGCAGGATGGCCATCTGCACCGAGAGCCAGCTGCGCGTCAGCAAGCTCGCAAAGCGCAGCAGGCCGGCGTCGCTGGCGACCAGCTGCCAGGGGCCGATCTCCCAGGCCCACAGCGGCCTGCCGGGCAGGGCAAAGACCGCCGAGACCCCGGCTAAAGCGAAAGGCAGCGCCACGAATGAGCGGGTGATCAAAAACAGCAGGTCAAAGCCTGCCAGGGCGTTGAGAAAAAGTAAACCGATAAAGGCCAGGGCGAAGGCCAGCCAGGCGCCGTCGGGCAGCAGTACGTTCGAGAGGATGAACAGCACCGCGACAACCACCTTGACCCGCGGGTCGAGGCGGTGGATCGGGCTGGCGCCCGCCCGAAAGCGATCAAACAGGTCAACGTGCATCGTTTAGGTTTTGGTCCGGTTCGCGCGATTCAAGGCGCGTCCGGCTAAAACAGCCAGCAAAGCGACGACCAGCGCGCCGATTACGCCGGCGATCACCGTGGACAGGGCGCTCTCGCCCAGGATCGGGAGGTTGTAATCCGGCAAAAGCTGGTAAGGAGCGTTCTGGCCGACGCTGAGGAAACCCAGGTCGCCGGCTACCCGCTCCAGCCCGTCCGGATAAGCGGAGGCCAGCGGAGAGACTAGTACGACGGCCAGGGTGGTGAGCAGCCCGGCGATGACCCAGCCTCCCCCACCGCGCGACCGGCCAACTTCGGCGGTGAGCAGGTCTGGGCGGGTCCGGAAGATGAATCCCAGCGCCGCCACGGTGATGGCGGCCTCGCCTACGCCGATCAGGGCGTGCACGCCCAGCATGGCCGGGACGACGATGCCCAGCAGCGCCGTGCCGCTGAGCCACAGCTGCAGGGAGGTAAACAGCGCGCCGGCCATCACCGATAGCCAGGCAGCGATCCCGGCGACGCCCAGCCGCGCGCCGATTCCCCGCCCAATCACGGCGCGATCCAATCCGAAGCCAATCAGGGTGGTGAGCAGGCCCATGTTGAAGATGTTAGCGCCCATCACCAGCAGGCCGCCGTCCTGGAAGAGCAGCGCCTGCACGCCGATCACGCTGGTCATCACCAGCATGCCGGCCCATGGGCCCAGGGCAACGGCGGCTAACACGCCGCCCAGCAAATGCCCTGAAGTGCCTCCAGCGACCGGGAAGTTGATCATCTGGGCGGCAAAGATAAAAGCCGCCATCACCCCCATCAAGGGGATCTGGCGCTCGCCCAGCTCGCGCTGTGTGCGCCGCACGGCGAGGAAGATCAGGGCGGCCGAAAGAGCCCAGAAAATCAAGGCCACCGGCAAAGATAAGAACCCGTCGGGGATGTGCATCTCGACCGGTTTGAGCAGTATGGGAGCTGGCAGCATCAATAGACCTCGCTTTCTTTATAAGGATCTACGATTGGGAGCCGAACCTGCATTCAATTATCCTGAGTTTTCGTTCTGTACGGATGATTCGCCAGCCTGGCAGGCGGGGCATAGGCCGAAGAAAGTCTGGTGCAGGGAATCGATGCGGTAGCCGGTCTCGGCCTCGAAGCGGCCATAGAGCGCCTCGAGCTGGCTGTGGTCGATCTCCACCGCCTCTCCGCAAGCGCGGCAGATCAGGTGGTGATGGTCGTGTTCGGCGATCTCGTAGACCAGCTGTCCGCTGCCGACGTGGGCCGCCAGGGCCAGTTCGTGCTCGGCAAGGAAGCTCAGCGTGCGGTACACGGTGGCCTCGGTCACGCCGGGCAGCTCTTGCTGGGCGCGGGCGATGATCTCGGCCGGGGTGAGGTGCTCTCCGCAGGCGCGCAAGATGCGCAAGATCGCCAGCCTCTGGGGGGTCAGCCGGTAGCCTTGCTCGCGCAGGTGGTCGAAGGATTCTTGGGATTGGGCCATTATCGCAACAATTCCTTATTGCAAGTACTTGCAATAAGGAATTGTACTCGATTTTAAATAAAAATGGAAGGCGGCGGGCTGGTGGTTCAATCAGCCTACCGCCCTCCAAGAGCTCTTAAAATAATTCTACCTAGTTTTTCACCCCGTTGAGGTGCGGGGAGAGCCTCGCTGTGATGCGATCTTTCGGCTGGTAGCCGGTCAGGCGTTCACGGCTCTCACCGCCTTTAAAAAGCATCAGGGTCGGGACGCCCATGACCTGGTACTGCATGGCGATCTGGGGGTTGTGGTCTACGTCCAGCTTGACCACTTTGAGTTGATCCGACCACTCCTGGGCTAGCTCCTCGACGATCGGGTCGAGCATCTTGCACGGCCCGCACCACACCGCAGAAAAATCTACCAGCACCGGTTTATCTTCTGAGAGCACTTCTTCTTTGAAGGTGTCTTCACTCACCTCGGGAATGTTTGCCATTTAATCCTCCACGCTAGTTGGAATGTTGGTCTACTTCATAGTAACTACTCTGCCGGGAAAAGTCAAGGTTTTTAGCGTCAGCGCGCGGCGTTGACGCCGTTTTGGGAGCGTGATAGAATGCACCCGCAAGCACGGGCGCGTAGCTCAATGGCAGAGCAGTGGCCTTTTAAGCCATTGGTTGCAGGTTCGAGTCCTGCCGCGCTCACTTCTCCCACTTTTGGCCGAAAAAAAGGCGAATTTTGGGAATTGACCCGTCGAAAGGCGGGTTTTTTGTTCTTTACGCCCCACTTTCTGGAAAATGGCAAAAGATCCTGTCCAAAGGCTTAACAAGACCGATAGGCTCTTGGACGGATATCGATGTTATTTGTTCTGGTTTTGTCAACGGAATTGAATAGGGATGTCAACACCAGTCAACAGTCGTGCTAAAGGGAGTCAACGGCGCTCAACTTTTTTCATTTGTTTGTGTTATCGGGGTTACATAAGACAGGCTGAGGCTCTAAATGAGAAGACCCAGAGCAGGTACTATCCCGCTGCATACAG
>Ga0315553_10003313_pt1 | contig 12564 bp, 13 predicted proteins | sample SalMarSW160140MG_FD_203099 | JGI IMG/M metagenome (GOLD analysis project Ga0315553, IMG submission 203099) | Salt marsh sediment microbial communities from the Plum Island Ecosystem LTER, Massachusetts, United States - Salt Marsh Sediment SW1601-40 ... | reverse complement strand
CGATCGCGGCGAAGATCTTCCTTGGCTGGTTGTTCCTTATCGGCGGAGTCATTCAGGTGGTTCACGCCTTCTCCACGCAGAAGTGGAGCCAGTTCTTCCTCAACCTCTTGATCGGGGCACTCTACGTAATCGTCGGCGCGTGGTTGGCGTTCTTCCCGTTCACCGGCATCATCACCTTGACGATCCTGCTTGCGGCGCTGTTCGTCGTCGAGGGCGGGGCTGAGATCGGCATGGGATTCCGCATCCGACCCAAGTCCGGTTGGGTTTGGCTTCTGGTATCCGGCATCGTCGCCGTCATCGCTGGCGTGCTCATATTTGCCGGGCTGCCCAGCACGGCCGCGTGGGCGATCGGACTCCTTGTCGGCATCAACCTGATCTTCTCCGGTATCAGCTACGTTTCGCTCGCCTCCGCGGCGAGAGCGTAGCCCCGTGGCGGGCGTAGGGACGGTCGACGCTTCGATCGCCTCCCGGTGCGCCTAGCCGTCGGCATCGTGCCCGCCATTCCTCGGCGCAGTCGGCGAAGTTAGCTCGAGGCACCCGCGATGCTATCGACGCTTCGGTCCGAGGCAGCCTTCATCGTCACCGCGGCGTCAACCGCCGTTCTCTACACCGTTGGCAAGGGCTGGGTCGAAAGCGTCGACAACTTCCCGATCCTGGCGTTGCTCTTCGCGTGGATGTTTGCGGTGATGCTGTGGAGCTCGTTCGTCGCCGTGCGCCATGCGGACAGCCTCGCCGAACTGCTGGGTGAGCCGCTGGGTACGCTGGTGCTCACGATCTCGGTCATCAGCATCGAGGTCTCGATCATATCCGCCGTCATGCTCCACGCCGGGCCGAACCCGACGCTCGCACGCGACACCATGCTCGCCGTGCTCATCATCGTCCTCAACGGCATGGTTGGACTGTCACTCTTAGTCGGCGGTATTCGTCACCGAGAACAGCATTTCAATCTTCAGGGCGCCCGCGCCTATCTCAGCGTACTGATCACGCTGGCAACGTTGTCCCTCATTCTGCCGCGATTCGCGGTGCCGACACCCGACACGGGGCTGACGGCGACGCAAGGGATCCTTTTCGCCCTGATAACGATCGTGCTCTACGGGACTTTCCTCGCAATGCAGACAATTCGGCATCGCGGCGACTTCATCGAACCGGGTGCGGCCTCCGACACGTCAAGTCATGGACCGCATGGCCATGGGCAGGAGCATCTTCACGTACGTACGATACCCTACCATGCATTGTTTCTTGTTCTGACTCTGGTGCCCATCGTCCTCCTTTCGAAGAAGCTCGCCGTCATTGTCGATTTCGGCGTTGAGGCGGTCGGCCTGCCGGTGGCACTGGGTGGCGTTCTGGTGGCGATACTCGTTCTGTCGCCGGAGGGAGTCGCGGCGTACAAAGCGGCTGTTGCCAATCACCTGCAACGCGCGGTCAACATCTGCCTCGGTTCGGCGCTGGCGACGATCGGCCTGACCGTTCCGTCCGTGGTCGTGATCGGGCTGTTGAGCGGCATCCACGTCCAGCTCGGACTTGCCCCAACCGAGATGGTGCTCCTGCTCCTCACCCTGGGTGTCAGCACCCTGACGTTCGGTGCGGTACGCACGAACATGCTGCAGGGTGCGGTGCACTTGGTTGTGTTCTTTGTGTACTTGGTGCTGATTTTCGCCCCGTGATGGCGCTCGCCGCGCGGCGCGAGCGAAACTGGGAGCGCCGCCTGCCCCCTTTATCGCCGGTCAGATCGGGCGTCTATTTGGCTGCGTGCGCTGGGCTGATTGTCGGCACGGGTGGAAGCAGCGCGCGCTCGCCGGGTGCGACCGAATCCGAGTCGAGCAGCGTACCCCAGTTTGTGCGCGCGGCCATCTGGTCCCTGTTCGCTTGCGACACGAACGAATCCGCATTTCCGTTCTGCCAGCCGCCACCAAGCGCTTTGTAGAGGGCCACGAGGTTTGTGACCACGTCGGCCCGCACAGCCGCGAGGCGCTGCTCGGCATGGAGAAGGGCGGTCTGTGTGTTGAGCACGCGCGAATAATCGGCCGTGCCCTCCTTGTACTGGTCGAGCGCGATTGTCGTGCCCTTCTGCGCTGCCGCCACTGACCGCGCCAGATACAGGGCCTGCTGCTTGGCCTTGAGGAACGCAGTCAGCGCGTCTTCGACCTCCTTGTACGCCTTGAGCACGGTCTGCTGATAGTCGATGATCGCCTCCTGATACCGGGCGTCGTGCACGCGCACGTTGTTGCGGATGCGCCCGTAGTTCAGGAAGTCCCAGGAGAACCCCGGGTTTATGAGACCGGTGAAGCTCCTGCCGGTGAACAGATCGCCGAAGTCGGACGCCTTGAACCCGACCGCGCCCGTGATACCGAACTGCGGATAGAGATCGGCCTTGGCCACTCCGATCTGCGCCGCTTGCGCTGCGGCACGCAGTTCGGCCGCGCGGACGTCCGGGCGACGCCTCAGCAGGTCGGCTGGTATGCCGACGCCGATTTCGGCCGGCGGCCTCGGAATCGCACCGGGCCGGTCCAGCGCTCCGTCAAGCTCGCCCGGCGATACACCAAGAAGCACTGCGAGTGCGTTCTTGGCCTTTGCCAGGTCCGCTTCCAGGCCCGGAATCTCGGCCTTGGTGTTGTTGAGGAGGACCGTGGCCTCCTGGACGTCGAGCTCCGTCGTCACCCCGTCCTTGAACCGAACCTCGGTTATCTCGAGGCTGCTGGCCTGCGTCGCCGCATTCCGCCGCGCGAGTGCCAACTCTTCCTGCAATTCGCGGATCGTGATGTAGGCGACCGCGACGTCGCCCGCGATCATCACGCGAACGTCGTCGTAGTTGGCGATCTGCGCACCGAGGTTGGCGGCCGCAGCCTGAATGCCGCGGCGGACCTTGCCCCACACGTCGAGTTCCCAGCTTGCGTCGAAGCCGATCGACCACTCCTCGAACGTGGGGTCGAAGTCGACCAGGTCCGCGACCTCCTTGAGAAGGCCGATGTTCTTCGACACTCGCTCTTCCTTGAAGCCCCCGCCCACCTTCTGGCTTTGCGGGAACCGGTCGCCAAGTACAATCCCCAGTTGGGCGCGGGCCTGGTAAATGCGCACGCCCGCTATTTGCAGCGTCAGGTTCTGTGCAAAGGCGGTTTCGACGAGTCGGGTGAGGACCGGATCGTTGAGGCGCTGCCACCAGTCGATTGCCGGCTGGGCACGCGAGTTGATCCCGGCGGTGGTGTCAGTCCAGCGGGCCTTCGCCGGCGCCGCCGGCGGGACGAAGTCCGGTCCGACCAGCACGCACCCTGCCAGGAACGATCCGAGGAGCGCTGGCAGGACGCCGCGACTGCAGGCACCGAGCGCGCGGAACGCCATCATATCCCCCGTCGTGCGATGACCGCTCCCGGCCCGGTAGCCCGCGGATGAATCACCCCAAGCGTCTAGGCGACCTTCACGACAGACGGATTAACGATTGGTTTACAAATCGAACGGGAAGACGAAATTGACCCAGCTGTAGAGACGGATATTGATACGTCGAAGGACTTCGAAGGCCTTGCTCCTGCCGGTGTAGATTGCAATCGCACCATGGGCGCCGGCCGGCAGGAAGGCACTGGTGTCGTCAAATGAAATCTGGACGGCGAACTTTCCTTGCAGCTTGGGCAGGATGAAATCCGGTATCCGGCCTGAAGGCACGTATTGGCCTTGGCCCGTTGCCCACCAGATCGCCTCGACCTTGCCGGTCAAGATCTCGCCGGGGGCGATATCAAGCGCAACCTCAGCCACTTGGCCGGGCTCAACGAATTTGATGTGCTCCTGATAGAACGCGCCCAGCATGTATGGCGGATCGTTGGTAACGAACCCCGCAATGGCACCGATTCGGAAATCGCCTACGACCAGGCCCGGCTGGGCCTGCTGCGAGACGATGTAGCCGTCGGTCGGCGCCACAATCGTGGTCTGATCGAGATAGTACTGCGCCTGCGCTAATTGGGCGCGCGCTTCCGCTACGCTCGTGTTGACTCCGTCGATGTTGTTATTGCGGGCGAGTTGCGCCTTTTGCAGCGTCGCGGTCGCCGCGGCGGCCGCGGCCGTGTCCGCGTCCACCTGTGCGTTCCACTTGTCGACGTCCTCGGCGCGCGCACCGCCCTCGGAGCTCAGATTTGTGAACCGGGCTTGTTGGGTTTTGGCATATGCCAGCTGCGCCTGTGCCTGTGTCACTTGATCCTGGGCGGCCGCGACGTCGGCGTCCATGATCTTCAGATTCTGCTCGGCGGATGCAAGCTGGGCCTTCGCCTGGGCCACCTTCTGCTCGTAGATCGTCGCATCGAACTTATAGAGAGGCGTGCCCTTCTTCACCGGCTGGTTCGCCGCAACGAGGACTTCCTCGAGGAGCGTCGGTCCCTCCAGGCGCGGCACGATCTGTATCGTGTTGCGGATGAGATGTGCGTCGATGGTGTAGGGAGCGTTGAAGCGAAGGCCGATCACGAAGATCAGCAGCATGTGAAATCCGATCCAGAACGAGAGGACGCCCCAGACGATGTTGAACTTGAGCCACCTGAAGCGAAAGAAGACGAGCCAGATGGCGACGACATAGATGACCGTGATGGTGACCGCCAAACCCATCGGGTCAACCTGCCGAAATCATGCTTTTGGATTGGATTGTGGCACGGGCACCGGCCGGTCGATCTCGACCTTCGCCTTCTTCTCACTGGCCGTCAGCCGCGCGATCTCTTCGTCGATTGCCTTCCCCTCTGCATCGGGAAACCGGCGGATGTCGACGGTCATCGAGTCGTGGAACGCCCAGATGAAAGCGTGAATCCAGGGGATGACCGCGAGCGCGCCGGCCCAGCCCATGATCTTGACGGTTTCGGCGTGCGGATGCCGGCGCTGGATGGCGATCTTGCCCGGCAGTCCCAGAATCCAGATGGCAAGCGAGAAGAACGCAACCACTGCCACCAGCCCGAACGCGAACATCAAGTACGTGTAGACATCGAACGGGCCGGGAAGGAGGGGGGCGTCAGCCGGAACGTCTCTAATCATCGACCATGCAAACCCACGGCTTACTTCGCCCCAAGGGCGCGGGCCACCAGCTTATGGCTACGCCGCGGGCTTGCAAAGTACAAAAGACGTGATCCGCCGTTTGGATTCGTTAGCTTCGCGGGCGCGACCCGCGCACGCGGCGATATGAACATCGCTGGAAGCGGCATTGACTGCCGCCCTCACCTTTGCACGTCACGATCAAGATTGGTCCGCCTCCGTTAGTCGTTCCTGGCGAGACCTGTACTCGCCCTCCAGGGCTTCGATGTGGCCGAGCACGTTCTCCAGTGCTTCGTGCTTCGACTCGTCCTGCGCCTCTTCCACCCACTGCGCGATCTCCTCGCGCAGCGAGAAGAGTAGGTCGAGCGCGCCCTTGATTTCGTGCAGTTGGCTTTGACGCTGAGAAACGGCTTTGTCAGGCATATCGACCCGTCAATATCCCATTTGCTGGCGAAGGCTACCGCGTTCAACTCGTCTCGCAGTCGATGACAAACGCCAAGCGCGGCGCTGAACCGTCCCAACCGCCGGCGCTCTTCCAAAGAGTGGCATTTGAATTGACACAGTACCCGGACGATCCTACCACTTTTGGCAACGGGGGTTCGCGAAAATGATGACGGTATCCTTCGCGCTGCTTGCGGTCGCAAGCCTGTTGCTGTGGCGCAGAGTCCAATGGGCATGGACACTCGTGGTGGCCGCGCTGGTTCTTGGCATCGTCATCTTCGTCCGTGACGTCGATTTCGCGACCAACCTGGGGATTCAGCTGTGAGGGACGACGGAATTCTCTCGCCCGAGTCGGCCCGCGTCCTCAACTTCCTCGGTCTGCTCGCGATGGTGGGCGTTCTCGTCGGCGCCTACATTTACGAGTTTTCGTATCGGGAGCTCCCCTGCACGCTCTGCCAGCTCCAGCGACTTGCCATGGTCGCGGTCGCCTTCGGCGCGGCGATGAACGTGATGCTGGGACCGAGCCCGCGCCACTACGGCGTCTGTCTTGTTTCCGCTGTGTTCGGAGGGGCGATATCGGTTCGCCAGACGCTGCTGCATATCAACCCGTACTTCGACACGGCATCTGGCCAGCCGGCCTTGGAGGCAACGACCAACCCGCCCTTTGGCGAAGCCGTGATGGGACTTCATCTATACGTGTGGGGTGTCGTGCTCTTTTCCACCGTTATCCTAGCGGTTGGCGTCGTGCAGTTGTTCAGGAGCCAGTTCGTCGGGGCGCCCCAGGAACCTGACAGGTTGGCGCGCCTCGCCGCCACCGCCGTCGGGCTCCTGTTCGTCGTGGCGGCGCTGGAGACGCTCACCACGTTCCTCGAATGCGGCTTCGCCGATTGCCCCAATGACGGCGGGTGGAACTGGTGGATCCTTCGCTGACCGGGGCTGGCCGGCTGCGCCGAATGCAGTAGCGCTGCGCGCCCTGCCCCGCCGTCGTTATTCCGCTATGAGCCGAGCAACGCCGCGCGGAACTGCTGTTCTGAGTCCTCCGCCATCTGGTCGACGGTGTACATCTGATTTTCGGTGAGGATCTTCGACAGCTCGCTATGCTGCGCCGTGCGGATGGCGTTCATTTGGGACTGCAACTGCAGGAGGGTCGAAAAGCCGGGCTTCTGGCCAGGCGTGATGCCGAGACTGTTGATCACTGCCATCCGCTGCTTGACGCCATCCTGAAGGATAGCGTCGACTTGACTCAACTCGCCCCCAGACAGCTGCAACTTGGTCTCAACGGCTTGAACATCGGCTTCCAGCATGCTCTGGAAGCTCTCTTGAGCGGCGGCCGGCGACACGCCGGTCAGCATGAGACCGGCAGCAATGCTCGCAACAACCAGCGCCATACGGATCATCTGACAACACCTCCCACACGCAACAATAACATCGCAAGCTGACCTGTCGGGGCAAACACTGACGTGTTTCCGCCTTGCTGGCAAGACCGGCTCGGCACCGAGGCGCTCCTCGCGTTGCCCGCGCTCGCCTCGGCCGTTGCGTTGCGTGCGTCGGCGATAGTCAATCCGGTTGTTGCAATTCTGCGGGTCACCATGCTTACGTTTGACTCGAGGTCAGGGGGCAAGAAAGCCGGTTCTGTGACGTCCGCTTTGCGTGCCCTCCCGAGGCGGGGGTAATTTTGACCGAAAACGTGCATTCAAGACGACGGCGCCTCGCGCTCACAGCGTCATCCTGCGCGCTGCTGCTGCTGTTGGCCGGATGCACGTTCGAGAACGCACCGGTCATCGCGGCCAAAGGTCCAGTGACCCTTGCCGAACGCGATGTTTTGTTCCGAGCCTTCGCGATCATGATGGTCGTGGTCATTCCGGTGTTCGCGATGACCTTCGCGTTCGCCTGGCGCTATCGCGCTTCCAATGCGAAGGCGCGGTACGAACCGGATTGGATGTCGGGCAAAATCGACGCCGTCGTGTGGGTCGTCCCCGCCCTCATCGTGACCTCGGTCGGGATTCACGTCTGGATCTATACCCACAGCCTGGACCCCTACAAACCGTTCGACCCGTCGGTGAAGCCGATCCAGGTCCAAGTTGTCGCCCAGGACTGGAAGTGGCTGTTCGTTTATCCGGAGCAGCGGATCGCCGCGGTCAACGAATTGGCGTTTCCCAGCGGAGTGCCGCTCAGTCTGAGGATCACATCCGACACGGTCATGAACTCGTTCTTCATCCCGGCGCTTGGCGGTCAGATTTACGCGATGGCCGGAATGCAGACCCAGCTGAACCTGCTCGCGGACGAACCGGGCGCGTTCGTCGGCCGCAACACCCAGTACAGCGGCGATGGGTTTGCCGATCAGCAGTTCGTGGCTATCGCAATGTCGAGTGAGAACTTCGAGGCTTGGGTGCGGAAGGTCAGGGAGTCCGGGAAAGCACTCGACGACGTGGCTTACGCCGACCTTGCCAAACCCAGCATTGGCCATCCCGTCGCCTACTATTCCAACGTCCCGCCAGGCTTTTTCGACAAGATCGTCCTGAAGTACGAATGCGGTCCGGCCTGCGCGCAGGCCTCCGAGCGGACCGATGCGGGGAGCGAATAAGTGCTCGGACGGCTGACTATCGAGGCGCTGCCGCTCTACAGTGCGATTGCCGCCGGCGGGGCGCTGGTGACTGTGCTGGGCGCGCTTGCGGCGGTGGCCGTCATAACCTGGCTCGGCGCCTGGCGGGTTCTGTGGACCGATTGGCTGACCAGCGTCGATCACAAGCGGATCGGCGTCATGTACGTAGCATTGGCGTTGATCATGCTTCTGCGCGGTTTCGTCGACGCGATCATGATGCGCGCCCAGCAAGCCGTGGCGCTCAATTCGGACGGCTATCTGCCGCCCGAGCATTTCGACCAGGTATTTTCTTCGCACGGCACCATCATGATTTTCTTCATGGCGATGCCCTTCCTGACCGGACTGATCAATATCGTCGCCCCTCAGCAGATCGGCGCGCGCGACGTGGCGTTCCCGTACCTAAACGCGGTGAGCCTTTGGTTGACCGCCGCCGGCGCCGGGCTCGTCTTGGTGTCGCTGGTGATCGGCAAGTTCTCGACCGCCGGATGGACCGGATATCCGCCGTATTCTGGGGCCGAATACAATCCTGGCGTCGGCGTCGACTACTGGATCTGGGCCGTCCTCATCGCCGGTGTCGGCTCGACGCTTACCGGCATCAACTTCGTCGTTACGATCCTGCGAAAGCGAGCCCCCGGCATGACGCTGATGCGCATGCCGTTGTTCGCATGGACGACGCTTTGCACCAGTATCCTGATGGCGTTCGCCTTTCCGGCAATCACGGTTGTCGCCGTCCTCCTCGAACTGGACCGCCTGCTTGGCATGCACTTCTTCACCAACGGCGGCGGCGGTAACATCATGAACTACGCCAACCTCCTGTGGATATGGGGACATCCGGAAGTCTACATCCTGATCTTGCCGGCCTTCGGTATCTATTCACACGTGGTGACGACGTTCTCGGGACGTCGGCTGTTCGGATACACCTCGCTGGTGTACGCCACCTGCGCGATCGCCTTCCTCTCGTTCACGGTCTGGCTCCATCACTTCTTCACGATGGGATCGAGCGCCAACGTCAACGCGGCGTTCGGCATCGCCACCATGATCATCGCCGTGCCGACCGGGGTGAAAGTCTTCGACTGGCTATTCACGATGTACCGGGGCCGGATCCGGTTTCACGTGTCGATGATGTACACGCTCGCGTTCATCGTCACGTTCGTCATCGGTGGCGTTTCCGGCGTGCTGCTGGCGCTGCCACCCGCCGACTATCTCATGCACAACTCGACCTTCCTCGTCGCCCACTTCCACAACATGCTGATCCCGGGCGCGCTGTTCGGTTATTTCGCCGGCTTGAACTTCTGGTTCCCCAAGGCGCTCGGCTTCAAGCTCGACGAACGCTGGGGCAAGCGCTCTTTCTGGTGCTGGGTGATCGGCTTCTATCTCGCCTTCATGCCACTCTACGTGCTCGGGTTCATGGGCATGCCACGCCGGATGGAACATTACGACACGGCGGCTTGGCAGCCTTGGCTGATCGTCGCCGCCATCGGCGCGATCTTTGTCCTGTTCGGTCTCGTTTTCCTGGTCATCCAGATCGCCGTCAGCTTCCAGCGCCGGGCCGAGCTCAAAGACTGGACCGGCGACCCGTGGAACGGACGCACGCTGGAGTGGCTGACGTCCTCGCCTCCGGCACCCTACAATTTCGCAACCATTCCCGAGGTCCGCGAACGAGACGCCTTTTTCGACATGAAGAACCGGCGGATCGCGTACGCGAAGCCAGCACGCTATGAGGACATCTCCGTCCCGAGGAACAGTCCCTTCGGCCTGATCGTGGGCGGCCTGGCGGGCATCGTCGGCTTCGCCATGGTGTGGCACATCTGGTGGCTGTCGGCCGTGGCCTTGATGGCAGCCGCGATTGCCGTCGCCGTACGAAGCAGCAACGACGACCCCGACGACATCATTCCGGCCGCCGATATCGCGGCGCGGGAGGAGCGGCGTCTCGACGAAATGGCCAGAGCGCCGGCACTCCCCTCCGCCGATGGCGGCGTAGCCGCGGCGGGCGCCGCACTACCGGGGACGGCGACATGACGGCGTCCGGGGGCAGTCTGGCGGCGCGCGCCGGCTCCGACGCGCCCACCGAACAAAGCGCAGAAAAGGCCTTCGGTTTCTGGGTCTACCTGATGACCGACGCGGTCATCTTCGCCCTTCTCTTCGCGACCTTCGTGGTTATGTCCACCGGCACCGCCGGCGGCCCGACCGGCAAGGACCTTTTCAGCCTGCCGCGCACCTTTGGCGAAACCATGCTGCTCTTGGCGAGCAGTACGACGTTCGGATTGGCGACGGTTGCAAAAACCAAACGCGTGGTCGTCCGCTGGCTGCTGCTGACGATTTTGCTCGGGCTGGGCTTCGTTGGATTGGAGGTTCTGGAATTCACGGGCATGATCAGCCGTGGCGCCGGTCCTGACCGCAGTGGCTATCTCTCCGCCTTCTTCACGCTGGTCGGCACCCACGGCCTTCACGTCAGCATCGGCATGGTCTGCATCGCGGTCGTGATCGGTCAGATCGTCGTCAAGGGCCTGACGGAGCCGGTGTCGTCGCGCCTGTTGCGGTTGGGAATGTTTTGGCATTTCCTCGACATCGTCTGGATCGGCATTTTCTCGGTCGTCTACCTTCCGGGAGTGCTGTGAATGGCAACCGCAAGGCCCACTGGAACACATCGCGCGTACCTGACCGGTCTGGTCCTGGCCCTGATCCTGACCGTCACGCCGTTTGAGTTGGTCTATTTCGGCGTCCTGCCGAAGGGGTGGACGATTGCGGCCATCGCAGTCGCCGCGATCCTGCAAGTGATCGTTCACCTCCGTTATTTCCTGCACGTCGATTTCAGGATAACGCCGGGGGAGAACCTCGCCGCCCTCGCCTTCACCGCCTTTTTGATCTGCGTGATGGTGGGCGGGTCCCTGTGGATCATGTTCGACCTTCACTACCGCATGCAGATGTAGCCCTGCGGCCGCGCCGCGCCCGAACGACGGGACCCTGCTGTCGAGGGGTGCCATGCGGCGGCTATCGCAAGGGTGGCGCGTACTGGATGCCGCCGAGATTCCACAGCTGGTTCATGCCGCGGGGAATGCCGAGTTCGGAGTCCGCGCCGACATTGCGGTCATAGATCTCGCCGTAGTTACCGACCACACGCAGCATGTTCACGGCCCAGTCGTCCGTCAGCCCCAACCGCCGGCCGAAATCTCCCTCGCGTCCAACAAGTCGCCGCACGTCTGGCTTGCCGGACACCAGTGCAGCATCGATCGTCGGCGTGCCAACGCCAAGTTCCTCGGCATCGATGAGCGCGAAGAGCACCCATTTCACCAGCATCGCCCACGCGGGGTCATCCAGCCGCACGGCAGGACCGAGGGGCTCTTTGGAAATCGCGTCAGCCAGGACGAGGTGCTCGTCGGCATCGTCGAGTTCGAGACGTTGTGAATATAGCTGCGACATGTCGCTGGTAATCACGCCGCACTTCCCGTCCGCATAGGCTGCGAGCGATTCGGCCGGGGAGGCCGTGACGACGACCTCGTAAGCCATGTGATTTGCGTTGAAATAGTCGGCGACGTTCGCTTCGCTCGTAGTTCCGGCTTGTACGCAGACGGTGCTTCCATCAAGCTCCAGCGAGGAGAGCACGTTGGCCGCGCGCGGGACAAGAAACCCTTGGCCGTCGTAGTAGGTGACACCGACGAACGTCAGCCCGAACTCCGTCTCCCGCCCCATGGTCCAGGTCGAGTTGCGTGAGAGAACGTCAATCGTTCCATTACCCAACGCGTCGAATCTCTCGGTGGCCGAGAGCGGGACATAGCGCACCTTGTCCGCATCACCGAAGATGGCGGCAGCCACGGCGCGGCAGAAATCCACGTCAAGACCGGTCCACTTGCCTTCGCCGTCCATCGCTGAGAAACCGGGAATGCCCTGACTGACGCCGCAAGCGAGCTCGCCTCGCGATCTGACGTCGTCGAGCGTCGCCCCTGATGCTGATCCGACGATGATGGTTGCCGCAAGCGCCGCCGATAGCCAGGTCAAACACGTTCTCATCGCACGCACCGTGCTCCACATTGCTCAGGGCTGTACCGCCTGCCTGACGACGACCTTCGTGCCAACCGGGACCCGATCGTAGAGGTCGATCACATCGCGGTTCACCAAACGGAAGCATCCCGACGAGACGGCATGGCCGATCGTTTGCGGCTGGTTCGTCCCATGAATGCGGTAGACCGTATCGCCGAGATAGAGCGCTCGCGCGCCCAAGGGATTTCCGGGGCCACCGGCCATGAAACGAGGCAAATAGGGCTGTCGCTTGATCATCTCCGGTGGCGGTCGCCAATCCGGCCATTCCTGCTTCCGCGAAACCTTCAGAAGACCTTGCCACTGGAAGCCGTCGCGACCGACGCCGACGCCATAGCGGATCGCTACGCCGTTCCCCTGGACGAGATAGAGAAAGCGCTCCTTGGTATGTATGACGATTGTCCCAGGCGGCTCGCTAGTCCGGAAGTAGACAGGCTGCGGCCGGTACTCCGCAGGCAGCAGCTCTTCCCCAGGCATCGGGACGTAACCGG
>Ga0315553_10003310_pt1 | contig 12568 bp, 9 predicted proteins | sample SalMarSW160140MG_FD_203099 | JGI IMG/M metagenome (GOLD analysis project Ga0315553, IMG submission 203099) | Salt marsh sediment microbial communities from the Plum Island Ecosystem LTER, Massachusetts, United States - Salt Marsh Sediment SW1601-40 ... | reverse complement strand
TGTCATCCTAGATTCCAAGCTCGGAGAACACAAGATCCTTGACCTTCTCGACGTTTCCGCGTACAATAGCCCACGTTTCATCATCATCTTCGTATGGGGGATCTTGCTTTGGTGGTTCATAATCGTACCCAGAGAGAACAGACATGACAACACCAATACCCCACTTGAAAGAGTCATTCGTATAACCACCGCCAGCAAGGACTCCGAGGCGGCCATCGCTGAATTTGTGGGCAGCATCGTGAAAGAATGTAGTAATGTATCGAATCATGTCAGTGGTGAGATTCAGGTGAGCAAGACGGTCTCTATAATGGGCATCGAACCCGGGCAGGAAAATAATGAAGTCTGGTCTAAAAAACTCCACAAGCGGAGGTACAATCTCGTCAAAGGCAAATTTGTAAACTCCATCACAGGAATCCATAGGAAAGTGCATATTGATGTTGTATCCACGACCAAGACCTTCCCCAATATCGTCAATGAATCCATCATGGGGGAACATCCATTCGGGGTCTTCATGGAATGAAATCTGCATGACCATGGGATCCTCATAGAAATACGCCTGAGTACCATTTCCATGATGGACATCAAAATCAGCAACTAGGATTCTTTGATAACCTAGATTCTTCAGTTCATAGACTGCAGCAGCAACGTCATTAAAGATACAGAATCCTCCGCCCCATTCGAATCTTGCGTGGTGAAATCCACCGGTTGGGGATAGAAAATGGTGCACTTTTCCAGATGCAACAGCATTTACCCCGGTCACTGTAGCGCCAGAGGTTATGCTAGCATTTTCGAAAATACCCGGAAATCCGGGAGTATCGATGGCAATATCACCCTCGCCTGTTTCAGATATTCTTCGAACAGCATCCAGGTATTTCTGAGCGTGGATAAGTTTCAGTAATTCATCAGATAGTGGTTTGGGAGTCAGTACTTCTACATTAGGTTGATCTAGAAAATCGTTTTCTGCAAGAAAATCACGGACCATCTGAAATCGCCCGACTTTGATTGGATGCTTGGCACCAAAATCGAAAGTTTCCAGACTAGGATTCCAGAGAAAACCAACCCGGCAAATACTGCTGCTCCTCATCATCTTACTCGGAATCCTAGCATACTTATATGGCTATGCAACAAGAGTGCACAAGGTGCAGGTTAGAAGTTGAAGATTCGCTCGGTCGCTGAAGTGCCCATTTCCGCGAATGTGTATTCCGTCTATGTCCGTCGGAGACACGATGCTAGCACGCAAATTTTCTCCCTTGATTATGGAGACCATCTGAGAGTTTTCGATGCAATGGGGACGCTTAGAAGCACGAGAAAGTGGAGTAGTAAGGTTAGATGCATTGCTGTTGCTGATATCGAAGGCGAAGGAAAGGATGCTCTTGTTGGGGGAGTTGGAAAGAAGGTCCTCGTTGTAGACCACCGGGGAAGTCCCGTGTGGAATATCAGACTTGAGAGTAATGTTGTTGCATGTGATGCAAGAGATGTAGATGGAGATGATGCAGCAGAGGTTGTTGTTGCATTACAGAACAATCGAGTAATCCTCTATAATGATGATAAAGACGCGATTTTCACAAAGACCATGAGAGACCCCATCGCAGATGTTTGGCTTGAGGACATCACAAAGGACACTGAATTAGAGGTGGTCGTGGCGGAAAAGAGCGGCCTAATTACTGTCCTCACAGCGGCAGGATATCAGCTGAAGGAATTACAACTTGGTTCTCGACTATCAGTCTTTGCAGTTCTCTCCTTTGGTGACAGAACTTTGTTCATTACAGGAGATCAGTCGCCAACCTTACGAATGTGGGACATTGATGGAAATGAAGTAACACGACTTGATGTTGGAGACATTCCCAGAGCCATGGCTACAGGAATTCCAGACGACATCTCGGATGTTGCATTCCTTGTTGTAAGCACTACGGACAAAAAACTAAGCTTTTGGGAAGTTCAAGGAACCGGAGAAGCAACAAGGACAGAGAAAGTCATTCTACAGCAGATTGGTTCAACTAAAACCATACTTTATCGAAGGGCGATCAAGTGTGGCAACTGTGGTGCACCTACATCGCCGGAAGCAGCAGTCTGTTCATCCTGTGGTGCAAAATTAGAAATGATTGAGGAATACGTTATCGAGGAGTACATTCAAGAAAGCATAGACTCGATTACATCCAAACACAATAGAATCAAACTCATGGAGCTAGACCGGATTTTACGACGGACACTTCCTAGACCTGCAGCGTATAATTTACGTCGAAGTCTCCAAGCTATGATTCAGAGTGATGCGATAGAGGGACACATTGATGGCAATGTGTTTGTAAGAACAGAATCCAAGAAAAAGATGCCCAGACTTTCAAGCCAGGACATCCAGAAAGTGAAAGGTACTCTAAGTGATCTCATTCACGGAACAGATACATTAGACATTCGTCGTCTTGAACGAGAAACAGGAGTGGACCGCAGAATTCTGCGACGAACCCTTATCATCCTCCTTGGTGAGGGAACCGTGCGAGGCTCATTATCGGGGGACGAATTCATCCTAGAACAAAAACAAGACATTAAATATTTTGAAAGAAAGTTAGTGGATGAGTTGACAACCTGGAGAGGTTAGAGAAAGGTGAGTAGTAAGTTCAAGATTTCATATATCAAGCAAAGAAATGGTGGTAACTAGATGGATATCTCAAAACGAATTGTAGTCACTTTCGTCACTGTTGCGCTAATACCGATTATTGTGATTTCATCTCTGTCGATAATTGCAATAAATAACGTATCAAACGCGAACGCTGCTGATGCCGCTGAGGAGCTTAAAGCAGAAGAGCTAGCAAACCTGATGAGACTCTCTAATGACACGGGTCTCTTCATCGAAGAGAGATGGAAGAACTATGTTGATGGAGTCTATATGATGGAAGCGTATTGTGAGGACCTTATCAATGGAAGAATAAACGCGACCGCGCGATATAGCTATTATTGGAACCAGACTGAAGAACCAAATTGGGGAGACCTCACATTTGAAACCGCCCCAGATATTGTTGATGCTTACTTCTCTGATTTCATCACATTTCAAACAGATTGTTACTATATGCCACGATTTGCATGGAATAATAATGACCCACATGACCTCTCTCCAAGTACTCAATATGCTCTTGATGTTACATCCAATATGGTGAATGTTTTCAGGGCACTTCACGAAATGAATGAAGACTTTAGATGGCTATACATGGGATTTGACTTGGGAATTTCCGACCAACACTTGTTCCGTAACTACCCATTCGATGATCTATTCTATTTCCAAGAGGATGATGAAGGAAATCCAGTCCTACCATCGGAGGACTATGACCCCAATGCAGAGGATTGGTACACAAATGTAGTAGCACAAGATATTGGTGACGATAGTGTGGTTTTCACTGAACCATATATTGACCCTTCAGTTGGACTTGTAATCTCTATGGGAAGACCTGTGAGATATGACGATGGAACATTATTTGGTGTAGTATCTGCAGATGTATCAATGTCCACGATAAATGACAAAGTTCTGAATCTTGAAGTATTGGAAAATGGATACTCATTTTTACTCGATTCAAGTGCTACAGTCATAGCGCATCCTCAACAAGACCCATTAGAAGATCCTCTGCCAATTGAGTTACTTGAGTTCAATTCAACAACAAGCACAGAGGCAGTTGCATTTAGTGGCCTCCTGAGTTCCACAGTGTTAATGGAAGAATCAGGATTGGAAGAATTCCAGAAGGCGGGTCAAACCTGGTATATGGCTTTCGTCAACGTTACTAACACAGAATATGTGCTAGCAATCGTGGTCCCCAATTCAGATGTCATTGCACCCGCCTTAGCTATGCTCTCCCTTGTTGGGACTCAGACCCTCATACTCACCATTGCTCTTGGAGCAGTATTAGCAGTTGTAGCTGGTGTGATTACGGTTGTTTCTTATCGAAGAGCACATTCAGTAATAGAACCAATAACCGAAATGACGCGTCTTGTGAATAAGATGGCAAGACAGGACTTCACTAGGGGAATTACAGCAGCAGGTGCCATGTATGAGGAAGTAGGAACAACTGTTGATGCACTGCTTAGTTTCCAAGAAGCGGCAAGGTTTGGTAATCAAGCGTTCATTCGAGGAGATCTTAATCGAGCATTGGCTAATTACCAGAATCTGTTGGAAATAAGCCAGAGACTTGAGATTGATGTTGGAGAACAGATCATGCTCCTCAATATTGGCAATGTGTTCAGACAGCGAGGCGATACTGGAAACGCTATGGATTACTATGAGCAGTCGATGATAATAGCTAAACGTATTCTAGATAAGACAAAAGAAGAGGGAACGGATGAGAAAGATGCACTCGTAAGAATCGCGTCTCTTTACCATAATATGGCATTAGTTGAGATGGACCGAGGCAAGGCTGACAAAGCAATGAACCTCTTGGAAGATGCAGAAGCAATCGACAGGACGATGCAGAACCAATATGGTCTTGCTAAACGCTTCGATGCGATGGGACTCGTAATGATGCGTGATGGTCGTTACAGTCAAGCTCTGTCAAGATTTGATGAAGCCAAGGATATCGCAAAGTCAATTGATTACCTGAGAAGTCTAGCTTACATTCACTACCATGAAGGGGAGCTACATCAAGTTCAAGGGAATTGGAAGAAAGCTGAAGACAACTATAATGAAGCGATATCATATGGTCAGGAAACTGATGAACTCTGGTTAGTTGTGTATGCTATGAAGAGACTAGCAGATGTTCTCGATCAACGAAACAAACCCAGTCATGATGTACGGAGGAAAGCGGAGAAACTCAGGCGCTCTATCATGTTTAAAAAGAGTGTTACCTTTGTAATCGATTACTCAGGCAGTATGCAAGCGCAGAATAGAATCAGAGCGGCTGTAAATGGCGCTTTAGAGATCTTGCATAGTCAGGTAAACCCACAAGACGCTGTTTCAGTAATCGTCTTTAACTCCTCGTACCGAGAACTGCTCCCACTCACGATTAAAGGAGAACGAGATGACGATGAGAATAAGATTGTGAAGACACTGAAATCGTTGAAATATCCAAACTATGCCACTGCATTCTATGATGCTCTGGGAAGAGCACTGGAAGAACTTGAAAGAATCGAATCCAGTGAGCATAGATGGGTAATAGCATTGACAGATGGACAGGATAATAGTTCTGAAACCTACTCTCTTGACGTTCTTGAAGGAATTATTACTGAAGCGGATCGATTGAAGAGAAAGAAACCTCTTACAATCGAGGGCTTTATCCGAGACCACCATCTAGATGTCAATCTACTCATCATAGGTGTGGGACAGGAATTAAGTCAGAAAGCGGATACTGACAAACGGATAAAATCAGCACGAACTGGTCAGCTGATAACTACAGAAGAACTCTTGGAATCAATCTGTGATAGTATTCCAGAAGGTCAGTATATTTCGGTAGTAGATAGCTCTAATGTCAGACTAGATATCGAGAAAGCATTCGAGAAAGTGGGAGTCTTAATGGCACAACTAGAAGTCGGAGGGACTACTACGGATTATTGAAGGAGGTGTAATGAAAATGGTACAGTCAACAACACAGACCAAGAAGAAAGGTAAATTCCGAACTACTGTAATCCTCACATTCCTCGTGATCTCGCTTGTGTCTCTCGCAGCCACAGGAGTGGTTTCATTGACCTTTGTGGACTTGATAGGTAACTCAACGAGGGATCAGAGTTCTATAGCTCTGGAGACCCAGATTGAAACAAATATGGATCAAACCGCTCAGAAGACCGCTCTCGTCATAAATCAGAAATTAGCTAGTGCAGAAGGGATGATTGCTGCGGCGGCAGAGGAACTCGAAGCTCTATTCGCGACTGGTTCGACTTACGCAAATCGAGAAGTGTACTATGACCTTTTGTTCGAAAATGACTCGGTTTCCCCAGCACCAGCTGATAACCACTACGACCCGAATTATGGGCTCAATGTGTCCTGGGATTATAGCAGCTGGTATATTGCTAACACTGATTCTACAACCTACAATTCTAGCTATGCGGATATTCCTGCAAACGCGGACAAGCTTGGGCGTGTGTCTAATATTGATTATATATTCAAAGCAATACGCAATCAGATAGAGTTCAGATGGCTCTATATTGCCTTTGCTGACGACGGATTGTTCATCAATTATCCAGGTAGTATATTGGGACCAATTTCAGACCCAGCTAGGTTAGCTGATCCCTATGACCCAAGAGGAGAAGATTGGTACCAGACTATTTGGGATGGCGATGGAGATATGGTGTTTGTTGAGCCATACTATGACGAGTTTGATGAAGTGCTACTGATATCGATTGGAAAAGTCGTGTACAGAAACAGCATTCCTTTTGCTGTCATCTCTGGGGACATTACAATTGAGGATATCAAGGAGAAAGTCATCAATGTTGAAATCCTCGAGAGCGGATATGCATTCTTGTTGGGTTCCAGCGGAGGAGTAGTTGCACATCCAGAGCTGGAACCAGTAGACTATGAAAGCGGCTTACCAGATCTTCTTGCAGTTGAAACCAATTCAGATCTCACTGTTACAAGTCGGGACCTAATTACAGGAGTAGCTGCAGGAACATCAGGGACTCTGAGATACACCAGAAACGGAGCAGAACATATCCTAGTTTTCACACAAGTAGGAAAGGGTGATTACATCTGTGTGATATCAGTACCTCTAAGTGAGGTTCTTGAGAGCATACCACTTCTTCAGGCACGAATTGTTGAACAGAACGCTCAGGCTGCAAGTTACATCATCCTTGTCACCATTGGAGGTATTTTGGTAGCTGGAATCGTTGCTGTTGTCATTTCGAATACTATTACTAGACCATTGCAATATCTCATGGACCTTGCAGAGAGAAATGTAGCAGCGAGAATTAGAGACCAACCTCTCGATACTGGAGACCTCCAAGTCGATGCAACATATATCGCGCAAGATGATGAGATTGGCGAACTTGCCCGAGCATTTCAAGGAATGCTTGATTCTATTCGCGAAGACGAAGAATAGTCGCGTACCTCATCGGTAAAAACACGCAAGGGTGAATACATTGGTAAAAGAGACTTGGTCAGTAGATAAGTCTAGATTAGTCTATGGTGTAAATCGTAATGATCTACATTTTTTGGACATCACAGAGGACGGAGAACTCTGTTTACGATTACGTGACCAGACAATCACATTCGTTGAAGTCATTCAGAGAATTAGGGAAATGAATGGTGATTCTCCCAGCTATGCGTCATCATTCACTCTCCGAGTACCTCAGCTAGTGACTTATCAGGTAAAGAAACTGAAGTCGGTCTTTCAGCGAGCTATCAATGAGCTTGACTATGGTGGCAAGTTTATCGGCATCTATCCGGTAAAGGTCAACCAACGAAAGGATTGTGTCACTGCGATTATTCGTTCGGACAACGATTATGGTTTGGAAGCAGGTACAAAGGCAGAACTTCTTCTAATAAAGAAGGTCATCGAGAGTGAGAAACACAGGCACATTGTATGTAATGGAGCCAAGGATCCTGAGTACCTTGGTCTAATCAAGAAGTGTATTAGTGAGGATTACAACATAGCAATTTCTATTGAATCCCTCCACGAAGCTCGATTAATAGTTGAACGTTTCCAACCAGAAAAGACCAATCTTATTCTTCGAATCAAGCCCTACCTCAGTGTAGAGGGGCATTGGTCACATTCCACAGGGAGAGATTCAAAATTCGGTCTGAGTATTCATGACCTATATGATGTTGTAGAACTGCTGAAAGAAACTAGCTTCGTGAATTCAGTTCAAACGATTCTTGCACATGCAGGCTCTCAGATAACTGATATTGAATCATTCGAGAAATTTGGTAGACTACTGACGAAACTCTATGCAGAACTAAAAGAAATGGGACTGTCTAATCTAGAGAACATTGATTTTGGTGGGGGGTTAGCTATTGACTACACAAGTTCGCATGGTTCAGATTTCATGTATCGATATGCACATCTGCTAATTTCAGGCGTAAAAGCACAACTCGCAGATATGTACGATAAATATCCACCACCAAACATAATGATCGAGTCAGGACGAGGGGTTACAGCTCTATCCACCATGGTCATCGTTGAAGCTCTTGAAGCTCGGTCTATATTTCCATCATCCAGAGATGATTACATTTCCGAAATCACCGAGGATGATGAAAGGAAGACACTTGATAGAATCAAGAAAGCTTCAACACTCGTGGAGATTAAAGAAATCTGGAACAAGTTCCATGAGAAATATGGTGGCTTGAATCTTGCTGGAATGAAATTCATACTCGAACAAGAGATGGTCACTGGGACTCTAGAAGATGCCGTTCGGGAAAGACTTGTCGAATTGAATCTGAAATCATATGAGATAGAAGGGTTGGTCAGAAGCTTCTGGCATCCTGAACATATTGTCATCGGCAACTTTAGTGTCTTCAATAGTATTGCGGATCATGTTTTGGTGAAACAGCATTTTCCGGTCATCCCAGTACGGGACCTCCATCTAAAACCTCAAACCACTGTACGTCTTGTAGACATTACATGTGACTCCGATGGTGAAATAACACAGTTTTATAGACCAACCACCAGCGAGGTGTGGTTTACCACTGATAACAGGCTCTTGACTATGCTTGAAGGAAAAATGGGGGAGGGTATTCCGGTGGGTAGTCTAGAGAATGTCCCTGGTTCTTGTTTTGTTCTTGCGCTTACAGGTGCCTACCAAGATGCTATCGAGATGGATCACAATCTGCTTGGTGATCTCCCAGATGTTGAATTGTATCTTCAGGATGATGGAAAGTGGGGTCTCTCATGGGTCACAGGCGCTGAGTCAATTGAGCATCTCCTAAAGGATGTCGGTTACGCTGACATCGATGTGGATGAAGACCCGTACATGGCAGAGTGATATCTCATGCAGATCACAACCAAGATCAAGTTTGATGATATTTGCAATATGCTATCAGGAAAAAGTATTCTTGTGGCATTCAGTGGAGGAGTAGATAGTACAGTTTTGGCTCACATTGCGAAAAAGTGTGCATCAAAGATTATGCTACTAACAATAGTGAGTCCAACGGTCCCAGAGAGTGAGCTTCGCGGCGCAAGAACCGTCGCGAAAGAATTAGGTCTCCAGCTGAAAGAAGATTCAGTCAATTGGCTCAAAGTAAGTAACCTTTCCGAGAATCCAGTTGACAGATGCTATACCTGCAAAAGGGCTCTAGCAGATCTCTGGTTGAAAAATGCTCAGAAGTTAGGATTTGGTACTGTCATTGAGGGGACAACTGCTACAGAAACTGAAGGGTATCGACCGGGGCTTGCAGCATTGAAGGAGTCAGGTGTAGATTCTCCATATCTTCAAGTAGGAGTCACAAAAGCTGAGATACGGGAATATGCCAGAGAGAACCATCTCTCCATCGCAGAGAAACCATCGGGGGCATGTCTTGCATCGCGATTTCCATATGGTACTGAAATAACAGTTGAACGCTTGACAATGGTCACGACAGTAGAAGAAAAGGTGCGAGAAATTTTTGGAGTTGAATGTGTTCGTGCGAGATTTCATGGAAACCTTGTCCGGGTCGAGGTAGGGTCAGAGGAACTTTCTAAGATGTATGACCCAGAGAAACTCCATCAATTGGATAACGCAGCTAAAAATGCAGGATTCACTTATGTCACCCTAGATTTGCAGGGATACAGAACCGGAGCCATGGATGAAGGCTTGTCTAGCTAATACAAATCAGTTCTTTTTGCGGTTTCGAGAGAAACTTACATCCTTGTCGAGTTATGAGAATATCCTCTTCAAGGCTGACCTGACCGTAATGCTCAGTGGTCACATAGAACTCGAGGGTGAAAACATTACCCACTTCTACAACACCCATGGGGCTATCTCCATATCGTTCCCATTTTGGGCCAAGAAGCGTACCGCCATCATGAGCCAGTCGACCAAGTTGGTGACCCAATGCGTGTTGATATTCTTCATAACCCGCAGCCTTCACAAATTCACGAGCTATATTGTCAACCTCGTAACCCACAGCTCCAGGTCTGATCAAATCAGCCGCCGCTTGAATGCCATCCCGGACTGTTTCGAAGGCATGTTGTACCTCAGAGGGAATATCCTTCTTATCCCCAAAGAAGAACATACGCTGAATATCTGAGCAATATCCATTGTATTTCACACCAAAATCGAAATGAAGTAGGTGACCTTCCAAGGTCTTGTTGTCTATTGGACCTGCATGGCCAAACTGTTTGTAGGGGCCTGCATCAACAGCGGGATTGTGATCCGCTTCCCAAGCATTGGTTACTCCATATTCATTCATACACTTGTGGAAGTAATCGTAGATTTCTATCTCAGTCATGTTAACCTTAACGAACTTCTTAGCACGTTCATAAATCTCCTCTGTGATTTCAATAGCTCTACGAATTCTTGAGACCTCTTCAGCTGTTTTCCGACCTCGTAATTTACGAATGTGGTACTCAGCAGACATCAGACGATTGCTATATGGTGTGTTCTTGAGGTAATCCTTCAGAAGCAGATGCATTCCAACACTTAGTCCATCAGCAGCAACATCATTCACACTGTAGTTAACTGCAATCTTCTCAGGATTTTTTCGTTTGAGTTGTTTGACTAGTTCTTCACGGATACTTGCTGTATAAGGAATGACCGTATCGAAGATTCCCTTTGACTTCACACCATCTGCATCAAAGTTCCCAACAATCGCAATCTTCTCGTCCCGAGTGAAGATAAGAGCCGATTGCCAGGTAAGCTCACCACCAAACACTAGTTCGAGTACTGGGTCTGCCATTTGAGAGGTTTCTCGAACCCAGACGAGCCAAGCACCAATATCCTGTTCTATGAGTATCTCGCATGCCTGCTTGGCTTTCTCCTTCTGTATTGCATAGTCCATATCAATCACCATGTGGCTTGATAACAGCCTTGAGTGAAACTTGCTTCTCCTGTGCCTCGAGTGCTTTCTGAGCATCATCTAGAGAGAATCTATGAGTAACCAACTCTTCGAACGGGAATCGGTCATAGTTTTCTGCAACTGTCTTGATGCCTTTGTAAACATGAAGTGTTCTCGATCCCCAGACAGTCTTGATGTCAAGGTGCTTCTTGTTCATCAGGTGAGTATTGATCTCAACTGTCCCATGGTCTGTGTATTGACCACAGATCGAGTATGCTCCACCATCACGAACTAGCTCAATTCCTTCGGGGATTGCACGTGGATTGCCAGTTGCTTCGTAGACAATATCTGGTCCGTGACCGCCTGAAATCTCCCGAAGCTTCTCCTTTCGCTCTTCTAGGGTGGTCTCTCCAATATTCAGTGTATCTGTGGCTCCAAACTTTTTAGCAAGGTCAAGACGATTCTGCGCCTTATCCAGAACGGTCACTGATGCTGCTCCACTCACACTTGTTAGAATGGCAATCATCAATCCAACAGGTCCAGAGCCTTGAATTGCTACATTCGCACCCCAAGTCATAGGACTACGAAGAACTGTATGGACCGCGGTCGGCATTGCGCAACCAACAGCACTGGCTCCCTCGAAACTCACGTGATCTGGCAACTTCATGATGTGGGTTCCAGGTTTGAGATAAAGGTACTCGGCATACCCGCCTATCAATCGTGGAAACTGTGATGAGTCCATGGTGATTCCGTAGACCTTTCGATTCGGACACTTGGTGGGAGCATCCGCAATTAGGCAGTAGTAGCACGAGAAACACGTGTCAGTGACATCATGAAATCCTACACGGTCTCCAACCTTCAGCTCATAACCATCTAGGTCCTTAATGGGTTTAGGACCAATAGTTTCGATTGTTCCAACAGCCTCATGTCCTAGGATTAGGGGATACGGTACTCCTGCGAGTTTTCCGTGCCATAGGTGGACATCTGTCCCGCAGCACCCAGCCAATCCAACCTTCATCAGGGCGGCACCTGGTTCTAGTTTGGGAAGTTCATATTCCTCAATTATCAGATCTGCACTTGGTTTTGGAACAACAGCAGCTCGACTTGTCTTTGCCATTACTTCACTATCCTGTGGTGGGTAGTTGCGAACTACACAAACACAGATTTAAACAAGTCCGAATGGACGAGGTTGGATAATCAAACTTATAAGAGATAATTAACAATTGTTAGGTGTGAGAAGCTATGACGGAGATAGCAAAGACTATTGATTGTGAGGGCCTATTCTGTCCGCAACCACTTTTTCAGACCCGAGAGGCAATTGATGGGTTGAAACCCGGTGAGATACTTGAGATGCTATCTGATGATCCAGCCGCAGAGGAGGACATCAAGAGGTTTGCTAAGAGGACTGGGAACATCCTTTTGAGCTTCGAGCGTCTTGAAGATGGCGTGCAGAGGTTTCTCATCAAAAAGAAGGAGGAATAACATTTGAGTAGCATCCTTTATGTACAGACCAGTGACCAAGCTGAACGGCAGTATTCTCCATTTGTCTTAGCGCAGAGTGCAAAGGCGATGGATATTGATGCAAAAGTTTACTTCCTAGGACAAGCGTTAAGGGTCCTTGAACCTGGAGCAGCAGAAAAAATCAAGATAGGCAGCTTCCCTAGTCTTCATGAAACAATGAAGAAGACAATT
>Ga0315553_10003308_pt1 | contig 12570 bp, 20 predicted proteins | sample SalMarSW160140MG_FD_203099 | JGI IMG/M metagenome (GOLD analysis project Ga0315553, IMG submission 203099) | Salt marsh sediment microbial communities from the Plum Island Ecosystem LTER, Massachusetts, United States - Salt Marsh Sediment SW1601-40 ... | reverse complement strand
CTAACGGGATGCGCATAAGCTGCGGAGTGCGGCAACCACAAACAAGACAGATTCCGTCCTACAGGTGTGGCCGCCGCGCCCCGTCAGCTTCATGCGCTGGTTAGGCATCAGGGCGATCACGGATGTGGCTTGAGGACCATGAGGACCAGGCCGGCCAGCGGCGTTAGAAGCGCCACGCCGCCCCAGATCTCCCAGCGGCGGGCCAGTCGGTGGTACTGCGCGTAGTCAAATGAACTCGCTTGGCTAGTGGCTTGGGCGAGCGCCCGGAGTTGCCGCTGCAGCGGAGCAACGCGCACCATGAACGCGAGGCCGGAGATGGAGAACAGGACTATCGTCCAGAGAATCCAGCGGGTTCCAAGAACTGGCAGCCTACCGACCATGGCAGTTGCAACGCCGGCGACGATTATGCCGATGACGCCCGGGATCGTGAAGATCCGATCGCTGCGAATAATGCCATCCATGGTGTGAGCGAGGAGCCTGGGATCCTGAGTGCGGGCGGCGTGGGCATGCCAGAACAGGCCGGTGGTGATGTTGCCGAGGAAGGCGATCACCGCAACGAGGTGGAGGAGCTTGAGCCAGAGATACACGGTAGTCTGCTCGGGTTGGAGTCAAGCCCTGATGCCTAACGGCTCGCGCTTCGGCTGCCGGACCAGCATGCCGACCGGGACGGGGAGGTGCAAGCCGAAGCCTCCGGACCCCCACACCAACCAGCAGATGCGTGATCCCGAGCGTTAGGGTGCCCAGCCCAAAACTACGTCCCCGCGAGGTATGCGGCCCGCGCGTGCGTGCGTCTCAGTGGCCAGAGCCTGCCGGTTCGCTACACAACTGGCGTACCGCCTCGCAGCGTTCTTCCACCGCCCGGCGGTCCTCGCCTTCGGGCAGTCCCTCACTAGCCCCCCGGGCGATCATTTCAGCGTGCCGTAAGAGCGCCGCGCGGTCCTCCGGTCGACGTGTGAATCCCGCGACCACGGCGATCGTTTCCAGCATGCGGATGGTCACCGCCGCGCTGGAGCGGCCATATTGTCGGATCTGGTTGAACGCCGCGTCCGTGATCTCCTGGAACGTATCGGCAGGGGCAATCATCCGAAGCTGCTTGTGGACGTCATGGCGATAAGGCGAGGGCATGTCTCGTGTCGCCAAACGACACAACGCGGAACCCAAGTGGTCCACACACGTGATTGCCGTGAACGGGTCGTTCATCCCTGGGGAGAGGGCCCGCACCGCGATCTCCACCAGCTGGTTCACCCCGAACTCGATGTCCTGCTTGGAAGTCCGATGGCGGCCCAGGACGAAGAAGGAACGAACCTGCTCCGTGAGCCGGTCGGTCACTCCGCTTCCTGGCAAGACCAGCGCCAACGCACAACCGGCGACGACGTAGTTTCCGGGCCTTCGCTCCAGTCGAACGACCAAGTCCTCCTCCGTTGCCAGCGCCACCAAGGCCTCCCGATCGATGAACTGGAGGTAACCGTCCCCGTCCGCGTCGACCGGCCGGGCCTCCTGGTCGAACGCCTCGAAGAACTCTGCCTCGGGTGGCTCCGTCGGAATCCGTCGTGCTCCCCGTCCGATGTGTTCCGGGAACAGACGGTCGATCGCCTCGATCAATTCCTTGCCGATCCGCGCGGCGATCTCGTTGGCCTGGATGGAAACAGACACGTGATGGATGAAGTAGATCAACACCCCCGCGCTCGCCACCGCGAGCAGAACGCCGAGCGTGACCGACAGGTGCGGAACGAAAGCGACCTCCTCGGCACGGCGGATCGTGCGGAGGACGAGCAGGCAGTACAGGAAGGTGGCGATGAACGTGCCGAGGACCACCTGTGTGGTGGAATCGCGCATGAAACCGCGCAGCAGACGGGGGCCGAGCTGGGACGAGGCCAGCGACAGGGCGACCAACGTCATCGAGAAGACCACACCGGCGATGGTGATCATCGATCCGGCGACGATCCCCAACACGGCGCTCGCCCCTTCTGCTCCACCGGTGAACGTCCAGCCAAAGTTGAGCGATAACCACTCCGTCACCGGATCGGAGACGCTGACGCTCACGAGGGCCAGCGCAACGGCCACGCCGGCCATGACCGCCGGAAGAAACCAGAAGCCGGAATGAACGCGATCCCAGTACTTGAATAACTGCCCTCTCATGATGACGGCACCTCATTCACACGCATGTCATCCGCCGCCGGACTGGTTTGCGGTTCAACTGCGGACATCGTAGCCGGGGGGCCGGAGGGCGCGAAATCCGAACGGCGTTCCCGCAGTCGCAACCGCCTGTCAGACGGCGCCGTTCCTCACGATTGGCTCAACCACACGGAGGACGATCCGAGCGTATCGAGGGCCGCTCGGAGCTCGGCTGGATCGGCGCGTAGGTGGCTCGAACGCCACGTGACCTCACCATCCGAGATGAGGTAGCGGGCCGAGGTGATATCTGTATCCGCGTGCATCGGCACGACGTGAGCATGAGCATGGCGTACATCGCCGCCAGTAAACAGAAACGCCACACGGTCCACGTCGTACACCTCCTTCATGCGCCTCGCGAGGGCTTGGGCAGTCGCGAACACCCGGGAGGCGAGCTCGGAGGGAAGGTCTTCGAAGTACGGGATGTGCGCTCGCGGGATGATCTGTGCATGCCCCGGACGGATCGGCGCAACGTCGAGGAAGGCCACGAGGCTCTCGTCTTCATGCAACAGCGTAGCGTCGACGTCCCCCGCCGCAATCTTGCAGAAGAGACACTCGGAGCAGCTTCGAGCCAAGGTAGCCCCCTTCGATGATCGCGCCGTCTAACGGGTTTCCGGTTCGACTGCGGACATCGTAGCCCGGGGCGCCCGCAGGGTGCGAGATCCGAACGGTGTTCCCGCAGTTGCAACCGCTTGTTGGAGCTGCTTGCGGGAAGCGGTATGACGATGGTATAATAGTGGTATGAAAACAGCGATCTCACTGCCAGATCACCTGTTCGAGTCGGCCGACGCCCTCGCGGAGCATCTCGGCCTTTCGCGTAGTGAGCTCTACGCTCGGGCCGTCGAGGAGTTCCTCGCCAAGCACCGAAACCAGGACGTCACCGCTCGTCTGAACGACGTGTACGCGGAGGAAGGCGGCGGCCTCGATCCGGCCCTGCGGGCCGCCCAGGCCCGCAGCATCGGAAGGGAAGATTGGTAGTACAGCGACGAGAGATCTGGTGGGCCGAGCTGGGCGAGCCGCGCGGGTCGGAGCCGGGGTACCGCCGGCCCATTCTCATCGTGCAATCGGATGCCTTCAACCGTAGCCGTTTGCGTACGGTACTGGCTGTCGTTCTCACCTCGAACACCCGGCTCCTGGACGCTCCCGGCAACGTTCTGCTGACCGCGCGAAACACCGGCCTCCCGAAGGACTCGGTCGCCAACGTCACTCAGGTCATTACGCTGGATACCGACAACCTGTCGGAGCGCGCCGGGCGTGTGGGGCCAAAGCTCATGGCCCGCGTGGATGCTGGCCTTCGGTTGGTGCTGGATCTCTGAGCGTGCTGGGGGGCCAGCGCCCTGACGGGATCCGCATACGCTGCGGCCTACGGCGGCCGCAATCCAAGAGAAATCTCTTCCCTGCCAAGCGGCCGCCGCGGACCGGAGCAGCTTCATGCGCCGGTTAGGCAGACGTCCGCCCCATTCGCAGGCGCATCGGCTCGTTATCGGCATAGACCTGCCATTCGGCGACGAGTCCATCGCGTACGAGCGCGTGCCAGGCTGCCGGGGTCTCCCAAGCATCAATCGGGTCCAAGTGCCCTTCGGGACTGTAAGTGCCGTGCGCGAGGCCAAGCAAGACGACCTCGCCATTCTCGGAAAGGGAGCGTGTAACCTCGATGCAATAGTCGGGAACTATGTGAAAATACTCCTGCCATATGGCACGCATCGTCTCGCGGCCCGTAACAACAGAACCCAGCGAGTCAACGAAGCGATGGTCGGGCGTCATGAGGGCGGCGAGCCCGGTGGCGTCGTGGGCATTGATGCGAGCGACGAACTGCCGAACCGTCTCTTCCGGCGTCATCGGTGGGCGTTCTGCCTAACGAATCATGAGCTCAGTGCGGACGCACGCGGCGCGGCCGTCCGCTGGAGCGAAAGGTCAGGCGGCGTCGCCAGGAGCGGCGCTGGCTCATTGCCCCTCGGGCGGCTGCCAGAGTTCGACTTTGTTTCCCTCTGGGTCGACGACCCAGCCGAACTTCCCGTACTCCGAGTCGTCGGCCTTCTCGAGGACGTTGCAGCCCTCCGCGCGAAGCACTTCCAGCAGTGCGTCCAGGTTCTCGACCCGATAGTTGATCATGAACGGTGCAGAACTTGGCGCGAAGTGGTCGCCGCCTGCCGCACCGATCGACCAGACGGTAGTTCCCCCGGTTGGGTTTCCCGCGCCGTCGACCCATTGGAACGCTGTTCCTCCCCAGTCCTGCACGTCGATGCCGAGATGCTCCTTGTACCAAGCCCGTAGCGCCACGGGGTCCTTGGCATGAAAGAAGATCCCACCGATGCCTGTGACACGTTTCATGTGAGCCTCCCGAGTGGGCACGATCTTGGGTTGCGACGCCTAACTCCTATTGGGCTGCGCGCGACCCGGCTACGCGCACCAGTCACCAAGGGTTCGAAGAGCGTCCACTTCGAGCAGGTGCGAAGCTTCTGCGGTGACCTGAGCAGGCACCCACCTGGGAAACGGGACTTCCTTGGCGATGTGGCGCCCCGAAGCTGTGTGCACTTCCTGGACTTGGGAAAGGCGATTCTTGGGAAAACGCTTCGCCGCGCGAACAAGCGCAGGCCACAGGCGCCGATGGACGAAGGTGACCTTGCCGTTGACGAGGCGACAAACGAGGACATCGTCGCGCGCGCGAATAGCTTGCGTGAGCTCGAAGATCTCGTGGCTCCGCGGATGAGACCACCAACTCCCCTGGATGGGTTCGCCCGCTATGGCGATGGCAAGTGAGGGGACTGGACCGGCCGCCGACTCGAGAACGACGCCGTGCTTTCGCACGAACGCTGCAGCCTGACGGAGCGTCACTTCGGACTTCCTTCGCGTTGCCCAACGTGTTTGCGGTTGAACTGCGGACATCGTAGCCCGGGCGCCCGCACGGCGCGAGGTCCTTGGCCAACCGATACTGGCTGATCTCCATGGGCTCGAGGAACTCCTCGAGGCCGAGGAGGGGAGGAGACAAGGCCCTGCCATACGGCCAAGGCCGAGTCCTTCCGGCGGGATTTCCAAAGAAGTGCGTCTCGCACGACCCGGAGCTGAGGCACGGCCGTCCAAGGGAGGCGACGACCGCTGGTCCTCAACGGGTGCGAGAGAAGTTGGCTCGTGACCGTCTCGCAGACAAAGAGACCACCGTGGGAAAGCACGCGTTGGATCTCGAGCAACGCCAAGTCCTGGCCCTCAATGTGGTGGCAGGTGCCAAAGTCGATGATGAGATCGAACGCCTCATCATGGAATGGCAGGGCACGGACATCGCCGCAATAGAGTTCTGCCGAGATCCCCTTCGTACTGAGTCGCGCTCCCCCGAGGGCCAACAGCCCAGCATCGATGTCCAGGCCTACCAAACGCCGAGGACGGAGTGCTCGAGCGAAGACAGGGAGAGCAATCGCACGCCCGCAGCCCACCTCGAGGATCCGCCCGCCGCGCGGGAGGGCAAGGAGATGGACTAGGAGCGGGACCTCAACCGTTTCCTGAAGACAGTTCCGGCGTGGGACGTTTGGAAAGGGCTTGTAGTCCACTGTGTGCCGCTCGGGGCTTGGGTAAGTGAATCGTCTCTTCGGCCTAACGATTGCGTTTCAGCTGCGGCGCCCCTCTTGTCCGGGTCGCGCCCAGCTACCCGCCGCCGTCAGCTGCAAACCTTAGCCATCGGCATAGCGCCTACGGCGCGGCTGGTTCCGGAATCAGCCCAAGCTGCTGCTGTAGGGCCAGAAGGTCCGGAAGCACCCACTGTTCGACAACCCTGCCGCTCGCCAGCCGATAGATCGCGAACTCTCGCACCGTAACCTCACGACCGGTCGCCGGGTTGCCGCGGAACCCCCCCCGGTCAGTACCGGTCGATGTAAACCGAACGGCTACCAAGTCGGCCTCAGCGACCACCTCGTCGACACGCTCGCTCCAGTCGGGGAAAGTAGTCCGGTGGGCCTCAATACGTTCACGCAGACCGTCTCGCCCTTGCCAGTCCGCTCCGATCGGACCATGACCGAGGAAATCTGGCGCGATCAGTTCTTCCAGTGCGCCGAAGCTCCCCTCACTCCAGAGTTCATCGTGAACGCGCAGGACCACAACCTTGTTTCGTTCAGCCTCCGTGCCGGTCTCCGATGATGAACAAGCCCAAAGCGGCAGGCAGGTCAACCCAAGAAGCACGGAAGCACCTATCTTGCACGTCGCTCTCATCTGTTCACCAAGTCCCGTCGCCGATTGATTCCTTATGGCCAACGGATTCTGTTTCAGGTGCGTGCCACAGTGGCTCCAACTCTGTCCCAAATGTATACCGGGTCGGCCGCTAACGCTTGTCGCTTGTTAGATGGCCGCACGCTGGGGCTCGGCGTCTGAAATCACCTGCCCCACCTCGTGAAGCGTACTTCCGGAGCGGACGAGAGAGCGCATCAAGAGATCGAGGCTCACCGAGGGATCCCCGGCCTCCATCTTCGCGACACGCGATTGGCTGGATCCGATCCGCTCCGCGAAAGCGGCTTGGGAGATCTTCAGCACGCGATTCCTGCGATGACGTAGTGCCTGAGCGAGCGCGACCCGCGCATCCACCATGGCCATCTCGGCGTCGCTCAGGTCGAGGAACGCCTGGGTGTCACCGACGACGAATCCGGCTCGCTCGAGCTTGTCTCGCTTTGACTTCTTCAACTCAACCTCCAGCCCTACAGGGCGTCGTACCGCTTCAGAATACTCTTGCAGGCCTCGACGACGGACTTCGGGGTCGCCGCGGTCTTCTTGCTGAAGACATGTAAGATGAGGATGGCGTCCTCATCGATTCGGTGGAGGATCCTCCACGTCTGGTCCTTGTCATTGATCCGGAGCTCGTGGCACCTCCGCCCGACCGCGGGCATGGGTCGCGATTGCGGCATTGCGAGCTTCTCCCCTCGCTGGAGCCTCCGGAGGAGAAACCCGGCTTCGCGCCGTGCGTCGGCTGAGAACGGCGGTGTCCGCACTTCCCCTCGCAACCAAACCAGCGGCTTGTCGGATTCGCCCATGAGGGAAGGTATGTCAGATCCGACGTTATATCAAGGCTGACATGGCGGGCCGCAGAGCAGGAAGGAGGTTAGACCGATTCCCATCCGGCAGGACACTTCCTACGAAGGAGGCGTGCGATGAAGATGGAGCAGACGTCACGCTGGGTCGAGATCGTCGCCAGCGTGGGCGTTGGGGCAAGTTGCAACCGCTTTGTTAGGTGGACTCCCGGGCTTGCTACGTATAACGATATGCGTTATACTTGTGGATGATCCAATCCTTCCGAGACCGAGGGACCGAGGACGTGTTCAACGGTACGAGATCCAAGGCCGCCTTGAAGGTGTGTCCGGTGCCCCTCTGGCCGATCGCCCGACGGAAGCTGGACCAGCTCCATCAGGCCCACGTGCTGGATGACATGAGAGCACCGCCGGGCAATCACCTCGAGGCACTCAAGGGCGACCGGAAGGGAAAGCACAGCGTGCGCATCAATCGGGCGTACCGCGTTTGCTTCCGCTGGACCGAGGCAGGCCCGGAGGACGTGGAGATCGTGGACTACCACGACTGAGCGAGGTTGTAACGATGTTGCCAAAGAACCGACCGCCAACCCATCCGGGCGAGATGCTCCTGGAGGAGTTTCTGAAGCCGTTCGGGATGACCCAGACCGAGCTCTCGCGGCGAATTCACGTGTCGTATCCCCGTGTGAACGAGATCGTGAACGGCAAGCGAGGGATCACGCCGGACACGGCGCTGCGGCTATCGCGGCTCTTCGGGACCACGCCTGAGTTCTGGCTGAACGGGCAGAGGAACTGGGACCTCTGGCACGCGCTGAACGCAGGCGGAACCGAGTTTGAGCAGATCGAGCCGATCGCCGTCTGACGTCGGCTCGTGGCTGGAGGAGTCCACCTAACGTGTTTGCGGTTCAACTGCGGACATCGTAGCCCGGGCGCCCGGAGGGCGCGAGATCCGAGCGGTGTTCCCGCAGTGGCAACGGCTTGTTAGGGAAGTATGTTATTGCCCTTGCTAGGCGGAGGCGCGACTAGTCGGGCTTGCCTCACGAACCGCGCGGCGGTTGCCACCGTGCGTGTTCAACGTGAGCAGGGACCGGAGCCTCGGCGTGTTCACGCTCTCGGAGGCGATCGGCAAGCCACTCGAACCACTCCTCGATCGTTTCGCGACCCTGTTCTTCGCGTTCATCTTCCACGTAGGTTCGGAGCTTGCGCCATGAGATCGTGATGGGCCCGCTGAAGAAGTCCTCGACCAACACGAGCGGCAGCTCCCGCCTGAACACGAGAATGCCGAGGCTCTCCCATGTTGTCATCAAGGCGTAAACGAGATGCATGTCGTCGCCGGCGTGCTCCTCGATCTCGGCTTTGGAGAGTCCCTCCGGGATGCCATAGACGAACCTGAGCGCCTTCGCGAAGTCGGGAGTCTGAAATGCACGGAGCAACTCGAGGCTCAGTTCCCGACGACGCGACTGTTGATATTGCCGGAGCTGGATGACCGCAAACGCGATGCCGCCGATCACGGCAAGGCCTGAGAGCACGTCGACAGCAGTCGTCAACTCCAAACGCGACCCCCTACGGTCTCGTCCCGTTGTAACGCTAGGGAATCCGCCTGACACTCGGGGTTTCTGCTGCAGCCCCGTCAGCAGAAAGCCCTCGTTAGGCACCCGGTGCGCCGCCGCCGGCCTCTACCACCCCTCACGCATCACGGGCTGCACCCCTCTCGCCACACCTCCCACATACCCGCTGGCCTGCAGAAACGCCGTGAAATCGCGGGGCTGCCGGGCTCCGCGGCCTACCCTGTCAATAGCAAACCCTTCTTGGAGCGTGCCGCGGAAGCGTCGCCTTCAGGCCCCCGCTCTCGCTCCTACCCTCGCGAGACGCCGGTACGCGCAGATGCACGCCGACACCGCGGCCAACAGCACGACCAAGGTGCCCCAGAACGCAGCATCCGGACCAGAGACCCAAACCAACGTGGAACCTTCAGTGGCAGCCTGCCATTCTGCCGTTCCGTGCAGCAAGAGATCGAGGTTCGAGTACGTATTTCCCAGCGTGTGCAGTACCACCGCCGGAAGAATTGAGTCGGTCCAGTGGGTCACCGTCCCGTACACCGCCGCTACCGCCACGTAGTACGGCCAAAGAACCGGCGCGAAGTCCAGGTGCGCCACCGCGAACATTGTACCGGTGATTAGAATCGCTACCGTGAGTCCATAGCGCGACTCAATAGGACCCTGCATGAACCCGCGGAACGCCACCTCTTCGACAACTCCCGCGATTGGGGCGGCGGCCACGATGAGGCCTACTACGGTTAACTGCGGCACATGACTCAAATCCGGAAGTTCCTGTTGGGGCAAGGCCACCAGGCGGTTGGCCAACCGAAGCGCGAACACCAACGCGACGATTCCAAGCCCCCCGGCGGTTAAAGCCCATGCCCAGGCTCGTCCTGTCACGCGGTTTGCGCGGAGCCCGCGACGCCTGAAAGCGGCAGAGCCTTCTGGGGGACCCACTCCTCCCAGGTATCGCCAGAAGCCCCATAGATACAGAGCGACAAGGGGAACCGCCCAAGGGATGGAGGGAAACAACCGGAGGTTCGCCGCGAACGCGATGTTGCGGGGAACCGTGCCGACGAGCATCACCAACATGCCCACCACGATCGCCTCTACCGCAACGCCCACATACCTCCCGGCTCCGGAGACAAGCAAATTCCACACCGGTGTTCGCGCGCTCTAACGTGTTTGGGTTTCTGCTGCGCAGCACGATGCCGACCCACGGTGTGAGCTGCAAGGCGAACGGCGCGGAACGCTACGCGCGCCGCGCCAGCACACTCCCTTAATCTACGCGCTCCGGCAGCTTCAAGCGCTTGTCAGGCCTCCTGTCCGGAGCGCCAGCCGCATATTGTCACTGGGGAAAAATCGCCCCAGCGGCGGGCCAGGTTGCATCATCGACTCGTTCTAGGTTCATCTCAAGAAGGCGGACAGGGTCCTGACCGGGCACAAGCCGGTCGCCAACCTTCCTGCCACGCCCCATTCTGAGATGACCGTCGTGTAGCGAATAGTCGCAGGACCCCGCCGGAATCTCCCATACGTAGCCATCGCTCGTCAGCCTAGGAGCGAAATCGCCGACCATGCCCTGAATGCAACGCTGGCTACAGGGATCGAACACGGTTTCCAGCGCGGCCACGCGGGCACGCTCCTGCTCCCATTATTGGTGGTCGAACTGATAAGCCATTCTCGGTCCCTCGCGCGTCGCCGCCCAACGGTTCTGGGTTCCTGCTGCAGGACCACAATGTCGACCCGCAGCGCGAGCCGCAAGGCGAGTGCTGCCGGACCGCGCAGCCTACCCTGCCAGCAGCAGACCCTTGTTAGGGCGCACCGCGAGGCTTCTGAGGTGGCTCAACGGAGCCGAGGCCTCACCACGGGTAGAAGCAATCGTAGTTTCGCTGGGCTACAATCTTGCCGTCGGCGAATTCGAAGACCTGCGCGAACCGAGCCCGCATGACGGATCCAGCAGGTGTCGTCTCCGAAATGGGTACCGCGAGTGTTCCAGTCCAATTGGACTCCACGACCACGGTGTTGCCGCTCGCCACAGTATTGAGGATTTCGAAGGTCTGCGAGGCCATTGCTGCCCTCCCTCGCGCCGCTGCCTCCTGCAACTCCTTCAGACCCCGTCTCGCTCCGGCAGGAAGAAAGGCATTGGGGAACTCTTCCTGGACCACATCTTCGGCATAGAAAGTCGCCATCTCGGACTGTGCGGCTCCTGCTTGAACGGCTTCGAAGAACGCTTTCACGATCGCGAGATTGGTCAGCTCTGAACTCATGGCCAGCTCCCGGGTGAACGTCAGTGTTGAGCCGGGATATACGAACTCCCGCCGCCGCCCGACAGTTAGAGGCGCCCTAACGGGTTTGCGATTCTGCTGCGGCCATCGTAGGTGGGGCGCGCGAAGCGCGCGAGGCTACCGGTTGGCCATCAGCAGCAATCGCCTTGCTGGACGGCGTCCCGCGGCAACCGGACGGCAACCACGGTGGCGTACTGCGAGAACCCGAGCCGGCGTGCAAGGGCAACGGCAGGGACGTTGGCGAGGAGCGTCTGGTACAGCACGAGCCGCTCCCTGCTGAGGGCTGAGTGAACCATCGCGCTAACCAGACGCGATGCGTGCCCTTGGCCGCGATGGTCCGGATGTGTGACTACGCACGGGTCAACCGCACCCTCCGAGTGAGGCCGGAGCTGCCCCAGGGCGACGATCGCGGGTTCTTCGAACGATGCCCAGATAGGCGCTGCCGCGAGCCTGATGCCGCTTTGGTCCCAGTCTTCACGCGGGCACGACGTTTGGAAGACCTGGATCGGATCTGCGTCCGACTCTGCGAGCCGCTGCACGCTATCAGGAGTCACCGGGCGAAATCGTCTTGCGGGCAACCAGCCTTGAAACGAAGGCCCTACAACGCGACCCGAAGCTTCGCCGACGACTCGGGCTGCCGAATCGGGGAACGCGAGCTCCTGCGCGGCCACGGTCCTGAGGTTGCGCTCCAGCTCCACGACCCATTCGGGCGGTGCCGAAACCACTGCCGCGCGGCCGCGAACGAAGAACCAAACCCCAGGGTAGTCGCCAAGCTCCGCGTGCGGCGTTACGACGACGCCCGGATTCTGGAGTGCTGAGGCAGGTACGCCGAGGAACCGCGACCAGTACCCGTCGACGCGTTCTGCTTTGTCCGTCTCCAACCTCCTATCGGCGTCTAACGGACCGGCGCTTCAGCTGCGCCCAACAGCGCGGACCGCCAACGCTGGAGCACGGCGCCCGCCGCCAGAAGGGTTACCACGGAGCGATTGGCACGAGCTGTTGGGCGTCAGCTGCAACCGCTTGTTAGCCCGCGCGTTGCCCTAAGCTGCGGGGCGTTGTGCAATGGCTTCGATCAAGACGATTCGGTTCTCAATCAGGTTGCGAACCTGGTTCTGACCCATGACACGAAAGTCCGGCCATAGCAGGCCGTGAATCCCTTGAAGAGGGCCGCCGGCTTGGGTATCCAGCCTTGCGGCGAGGTCCTGGAACCAGACCCGTCCAGCTTCGGATGTATCGCGCCACCAAACCAGGCGAAGCGCTGCCTTCTCCATCAGCGCACGCAAGCCCTCGGGCTCAACGAGGAAGCTGAGTGATGGCTCTCGCGCCCACGGCACCGGGAAGTGCGGTGTGCCGCCTGGCCCTGCCAGAATGTCGTACAGCGCAAGAGATCCACCGGGACGTAGCACGCGCGAGATCTCAGCGTACAACCTTGATTTATCCGCAATGTTCATCGCGGCGTGTTGCGTCCAAACCACGTCGAAGGACGAGTCCTCAAAGGGCATCTCCAAGGCACTGCCATGGCGGAACTCGACATGTGAACCCAGGCCCAGCCGGTCGGTGAGCATCTGGGCAATC
>Ga0315553_10003307_pt1 | contig 12571 bp, 13 predicted proteins | sample SalMarSW160140MG_FD_203099 | JGI IMG/M metagenome (GOLD analysis project Ga0315553, IMG submission 203099) | Salt marsh sediment microbial communities from the Plum Island Ecosystem LTER, Massachusetts, United States - Salt Marsh Sediment SW1601-40 ... | reverse complement strand
AAGCCGATGTGGGGCACATATTGGGTCTGGGACGCGCGGCTCACCTCGATGCTGGTGCTGTTCCTGCTCTATCTCGGACTGATCGCGCTATGGCAATCGATCGAGGAGCCTGGCCGCGCCGGCCGCGCCGCCGCCATCCTCGCCATCGTCGGCTTCATCAACGTGCCCATCATCCATTTCTCGGTAAATTGGTGGAACACGCTGCACCAGCCAGCGAGTATTTTTCGCGCCGGCGGGCCGACCATCGATCCGTCGCTGCTGACGCCGCTGTTCGTCATGGCCGCGGGCTTCACGTTGCTGTTCGTGCTCCTGCATTTGCTCGCGATGCGCGCCGAGATCCTGCGGCGCCGGGTACATGCGCTCCGGCAGATGCATGTCGAGCGCGCCGCGGCCGCGTAGCCACAGCCCCGATGCCTGACCTCGGACCTCACGCGGCTTTCATCTGGGCCGCCTACGGCGTCACGCTGGTAGCCGTTGCGGCGCTTGTCCTGTTCATCGTCACCGATGACCGGCACCAGCGCCGTCTCCTCGCCGAGCTAGAGCGCCAGGGGGTGACACGGCGCTCGGCCAAGACCGCGACCGCAAAGACCTCGACCGTAAAGCCCGCTGCCTCCGCCAAGCCGAAACCGGCATCAGCGAAGGCGCCGCGGGCGCGAAAGCCGAAAGCATGACCGGGCCCACGCCGAAATCCCGATGGCGGAGCTGGACCCTCGCGCTGCCTCTCGTCATCTTCGCCGGCCTCGCCGGCCTGTTCTGGCTTGCGCTTCATGGCGGCGACCCGTCCCGGCTGCCCTCGGCGCTGATCGGCAAGCCGGTCCCCGAATTCAACCTGCCGCCGATCGAGGGGCTCAACACCGGCACCAGCACCGTCGACGGCTTCGACACCGCGGATCTCGGCAGCGGCCAACCGACCATCGTCAATGTTTGGGCGTCCTGGTGCGTCCCCTGCCACGAGGAGCATCCACTGCTGATGGCGCTCGCCCGGGAGCCGGGTGTCCGCCTCTACGGCATCAATTACAAGGATGATCCCGCGGCGGCGCGGCGCTTCCTCGGCCGGTACGGCAATCCCTTCGCCCGCGTCGGCGGGGACCGGTCAGGGCGCGTTGCGATCGATTGGGGTGTCTATGGCGTCCCGGAGACCTATGTGATCACCGGCGACGGCAAGATCGCCTATAAATATGTCGGGCCGCTCACCGAGGCGGTGATCCGCGACAAGCTGCTGCCGTTGATTGAGAACAAGGCCTCCACCCCGCAAGGATAGGGGTTTCGCGCTGGCCGCTATTTGCGCGCGGCGCTGACGATGGTGTGGAGAATATCGAGGAACTCCTGCCGCTTGGCCGGCGGCAGGGCAGCAAGCAGACGGGAATCAGCGGCGGCCGCTCCGGGCTCGGCGTCGCGCAGGCCCTTCCAGCCCTGGGCCGTGAGCTTGATGGCATAGGCCCTGGCATCCTCCCTGGCGCGGCGGCGGTTGATCAGGCCCCGCGACAACAGCCGCGCCACGATATCCGCAAGGGTCGACCGGTCGATCCCGGTTCGTTCCACGAGGTCGGTTTGGGTCAACCCCTCCTCTTCGGCGATGGTCGTTAGCACGGCAAATTGCCGTGGAGTGAGGCCGCTCGTGCGCGCCTCGACCTGGAAGATGTCCGTCGCACACTGCCCCACACGATGGATCAGATGAGTTGCGGACCGTTCGAGCTGGTTTGGGTTCTTGGGAGCCATCTCAAGCCACCTTCTTGCGCAACCAGGCGCAACCTTAAGCTGCATCGCACACCGAACGGCGAAGCCGATCGGGTAGCTATTGCCACATCAACAAACGTACCGTGGGGACCCCCGCACCAATATTGGGAGCGAGTCTGGCGGCGGCAAGGCATAGACCGATAAAATTTTATGAATTCTGCCTGAACAAGGAAGGAAGGTTAACGAGGAGGCTGGTCCGGGGGCTTCGCCTCGCTCGCAGCGCCGGAATCAGGGCCATTGCCGTAGCGCTGCATCAGCGGCATCTGCGCCAGCGCAAAGGCGAAGGTGATCGGCAGGAAACCGAAGGCCTTGAACGTCACCCAGGTGTCCGTGGAGAAGTTCCGCCACACCAGCTCGTTGACCACGGCCATGGCGATGAAGAACAGCGCCCATCGCAGTGTCAGCTTGCGCCAACCTTGCTCGGTAAGGTTGAACACGGGGCCAAGCAGCAACTCAAGCACCGGTTTCTTCAGCAGCAAGCCTGCCCCGAGCAGCAAGGCGAAGATCACGTAGACGATGGTCGGCTTCAGCTTGATGAAGGTCTCGTCGCGGAGATAAAGCGTCAGCGTGCCAAACACGAGCACCACCACGCCGCTGACGAGCGGCATCACCGGCAGCTTGTGATAGCGCCACTTGGCAACAACGAGCGCGATCAGCGTCACCACCATGAAGGCCGCGGTCGCCGCATAGATCCCCGCCGCAAAGTTGACGCCGAAGAAAACGAGCAGCGGTCCAAGCTCGATCAGAAGCTTGGTGGCGAGCCCCGAGCCGGACTCCGCGCTCGGTGCCGGCGGCGTCGCGTCAGGCTGCTGCGGCATTGTTGCTGCCCAAACCGGCAATGGCCCGCGCGAAGTCCTCAGCGTCGAAGCCCTGAAGATCATCGACGCCTTCCCCGACACCGATGGCGCTAACCGGCAGCCCGAAGCGTTCGGCGATGGCGACCACAATGCCGCCACGCGCCGTGCCGTCGAGCTTGGTCACGACCAGGCTGGTGACGCCGGCAATCTCCTGAAAGATCTGCACTTGATTGATGGCGTTCTGCCCGGTGGTGGCGTCGAGCACGAGGACGACACTGTGGGGGGCATCGGGCTCGAGCTTCTTCAACACGCGAACGATCTTGGCAAGCTCGGCCATCAGATCAGACTTGTTCTGCAAGCGCCCAGCAGTATCGATGATGAGCACATCGCGGGCCTCGGCCTTGGCGCGCTCCAGCGCCTCATAGGCGACCCCTGCGGGATCGGCGCCGACATCCTTGGCCACGACCTCGGCACCGACGCGGTCGCCCCATACTTTGAGCTGATCGATAGCCGCAGCGCGGAAGGTGTCCGCCGCCGCCAGCATCACGGTCTTGCCGTCACGCATGAAGTGCCGCGCGAGCTTTGCCGCGGTGGTGGTCTTGCCGGTGCCGTTGACGCCGACGAGCAGGATCACATGGGGTCGGGCCCCCGCCTTGAGGATCAGCGGCTCGGCCACCGGCGCGAGCACCTTGGCGATCTCGGCGGCCAGCACCTCGCGCACGCCTTGCGCCGAGAGCCCGCGGTCCTGGCGCGTGGCGCCAAGCGCATCCCTGATGCGCTGGGCCATGGCGACACCGAGATCGGCCTTGATCAGCACCTCTTCCAGCTCGTCGAGGGTCTCCGCATCGAGCTTCCTTCGGCTCAACACCGAGGTGAGATTGTCACTCAGCGCGCCCGAGGTGCGCGCCAAGCCTTGGCCGAGTCGCGCCAACCACCCCTTTTTCTCCGGCTGGTCACTAAGGCCTGAGCCGTCCTGGTCCCTAGTCATGATGCATCCTGGCGATCAGGGCGCTGCCGTCATGACCCTCGACCACGGCAGGAACGAGACGCCCTGCGCCTCGATCCGCCTCGATCCTGACCGGCGTGAAATCCGGCGCGCGGCCTTTGCCCTCGCCTTCCAGCAGCACCTCGATGCGCCAGCCGGCCGCGCCGGCGAGATGGCGCTCGAGCGCCGCGACGCCCTTCTCCCTGAGCCGCGCCGCACGCTCGGCGATCACCGCGCCGTTGACCTGCCGCATACGCGCGGCGGGCGTCCCCGGCCGCGCCGAGAACGGAAACACATGGAGGAAGGTGAGGCCACAATCATCCACCAATCGAAGCGAGTTTGCGAACATCGCCTCGGTCTCGGTGGGGAAGCCGGCGATGAGATCGGCGCCGAACACGACGTCCGGACGCAGGCGCCGCGCCTCGGCACAAAACTCCACCGCATGTTGGCGCGAGTGGCGGCGCTTCATGCGCTTGAGCGTGAGGTCGTCGCCGGCCTGCAAGGAGAGATGCAGATGCGGCATCAGCCGCTCCTCTTCGGCGATCGCCGTCATCAGCGCCGCGTCGGCCTCGATCGAGTCGATCGACGACAGCCTGAGCCGCTTGAGTTCGGGCACGAGCTTGAGGATCTTGTTGACCAGCTTGCCGAGGGTGAGGTCGCCGGGAAGGTCGGCGCCATAGGCGGTGATGTCGACGCCGGTAAGCACGATCTCGGCATAACCGTTCTCGACCAGCGTCCGCACTTGCGCCACCACCTCTCCGGCCGGCACGGACCGCGACGGCCCGCGGCCGAAAGGAATGATGCAGAAGGTGCAGCGGTGATCGCAGCCGTTCTGGATCTGCACATAGGCGCGGGCCTGGCCGCCGAAGCCTTCGACCAGATGGCCGGCGGTCTCGCGCACCGACATGATGTCGTTGACCTTGACCCGCTCGCTGTCGGCGATGCCAAGCGACCGGAACGTCGCAGCTTCCGTCTTCTCCTGGTTGCCGATGACGTGGTCGACCTCGGCCATTGCCGCGAAGGCGCCCGGATCGACTTGCGCCGCGCAGCCGGTGACCACGATCTTGGCGTCCGGCCGCGCGCGGCGGGCCTTACGGATCGCCTGGCGTGCCTGGCGCACGCTTTCGCCGGTGACGGCACAGGTATTGACGATCACCGCATGCGAAAGTCCCGCCTCCTCGGCGTGCCGGCGCATGACCTCGGATTCATAGGCGTTGAGCCTGCAGCCGAAGGTGATGATCTCGATCTCTGACATGCCGGGCTTCTAACACAAAACTGGTGGCGCCGCGAACCCGGCGCCCTTGCCGCAAGCGTCAGGCTGTTGGCGCCGGCTGCAACAGCTCTGGCGGTAGCGAGCCCTCATAGTCGAGCGCCCAGGGCCCGGTCATCAGCACGTGGCCGTCGTCCTCGCGCCATTCGATCACGAGGTCTCCGCCCGGGAGCGTCACCGTGACCTTGCGCTTGGTCAGGCCGCGTCCCGCCGCAGCGACCGCGGCGGCACAGGCTGCGGTGCCGCAAGCCTTGGTCAGGCCGGCGCCACGTTCCCAGGTACGCAGCCGCAAACTATTCGGGCCAGTAATTTGCGCCAGCGAGATATTCGCGCGCTCCGGAAACAGCGGATCGTGCTCGAGCACCGGCCCGAGCCGCGCCAGATCGTGGGCGTCGACATCGTCGACGAAGAAAATGCAATGGGGATTGCCCATATTCACCGCGGCCGGCGAATTGAGCGCGGGATCGTCTTGCGGCCCGAACACGATCTCCGTGGCGTCCGAGACGGGCTTCGCCAGCGGGATCTCGTCCCAGTCGAGGCGCGGCGCACCCATATCGACAGTGACGCTGCCGTCATCGTTGACGGTCGCGGCAAGCGCTGCGCTCTCGGTGTCGATGCTGACCTTGGGCGAGCCGCTCTCCTCGGCGAGCAGCGCCGCGACGCACCGCGCCGCATTGCCGCAGGCGCCGACCTCACCGCCGTCGGCATTCCAGATGCGCATGAACACGTCGGCTTGCGCCGAAGGCTCTAGCGCGATCACCTGATCGCAGCCGACGCCGTGGGTCCGATCGGCGATGGCCGCGACTTGGTCGGCCCGCAGCGCGACCGGATGCTCGCGCAGATCGAGCACGACGAAGTCGTTACCGAGACCGTTCATCTTGCAAAAGGAAAGGCTCATATCACTCTTCTAGCTGTTCCTCATGACACGCCCAAGGATGAGAAAGGCGACCAACGCTGCGAAGGCAAGCGCCGCACCTGCGGCGAATGTGGCGTCGGGGCCGATCCGCGTCCAGAGCACCCCGGCAAGAATGCTGGCAAGCAAGCTGAACAGCCCCGTCACCAGGCCGAAGATGCCGAATGCCGTGCCGCGCAGGCGTTGCGGCGCCGAGGCGGCCACGAGGGCGGAAAGCACCCCTTGGGTCAGCCCCATATGCAGCCCCCACAGTGCGATGCCGCCAAAGATGGCGCCGAGCGAACCGCCGAAGCCGAGGGCAAGGTCGGCGATCATCAGCGTGGCGAGGCCCGCCAGCAGCAGCGGCCTGGCGCCTGCCTTGTCCTGGATGCGGCCAGCGGGATAGGCGCTTGCGGCGAAGACGAGGCTCATCACCGCGATCACGGCTGGCGCGAGGGCAATGGCGAGACCCGCCTCTTGGGCCCGCAGCACGAGAAAGGCCTCGCTGAACCGCGCCAAGGTGAAGATCGCGCCGGCGCCGATCACGAGCCAGTAGGGCCGTCCGAGCTCGGCGATCTCCTTCAGCTTGACGGGGACCCTTTTGTCCTGCGGCGCGGCTTTCGGTTCCCTCACCACAACGATGAGGATGGCGACGGCGATCACTGCGGGCGGCACCGCGAACCACAGCACGGTGCGGATGTCGTCGTTGAACGCGAGCATCAGGAGGATGGCCGCGGCGGGCCCCACCACGGCGCCCAGCGTGTCGAGGGACTGGCGAAGGCCGAAGGCGGCGCCTCGCTTCTCCGGCGGGGTCACGTCGGCGACGAGCGCGTCACGCGGCGCGCCCCTGATGCCCTTGCCGACGCGATCGGCAAAGCGCGCGAACAGCACCGTTCCGACCGAAGTCGCCAGCGGGAACAGCGGCTTGGTCGCGGCGGCAAGGCCATAGCCTAGAACCGCGAGCAGCTTCCGCCGGTGGATCGCGTCGGACAGCCAACCGGAGAACACGCGCGTGATCTGCGCCGTCGCCTCGGCGATGCCCTCGATCACGCCGAGCACGGCCGCCGAGGCACCGAGATGGAGAACGAGGAACAGCGGCAGCAGCCCGTGGATCAGCTCCGATGACATGTCCATGAACAGGGACGTGAGGCCGAGCGCCCATACCGTCCGCGGCAGATGCCTGTCGTTTGACCTGTCAGCCGCCACACCCGAACTCCAAGATTGCCTCGCGCCTCACCGCTGCTATATGGCGTAACGGTCGGCGAAAGTCCTGTGCGGCGGAAGAACACAACAGGCGTGAGGAAGCGCATATGCCCTCGGTTCCGGTCAACGATCCGGCAAAGGCCCTCGTCCCCCATACCCTGAAAGAGGCGATGGAGGGCAGTGCCAGCGGACCTCTCGCCGGGCAAAGCTTCATGATCAAGGATTCTTTCGCGGTTGAGGGCCACAAGGTCAGCGCCGGCAACCCCGACTATTACGCGGCGGCGAGCCCGGCGAAAGAGACCGCGCCTGTGATCAGGCGACTGCTCGCCGCCGGCGCCACTCTGACTGGCGTCACCATTTGCGATGAGTTCTTCTACAGCCTGCTCGGCACCAACACCCATTACGGCACGCCAATCAACACCCGCGCCTTGCGTCACGTCGCCGGCGGCTCGTCCTGCGGCGCCGCGGCCGCCGTTGCCGCCGGAATGTGCGACTTCGCCCTTGGCGCCGACACTGGCGGCTCGATCCGCGTACCGTCCGCCTTCTCCGGACTGTACGGCCTGCGGCCCACCCACGGCCGCGTCGACATGACCGGCGCCGTCCCCATGGCGCCGAGCTACGACACTGCTGGCGTGCTCGCGAATGACGCCGAATTGTTCCGCGCCGCCAACCGCGTCATCCTCGATGACAAGCGCATGGAAGTGCCGATCGAACGGGTGATCGTCGCCCATGACCTGTTCGCCCTCTCGGAGGCAAGCATCGACGCGGAGCTATGGCGCGTGCTCGATCACTTGAAAGGCGCGCTGCCGCCGCAAGGCCGCTACGAAGTCGCTGGCGAAGAGTTGGAGACCTGGCGCAACGCCTTTCGCTTCAATCAAGGTTTTGATCTGCAATCGACGTTGCTGCCCTTCGCGCTGTCCCACGCCGACGGCCTGTCGCCCGCGATCCGCGAGCGCTTCGAGATCGCCGCGCGCATCACCGCGGAGGAAGCCAAGATCGGCCGGGAGATCAGGGCCGAGGCCGCGAAGCGGCTGCATGCCATCGCGCGGCCGGGCACCGTGATCGCGATGCCGACGACGCCGACCTTGCCGCCCGAGCGCGACATCCCCGACGGCGCCTCCACCGTGGAATTCAGGGCACTCACCCTCGGCAGCACCTGCCTTGCCGGCCACGCCGGGCTGCCGCAAGTCTCGATCCCAGCTGGCACCGCCGCAGGCTGCCCGATCGGCCTCTCTTTCATCGGCTGGAAGGGCGGCGACGAGGCCTTGCTCGATCTTGCCGTCAAGCTCGCGCCGCTGCTTGCGGAGACACGCTCATGATCCTTACCGTCGTCGGAATAATCCTGATTATCACCGGTGCCTTCATGATCACGCGCAAGACCGCGGAGACTTGGCTGCAGAGGCGCGCCGGCAAGCCGAAGGAGAGCCAGGAAAAGCTCTCCTATAAGCCGATCCTGCTTATCGGCCTCGGCGCTCTTCTCTTGGCGATCGCAACCTCAGGATCGTCACCCTAAGGCTTGACTTGTCGGCTCCCCTCGCCGACATTCCCGGCGAAATTCAGTGGCAGCTCGATTTTGGAGCCGCCGCCCTGGACATGAATGCGCTCACCGAAGGCCGGTAGCGCGATATCTGGAGCCAGGGGGGTCAACACCCGACAGCGCGATGCGCCCTCGGGTGCGTTTTTGCTTTGCGCTAACGGTTCCCTGCCGGCGCGAAGCGGTTGGAGAGAGACGAGCGGATGTTCGAAACCCTGTCGGAGCGCCTTGGCGCCATCCTCGACAAGCTCACCCGTCGCGGTGCGCTGACCGAGGCCGACGTCGCGGAAGCGATGCGCGAGGTCCGCCGCGCGCTGCTCGAGGCCGACGTGGCGCTCGACGTGGTGCGCGACTTCACCGAGGCGGTGAAGGCGAAGGCGGTCGGCCAGGAGGTGGTGCGCTCCATCACCCCGGGCCAGATGGTCATCAAGATCGTCCATGACGAGCTCGTGCGCATGCTTGGCGCCGAGGCGTCACCTCTCGACCTTGCCACGACGCCACCGGTGGTGGTGATGATGGTCGGCCTCCAGGGCTCGGGTAAGACCACGAGCACGGCCAAGATCGCGCGGCGCCTTCAGGCCCGCGACAAGCAGAAAGTGCTGATGGTCTCGCTCGACACGCGGCGGCCCGCGGCGCAAGAGCAGCTTCGCGTCCTCGGCGAGCAGACCGGCGTCGCCACGCTGCCGATCGTCGAGGGCCAAGGGCCTGCGGCCATCACCAAGCGCGCACTCGACGCGGCGCGCCGCGGCGGCTTCGATGTGCTGATGCTCGACACCGCTGGCCGTACCCATATCGACGAAGAGCTGATGGCCGAGAGCGCGGAGATCGCGGGCATCGCCAAACCGCACGAGACGCTACTCGTCGCCGACGCCCTCACCGGCCAGGACGCCGTCAATCTGGCGCGAAGCTTCGACCAGCGCTTGCCCCTGACCGGCATCGTCCTCACCCGCGTCGACGGCGACGGCCGCGGCGGCGCCGCGCTTTCCATGCGCGCCGTTACTGGCAAGCCGATCAAGCTGATGGGTGTCGGCGAGAAGCTCGATGCCATCGAGGACTTCGATCCGTCGCGCATTGCCGGGCGCATCCTCGGCATGGGCGACGTCGTCGGCCTTGTCGAGAAGGCGATCGAGACCGTCGAGATCGACAAGGCGGAGAAGATCGCCGCCAAGGTACGCAAAGGCTCCTTCGACCTTGAGGACCTTTCCGAGCAGCTGAGGCAGATGGAGAAGCTCGGGGGCATGGGCGGCGTACTCGGCATGCTTCCCGGCGTCGGCAAGATCAAGAAGCAGCTCGACACCGCCAATCTCGATGACACCATCCTCAAGCGGCAGCAGGCGATCATCGGCTCGATGACGCGCGCCGAGCGCAAGAACCCCAAGCTGTTGAATGCGTCGCGCAAGAAGCGCGTCGCGTCGGGATCCGGCACCAGCGTCCAGGACATCAACAAGCTGGTGAAGATGCACCGGCAGATGGCCGACATGATGAAGGCCATGGGCAAGAAGCGCGGCATGCTGAGCGGTCTGTTCGGTGGCGGTCCGCCGCCCGAGCTTCCAGCCGAGTTGCCGCCGGATGCGGCCGCCGCGCTGCCGAAGACGTTGCCGCCGATGCTCCCTGGCGGCTTGCCGGGCCTCGGGGGCGCCATGCCGCGCGGCCTCCCTGGTCTTCCTGGCGGCGCGCCTCGCGGCCTGCCGGGCCTGCCGAAATCGAAGAAACGATGAGTTCCTAGGAAAATCGAGAGAGAGGATCGAGCATGTCACTGAAGATCAGACTGGCGCGGGCCGGCGCCAAGAAGCGCCCGTTCTATCGCATCGTCGTCGCCGACTCCAAGAGCCCGCGCGACGGCCGCTATATCGAGAAGGTCGGCACCTTCAATCCGCTGTTGCCCCGCGATGCCGGCGATCGCGTCATCCTGGTCGAGGAGCGGATCAAGCATTGGCTCGGGCACGGCGCCCAGCCGACCGACCGCGTGCTGCGGTTTCTCGACAAGGCCGGCCTCGCCAAGCGCGCAGCGCGCCTGAACCCGACCAAGGCCCAGCCCGGCAAGAAGCGCCTCGAGCGCGAGGAGGCGAAGCGCACCGCCGAGGAGGAGAAGGCCAAGGCAGCCGCTGAAGCCGCCGCAGCTCCTGCGTCGGAGGAACCCGCGGCCGAAGCCGAGGCGCCTGCCGCCGAGGCCGAGCAACCCGCCGCCGAATAGTCTTGGGCGAAAAGCCGGACCGGGTGCTGCTCGGCGAGATTAGCGCCGCGCAAGGCTTGAAGGGCGAAGTCCGCCTTCGCTCCTTCACCGCGGCGCCGGCGGATATTGCGAGCTATGGTCCGCTCGAGGACGAGGCAGGGTCGCGAACAATCGAGATCCAGTCGGTCCGGGTGATGCCGAAGGCGCTGGTCGCGCGCATCAAAGGCGTCAACTCGCGGGAAGAGGCGGAAGCGCTCACCGGCACCAGGCTCTATCTTCCCCGCGCGCGCCTGCCGGCGGCCGAGACCGGCGAGTGGTACCACGACGACCTGATCGGGCTTCGAGCCGTTAGTGGCGACGGGGCCGCGATCGGGAGAGTGGTCGCAGTCCATAATTTCGGCGCGAGCGACATCATCGAGATCGAGCCGGCCGCGGGCGGTGAAAACCTGCTGGTATCGTTTACCGAGGCGACGGTGCCGGAGGTCGATCTTGAAGCCGGCACTCTGACCCTAGTGCCGCCGCCGGAAGAGGAGTAGGCCCCGGCATGACCTGGCGCGCCACCGTGCTCACCATCTTCCCCGATATGTTCCCGGGGCCGCTCGGCTTAAGCCTCGCCGGCAAAGCGCTCGCCGAGCGCACCTGGGCGCTCACCGTCACCGACATCCGCGACTTCGCCATCGACAAGCACCGTGCCGTCGACGACACACCTGCCGGCGGCGGCGCCGGCATGGTGATGCGCGCCGATATCGCCGCCGCGGCCATCGATGCGGCTCGTGCCGAGATGCCGGCCGAAGCGCCAACGCTCTATCTCTCGCCGCGCGGCACGCCGCTCACGCAAGGACGCGCCCGCGAGCTGGCGCAAGGCCCGGGCACGATCCTGCTCTGCGGCCGCTTCGAGGGGGTCGATCAGCGCGTGCTCGACGCGCGCCGAGTCGAGGAGATCTCCATCGGGGATTATGTGCTCTCGGGCGGCGAGCTCGCGGCCATGGCGCTGATCGACGCTTGCGTCCGCCTGCTTCCAGGGGTCGCCGGCAACGAGGTATCGCTTGCCGAGGAGAGCTTTGCCTCCGGGCTCCTGGAATACCCGCATTACACCAGGCCCAGGGAGTGGGAGGGCCTTGCCATCCCCGAGGTGCTGCTCTCCGGCGACCATTCCAGAATCGCCAAATGGCGGCGTGACGAGGCCGAGAAGCTCACCAAGGAGCGCCGTCCCGATTTGTGGCAGAAGCTGAAGAAGAGTTAGGCGCGCGGCGGCATTTTTTCCCCTAAATCCATCGACAAAGGGGGTCGGTTGCGCTAGGAACACGCCTTCGCGCGCGGTCTCGCCCGCGGAATTCACGGATCACGATCAATCAAAAAGAATGGCGTTCGCCGGTAAGGCTTTAGCCAAGGCAGGCGCCCGGAGAAAGGTTTGGCCATGAATATCATCGAGCAGCTCGAAAAAGAGCAGGCTGCGGCGCTTGCCAAGACGCGCAAAGTCCCCGAATTCGGCCCCGGCGACACGGTCAAGGTCAACGTCAAGGTGGTCGAGGGCGAGCGCTCGCGCGTTCAGGCCTATGAGGGCGTCTGCATCGGCCGCTCGGGCGGCGGGCTGAACGAAAATTTCACCGTGCGCAAGATCTCCTATGGCGAGGGCGTCGAGCGCGTCTTCCCCATTCATTCGCCCCTGATCGACTCCATCGAAGTGGTGCGCCGCGGCCGCGTCCGCCGCGCCAAGCTTTATTATCTGCGCGGCCGCCGCGGCAAATCGGCCCGCATCCCCGAGCGCCAGACCGCGCGCGGCAAGCAGAAGGCGGCCTTCAAGGGCTTCACCAAGCCGAAGGGGGACGCCGACGATCTGAAGCTGATCCCCGCCGTCACCTCTGAGCTCGAGAAGAAGCTGAACAAGCTCGGCCTGATCAAGTTCGAGCAGATTGCCAATCTCACCGACGACGAGATCGGTCAGATCGACGAGGCACTTGCCCTCAACGGTCAGATCGA
>Ga0315553_10003306_pt1 | contig 12574 bp, 14 predicted proteins | sample SalMarSW160140MG_FD_203099 | JGI IMG/M metagenome (GOLD analysis project Ga0315553, IMG submission 203099) | Salt marsh sediment microbial communities from the Plum Island Ecosystem LTER, Massachusetts, United States - Salt Marsh Sediment SW1601-40 ... | reverse complement strand
AGTCAGACTCCAATCAAGCAGCTGTCGGTGAAATTGGGTACAGGTAAGAATTATTCCATCTATGTGTATGAATGCTCGCACCTAGCTACTTCTGTCAATATGAGTCAGGGAACCTGTACAGGGTTTCACTACAATTGTACTGGTGCACTGAATCTCTACATTCAGCACTCTCTTCAGACAGACGACTCACTTGATTGCGACATATATACAGATGCAATCAATGTGCATATCGACCTTCCCGAGGGACACTCTGGTGTTCTTAGACTTCTGAATGGGTATCCAAATATCGGGACTGTCTATAACGATGGATGGACTGAAGGATCGAATGAATACTGGATTGGAGAACGCCCTTCCTATCCTCGGGTCCTGATGTCAATAGGAGCAATCTATACTACAGTTTGGCTGTCCGCCTAGAACCAACTCAATTTGGGTTAATTCCAACATCTCGGATGACGGCGTTCATATATTCTTTCCATCAGGATATTTAATTGTATAGTCTTTAATAAGTCAGAGAAAGCTTATTAGATGCATTCAACTCCATAACATCGATAATGTTTAGAATGGTTGGTTCTCAAATATGATGCAAGAAATAATCTTTCAAATCCAAATTATCAATAACGGAAAACCAGCCGATATCAGTAGTAATAATTTAAATGGGGGTTTGAAAGATTAGTAGTAATTATGATTTTTTATTCAAAATAGTTGTTCTCGGTGAAGGTGCAGTGGGAAAAACAGCGATCGTCACGCGTTTCTCCCATGGATTCTTCCGTACAGATTACAAGACAACCATCGGTTCTCAATTTGCAGTGAAAAACATCGAAATCCCTTCAATTGACCGTTCTATGCTCACTGTAAAACTGCAGATCTGGGATGTTGCAGGCCAGTCCCGATTTCAGATTCTAAGACCAATGTACTATCGTGGAGCAAGTGGCGGGCTTCTTGTATATGATGTTAGTCGCCGCAGGACATTTCTCGCTCTTGAGGAATGGCTTGATGAGCTGAGAAAAGCCATCAACAAGGACATTCCTCTTGTACTCGTAGCTAACAAGACTGATCTTCCTGATCGTGTTGTCGAACCTTCAGAAGGTCACAAGTTTGCTAAAGATCGTAACATGCCGTATATTGAATCTTCAGCAAAGACAGGTCAAGGAATTGTTGACATCTTTGAAGAACTAGCCAAGACTCTCGTGAAGCAAAGAGAATCTCCTATGTAAAAATAACATCATTTTTCATGCCTTTGGATCACATAGAGTAAGGCATATCAGGAGCATATTCTAAACCATCTATTGCAATGACCAAACCTGATGAGTACTATGCAGTTAACACGTTGCCTGCTCTTTCTTGGGCATTCGACCTATATTTCAAAAAGAAAGGACCATTCAAATCTACCGGAATCCTAGAAGCAATCCTTCCTGGTGGAAATCACAAAAGGTTCGGTGAGAAGGGTGGGCATGAGATATCTATTTGGATGTCAGATGACAGGAAGATATACGTTAAAGCAAAGTGTACTCATGATGCCAAATGTGAATTTAATAGTGAACGTATCGATGCGACTGACCGTGAGGGGTTGAAGACCATCGACTGGGATAAGATCAATGACCGTCGGTTCTTCCAAACTATGAGAAAGTGGCTCATGAAAATGAACCTTGACTTCAAACTCATTATCAGGGCTTTTGCCACAGTATGCGACAGAAAGGTTGAGATTCCACTTACGACTCAATATGGACGTACATTTCAGAAATTTGACGAGTATAGGAAAAATCGATGGCCTGAGGAAACCACATCTGACAAACGCGATGATTTTCTTGAAGAAGTACTCGTGAGGGTTTGCTTTTGGATGATGACTGCCGCAGCTGTTGATGCAATAAAGGAATGATGAATCGCCATGAAGATAGGTCTCTTGGTGAATCCCATTGCGGGAATGGGTGGCAGAGTAGGTCTGAAAGGAACCGATGGTGTCGTCGAAGAAGCAATACGACGAGGTGCAAAACCTGTTGCTCCTGACCGTGCTAAAGAATATCTTGATGCATTAAAGCGACTTGAACAGACAATGAACCTTACCTTCGAGCTTATCACCTGTCCTAATGAAATGGGCGCCAGAGTAACAACAGAATCTAATCTCCCTCACAAAGTTGTCACCGTCATGGTCAGTGGTTGGACTAGCTCTGATGACACTAAGAGGTGCACCGAAGCCTTGTACCACGAGGGTGTGCGGCTCTTGGTCTTTGTTGGCGGTGATGGTACTGCCAGAGATATACTTGATGCAGTTCAGGAATACAATCTTGAGGACCTTATGGTATTGGGTGTACCTTCAGGTGTTAAGATGTATAGTGGTATCTTCGTTGTGAATCCACGCGATGCAGCTGAAGTTGTTCGTTTAGTTTCAGAGGGCAGAACAACACCTTCCGAATTTGAAATCATGGATGCTGATGAAGAAGCCATCCGAGAAGATCGCTTCATAATCAAACTCTATGGCTATCTGAAGGGTCCATCCGTTCCAGCACGGTTTCAAGGCACAAAACAGGCGAGTCCTGAAACAATCGATGAACATCAGGCTCAAGAGGCCATAGCACGTTTTATCATCGAGGAGATCAACCTCGATGAATACTATATTCTTGGTCCAGGTACAACTGTTCGAAAAATCACTGAGTTGTTAGATCTGGAAAAGACCACCCTTGGAGTTGATGTGCTTCATAATGGGCAAATCCACAAAGATCTAAATGAGTCCAAAATCCTTGAGTTCATTGCGGATTTCGACAAGGCATGGATAGTTGTATCACCAATTGGGCATCAAGGGATGCTCTTTGGAAGAGGGAATCAACAGATTAGTCCCCGAATCATTGAGCGTGTTGGTAGAGACCATATCAGAGTTATCTGCACACCAGCAAAACTTAGGGACATTGAGGGAGGAACCCTGAAGGTAGACACAGGTGATTCTGAAATCGACGAACTCCTAAGAGGCAGAATCAAGGTCATAACTGACTATAATGAGATGCGTTTGGTGAAGATTGAATAAGGTGCCTAAGACTTTTTCAACGCTCATGTTCCTCTGGTTCAAGGGTGCATAACTTTGATAGTGCTATTGACGGATTTTGGGCAGTCTGAATATGTTGGCATGATGAAAGGAGTAATTCATTCAATTAACGCATCAGAGACCATCGTGGACTTGACTCATGATATCTCTCCTCAGCTGGTGAGAGAAGGTGCTTGGGTACTACTTAGAAGTTACAGATATTTTCCAATGGGAACAATCTTTGTCACTGTTATAGACCCAGGCGTTGGGACTGAAAGAGACCCCGTCCTAGTGAAAACAAATAATTACATTTTCATCGGTCCGGATAATGGCGTCTTATACCCCACTGCCCATTCTGATGGCATCCAACAGATCTTCAAGATTGACATCGGAATTCCAGATTCCGAAACTTTCCATGGTCGGGACGTGTTCGCAAAATTTGCAGCATTCTATGCTATTGGCAGACATGACGAATACATTGGTGAGGTCAAAAAACAGCTGGATGTGAGGTTGAATTTTCACCTTGACGGACGAACTGGAGAGATTGTTCGAAAAGACAGATTCGGAAATCTCATCACGAATTTAATTACTCTCGATAAAGAGAGTTACTCTTTATCACATGAGAAACTATCTCGTGAGATAGGTTGGTTTTCAACATACAAATATGGGCCCTCTGATGATGTTTTTCTTGTAACAGGTAGTGCTGGAACACTCGAGTTCTCATGGAGAAATGGTCGTGCTGCTGATGTTCTTCCTTTCGAAATTGGAGAGCATATAACAATAGAATAGTTCCTACTTAATGCCCGGAAAATATACACATCGCTCTCTCTCACAATCGCGATTCTTCTCCCACTGTTTGCATGAATTATGTGGTGGGGATTGACCTAAATCAATACCTACTTCCCTAAGAATCTCAATGGCCGCAGTCACTCCGTAGAATGTTGATCTCTTACAGCATCTCACTAGGTGGTCCTGTACCAAATTAATACCTCTTTGAGTAGCACGATGTGCAAGCTCTCTTTCTTCAGGAGTTTTTGGCGTAGAACCTAGAAATACAGCAATTGCTACCCCCGCACCAACACAAGCTCCGCACGTCCCCGCATATCCACAGAAACCCCCAGGTATTTTTGATCCTCTTCTAATTCCCTCAAGAATGTCCTCAAGAGAAACGACGCCACCTTTTGGTTTCTCTATTTTTTTATTCTTTAAAGAAAGAAGAATTGCCGCCGGAACAAGGCTATGATGTTCAGGACCATGGAAATTGAAACTAGGATGACTATACGCCAGATTGATAATATCAACTGGGTCAGTCAGGTCTTCTCTCTCACCCATTTTGCGAAGGAACTCTAGTGCATCGCTGGAATGGCAGGAATCACATACATAATGTCCGTTTGGGCATGATATGGGTGCAGGCTCTTCAATCCCACAATATGTGCATAGTTGTTCGTTTGCGTTATCTCCGTAAACCAGCGTTTGTCCGCAAATCATACATGCAAACTCATGCCTTTTATCAGTCAAGTTTTACACCATCTTTCAGGTAGCTATGAGTCTTCTTAAGAGTCTAGTTCTGGCAACTATGTTTATTGCGAATCATGCCCTGAAAAGCATCCTTTTAGTATAGTATTGCTTGACGAGATTCATGAAGTTCTCAATCACGGACAGTCCATTTGGCCATTTTGGAATTATATTCAAAGGTGTAGATGGCGTTGACAAACTGCAGAGATTTCTATTGCCTGGAGATAAAGACTCAATCCTATCTAAGATAAAGAATGACTATCCAACATCCCATGAGTCGACTGATAGTATGAAAGATCTGATTGAGCTTGTTGTAAAATACTTGAATGGAGAAAAAATCACAATTTCCATGGATTTCGTTGACGAATCCATATGCTCGCGATTTCAGCTCCGTGTTTTTAATGCAGAGAGAACAATTCCATATGGAAAGACTGCGACTTATAGCTGGTTAGCTCGAGAAACTGGAACGGGATCTGCCAGAGCTGTAGGGAGTGCGCTCGCAAAAAACCCATTCCCCCTCATAGTACCCTGTCATAGAGCAATTCGTGCCGATAGGTCGGTTGGTGGATTCCAGGGTGGAGGTCGAATGAAACGTGCTTTTCTGATAATGGAAGGTGTCCGTTTTGACGATATCGCCCGAGTTGTCGAGGAAGACATATTGAGATGAGCTGGTATCACTTTCAATATTCGATTCGACTGAATGCTACATCTAACATTGACTTGTATCCATCCCAATCAGCAATTCTTTGAATTAGTTCATTGAGACCATAATCTACCATGGATTTGATTTCATAAACCAAACCAGATTCAATGTATATTAGAGGTTGGCGTCCAAATTGGAAGAGCATTCTTTCCCTTATACTACTGTCTAATGTTCTTGGATATGATTTCAGAAGTGATTTCAGAAATTCAATACCCTCTCCAAGGAATAGAAGATCTACTGCAGGATCATAGAGTCTGGTTTCTTCAAAGTCAATAATCCCTGTGACTTTGAGTGTACTCGGGTTAACAAGAATGTTTGACGTATCAAAATCACCATGAATAACACAGGGTTTGAATTCAAAATTCTCAGAGTTTTCAAGAAAATCAGTAAACAAGGACTCTGTCCAGTATATGGCATCACTCCAAAGGAGTGGATAAACAAAATCCTGTAAACGCGAATAGAATTGGGACCATTCCTTGTGATATAATTCTGGAGTGAACTTGGAATGATTCTTCATTATTTCCCTAATCTTATCTGAGTGAAGCACTTCAAGAAAGGATGCAATTTGCACAGCAAGAGATTCTCTCTCTCTGGTACTAGTGTCGTTATAGCAGGTGTTGAGAGAAATTCCTGGGATTTTCCGATACCCGATTATCGGAATATCTGAGTCCAAATCAATAAATTCTGGATTAGGTATCTGGACGAATAGATGATTTCTAAGAACATTCAAAGTCTTGATTTCATTGAGAAGCAATTCTCTAGATTCACGCTTTGGAATATTTGAACTCGCAAATCTGAAAATATATTCTCCATTTACGATGAACACATTGTATGTGCCATGGTAATGAAACTCTATTTCTACTTCCTTCTCTGGAAAGAATCTCTCTAAGGCAAATTTCGCCTCGGAGATTGAGATATCTGGCGGATTGTTCTCTTCATACATCGCATATCGAATTGATTCAGCTACAAATGTAAATCTTACCAACTCTTCAAACACCCACACTGATATACCTAAATAATTGGGTGAGCTGCCTGTATACCATGTCCCTCATAGTTGTCATTGGTGGAAGCGGAGTTGTAGGAAGTGTTGCTGTCAGAACATTAGCACGAATCGGTGAGTTCTCAGAAGTTGTCATTGCTGATATCAATCCTGCAGTAGCTGGGGATATTACTTCCGAATTCGAAGGTGTAGGAGTTACTGCTATTCATCTAGATGCTACAAATTCCAAAGATCTAAAGGCCACTATCAAGGACGCTAAGGTTGTTTTGAACTGTAGTGGTCCATTTTACAAACTAGCTCCTACTGTATTGAAATCAGTCATAGAATCGGGAATTAACTATGTGGATATTTGTGACGATTATGATGCAACTGTTAAATTACTTGAGATGCAAGAGCCTGCAAAACACGCTGGAGTATCTGCACTGATTGGAATGGGTAGTTCTCCTGGTGTTTCAAATCTTCTAGCTCGTTTATGTGCAGATATGATGCTTGATGAGGTTGAATCTATTGATATACTCCATGCTCATGGGGGTGAACCTTCTGAAGGTGCAGCTGTTGTTGCACATCGTATCCATAGCATGACTTCACCAATTCCAATGTTTCTGGATGGTAAGTACGTAATGGTAGATTACTTCAGAGAGAGCGGAATAGCACTTCAAGCTGAACATGATTTCCATAATATTGGTACCTATAGATGCTATCCCTATCCTCATCCAGAGACTTTGACTCTCCCCCAGAATATTGATTGCAGAAGAGTGACAAATCTTGGTTGTGTTCTTCCACCCGAATATTATGACCTTACTCGTGAGATCGTAAGATTGGGACTCACAAGTGAGAAATCAATCACTGTGAAAGGGCAGAGCATTTCTCCGATAGACTTTGCAATCGCTTATATCATTCAAGAGCGAAAGCGAATTTTGAAGGAAACTAATTTTGGAGTCCAACGTGGTTGTCTCAAGATATCTATCAAGGGGCTTGTTGAAGGAACACCCCACCGATTTGACTTCTCCCTCTCTTCAGTTGGGGAAAGCATGGGTGAAGGTACAGGAATTCCTGCAGCGTTTGGTGCTATTTTAATGAACCGAAGTAAGATTACTGAGAAGGGTGTTATACCTCCTGAGGTTGGTGTGAATCCGCTTGATTTTCTAGGTCTGATGCAAGAAACTTTGGGCCTTGATGGTGCGACTTCAGAAGGGTCTCCACTGATTATCGAATCGATTGATCATCAAGGAAATGTTGAAAGAGTTGAATTATGAAGTTTATATGGTGGATTGCTCCTATAGTATGAATGGGAGTGGAGATGACGCCGGAATCAGAAGAACCCAAGTATTTCCTTGCTGTAGATCATGGCACCTCTGGAATGAAAGTCGCCATTACAGATACATGTGGTGAGATTATTGCTTTCGACTTTGAAAAGACCCCTGTGTATCTCTTTGATGGTGGTGGTGCAGAACAAGATCCTGATGATTGGTGGAATGCTCTTGTTAAATGTTCAAGACGTCTCATTGAAGCGAATCATGTGTCAGTGGATGATATTGTAGCAATGTGTACCTCAAGTCAATGGTCTGGTACTGTAGTTGTGGACTCTGATGGAAACCATCTGATGAATGCCATAATATGGATGGATTCGAGAGGCGCACCTTACATTAAGAAGGCTCTCAAAGGTATCATCAATATCCAAGGATATGGCCTGCTTAACTTACTCAAATGGCTGAGAACAACCGCCGGTATTCCGGCAGGGAGTGGAAAGGATCCAATAGCACATATCCTCTACATAAAGCACGAGCATCCTGATATTTACAACAAAGCCCACATGTTTCTTGAGCCAAAGGACTATTTGAACCTCCGACTCACAGGTGAATTTGCTGCATCCTATGACTCCATCATGCTACACTGGGTGACCAATACAAGAGATATCGCAAATATTCACTATGACAACAGTCTCATTAAGAAGCTTGGTCTTGATGGAGCGAAGCTTCCTCCATTGAAGCGTGCAATCGATGTATTAGGCACAGTCAAACCTTCAGTAGCCGCTGAGTTTGGTCTCAATAATGAAACAAAAGTAGTAATGGGGTCTCCAGACTTGCATTCTGCCATCATGGGTTCCGGAGCAGTCCAAGACTATGAGGGCCATATTTACATTGGAACAAGCAGCTGGGTCATATGTCATGTGCCTTTCAAAAAGACCGATATCTCTCATAATATGGCATCGTTGCCATCAGCGATTCCTGGACGGTATTTTGTAGCCAACGAACAGGAGTCTGCGGGGGCTTGTTTGACTTATTTGCGTGATAATATCTTCTATACTGAAGACGAAGAACAGCACGGGAAATATGAGGTGTATCAAGAATTCGATAAGATTGTTGAGAAATCACCAGCTGGAAGTAATGGATTGATATTTACACCATGGCTTTATGGAGAACGTACACCAATAGAGGATCATACAGTCAGAGGTGGATTCCATAATCTCTCTCTGGAGGTAAGGAGAGCGGACATCATTCGTTCTGTTTTCGAAGGCGTTGCATTCAACAGTCGATGGTTGTTTGAGCTCGTTGAGAAATTCATCAAGAGAAGAATGGATCCTGTCAATATTATTGGTGGAGGCGCACAATCCAATGTCTGGTGTCAAATCTATGCTGATGTCTTGAATAGAACAATACGGCAAGTTAAAGATCCCATAATGGCAAATGCTCGCGGTGCGGCATTTATCGCAGCAACAGCTCTTGGTTTCTGTACAATTGATAATATTCCTGAAATGACACAGTTCTCCAGGATCTTCCAACCCAACCCTGAGAATTGCAAGATATACGACACTCTCTATAAAGAGTTCTTGAACATCTATAAGAATAATAAGACAATGTATCAACGACTCAATAAGTAAGAGAAAATTGTCAGAGGTGAATACAGATGACTGACCCACGGTTTTCCTTTGAGCTCGTTGAGAAATATGTTAGGAATCGAACATTTGGAGTCCTGACCACAATAGACCGGAAAGGAAGACCACACTCAACAGGTATCCTATACGGTGTTTCCCCTCCCGAGTCCAGGTTTGCCTTATTCATACTCACAGGAAACGATTATGTGAAGACAAAGAATGTTCAAAGAAATCCCAATGTGTCTTTAATCATTACATATCCCCATCATTATCTGAGATTTGTTCCTGACAACTATGTTATGTTTCGAGGGACCGCTGAGCTTGTTCCATTTGATGATGAGGATGGAACGTGGGCATTTCAACAAAAACGAATATTGCGGATGAATGAGGATACTGATCCAACTGAGGGCGGAGGATTTGTATTCATCAAAATAACTCCTGAACCAAAAGTATTCTGTTACGGTATAGGATTCGGACTCATGGAGTTACGAAAGGCGCACACTGAAGGAAGTTACAGTGTGATGATTCCTGAAAAAAGATTATGATTTGACCTCGTTAGACTTGGCTTTTTGATCTCCTATTTTTCCGTAGAAAAACATATGCACAGAGAGCAATGGGCAATGCGGATGCGGCAAAGCCCCCAACAAGAAGGAGCCATGACGGAATTCGAAACAGAAATGAGCGAAGCACAGTAATTGGTATATCTCTGGAAAATGTTAAGGTTCTATATGTCGAATCTGTGGTGATGACCTCTACGTATCCATAGAGTATCTGTCCCTCTTGGATATCAAACGGAAGTGGGTCACCAACTGAATGCGCAAAAAAGAAACCACTAGAACCATTTGCTGGCATAAGTTCTGGGTCATAGTTGCGATGAATGGCTAGTATGAATGTAACATTGTCAAGCGATAGAAAAAGTTTCTCTTCCACGATTCGTTCTGAACCATCAAGTGAGTAGTTGTAGTAGATATCCACGAACAGGTCTGATCCGTTATTGACTTCTGTTAGTTTAACTTCAGATATCCAGATTGGCACCTCATTATTCTGTTGTTTCAGGTTCATATTGGGATTTGATGAACTGCCCATTACTGAGGTAGTATTTATGATTCCCACCAGGAATAAAAGAACAATGATTCGATTCATCCTCTTCTCATCCTAATTACCTCTTTGGATCTCTTATAATCAGGTAGTAACAGAATCCTATAACTGGAATAGATGCTAAAATTGCATACAAAAGGAACAATCCCGATGGTATCCCGAAATACGGACGAATAATTGTCAATAATATCTCAATTGAGAATGTACGCGTTCTGTATGTTTCGTCTTCGGTTGTGCTTATTTCTGCATATCCATACATTGTTTAGCCTTCATATACATCAAACGGTAGTTGCATATTGCTAGGAGGGTTTAGGCTAAAACCTGCTGTTCCATTAGCAGGTCGTTCTTGCGGATTGTAGTAGTACTGATATGCAAGGAGGAATGTAACATTATCCGGAGAGAGGAAGAGTTCTCTTTCCACCATTCGTTCTGTTCCATAGAGTGTATAGTTGAAACATATCGAAATAGATAAGGTTTCATCATAAAACTCGTTGCTTCCGACATATGTGTCCACATAGTCTAGCCAAATGCCAGACTCGCCTGCTTGTTTTGATGTAATAGAATTTGGATTTTGCATGGAACTATCGAAGGAGCAGAATGCAGCTATGACGATGAGGAATCCAACAATCAAAATCCGTTTCATAGGCTCAATCACACTCCATCACACTTCTTCAATACTCGCAATGCACGTAAAGTAATCCACTTTGAAGGTTTGTTCTTTTCATCAAAATTACAATACATCTTTCCATTATACGTATTTTTTAGAAGCCACCTGCCAGATGTGTCTTGAGATTTTACTACTAGTTCTATTGACTCTTTCATCCTTTCATCTTTAACTCCTAGACTAGTCAGAATATCCAGAACCTCTAGCACATCTGATTGATAAAAAAGCGGAAATCCAAACTTTTTCCATCCTGCTTTTACCTTTCGTGTACCATCTGGGTTGCGGAGGTATTTGAATACTCCATTTTGTAGAATGTTCTCGATTTCTACATCAATTATTTTTTGGACATCAGGAGTCCTCTTATCCTCTGGGATTGCAGCTAGTCCTCGAAGTGCCTTGACTGCTCCCATGAAACAATTAGTTGGGAATACAGCATCTGGGTTTATGGGAAACGCACGACAATTCCATCCACCATCAGATGAGTGATAATCTATTTGAAATTGTAATAGTTTCTCAAATCGCGAGTCTTCCAGATATCCAAAATGGACTAGATAATACATTATATTCCCATCTAGACAACAACCATCCTTGACTATACTATCTCTTCCTTTCTCTGTCTTTGGCATATTCATTAGAAAGTGACCCGAGTTTCTCTGAAACTTGAAGAGATGCTCTATTGCTTTTTTAATCTCAGGAACCGGACTTGATCCTAATTCAGCTAGTAATAGTAGATTATGAGTTGTTGCTTGGTATTTTGGTTCATACATATTGCCAGAACTTAACCAGTAGCCTTCTGGATTTAGTGCGTCAAGGATAGTTCTAACGCACTCAGAATTCATGATTTGTGACTGTGTTTGTACAACTTCCTTATCCCGTGCATGTTTGTCTTGAAGATGCTGTAAGGTCCAAAATCTCACACTCGGATTCTCAGTTTCAAGAAGCCACTTCAATACATCATCTCTGAAATAATTCTCCCAACTCATCTAGAATACCTCGACATTGAAGTATTTGTGTCATACACGGTTTAACTTTTCCGTCGTTTCATGGGATCTATTGGTTGAAATGGCGTAGAGGTTGGAATTCCTCAATGGGTCATTATAAGTCAAAACCTGTTTTTCCTGAACCCCAAGACTCCATTGCTGCTCTGAGTTCTTCATGACCATCTTCTTTTGCATACCTGCTAACAGGTATTCCCTCCATTTTAGCATCAATCGCCTGTCTGAACGCAATTGCTCCTGCTCTTGGACCCATTGGATGCGCATGAATACCAGCACCAGTTCCGATTACAATATCCGGACCAAGGTCGTTTATGACATCCTCGACATGTCCCGGACTTATTCCACCACTTGGCATTGGTGCAGTCTGTTCTATATGATGTAAGGGCATGACCATATCATGTGCCATATGCAAGAATCTCTCTCTCAAGATTGGTGCTTTTCCATAAGGTGCAGGAAATACAGTAATGTCAGAGCCACAAATCCGTGGTAGTTTACCTATCACCAAATTAGTACCAATTCCTGTAATCGGTGAATATGACATAGCACCAGTGATATCCATATGTGCTAGAATTGGAACATTGATCGAAGGATCTTCGCAAACTGCACGGAATGCTGAATATCCTACTGCTAGGAAATTGATCATCAAACCATTTGCACCAAGTTCCATTGCTCGATCTGCAAGTTCGAACATTTTCGGAACTTCATCTG
>Ga0315553_10003305_pt1 | contig 12577 bp, 8 predicted proteins | sample SalMarSW160140MG_FD_203099 | JGI IMG/M metagenome (GOLD analysis project Ga0315553, IMG submission 203099) | Salt marsh sediment microbial communities from the Plum Island Ecosystem LTER, Massachusetts, United States - Salt Marsh Sediment SW1601-40 ... | reverse complement strand
GCTCTATCTGATAAAAATAGTGGATATGAATGGTCCCTCAGCGATGGATGCCGTTGCCATAACCAAGCCAGAGGAGCTCGCGCTTCTCTATGAGATCACCAAGGCCCTCAGCGAGAGTCTTGATCTCAAGAGATCTCTTTACAAGGTTCTCGAGATCCTTTCCACCTCGATGGGCATGGTGCGGGGTACGGTTACCCTCCTGAATCCCCTCAGAAACGAGATCAGGATCGAGGTGGCCCACGGCATGTCCAGGGTTGCCATGGAGAGGGGAAAGTACCGGGTCGGCGAAGGCGTGACCGGAAGGGTAATCCAGACCGGAAAGGCCTTTATCGTGCCGAAGATCAGCCAGGAGCCCCTGTTTCTGGACCGAACAGCCACCAGAAGAATCCTCCGCGATCAGGAGCTCTCCTATATCTGTGTCCCTGTGAAAAAGGGGGATCAGGTAGTGGGGGCCTTGAGCGTTGATCGGCCCTATGACGAGGCCTATTCCCTGAAAGAGGGGGAGAGGCTCCTCTCCATTGTCGCAACGATGATTGCCCGGCATGTTATCAACCTCGAGAGCCTTCAGCTTGAAAGCGAGAAGCTGAGAGAAGAAAACCGAAGGTTGAGGGACGAGCTTTCCGGGAAATACCGGATCAACAACATAGTCGGCACCAGTAACAAAATGAGAGAGGTCTTTCAGATGATCTCTCAGGTCTGCCGGAGCAATGCCACAGTATTGATCCGGGGTGAGAGCGGCACGGGAAAGGAGCTGGCGGCCAATGCCATCCATTACAATAGCCAACGGGCGAAACAGCCCTTTGTGAAGGTGAACTGCGCCGCGCTGCCCGCAAACCTAATCGAAAGCGAGCTTTTCGGGCATGAGAAAGGTGCCTTTACAGGGGCGATCCGCCAAAAGCTGGGGAAATTTGAGCTTGCCAACAAGGGCACCGTCTTCCTTGATGAAATAGGCTCTATTGACATGGACCTTCAGGTGAAGCTCCTCAGGGTGCTTCAAGAAAAAGAGTTCGAGAGGGTGGGCGGACACCACACCATCAAGCTAGATATCAGGATTATAGCTGCAACGAGCAAGAACCTTGAGGCTGCCTTGGATGAGGGGACATTCAGGAGCGACCTCTATTATCGGCTGAATGTCTTTCCCCTCTATATGCCCCCTTTGAGGGAGCGGAAAACCGACATATTGCTCTTGGCCGACCACTTCTTGGAAAAGTATTCAAAAGAAAATTCAAAGGACATCAGGCGGTTGTCCACCCCAGCGATCGACATGCTCATGCAATATCACTGGCCCGGCAACGTGCGCGAGCTCGAGAACTGCATTGAGCGGGCAGTGCTCCTGTGCGACGAGCATGTGATCCATGGCTATCACCTGCCCCCAACCCTCCAGACCGGTGAAGAGTCTGACACGGTTCCTGCTCTATCTCTGGAGGAAGCCGTGGCAAATCTCGAAAGAGAGATGATTATCGACGCCCTGAAAAACACCCATGGCAATATGTCAAGGGCTGCCCAGATGCTGCACATAACCGAGCGGAAGTTTACCTACAAGGCAAAACGATACGGCGTAGGTTACCGGGCCTATCGTTAAGCTCCCTCTCCTTTTCTGAGCACCCTTCCGGATCACGAAACCCCTCCATGGCTGCGGCGCCTATCGCTCAAGTCTTCACGAATATAAGATTACATTCTTGTTTGTTGCCATTTATTTTTATACCTTTTTGCTTCTCTATTAGCACCATTCCTACAAAAATGTAATTTATACGGAGCACTCCTTTTCACTTTTAGAATATTATTCATAAATATCAACATGTTATAAGTTTCCCTATCCTTGGCATTCGCTTTGCTAATAGCCAAGCCTATATCCCCTTTATGAAAATACAACCGGGAGGCGCGATATGAATTCAGGCGATACGGTTTGGGTATTAGCTTCAGCGGCCCTGGTCTTTATCATGACACCTGGTGTGGCCCTTTTTTACGGGGGCATGGCGAGGAGGAAGAACATCCTCTCCGTCCTCATGCAGTGCTTCGTCATCATGTGTCTGATCGGTGTGCAATGGGTGATATATGGGTACTCCATATCCTTCGGTCCTGATGCCGGCCATGGCATCATCGGGAGCCTGGATTGGGTTGGCCTTAAGGGAATAGGGCTAGGGCCGCACCCTGACTACGGCAGCAAGATTCCCCATCTGGCTTTCATGATATTCCAGGCGATGTTTGCGATCCTTACCCCTGCCCTGATGGTCGGCGCCTTTGCAGAAAGGATCAAGTTCTCTGCGTTTACCTTTTTCATGCTGCTCTGGGCTACCTTTGTTTATGACCCAATCGCTCATTGGGTTTGGTCAACAGGGGGCTGGCTCAAGCAAATAGGCGCCCTTGACTTTGCCGGTGGAATCGTCGTCCACGTGAGTTCCGGCGTCTCCGCCCTTGTTATGGCGGCCCTTATCGGAGAGAGGCTGGGTTACGAGAAACAGGCGTTCGCGCCCCACAATCTGCCGATCACCGTGTTGGGCGGTGGCCTGCTGTGGTTTGGCTGGTTTGGCTTTAACGCAGGAAGCGCCTTAGAGGCCGGGGGCATTGCTGCAAATGCATTCGTGACCACGAATGTCTCGGCAGCAGCCGCAGGCCTCACGTGGGCTCTCATCGAGTGGCAGCAGCAAGGCGCTCCGACGGTATTGGGAATCGTGACCGGCGCAGTAGCTGGACTCGTCTCCATAACCCCAGCCTGCGGCTTCGTGGGTCCCTTATCCGCGGTAGCGATCGGGATCCTGGGGGGCATCTTCTCCTACCTGGCGGTGACGGCGCTCAAGCCGAGGATGGGCTATGACGATTCCCTCGATGTGTTCGGCGTCCATGGCATCGGGGGAATGTGGGGAACCCTCGCAACAGGGCTCTTCGCACAAAAGGTTATCAATGAGACAGGGTCAAACGGGCTCTTCTTCGGAAACACCGCCTTGCTCCTGATCCAGGGCCTGTATCTCCTGGTCTGTGTCGCTTACGCGGCAGCAATGACCTGGATGATTTTCATCCTGGTTGATGCCTTGTTCGGGATGCGGGTTACCCGAGAGGATGAAATGGTCGGCCTTGATCTCGCCCAGCACCATGAAGCTGCTTATACGATCTTGGAATAGGAGGGCGGCAATGAAATATATCATCGCGATTATCCAGCCTCATCGGCTGGAAGAGGTAAAGAAAGCATTAGAGGACGCGGACGCACATCTCATAACCGTTTCCAGTGCCCTGGGACGGGGGAGACAGATGGGCCTCACAGAAGTCTACAGGGGGGCAAAGGAGGTCGGCGGTCTTCTCAAGAAGGTGAAGATTGAGGTGGCCTGCAATGAGGATTTCGTGGAGCCGGTTATTGAGGCAATAATCAAGGGAGCGAGAACCGGAAACATAGGCGACGGCAAGATATTTGTCCTGGATTTGCCGCACTGTATCAGGATCAGGACCATGGAGAGGGGGCCAAAGGCTATTGGCTAAGAGAACTTTACCAAGGAGGCAGCATTATGGTAGGTTTTTGGATCGGCTTAGCCATCATAGCAATCTTAGTGATTCTTGCCTTTATCAAGCGGATCGATAAAATAACCATTGTTGACAGTGGTGATGGACATGGGATGCCGAGCTATGTTAAAGGTGTAGCTGGATCCATTGTGGCGATATTCGAGGGAATAAAAAACGCCACCGGCTTGGATATCCCCGAAATTCTCGGGGCAAGAAAGAAGGTCGGGTGAACCTAAAAATCCGGGAAAGGAGACCTATGCTGTGTAAAACAAACAATGATGTTCTTAAGATCGTCAAGGAGAGGGATGTCAGCTTTATCCAGTTCTGGTTTACCGATGTGCTCGGCATCCTGAAAAGCTTTGCCGTTACCCCCTCTGAGCTTGAGGAGGGCCTTGAAGAGGGAATGGGCTTTGACGGCTCTTCCATCGAGGGTTTTGCCAGGATCGAGGAGAGCGATATGATCGCCATGCCCGAGCCGAACACCTTTCAGTTCCTTCCCTGGAGGCCTCAGGATAGGCCGGTGGCCCGGATGTTTTGCGATATCCTTCAGCCGGACGGAACCCACTATGAGGGGGACCCTCGATATGTGTTGAAGAGGATGGCAAGAAGGCTCGCCGAGAAGGGGTTGAAGGCCTATATGGGGCCAGAGCTTGAGTTCTTCTGTCTTGAGAGCCAAAACTCGCCGAAGCCCCTTGACAAGGGTGGTTATTTCGACAACCGCCCGCTTGATATGGGCGGTGATTTGAGAAGAGAGGTGATCTTCGCCCTCCAGGACATGGGGATCAGGGTGGAATACAGTCACCACGAGGTGGCGCCCAGCCAGCACGAGATCGACCTCAGGTATGACGAGGCCTTGGTCATGGCCGACAAGACCATGACCTACCGGATCGTAGCAAAAGAGATCGCGAGGAAGATGGGCTCTTATGCCACCTTTATGCCCAAGCCCATCTTTGGTGAAAACGGGAGCGGCATGCACGTCCACCAATCCCTGTTCGGAGGCGATGTCAATGCCTTCTACGATCGCGAGGACGCATACCATCTTTCATCAATGGGAAAATCATACATAGCAGGCATCATGAGACACGCGAGGGAGATAACCGCGGTAACCAACCAGTGGGTAAATTCCTACAAGAGGCTGGTCCCCGGCTATGAGGCTCCCGTGTATATTTCCTGGGCCAGGCGCAACCGTTCCGCCATGATCAGGGTGCCTATGTATAAGCCGGGCAAGGAGTTGGCAACAAGGATCGAATTCAGATCCCCTGATCCTGCATGCAACCCCTATCTGGCATTCGCCGTCATGCTCGCTGCCGGGTTAAAGGGGGTAGAGGAGGACTACCCACTCCCAGATCCGATCGAGGAGGACATCTACGAGATGGACGAGATGGCACGAGAGCGAGCCGGCATTACCTCTCTGCCGGGCAGCCTCTTCGAGGCTCTTCTGGAGGTGGAAAAGAGCGAGCTAGTTCGCGAAACCCTTGGCGACCACATCTTTCATAAGTTCGTGGCCAATAAAAAAATCGAGTGGGACCGGTACAGGGTTCATGTAAGCCAGTTCGAGATCGATAAATATCTACCCATACTCTAGGAGTGAACGGATGAAAAATCAAGATATAATTGGAATAGGAGATGCGCTTTTCGGCTTTCAGGCTGCCCTGAAGCAAGGGGGATCGAGCCTTCAGGAATACATAGACAAATATTACTATCAAAAGTGGATGGGAGATACCCTGCTGGCTGCCATATCGATACGGGCAAACCTCGTAACTGCCATGCACCAGTTCCTAACCGATGAGGGCCTCTGTAACATGGAGAGGGTGCAACTGAGCCCCCTCACTGACCCCCTGGCCCACGATGTAGAGCATGTGCCTTCGATCTCCTACAAGGGCCTTCATTATGTTCTGACACACAGCATGATATACGCTAAGTTTCTCGCATGCCACAACCCAAAGGTGAAGGGCATATTCGTGGACTCTCCCAATATCAGGCTCGAGGTTGAGAGCCCCGACAGGGTCCAGCGGGGGAAATACATCGTCGATTTCAGCCAGATGGACGTGGAGGTGAGGAGAAACAGGGGCATCGACCTGGAGGCCTATCTCTCCAAGCAGGATATGGTAAAGGAACTCCTGCGGGCAGACATGAAGACCGCCAAGGACTTCTTTGAGAGGCTCATCATCTACAGCCTGGAAAGGGTCGTGGAAAGGAACAAAGATGAGCTCAAGGAGCTCGGCGTCGCCATAGAGGTCCCCAAGCAGCCGTTCCCCACCTTCGTCTTTGATGAGGTAAAGAAACAGTTTGGACCGAAAGACTACGAGTCGCTGACAGGAACGGAGACGCCATCGCAGTTCTTCTGGATCACCGGCATCCCACGGGAGAACTACGATCTCATCTACCCATACCTAACACCGGGGGGAAAGATAGAGGGTTCAGAGGTGACCTCCGATATGGTATACAACTATGACATCTGCGCCAAGAGTATTATTCGAGACACCGGTGAGCAGACCGAGGCCCGGGAGCTCCTCTCGGGAGCCATACGGGAATGGCTCTACGAACCCATGGTGGAACGGCTGCTTGACAACAAGGTGATCCCTGTAAGGCCCATCATTTCCGAGGGCAACATCGAGAACATCAACCAGCTCGACGGGTACGGGCCGTTTCTGCTGGCGGCAAGCCTGAAGGACCAGAAGGGGAAATCCACGTTTCCGGATACTTATGGTGGCGGCATAGGCATAGAGCGGACCCTGTATACGCTCCTGCGAGGCCCAAAGGTTGAGAAAATAGACGATGTTACCTTCTTTGGAAAGAACCCAGACAGCCACCAGATATATCTCTTTTAATCTCGATTTCCCGGTAATGACGGGAAAAGCACCTGCACATCGCCGCACACGATCGAGGATGCCCTTCCGCCCTCCTCTTCAACGAGTAGGGCCCCGTTTCTATCGATTCCCGTCACCGTGGCCCTTTTCTTCTCTCCTTGGGGATCGATCAGAACGTCCCTCCCGATTACCATGGAATGCCTATTCCATCGATCGCGGATGAAGCCGTCTTCTCCCCCCAGAAGAAGTCCGTAGTCCCTCTCCAGCGCCTCCAGAATGCATGAGAGGAGGGCAACCCTTGAAACCGGATAACCCAACTCATTCATCAGGCTTGTGGCGCTGTGTTGAAGCTCGGGCTGGTCTCGTAGGTCCCAATTCACGTTAAGCCCTGTACCGACCACCACATACTCTATGGCCCTGGCATCCGCTGAAAACTCCGTCAAGATGCCCGCCATCTTCTTTCCGTTGCAGTAGATATCGTTGGGCCACTTTATCAAGGCGTTAAGCCCGCTCATCTCACGGATGGCATCCACAAGGGAAGCGGCAACGAGCATGGTAAGGGAGAAAACCCTGTTAAGGGAAAACGGTGGCCGGAACAGCACGGAGAACAGCAGGTTTACGCCTTGAGGGGAGTGCCACTGCCTTCCCAGCCTGCCCCTGCCCCTCGTCTGTCTCTCGGTGATCACCAGGGCGCCTTCCGCTTCCCCCCTCTTGGCCAGCTCCTTTGCGCGGGCATTGGTCGATCCGAGAACGGGAACGTAGTGTACCCTCTGTGTGAAACGAGACCGTGGCAGCCTCTCCCTGAGAGTCTCGGGCAAGGGGCTATCGCCTTGTTGAACTACGGTTCCTGAAATCATGACCTATGGAGCAGGATCTTCTTACCCCTCCAGCTCCCCCCTAAGCTGCCGCGTCATGAGCTCCCTGGCCGCATCGCGTGGATCCTTGCCCTCGTAGATAATACGATACACCTCGGTGGTGATCGGCATGTCAACGCCCACCCTCCGTGCCAGCATGGTAGCGGCTTTGGATGTCTCGATCCCCTCGGCCACCATCCTCATCGAAGAGACAATCTCCTTAATGGGAGCGCCCTCAGCGATCTTCAGCCCCACTATTCGGTTTCTGCTGAGACCCCCTGTGCAGGTAAGCAAGAGGTCCCCAAGCCCTGCTAGGCCCGAGAAGGTAAGCGGCTCGGCCCCCATGGCAACGCCAAGCCTGGCAATCTCTGCCAGTCCTCTGGTAATAAGCGCTGCCCGCGCGTTGAAGCCGAACCCGAGCCCGTCCGATGTGCCCGCTGCTATGGCGATCACGTTCTTGAGCGCGCCCCCGAGCTCCACCCCTATCACATCATTGCTGGTATATACCCTGAAGTAGTCGGTTGACAAGCGTTCCTGGAGCTCTGCGGCAAGCTCGGCATTCCTCGAGGCCAAGGTGATCGAGGTTGGGTGTTGTTCGCAGACCTCCCGCGCGAAGCTCGGGCCCGATAAACAGGCGAATTCGTCCTCACGCCCTTTTCCTCGCACCGACGCCACCACCTGCGACATGGTCATCAGGGTGGTGTTCTCGATGCCCTTGGTTCCCACCAGAATAGGCGTTGAGTCAGGGAGAAAAGACGCGATCTCGGTGACGATGGACCTGAAGAACTGAGAGGGAACAGCGATGACGAGAAAATCCTTGTTCCTGCATACCTTTTCAAATGATTGGACGGGATGAATGCCGGGGGAGAGTGTCACTCCAGGCAGAAATTCCTCGTTTACCCCTCCCCTCTCTATCTGGAGGAGCACCTCTTCTTCCCGTACCCATAGATCGACGGCAAACCCTTTGCGGGCCATATGATGAGCAAGAGCGGTGCCCCAGCCTCCTCCGCCCACAACCCCTATTCTGGCCATTCTTCCGCTCCTATGTCTCCAGGTACCTCGCCACAGCAACCACCTTCTCTAGGGGCTCAAGGTTGATCAGCTTCACCCCTTGCGTGTGGCGACCGATTACAGAGATATCCGCCACCCTGATTCGTATGATCTTCCCTTCTCCGGAGAGGATCATCAACTCATCGTTCTCCGCTACCTGGTTTGCGCACACTACCGGACCGTTTCTCTGCGATGTCTTTATGGAGAATATGCCCTTGCCCCCCCTCTTCTGTATCCGGTATTCCTTGGTTGCAGTCCTCTTCCCATAGCCATTCTCCGTAATGGTGAGTATGGCTTCGCCCTCGTGCAATATCTCCAGGCTCACCACCTGGTCTCCCGGAGCGAGCCGGATGCCCCTATTTCCGGCAGCCACCCTCCCCATGCTCCTGAGCTCGCTCTCGTGAAAACGTATCGCCTTTCCCTGCCTCGAGCTCAAGAAGATATCCTGTTCGCCTTTGGTTACCCTTACCCCGATCACCTCGTCACCCTCGTTGATCTTTAGCGCGGTAATCCCTGTTGCCCTGGGCCTGCTATAGTCGGAGAGGGCTGTTTTCTTCACAAGCCCCTTTTTGGTCGCCATCACAACGTACTTTCCCTCGCTAAAATCCTTAACGGTCAAGGTTGTGGCTATCTTTTCTGTAGGCTGAAGATCCAACAGGTTCACAATCGCAGTGCCCTTAGCTGCCCTGCCCGCCTCTGGTATCTCGTGCACCTTTCTCCAGTAAAGGCGCCCGGTGTTCATAAAGAACATGAGATAATCATGGGTGGAGGCAACGAACATGGCTACCACAAAGTCCTCTTCCCTGGTCTTTGTCCCCGCGACACCCTTGCCTCCCCTTCGCTGAGCACGGTAAAGGCTTATAGGGGTCCTCTTGAGGTACCCGGCATGGCTCACCGTGATAACCATATCCTCGTCGACGATCAGGTCCTCAATGTCTATTTCCCGAGTGTCTCTGATAATCTCGGTCCGGCGATCATCGCCGTATTTTCGCTGGACCTCTCTCGTTTCCTCCTTGATAATATCCAGCACAAGCGCCTCATTACCCAGTACGGCTCGATATCGCTCGATATCCTTGATGGTGGCATTATGCTCCTCATTGATCTTATCCCTCTCGAGCCCTGTGAGTCTCTGCAGCCTCATATCCAGAATGGCCTGGGCCTGGATCTCTGAGAGCTGGAACTCCTTAACGAGGTTCTGTTTTGCCTCGGATGGCGTCGCTGAAGAACGTATCACCTTCACCACCCGATCCAGGTTATCCAACGCCACCTTCAGGCCTTCCAGTATGTGGGCCCTCGCCTCTGCCCTCTTGAGCTCAAATGAGGTCCGCCGAATGATTATCTCTTTTCTGTAGTTGATGAAGTGGCGTATGATATCCTTAATGGTAAGGGTCTCCGGTCTCCCGTTTACAATAGCCAGCATAATAATCCCAAAGGATGTCTCCATCTGGGTGAACTTATAGAGACGGTTGAGCACTACCGAGGCGTTGGCCCCCCGCCTTATATCGATGGCTACCCTCAACCCGTCGCGGTCCGACTCATCTCGTATATCGGAAATACCCTCTATCTTTTTATTCTTGACCAAATCCCCGATGCTCTTCAGCAAGTTCGCCTTATTGACTTGATACGGAATTTCTGTGATGATTATCCGCTCCTTGCCCTCTCCCATCTTTTCCACGAATGCCCGGGCGCGAACCTTTATGATTCCCCTTCCCGTTGAATATGCCTCGACAATCCCCTCGCCTCCATATATAAAACCTGCTGTGGGAAAATCCGGTCCAGGCAGATCGTTCATGATCTCTTTTAAGCTGATCTCCGGTTTGTCGATTGTATGGATGATCAGGTTAGCCACCTCACGAATGTTGTGGGGAGGTATGTTCGTGGTCATGCCTACCGCGATCCCTGACGATCCATTGATGAGCAGATTTGGGATGTTGGTGGGCAGGATCACGGGTTCCACGAGAGAGCCGTCATAGTTGGGGACAAAGTCTACCGTCTCCTTTTCCACATCTTTCAAAAACTCCTCAGCCATTTCGTGCATCCGTATCTCAGTATACCTCATGGCAGCCGGTGGGTCGCCGTCCACCGATCCAAAGTTGCCCTGTCCATCGATCAAGGGATGCCTCATAGAAAAAGGTTGGGCCATTCGCACAGCCGTATCGTATACGGCAGCGTCACCGTGGGGATGGTACTTACCGATAACATCACCTACAACCCTGGCTGATTTCTTGTACGGCCTGTCGTGATAGTTCTTTAACTGTTCCATAGCGTAAAGGACTCTTCTGTGAACGGGCTTGAGGCCGTCTCGTATATCAGGTATGGCCCTCCCGATTATTACGCTCATTGCGTATTCCAGATAGGATCTCTTCATTTCCTCTTCTATGGTAACAGTGCTTGTGTCTGTTGCCTTCATTAAACCCCTCTCTTATCCTTAGTTTGCACGCCTTTATAAGGCGCATGATCTTATGACGAGCTTATCGTTGATGTTTTGAGGAGGGCCTTATGCGTGGAATAACTCCATACCAAGGTAATCATCAAGCTTTAGACCGGTGGGCATTCCGTAAAACGGAGGTTGGCTATACATCTAATTCTTGTACCTCCAAGGCATTGCTCTGAATAAATTCCCTGCGTGGCTCAACCTTATCACCCATAAGCAAGGTAAAGATCTCGTCCGCAGCAATAACATCTTCGATAGTAATCCTTATTAAACTCCTTCTGCCCGGATCCATCGTCGTCTGCCATAGCTGTGTGGGATTCATCTCGCCTAGACCTTTATACCTCTGGATCGTGATCCCTTTCTTTGCCTTGTCCATAAGGTGTTGAACAAGCTCCTCTCTTGTCTCTATCTTTGTTTGTGCCTTATCATCGCTACCAAGAAAGAAAGGGCCGTTACAGTCTCTTAGTGTCTGGTTAATGCTTACCAGTTTCTTAAATTCCGGAGACCTTAGGAGCTCCCAGTTACAGGTAAAGTTGAAGCCATTGTTTTTTACGTCGCGCAGCAGCAGCTCGTACCTATTGTGCTCTTCATCGAATATCACATCCTTGGTGACGAACCCCTCCTCCTCAAATTCCCTCGAGAGAGAAAGCACCATTTCCTGGTTCTCCATTTGGTCCTTGCGGATATCCTTTCGGCATATAATATTAAGAAACCTGCTGCTATGCCCCTTCTTTATGAGAATATTCATATTGTCGAGATAGTCGATCATTTCATATAAAAGGGATTGAAGTTGTTTCCCTGAAATCCTCTTCTTGTCGCTGAACAACACCGTTTCCCTCTCGGAAATCCTTTTGATTAGGTAGGAGCTGTAGGTGTCTTCATGGTGGAAGAATACCTCTGCTTTTCCATCCTTTAAACGGTAGAGTGGGGGGTTTGCCACATAAAGATGGCCTTCTTCCACAAGATCAGGCATCTGTCTATAGAAGAATGTGAGAAGAAGCGCCCTTATATGCGAACCATCGACGTCAGCATCCGTCATGATAATTACCTTATCGTACCGTAGCTTTGAGAGATTATACTCCTCTTGCCCTATTCCCGCCCCCAGCGCTGAAATAATAGTTCTAATCTCAGAGCTGGAAAGCATTTTATCGAATCTCGCCTTCTCTATATTCAGGATCTTTCCTTTCAGCGGTAAGATCGCCTGAAATCTCCTGTCTCTCCCTTGTTTAGCAGAGCCTCCCGCTGAATCACCCTCCACCAGGAATAGTTCTGCCTTGTTAGGATCCCGTTCCTGGCAATCAGCGAGTTTTCCAGGCAGGAAGGTATCGGATAGAACCCCTTTTCTTCGAGTCAACTCCCTGGCTTTATGCGCTGCCTCACGAGCTGTGGCTGCCTCAATCACCTTATTTAATATGTTCTTGATAATAGATGGGTGTTCCTCGAATAGTATGGTGAGTTTCTCGTTCACGAGATTCTCAACCAAACCCTTCACCTCGCTATTTCCAAGCCTGCTTTTTGTCTGCCCCTCAAACTGAGCTTCTCTCAATTTTATACTAACTACAGCAGTTAAACCCTCCCTTACATCCTCACCGGTAAGTTTTATATTTCTGTTCTGCTGGGTCGCCTGAAGGTATGAGTTGATACTCCTGGTTAGGGCAGCCTTAAAACCTACTAAATGACTGCCTCCTTCTCTCGTATTGATATTATTGGCAAATGAAAATATCTTCTGGATGTAAGACTGGCTATACTGAAAGGCGATCTCAACGTTCACCCCATTTCTTTCTCCTTGAATATAGATGGGTTTGGCGTGCAGGAGGTCTTGGTTTTGATTAAGGTACTCCACGAAGGAAACGATACCGCCTTTGTAATAAAATTCCTTATCTTTCTGGGTCCTGTCATCAGACACGTGTATCTTTAGCCCGTTATTAAGGAAGGCA
>Ga0315553_10003304_pt1 | contig 12583 bp, 7 predicted proteins | sample SalMarSW160140MG_FD_203099 | JGI IMG/M metagenome (GOLD analysis project Ga0315553, IMG submission 203099) | Salt marsh sediment microbial communities from the Plum Island Ecosystem LTER, Massachusetts, United States - Salt Marsh Sediment SW1601-40 ... | reverse complement strand
TGACGAAAAAGATCTCCCTCAGACTCTCCGAGTGGATATAGGCGATCAGGCTCTGGTGGGGCGTATTCCTGTAGTGCGTGGCCAGCACACCGACCCGCTGGGAATCCAGCAGCTGTCCGACTTGGTCGAGGAACTCCTCATTTCTCATTTCTGATCTCCCTTCCCGTAATTCATGACCCTAAAGTTCGCGCTCTTCCCAATCTCCTTCACGGAAGCAAAAGCCCGTAAAAGAAGCCGGACGGATTAATGTCTCCCCTCTACGGGAGACAGCCGGCCGCTTATCCAGCCGGAATCTACTGTAATTCTCAGGTTGGTAAAATTATAGTAACCTGGTGAATGACAGTAAAGCTGAGATGCCGCCGGCCCTTGACCTGCCTTCCGCCGAAACGTTAGTCTTTCGACTTGCCGTGAGGGACAAACGAGATGGATAGACCTCTGCTGGAATCTGACACCCGGATCGGGATCCTCAACCGGGGCGAGGCGGCCTTTCGCTTTGTCCGGGCAATCCGTGACTACAACGCCTTTCACGGTACCCGCCTGGAGGCGGCAGCCTTCTACCTCGACGCAGAGGAGGAAGCCCCCTTCGTGGAGGAAGCCCATCTGGCCTTTCCCCTCTCCCGGTTCCAGACGGACTCCCGCAGATCCTCCCCTCCCTATCTGGACCACGGGCTGATGTTGGAGGCTCTGAAAGGCGGCGGCTGCGGCGCGGTCTGGCCGGGCTGGGGCTTTCTGTCCGAAGATGCCGCCTTCGTAGGCCTCCTTGAAGAGCAGGGGATTGTGTTCCTGGGCCCCTCGGCCCGCTCCATGGCCCTTCTGGGCGACAAGATTGCGGCCAAGGATCTGGCCGAGCGAAGCGGCGTACCGATCCTGCCCTGGAGCAGGGCTCCGGTGGAGAGCATGGAGGCGGCCACGGAGCAGGCGGACAGGATCGGCTATCCCTGCATCATCAAGGCCGCCGCCGCCGGGGGTGGCCGGGGAATCCGGCCGGTGAGGACGGCAGAGGAGCTTCCCGGTCAGTACCACTCCGCCCTCGAGGAGGCGCGCCGGATCACCGGGGAGGGGCGGCTGTTCATCGAGCGGCTGGTCGAACGGGCCCGTCATCTGGAGGTTCAGACCCTGGCGGACCGGCGGGGAAACGTTCTCACCTTCGGCGTGCGGGACTGTTCGGTGCAGCGCAAGAATCAGAAGATCATCGAAGAAACCCCTCCTCCGGGGCTGGCAGAAGAACTTCTGACGGCCATGGAAGACTCTGCCGCCGCCCTGATCCGCGCCGCCGGCTACGAGAGTGCCGGAACCGTGGAGTTTCTCTACGATCTGAACCGAAGCAAATACTACTTCATGGAGGTCAACACCCGCCTGCAGGTGGAGCACCCCATTACCGAAGAGGCCTACGACGTGGATCTGGTCCAGGGACAGATCGACGTGGCCTTTGGCAAGCTTATATCTGAGACCAAACCTTCCCGTCGCGGTGTAGCGGTGGAGGTCCGTTTGAACGCCGAAGATCCGGAGCGGGATTTCACCCCGGCCCCGGGGCGGGTGCTGCGCCTGCGTCTGCCCGCTGGTCCGGGTATACGGGTGGATTCGGGAATCGAGGAGGGCAATTCGATCCCTCCGGAGTTCGATTCCATGATCGCCAAGATCATAGCCTCGGCTCCGGAACGTCCGCTGGCGTTGGCCCGGCTCGACCGGGCGCTGAAAGAGCTTCAGCTGAAGATCGAAGGCGGTACCAGCAACAGGGCGTTCTTGAGGGATCTGCTCGGTCTGCCGGCCATCAAGAAAGGGGGTGTCCATACCCGTTTCGTGGAGGAGCTCGTACAATCCCGGAAACATCTGATCGAACGGAAACATTGGGAGATCGCCGTTCTGGCTGCGGGGATCGAACAGTACCGTCTGGCCTACCAGGTGGAGCTTTCGAATTTCCAGCAGCAGCTGTCATCGGGAGGATACCCTCGGAACATCGCCGTATCGCAGCCGCAGAAGATCACTGTTTCGGCCCTGGGACGGGGCTTGACCCTGCTGATCAGCGCGGTGGCAGCGCACAGCTACCATCTGCAGGCGGGCGGACGGATGATCGCCGTAGAGTATATCTGCAGAGCGGAAGACGCCCTGCTCGAGCACAAACGCCGCCGCTACCACATCCAGACCGTCAGGCGGGGTGACACGCTGCAGGTCGAAGTGAACGGCGTGCCCTACACGATAGCGTTGGAATCCGGGGGTGTGGTCCGCGCTCCCTCCCCGGCCCTGGTCCTTTCGGTCCAGACGAAGGAAGGACGGGAGGTGGAGAGGGGGGAAGTTCTCCTGGTTCTCGAAGCCATGAAGATGGAGATGATCGTCAGCGCGCCGGAGGCGGGGGTGGTACAGGAAATCCTTGTACGCACCGGCGAACAGGTGGCGGCCGGTCAACCCCTGCTGCGCACGGAGCCCCTTGCCTCCTCGGCTGAGGAGCCGGCTGCTCGCGAGAAGGGAGCCGAAGAAACTTCGGAGGGTCCCGAGTTGTTTCAGAACGTCGAAGAGGACAGCCCGGAGGAGACCTTAGACCGCCTCCGACAGGAGTATCTGGCCCTGCTTCTAGGCTACGACCCCGGCCGATCCAGCGGCACGATCCTCCAAGAGCTCCTGGCTGCCAGCCCCGAGGATGCGGGACAGCGGGCGGAATTGTCCAGGCTGCTGTTCACCGGGATCGAAATCTTCACAGCTGTCGAAAGTCTGTTCTCCAGTCCCCCGGTGGAGGCCAAACAGCTGACCAGGCCGGCCACCTACCAGGAACTGCTCTCCCACTATTTCAGGCGTCAGTTCGACAGGGGCAAGGGTCTGCCGGAACTCTTCCTGCGCAGCTTGCGGCAGGCCCTGCGCTGGTACTTGCCGGCCGATGCCCAGGTGGAGGAGGAAAACGACGCCCTGCTGCGCATCTACAAATCCCACGCCGCCCTGGACAGCAAACAGTCATTGATCCAGGATTCCCTCTTTGCCCTTCAACAGCTGCCCCTTCCCAGAGAAATCAAGAGAGTCATCTCCGATCGCCTCGACGAGGTCGCCTATCTCAGCCAGCTGCAGAAACCCTCTTTGAGCGATGCAGCCATCCAAACCCGCTACCAGGTTGTCGACCGTTCCCTGCTGCAGTCCTGGAGCAGAGAAAAACGGGAGAAGGTCGGCAAGATCTTCGAACTTCTGGACCGCTACCGGGGACAGCCGCGGATCATCAACCGCCTGATGGAAAATCTGGTGAGCACGGGCCACCACCTTCTCTACGATCTGGCCGCGCGGGGGCTGGATGCGCAACCCTCCCGGCGGGAGTCGGCGCTGGAAATCCTGAGCCGAAGATTCACCAGGGACCGGGAGTGCCTGGAGAGCGAAATCCTCAGTCTGCCCCGCTTTCCGGTTTTTCGCTGCCGCAGCAAACGGGGGAAACAGGATTACCTGTCCATCCTGGCGGTTGTACAACCGAAGGCTTTTCAAGACCTGCTTTCCGATTTGAGAGGTGCACTGCCGGAGCCTGAGCCGGCTGCCGATAAGGACGGCCCTGAGGTGATCGTTCTGGTTACGATGGACACTGCCAGCGCGGAGAATGGGAAGAAGCAAGAAGCCGGGTTCCTCGAGGTGCTGACAGAAAACGAGCTGCCCGTGTCCTGGTTCGCCCTGGGCGTGCTGTACCCGGAGGCAGCAGACCGTTTCTACACGTTTCATAACGACTCCGGCGGACTCTGGCGAGAGGATACGGACCGGAGGGGCTTCAATCCCCGCATCTGGAGAGAGCTGCGGGTCTATCGCCTGGGGTATTTCGAGAAGCAGCTGCTGTACTCCAGCGAATGGGTCCACCTCCTCCATCTGCAAAGCAAGGAAAATCCTAAGGACGAGCGCCTGTTCGCCCTGGTCGAAGTGCCCTCCGCCAGGGTGCAGTTCGACGAGCACAATCGCATCCAACGAATGGTCGCCCTGGAAGACGGCTTCATGGAGGCCGTGTATGCGATGCGGGCCGAGCAAGCCCGGCGCCAGCGCAGACTGTTCTGGAACCGGATCATCATCCATGTTCATACGGCGCTGAACACGACTCTGCAGCAGAACAGGGACTACGCCGCCCGCCTGGCCGCCCGGACGGTGGATCTCGGTCTGGAACGGATCGTCCTGTATTCCAGGCGTCCCCGCGCCGGGGCTGCCGCCGCCGGCGTTGAAGAGGTGGAGCTGATCTTCGAGAACATCTCGGGAACCACCTTCACGGTCCGGGGCCGCCCGCCTTCCGACGATCCCCTGCTGCCGATGGATACCTACGTGGCCAAGGTCGTTCGGGCCCGGCAGCGGGGAGTTCTCTATCCCTACGAGATCATCAAGATGATCACCCGCCCCGGGGTTCCCGTAAAACAGCCCTTCCCCCGCGGCGAGTTCGAGGAATTCGATATTTCGATCAACAAGCGCACCGGCCGCCAGAGCACCTTCTCTGTGAAGGGACGCCTCCCCGGCGAGAATGCGAGCAACGTGATTTTCGGGATCATCACCAACTATCCCGAGTTCAGACCGGAGGGAATGGACCGGGTTCTGCTGCTGGCAGACCCCACTACGGATATGGGTTCCCTGTCCGAGGCAGAGTGCCGCCGGGTCATCGCCGCCCTGGATCTGGCGGAGAGCCAGAACCTGCCCGTGGAGTGGCTGCCGGTAAGCGCAGGCGCCCGCATTCAGATGGACAGCGGCACGGAAAACCTCGACTGGACAGCCCGGGTGCTGCGACGGATCGTCAACTTCACCCAGGGAGGGGGAGAGATCAACATCATCGTAGCCGGCATCAACATCGGCGCTCAGTCCTACTGGAATGCGGAAGCAACCATGCTGATGCATACCCGGGGCCTTCTCATCATGACCGAAGAGGCCGGCATGCTCCTGACCGGAAAAAAGGCTCTGGATTTTTCAGGCAGCGTTTCCGCAGAGGACAACGTGGGTATCGGAGGTGCGGAGAAAATCATGGGGCCCAACGGACAGGCCCAGGTGCGGGTCAAGGATCTGTACGAGGCATATATGACCCTCTTTCTGCACTACCGGCTGTCCTACCGTTCGGGCGACTCGCCCTATCCCCCGAAGGTAGAGACCTCCGACCCGGTTGAGAGGGATGTGGGTGCCGACCCCTATCAGGACAACCTGGGCCAGGGATTCTCCACGATCGGAGACATCTTTTCAGCCTCCCTCAACCCAGAACGCAAGAAGCCCTTCGATATGCGCCAGCTGATGGGGGCGGTTGTGGACCGGGACTCACCGGTATTCGAACGCTGGTCGGAGATGAAGGATGCGGAGGTCGCCGTTGTCTGGGAAGCCCGCATCGGCGGACAATCGGTCGGACTCATCGGTATCGAGAGTCAGCCTCTGGCCCGGATCGGGGAGGTCCCCCATGACGGACCCGAGGCCTGGACTGGGGGCACCCTCTTTCCTCTCTCTTCTAAGAAGATCGCCCGAGCCATCAACGCCTTCAGCGGCGGACTTCCGCTGGTCATTCTGGCCAATCTCTCGGGATTCGACGGTTCCCCGGAATCCCTTCGCAAACTGCAGCTCGAGTACGGGGCGGAGATCGGTCGGGCCGTCGTCAACTTCCAGGGCCCCATCATATTTGTGGTTACCGCCCGCTACCACGGCGGCGCCTACGTGGTCTTCTCCAAAGCCTTGAACGAAAACCTCCACGCCGTCTCTCTGGAAGGGGCCTTTGCCTCGGTCATCGGCGGGGCTCCGGCCGCTGCCGTAGTCTTCCCCAGCCTGGTCTCCAAGGAGACAAATCAGGATCCCCGGGTGGTGCAGGCCAGGAAGCAGCTGGGCTCCGGCGGCGCCCGCTATCAAAAGGAATTCGATGCGCTGTATCAAAAGGTGTACGCGGAAAAGCAGAGCGCCTTGGCGGGGACCTTCGATTCGATCCACTCGGTGCAGCGAGCCCGGGAGGTAGGATCGATCGATGATATCATCAAACTGGCCGAGCTGCGCCCGCATCTGGTCCGCAAGGTGGCCGAGGGGATGAAGCGCTTCTCCCCGCCGGGAAGCGAATGAGGGGTGCGTAAAACCGGACAGTCGGCTCTGCTTCTTCCGATCTCTCTTCTGTTCTATACGGCGCTGACCATAACGACCTTCAGCATGATCTTCTACGCCAGGGACCGGTTCCAGGCCTCCGCATCCCTGATCGGCTGGCTGGCCGCCGTCCCCCACCTCTGCTACTTCAGCGGATGTTTCGCGCTCCGCCCGCTGTACCGGCTGCTTCTGCCCAGGAGTGCCCTGATCCTGGCAACCGCTGCGGCGGCGATTCTGCCGGTGGGCATGCTGCTGGCACGAACCCTGCCCCTGCTGTTCATCCTCTACGGGCTTTTCGGTGTCTCCCTCTCCCTGTTCTGGCCGCCCCTGATGGGGTGGCTCAGCTTCAACAAAGAAGAACGGGAGCTGAACACGACCCTGGGACGGTTCAACCTCTCCTGGAGCGGGGGAAGCATCATCGCTCCCTTTATCGCCGGCTACCTGCTGCAGCGGGGCATCGGCCTGCCCTTCAGGGTCGCAGCGTTGACCATGGCGGCCATTTGTCTTGCAGTGCTGGGCGCCTCGCTCCTCGTTCCGGAAATCCGGCTGGATCGACAGAAAGAGCCAATCCGCCCGGGTGATGAAAAGAACGAGGATCGGAGTACTCCTCTGCGCTACCCGGCCTGGATCGGCCTGTTTGCCTCCTACGTAATCCTGGGTATCACGATGAGTATCTTCCCCCTCTACCTTCGCGAGGAGATCGGGTTTTCGGAAACACGGATCGGTTTTCTGCTTCTGCTCCGCGCCCTGTTCTCGACCCTCGGTTTTGCCCTCCTGGCACGGCTGTCTTTCTGGCATTTCAACTCCCGGCTGATGATCCTGGGCCAGATACTGATCATCCCAGTGACGGCGGTGATGGCTGCGGTGCGCACCTTCCCAGGCTTCACAGTAGCTCTAGCCCTGTTCGGGCTGCTGTTCTCCCTGAGCTACAACAACAGCCTGTTCCACGGCGTGAGCGGCAGCCTCCGGCGGTCGACCCGCATGGCCGTGCATGAGGGGCTTTTGACAGGGGGGATGGTCGCCGGATCTGCGATCGGTGGCATTCTCTACCAGAGCGGCCGGTTCCCGCGAGTGCTTGTGTTCGGCTGTATCGTGGCGGCGGCCGCTGCTGCGGCTCAAGCCGCCCTGATCCTGATTTTCCGCAGATTCAGTGTGCCCGGCGTGCACAGCGCAGATTGAAACCCTGGGTCCCTGCCGGCCCCCACCGTCCCTTGATCCTCATCCTGATCCGCGAGCATCCGGACTGCAAAAAAAGCGAGGAAATCGCGCTTTACACGACAGGAAGATTTTGTTACATTGGGCACTCTGTTTGAATATCCAAACTGGCAGAAAGAATAGTCAGAAAGAACATTTCAGAAAGATTATTGTAGAAGGAAAGCATAAAATGGCACGCAAGTGTGATATCTGCGGAAAAAAAACGGTCACCGGCAACAACGTCAGCCACGCCCACAACACGACCCGCCGCGTCTGGAAGCCGAACATCCACAAGGTCCGGACCGTTGTCGGAAAGACCCACACCACCCTCAAGGTCTGCACCCGCTGTCTGCGCAGCGGCAAGGTCGCAAAGGTTTAAACCACCTCTACGATCTCAATCCTTTCGATCAAAAAGAGATACTTAAATTTACCCTTGACAGGCATACGGCTCGGAACTATCGTGTAAGAAATTCACATAAAAGGAGGCGAACGATGAAAAAGTTTGTCTGTGTTTTAGTATTGTTGGCTGCTGCTTCGGCTCTCGTCTTTGCCGGCGGGACAGCCCCAGCGTCAACCAAAACCCTGGTCTACGCCACCACGGATCATGTCACGGATATGGATCCGGCAAATGCCTACGACTTCCACACCTGGGAGCTGTTCCAGAACATTGCAGGCGGACTGCTGAAGTACAAACCCGGAACCACGGAAATCATCCCCGGCCTGGCGGAGAGCTACACCGTCAATACAGCTGGAGATGAGTTCACCTTCAAGCTCCGCAAAGGTTTGAAGTACAGCGACGGGACTGCTTTCAACGCGGAAGTGGTGAAATGGTCGATCGACAGGGTTATAGCTCTGGAAGGGGATCCTTCCTGGCTGGTCACCTCCTACGTAGATTCGGTGGAAGTGGTGGACGAATATACCGTGAAGTTCATTCTCCAGGGTCCCGTGGGTTACTTCCCCGCCGTGGTCGCATCCGTACCCTACTTCCCCATGAATCCCGAGCTCTACCCCGAGGACCGCTGGATCAACGATCCCAGCGAGCTCACCGGTGGAAAGTTCGCCGGTTTGGGTCCGTACACCCTGGTATCCTTCAAGCGGGACGAGGAAGTGATCTTTGAAGCCAATCCCGACTACTACGGTAAGGCACCAAACATCGACCGGATCGTGATCCGCTACTTTGCCGACGCCACCACCATGCGTCTGGCCCTGGAGAAGGGCGAGGTGGACCTGGTCTACAAGACCCTCAATCCCTCCGATATAACGGATTTGTCTAAAAACTCCGCCTACAAGACCTTCAGGATGTCCGGACCGTATATCCGCTATCTCTGCTTCGAGACCTCCGAAGGCCTGTTCACCGACAAGAGGCTCCGACAGGCCGTTGGCGCCCTGATCAACCGGCAGGAGATTATCGACAAGGTATTTCTCGGTCAAAACCAACCTTTGTACTCCATGGTTCCCAATGGGATGATCTACCACACCGAGGACTTCAAGACCAAGCTGGGTGACGGCAACGTCGCGCTCGCTGAAAAACTGCTCGCCCAGGCGGGCTACACCGCCTCCAATCCTCTGGAGTTCGACCTCTGGTATCCGCCGCAGCACTACGGGGATACGGAGAAGGACATGGTGGAGGTCATGCAGGCTCAGCTTCAGAAAACTCCCGCTGTGAAGGTCAATCTGAAATCGGCGGAATGGGCTACGTATATCGACAACCTGGACACCAAGCAGATGAAGGTCTTCACCCTGGGCTGGTATCCGGACTACATCGATCCGGACAACTATACAGCCGCTTTTGCCAGCACCCAGGGGTCGCCGGGCATGGGCATCTACTTCTCCGATCCTGAGTGGGACGCCCTCTTCGAGAAAGAGCAGACCTCGACGGATCCGCAGGTGCGCAAGCAGGTCTTCGAAGACCTGCAGATGCGCTGGACCGATCAGTGCCCCACGGTTCCCATCTTCCAGGGCAACCTCTACGTGTTCACGAAACCAAATGTGAGCGGCGTCAACATCGGTCCGACCCTGATCTTCAACTACGAAGTACTTGAGATGGAGTAACTCCCGTTCATACGAACGGCTACAGCCCGGGCTTTTCAGCCCGGGCTTTTTTATGGTAAAAAGCTCCATATGACTCAGCGATCGGACCCGGACTTGTGAAGAACCTGCTCCGCTACATCGTCACCCGCATCCTGCTTACGATCCCAATGATCTTCATCCTCGTGTCCCTGGTTTTCGTGGTCCTGCGGATCATGCCGGGAGATCCCGTGAAATCGATGCTGGGAGCTCACGCTCCCCAAGAAGTAATCGAACAGAAACGGGAAGAGCTGGGTTTGAACAAGCCGGTCATCATCCAGTATTTCGAGTATCTGGGGCAGCTGGCACGGCTCGACCTGGGCCGGTCCATGATCCTGCAGCAGGACGTGACCCAACCGATCAAGGAAAAACTTCCCGCCACCCTGGAGCTCACCCTGGTCGGTCTGCTGTTCACCCTGCTGATCGGCATCCCGTTGGGAGCGTACGCAGCCAGCAAACGACGAAGCGGCCGGGATTTCGGCATCCGCCTCTACGGCAACATCGTCTACTGCATCCCCGTATTCTGGATGGGTCTCATGCTCCAGCTGATCTTCGGCGTCTGGCTGGACTGGATGCCTATCGCCGGCCGCACCAGTGCACGGACATTCGTCTCCATGTTCGAACACACCGGGTTCTATCTGATCGACACTCTTCTGATCGGTGACTTCGGTGCCTTCACCGACGTTTTGGTGCACCTGGTGCTGCCGTCCCTGACCCTCGGAATAGTGCTTTCCGGTGTGTTCGTGCGTCTTACACGGTCGAATATGCTCGACATCCTGAAAACCGATTACGTCCTGGCTGCCCGGGCGCGGGGAATTCCCGAACGGAAGGTTGTATACCGCCACGCACTGAAAAACGCGTTGATCCCGGTATTAACCATGATGGGACTGCAGTTCGCCCTGCTGCTGGCCGGCGCCATTTTGACGGAGAGCACCTTCTCCTGGCCGGGGATGGGGAGGCTGCTGGTACAGCGGATCTACCTGCGGGATTACCCGACCATACAGGGGATCATCGTGGTTTACGCATTTATGGTCAGCATTATTTCCCTTGTCGTGGATCTGATCTACGCGCTGATCGACCCGAGGGTGAAGTATTGAGCGCAAAAGTGAACAGTTCATCGAAACGTGAAATCAGAGCACGATTCTCTCCGGCAGGCATTTTGGGAAAACCGTTTCGGGGGCTTATCCTAGTCAGCAGGAAATACGGTGCCGAGTGGTGGATCATGATCGCCGGCGCACTCATCGTGGCCTTTATTATCACCGTGGCCGTTTTTCCCGCCGTGTTCGCACCCTACGATCCTCTGGACCAGGAAGCGGGAGGTCAGCTAATGCCGCCGCAAGCGGGCTATCCCTTCGGCACGGACAACCTACACCGGGATGTGCTATCCCGGGTGATATTCGGAGCCCGCACGATTCTGGGGGTGGCTTTCGCCGCGGCGATCCTATCCTCTGCGATCGGGATCCCCCTCGGCCTGCTGTCCGGCTTCGTGGGCGGGATTCTCGACCGCATCCTCTCCCTGATCATGGACTCGGTATACTCGTTTCCCGGACTGATCCTGGCCATCGCCTTCGCTGCCATGCTCGGTCCGGGTGTAGTGAACATCACCCTGGCCGTGGCGGTGATCTACATCCCCACCTACTTCCGCATGGTCCGGGGCCAGACCCTGAGCATCCGGGAAGAGGTCTACGTGGAAGCGGCTCGGGCCATCGGAGCTCGCCGCTGGGTGATTCTCCTGCAGTACATCTTCCCCAACGTCATCGCCAGTGTGGTGGTTATCTTTTCGATCAACATCGCCGATGCGATCCTCACCGAGGCAGCCCTGTCCTACATCGGTCTTGGACTTCCCGCAGGCATTCCTGACTGGGGGATGGATCTGGCCATGGGAAAGAAGTTCCTCCCTTCGGGAACCTGGTGGATGATCACCTTCCCCGGAGCCGCGATAAGCATTCTCGCCCTGGGCTTCACCATGCTGGGCGAAGGGCTGGCGGAGATCCTGAATCCCCGGCTGCTGGAGCGATAGATGAGCGAGCAGATGAACCAGACAGCAGAGCCAGTCCTGGAGATCAGGAACCTCTCCGTCGACTATCCCATCTCCATCGGTACGGTAGGAGCGGTTGAAAAGGTCAGTTTCGAACTCTACAAGGGGGAAGCCCTGGGCCTGGTCGGGGAGTCGGGATGCGGCAAATCGACCCTGGGACTCTCGATCCTCAGGCTGGTCCGGCCGCCGGGAAAGATTACAGGGGGGCAGATCCTGTACAAGGGAAGGGATATCGTGAGCATGCGGGATCGACAGATACTCAAGCTGCGGGGTCAGAACATCGCCATGGCTTTCCAGAATCCCCTGACCTCCCTCAATCCGCTGTTTCGCATCGACAAGCAGTTTCTGGAGACGATCCACCAGCATGAACCCGGGGTCAACAAGAAGGATGCCCTCAAACAGGCAGAGGCCATCCTGGAAGAGCTGGGGATCGAACCCAGCAGGCTCTACGAATACCCTCACCAGCTCTCCGGGGGGATGCGCCAGCGGATCATGCTCGGTTTGGGTTTGATCATGAATCCGGACATCATCGTAGCCGATGAGCCGACCACGTCCCTCGACGTGATCGTGGAGGCGGGTTTCATCGATTTGCTCAACCGTCTGCGCAGGCGCTACAACCTCTCGATCCTGCTGATCACCCACAATCTGGGCCTGGTGGCCGTGATCGCCGACCGGGTGGCCGTGATGTACGCCGGAAAGATCGTGGAGATCGGCGGCGCCGGAGAGATCTTCCACGATCCCCTGCATCCCTACACTTACGGCCTGATCAACTGTGTCCCCAATATCCGGCTGGATCAGGAAGAGCTGCTGACCATGCCGGGCAATCCACCGGATCTGGTGAACCCTCCGGCGGGCTGCCGCTTTTCGCCGCGCTGTCCCAAGGTGATGGACATCTGCCGGGTTCGGGAACCCGAGCTGAAGGCGCCGGCGGCGGTTCGGGGCACGGGGCAGAGCCCTGAGCTCGGTTCGGGCAGGGCGCGCCGCGTGACGGCCTGCTGGCTGTACCAGGAAGAGGAGGCCGAATGAGCGGCGAAACCCTGTTCAGCGTCCGCTCGCTGGTCAAAGAGTTCCCCGTCCAGAAGAACATCATCGATCTGCTGCTGGCCGGCCGCAAGCGCTCGGTGGTGCACGCGGTGGACGACATCTCCTTCGACATCTACAAGGGCGAGGTATTGGGGCTGGCCGGGGAGAGCGGATCCGGCAAGTCGACCACCGGTCGCCTGCTGCTGCGCCTGATCGAGCCGACCGACG
>Ga0315553_10003300_pt1 | contig 12594 bp, 11 predicted proteins | sample SalMarSW160140MG_FD_203099 | JGI IMG/M metagenome (GOLD analysis project Ga0315553, IMG submission 203099) | Salt marsh sediment microbial communities from the Plum Island Ecosystem LTER, Massachusetts, United States - Salt Marsh Sediment SW1601-40 ... | reverse complement strand
TCGGCTTGTCGTCGGATCGCATCGAGCGGCTGGGGGAGGACGAGAACTTCTGGCCGGCCGGCGCGCCCACCAACGGACCCGACGGCGTGTGCGGCCCGTGCAGTGAGATTTTCTACCACACCGACCGCGGCGAGTCGGTCGAAATCTGGAACCTGGTGTTCACGCAGTTCCAGCGCGTGGGCGACCCGCCCGACAATCTCCGCCCGCTCCCCAGCAAGAACATTGACACGGGCATGGGGCTGGAACGCACGGCCGCGGCGCTGCAAGGGGTCGATACCAACTACCACATCGACATTCTGCGTCCACTGGTCGAGGCGGCGGGCGAAGTGTGCGGCCAGAAGTACGATCCGGCCAGCGAAGCCGGGCGGCGGCTGCGGCGAATTGCCGACCACGTGCGGGCCTGCACGTTCGCCATTCACGAGAACGTGCACCCCGGACCGAACAAGGAGAAGTACGTTATCCGCCGGTTACTGCGTCGGGCCGTGCTCGATGGCCACGTGCTGGGCGTGCGCGAACCGTTTCTTTTTGAACTTGTGCCCGTTGTGGCACAGTTGATGCACCGCCCCTATCCCGAACTGGGCGAAACGGCCGAGCGCGTGGCGCAGGTGATTCGACAGGAAGAAACGTCGTTCTTCGCGACGATCGACGAGGGGTTGGCTCGCATTGAGGAGATCTTCTCCCGTATCGGCACGAGCGGCGGCGTGCTCATCGACGGCAAGGCGGCGGCCGAGCTTTATACCACCTTCGGTGTGCCGCCCGAACTGGTCGAGTCGCTGGGGGCCGAGCGCAACTTCACCTTCGACTGGAAGGGATTTCGTGCCGCGATGGAGCAGCACGGCCAGCGCTCGGGCAAGGGCCAGTTCGAGGTGTTCAAGACCGGCCCCATCGAGTCGCTCAAAAAGGCCCTGCACCGCACCGAATTCCTGGGCTACCAGGCGACCGAGGCCCAGGTCACCGTCAAAGGCATCGTGGCCCAGAACCAGCTTTGCGACCGCGTGAGCGAGGTGGGGCACGAGCGGCCGCTGATCGTGGTGCTCGACCGGTCGCCCTTCTACGGAGAGGCCGGCGGGCAAGTGGGCGACACCGGCCAGATCGAGGGCGACGGCTTCCTGTTCGACGTGACCGACACGCAGCGCGACGGCGAGCTGATTCTGCATCACGGCCACCTGCGCCGCGGCATGATCAGGGAAGGTGCATCGGCCCAAGCGCGGGTCGACGCTACGCGCCGCGACGCCATCCGCCGCGCTCACTCGGCCACGCACGTGCTGCACCATGCCCTGCAATCGATCCTCGGCGGGCACGCGCGGCAGCAGGGATCGAAAGTCGACGACGACTGGCTGCGGTTCGACTTTTCGAACCCGAGCCCCGTCGGCGGGCAGCAACTCGACGAGATCGAGAAACTGGCCAACCGCCGCGTCGGCGAGTCGGCCCCGGTCGCGTGGCGGAACATGCCCCTAGCCGAGGCACGCAAGAGCGGCGCCATGATGCTCTTCGGTGAGAAATACCCCGACCCGGTGCGCGTGGTCTCGATGGGCGAGTTCAGCAAGGAGCTATGCGGCGGCACGCACATGAATAACACAGGCCAGATCGGCACGCTGGAAATCGTGACCGAGGAGGGTGTCGCCGCCGGCACGCGGCGTATCGTTGCTCTCACGGGCCGCAAGGCGGAAGAGCACGCCCGGCGCACTGGCGAGGCTATTGCCGCCACAGCCGAACATCTGCAGGTGTCCCCGTTGGCGGTGCCCGACGCCGTCCGCAGCCTCATACAAAAGGTGCGCGATCAGAAGCGGCAGCTTTCGGGCGCATCGGTATCAGGGGACGAGCCGCGGCGAAGCGGCGGTTCTGCATCGTCGGCTAGCCCAAGCGGCGCCGAGCTCAAGGCGGCACTGCGCGAAGCTGCCCGCGTTCTCAACGTCGGCCCGTTCGACGTGCCGCAGCGTGTCGCCGCGCTGTTGGAGGAGTCGCAGAACCTCGAGCGGCAGCTTGCCGACCTTGCCCAGTCGGGCCAATTATCGCCCGATACGCTGCTGGAACAGGCTGAGGCGGTGGGCGATGCCCAGCTCGTGGTGGCCGACGCCTCGAATGCCAACGCCCAGATGATGCGGCACCTGATCGACCAGATGCGGAGCCGCGCGGGGCTGGTCGCGGCGCTGTTGGGCTGCGCGCTAGCAGACGGCAAGGTGCTGCTGGTGGCGGGCGTGAGCAAGGACCTGGTCAAGCGCGGCATCAGCGCGGGCGACTGGGTTCGCGAAGTAGCGCCGATTGTGGGCGGTGGCGGCGGCGGCCGCCCCGACATGGCCCAAGCCGGCGGCAAAGACGCCACTCGCCTCGGCGAAGCGCTGGAGACGGCGCGAACGACGATGCGCACCATGCTGTCAACTCGTGTACAATAGTCTTACCGTTTCCCTCCAAGTTAGGTTTGGATAGCGCACGATTTGCAGGTCCTGATGGAGACAAGGTGAGCGATGGATGGCCGAATCCCATAGAATGGCCGAAGCCTATCAGGATGCCCGCGAATTCATCCGCATTTTTCGCTCGGCCGTGCGCAAGGCGCAGGCGAAGAGTCGCCGGATGGGCGTGGCGAACGTGTATTGGATTCACGGCCAGCGCTACTACGAGCTTCCCAACGGCGAGTTCACGCGCACCAGGCCCGACGAATCGAACTCGACAAAACCCTGAACGGGAGCCGCGATTGCAGGGCGGGCAGCCCAAGCGTTGGTAAGCCTTTTGTGGGAGAAACGAGCGTGATCTACCGAATTCCATTGGTGTTCACTCCGCAGCCAGAGGGTGGTTACACGGTTACCTCTCCCGTGTTGCCGGAACTGCTCACGGAGGGCGATACCTTTGGAGGAGGCGCAGGCCAACGTCCGCGACGCATTCGAGGCCGTGGTCGAGCTCTATGCGGACCATGGGCGCGCGCTGCCGGCTAGCGAGGTATGAGGAACCGGACATGTCGCGATTGCTTCTTGTAGCGTTAATCTTCGTTGGCGTGGTGCTTGTGAACGGCAATCCCTTTGACGCGTTGAATCAAGATGCCGGCGGCGGGATTTCGCACGTGGACTCGATCGCGCGCGGGGCTGATCGGCCGGTGGGGCCGGCGTTTCAGGGGCGGTCGGCCGTGTTGGCTCGCAAAGGAATGGTGGCCACGAGCCATCCGCTGGCGACCGAGGCCGGTTTGGACGTGCTCAAGAGCGGCGGCAATGCGGCGGACGCGGCCATCGCCGCTAATGCCATGCTCGGCGTGGTCGAGCCGATGAGCTGCGGAATCGGCGGCGACCTATTTGCGATCTATTGGGATAGCAAGACGCAAAAACTCTACGGTCTGAATGCCAGCGGACGGAGTCCGTACCGGCTGAATCGAAAGGTGTTTGAGGAGAAAAAACTGGAGGAAATCCCGGTCGAGGGTCCGCTGTCGTGGTCGGTGCCGGGCTGCGTGAGCGGTTGGGAAGCGCTCAACAAGCGATTCGGCACGCGCCCGCTCGGCGATTTGCTCCAACCCGCGACGACTACGGCCAACGAGGGATTCGCCGTGACCGAAGTGATCGCCCACCATTGGAAGGATGCCGAGGAGGCGCTCAAAAAGTGGCCCGAGTCGGCGTCGACATACCTGTTCAATCTGGAGCATGCGCCACAGTACGGGGAGGTGTTCCGCAATCCGCGACTGGCGGCCAGCTATGCAAGAATCGCCGAAGGGGGAGCCGACGCGTTTTACAAGGGGCCGATTGCCCGCGACATCGTGGCCTACAGCGACGCCAACGGGGGCTACTTCTCGCTCGACGACTTCGCCGATCACGAGGTGGAATGGGTCGAGCCGGTGTCGACGACGTACCGCGGGTACGAGGTGTGGGAACTGCCGCCGAACGGCCAGGGGATCGCCGTTTTGGAAATGCTCAACGTACTGGAAGGGTACGACCTCAAAGCCATGCAGTTCGGCAGCGCCGAGTACCTGCACGTGCTGGTCGAGGCCAAGCGGCTGGCGTTTGCCGATCGGGCGCGGTACTACGCCGACCCGGCGTTCGGCGAACTGCCGGTCGAGGAACTGATCTCGAAGCAGTACGGACTTCAACAGCGAGCGCGGATCGACCGCCGCCGCGCCGCCGAGGACGTGCCGGCGGGCGACGTGCGGCTGGGGCAGGGGGATACGGTCTACCTGACGGTGGTCGACAAGGATCGCAACTGTTGCTCGCTCATTCAGAGCAACTTTCACGGCTTCGGGTCGAAGGTGACGCCGGGCAACGTGGGATTCGTCCTGCAAAACCGGGGCGCGCTGTTCGCGCTCGACGATAAGCACGCCAACCGCCTGGAGCCGCACAAGCGGCCGTTCCACACCATCATTCCGGCCATGGTAACCAAGGAGGGCAAGCCTTGGTTCTGTTTCGGTGTGATGGGGGGCGACATGCAGCCGCAGGGGCACGTACAGGTGCTGGTCAATCTGATTGACTTCGGCATGAACGTGCAGGCGGCCGGCGACGCCCCGCGGGTGCAGCACGTGGGCAGCGCCACGCCCACCGGCAAAGCAGCCGAGGGGACGGGCAAGGTGCTGGTGGAATCGGGCATTGCCGATGCCGAGCTCGACAAGCTGCGTGCCAAGGGGCACATGGTCGAGCGCGGCGCCGGGGGCTTCGGAGGGTATCAGGGTATCCGCATCCAGTGGGAGGAGGGGGTGCTCGAGGGGGGTTCCGAGTCGCGGAACGACGGTGCGGCGGCCGGCTTTTGAAGAGGGGGCATACGCCCAAACGCCACACATTCCTGAGGGTCGCGTACGACTTCAGAAGGGTGCATAAGTCGCCAGAACCTTGGAAAATGCCGCGCGAGCGGGTAGAATTATTGGCTGGATTGATGGCGGCCGGTCTGTGTTGCCGTTGGCGAATCTTGTCTGGTTTTGGTGGGAGGTCCCGTGTTCCGCTCTCAAGCTGCGCTCGTTGGGCTCGCTGCCGTGCTGTTGATGTCGGGATGCAGCTCGGGCTTGGCGGACATGGAGAAGGTTACCGGCACCGTGACGATCGACGGCAAGGCGGCCACCCGAGGTATGGTGCAATTCGTGCCCGAGACCACGGAAGGCGAGAATCCATCGCCGCCCGCCGTGGGCACGATCGGCCCGGACGGCCATTACGAGCTGGAAACGACCGGCAATCGCGGCGTTGTCAAGGGCGCGGCAGTGGGTCATCACAAAGTGCGCGTCGACATTCGCGCCGAGCCGCGCGACGAAAAGGATACGCTGCCGCAGTCGCTCATTCCCACCAAGTACAACAACCCGGAGACATCGGGGTTGGAATTCGACGTGGTGGCCGGCAAGGACAACGTGATCGATATTCCGTTGTCTACCAAGCCCTGAGTCGGACCCCTCGGGAAGGAGGAAGGCAATGCTTCCGAACATTCGTTTCACTCGTCGCCGCGGCGTGACCCTGGTCGAGCTCCTGGCGGTGATTGCCATCATCGGCATTCTGATCGCAATGTTACTACCAGCCGTGCAGGCGGCGCGTCGAGCCGCCAAGCGGATACAATGCGGCCAACGACTCAAGCAGATCGCTATTGCGCTGGAACACTATGAAGGAATCTACAATCGCTTTCCGCCGGGCGAGGTGCACGGCACGGCGGCGAATCCCGGGTACAACCCTTCTTTCCCCGGGGCGGATCACTGCGAATGGGATGGCCAGATCGGCATTTGGAGCAACTTGATTTTCCCAGAAATGGAGCTGCAGAACGAGTACGACCTGCTCAACTTTGAGGCCCGTCCGCAGTACAGCGACCCCAACAACGTTCTCGTGATGCAGATGAAGATTCCCGACTTCTTCTGCCCGGCGGACCCCTACACCGGTCTGACAACCGTGTGGGGCCTGGGCGGACGAGCACGCATCAATCACTACTACGCCGTGTCGGGATCGGACGAGAATTCGACTTTGCCTCATCCCGACGGCACGACTTCGTATCCCCACTGCAATGCGCACAATGGCATGTTTTTCAATGACTCACGCACTGCGGCGAAAAACATTCGCGATGGCCTCAGCCACACGGCCATGGTATGCGAAACGTGGGGACGAACGACGATCAGCCATATTGACGGCGATTCATCTGGCACAACGGGCTTGGAGATCAGTCGCGGAATGAACCTGCACAACGTGGTCTACTTTGACTGGACTCCCAACTCGAACCACACGAATCCCTGGAAGGCAAACAGCTTCCATTCCGGGGGCGTCCACGTCGCCTTTGCCGACGGCTCGGTGCGGTTCATCCACAACACCGTATCGCTGGACGTCTTTCGCGCCATGGCCACGATCCGGGGCGGCGAGAGCACCAACACCGGAGATTAGCACGGCGTCGGGCGGTGATGCCGGACTGTGCTATGCGCGCCCGGTCGTGTTAAGCGTGCCGCCGCGTTTCGCCTTGCCGTGGATGCATCGGCGCGCGAAGTCGCGAGCGATTGATACTTGCTCGACGGACGATCAGTTGGCCGTCGGGCACATCGCATAGCGTATTACGCGCGCCCGAAACCCGCGGTTTCTCAATTCGTCGATGCAGTGCCGCGCCCGGTCGTGATGCAGAAAGCTGCCGAAGAGGCGCCAATCGGTCGCCGTGTTGAGTTGGTACTGTACGCGGAACTGTCGCGCTCGGCCGGCGCCCGGGCTGTTGACGGCCAGTAAGGTGCGGCGCGTCGAGCTGGCCTGCTTGCGAACCATCTGCATGCCACCTTGGTGGGTTGCGCGGCCCGCCGACGAGTCGTCTGGCTGGCGCTAAAGTATTTGACACCGCTCCTGCAAGTGGACATCGTGCGGGGGGTGGGTCGGCGATAACTCAATTCGCCGAGTGCGAGCCGCGATTGTCGGCAGAGTGAGACAGAAACAACAGACAGGAAAGATTTGCGGCGCACGCAAGGTCGAATCAGCCCGCCGCGCTCGTCGGGAAGGTCCGAAAGCGGAAGGCGGGATGGGAAGTTAGAATGCGGGTGGGACGGAGTGCCGCTTTGCGCTTTAGCCGGTCGCTACCAGCCCATCACCATGTTCGACTCGATGGCCCTGCGGGCATGCTCGAGGTCGGAGCCGGTTTCGTGCATGTACAGGCGGATAGCATGGACCTTGTCGCCGGCCGCCTTTTCAAGGCAGTCTCGGGCCACGGCGCAAGGATCGGGCTGGGAACCGGTGAGTCCGAGCGCGCCCTTGGAGATTACCCAGGTATCGCGGGGCCGTTTGGTGAGTCGGACCACGCAGTCGCTGGGGTAGGCCCGCGTGACGACTGCGGCAGCGGCGGTTTCGTCGTCGGCCCAGGTAATGATAATATGTGCGTCGGTTTCGATTTCGTACAAAGGCATGACGAACTCCTCGCTCGTGCCGGAGGGAAACCGGAGGCTGGTGTGAGGGCAAATCGCCGGGGCTTGCCGATCGAGCCGGTCCGGGCGATTCTCCGTTGTCGCGGCGTCGGCTCCCCCGGCAGCCGATTTGCGGCGCCTTGCCTCGACGCGAGACTACGCTTTCAATGCCGATGGTAGGGGTGGGCACGCATCGCGTCAACTTGGCTTCGGCCTAGGCACCCCCAACGAGGCGGCGGCACGGGGTCTGGGAGACTTGCAAGGGAGCTTCCATGAGCAGTCTTGGCGATTCGGCTGACTCCAGCCAGGTGGCGGCCCATCTGCCGGCGCGCGCCGTCTCGAATGAGTCGGCGAGGGCGGTCGGCGGGAATCCCGCCATCGGGCGGGTATTACGGTGGGCGCTGCTGGCCGCTCTCTTGCTGCTCGCTCTGGTGGCCGCAGTGAGGGAGGCCCCGCGGGAATTGGCACGGTGGCGGATGGCAGCGGCGGTCGAGCACCAGCGCAACGGCGACCTGCAGGCGTCCCTGGCCGGGATGGACTCGGCCATCGAACTGGATTCCCGGAGCGCCGATCTCTTCCGCCGGCGGAGCCAGTTTCGGCTGGAGGCTGCCCTGCTCGAAGAGAATCCCGACAACGAGCGCCGCGCCTTGGAGGCGAGCCTTGCCGACGCCGACCGCGCGATCGAGCTGGCCGGGGAAGATCCGCAGTACCTACTTCAGCGCTCGCTGGTCTTGCAGCATCTGGGCAGGCACGACGAGGCTGTCGCGGATTGGAATGTGATTGTTCGCATCGTCGGCCGGCAACCTTTCTGGCTTCAGATGCTGAACGATTCGAACGAGCAACTGTACTCGGCCTACAACGGCCGCGCCTATGCACGAGCCTTGGGCGACATCGAGCACGAGGAGGCCATGACTGAGATTGAGGCCGCCTTGGACCACCAGCCCGGCGATCCGATGTGGCTCGATACGCGCGGCTACTTACATTGGCAGCAGGCGGAGCGTCATGCACGGCAGGCGGAGAAGTACGCGGAGCTGGCGATGGGGCATTCCCGGAACTATGAGTCGGATGAGGAGCGGCGCGAGTTGGAACCGCACCAGGAGGAGCTGACGAGCGAGCTGCAGTTGCAGGAGGGCGAGCTGCGCCGGCAAGCGAGCGAGCTGCGGGCCGCCATGATCGACTTCAACGCCGCCGTGAGCGGAGCCGAGTGGCAATACGCGCAGTGGGACGTGGTCGTCGAGCGCGACAAGTGGGCGATCACCGATCCGCGTCTCGTCGCCCGCCGGCGCAGGGAACTCGAACGCAGCGTGGCGGTCATTCGGTACCACCGGGCATTGGTCTGGCAGAAGCTCAATGCGGACTATTATGCCGAGCGTGACTTGCGGCGCGTTCGCGAGCTGGGGTTCGAGCCGGGAGACGACCTATTCTAAGGAGCACGCGCCGGAGAGAGTCGGGCGCGTCGGGCTCGCGTCGAATCGGCCACGTCGGGGGTGCTGCAATCGTGGCAACGATCGGCGTCGGCCGCTACAACTGCTGCAGCGCCATCTGCGAACCCTCGTCGGGGACGTCCGTAATGGGCTGGTCGGCGTCATCGTCGCCCAATTCATCGTTGCCCGCGTCGTCGGTGCCGTCCCTGGGTCCGGGCAAGTTCTGGCGGCGCGGCGTCACGCGGTTGATGAGCGACCCATCGTGTTGGCAGACGCAGTTACGTCCGTCTTCCTTGGCGGCATAGAGCGCCGCATCGGCCCGGGCGAGCAGCGTGCGGGGACAATCGCCTTCCTGGAGCACAGAAACGCCCAGGCAGACTGAGACCGATAACTCGTCGTCGATGGCCTGGCGCATCCTTTCGGCCATGAGGGCCGCCCCCTCCAGATCGGTGTGAGGCATCACGGCCGCGAACCGCTCGCCGTCAATCCGAGCCACCATGTCGGTATCGCGGGCGCATTCGTCGAGGATGCGAGCGATCTTCTTCAACACACGGTCGCCGTGCAGGTGACCGTGCCGATCGTTCACTTGTTTGAAACCGTCCACGTCCAACAGCGCGACGGCAAAGTGCGTGCGATATCGCCGGCTCATGGCCAGCAGCGTGGCCAGCGATTCGTCCATCGCGCGGCGATTGCTGAGGCCGGTGAGCGCGTCGGTACGGGCTTCGGTAAACGTCATCAGCAGGTTGGTCTGCTGGCGAATTTCGTCGTAGGCGTGGGCGATTTGCGACGAGAGCCACAGGGTGGGCCGCAGCACGCGATCCGCCTCTTCGCTGAGACTGGCCCAGGCGGCGCCGTTTTCCTCTTCGCTCAAATTGTCGAGCCGCTGCTTGAACCGCTCGACGCTGGTGTGATGTCGGGCCAGACTGCGCCGTACCTGGGTGCTGATCGACTCGAGCTGGCGAATCACCGTGCGGGCGCGCTTCAATTCGTGCCGGGCGTTGATGTGGTCGAAATGCTCACGCCGCCGCCGACGGATGTTGCCCACCCAGTAGCCGATCAGGGCCACGGCGGCCAGCGCCACGGGCGTCGGTATTCCGAGGATCCACATGTCCATTGCGTTGGCGTCCTATAAGGGGCCGATCGTCCGCAAGTTGTGGACGGCTGGCGCAGCTTTCCGGCGCGGTTCAAGGCGCGCCGGCACACGCAGCAACTCTAAGTCACACAAAAGCGAAAGAAGCCGAAATGAATGCCGAAAAACGCATCTCCGCCGGCTGGCGCGCACGTGAAATCCGCATGACTTGCGGGAGTCGTTTCGGCGTCGCGCGTGCGCCTCGGCTGGACTGCGGCGTGCACGGCGCGCGGTCGTGCGCAGGAAAGGTCGAGCGCGTCGGCAATGCCGCAGGCGTGAGACGACGAGAAAGAAGCAAGGGTGGGGCGCTTGCCGACACGCTCGGTAACGAGATCAGTCCCACACCGCAGATACCGAGCCGTTGGTGTCGAGCCGGCGGACCTCAATACTGCTTCCGCGAGCCAAAGCCGCGCATGCACAGGAAACCGAGCAGCACTGCCGCGCCAAACACCAGCAGCCACTGCATCCGGCCCATTCCGTTGAGCATGCGGCCCAGCTCGTCGCCATATCGCGCTATGTGGTCCCACATGGTTTGGCATGAGCTCCCAAGAGTTACGGGCAACCGCCTGGCGTCCGTATCAACCATACGTCTCGGCGGCGGGCGCGGCGGCCCGGCGCTCGAAGGACGAGCGCGGCCTGTGTGGTTGCTGCCGGTTGTTTCGATCGTGCCGCGCGGCGCGGCACGATGGGGATTTGACGAGAACGGCGGATGCGCCGATTCAGCTCCTCTGCTGGTCGCGCTGCCCTCTCCGACCGACGAACCGGTTCGATAGGTGGGTGATGGAAAACAAGTTCGGCGACGTACCGGAATTGCTAACAATCAGCGGTCGCACGTCGGCCTTGCAGGGGTTCCGGGCAGGTATATAATCAACCAGCTCAAGCGAAATCGGGGCCGTGGCGCAATTGGTTAGCGCACCAGACTGTCGATCTGGGGGTTGCGGGTTCGAGTCCCGTCGGCCTCGCTTCGGAGGTCGGTTGTTCCGTCTCCGGTGGATCCGTTGCTAGGGCGCCGTGATCTGTCGACGGGGCAACCCTTCCCGGACAATTGATCCGACAGAGGCGGAACAACTGACCACGATCGGCCAGTTCGTCGTTCGCCTCCGACACGCCGCTCGGTTACAATGGCTCGGCGCCTTTGCGAGGGTCGGGCCATGATGAGCATTCTCGACCAGGTCGGCGAAATCCGCCGCCTTGTCAACGACATCGGCTACCGATCGAGGTTCGAATCGTCGGCGGGCGACTGGACCGACTTCGAAGGCTGGGTGTCGCTCTGCGTGGCACTCGACACGCTTGAGGAGTCGTCGCAGGCGCTCGCCTGTTACGAAGCCCAGAGCCCCACGGCCAACTTGTCCCAGCGCTATTTGCATCTCTATGGAATGCTGCAGGCCGCCATGCTGCAGCAGTGGGCCGTTGGCAGACTCTATCGCGCGCTGGTCGGCCACGACGTTCCCAACCAACCCGACTCTCACTGGAGCCGCCTGCGCGACGCCCACGCCATGGCCGTGACCGACTTGATGTCGGAGCAGAACGCCGACTCGCCGCGCTCGCACGTCTCCCAGCTCGTGGTCACCGAAGTCGGCTTTGGCATCATTGCGTGGGATAAGGGGGGCGAGTCCCAGCCGCAACACGTCGACCTCGACGCACTGTTGCGCAGTTTCAAGAGCGAAGTGGCGGAACATCTGAGCGCCATCCTCGAAGAGCAGCGGCGCGCGGGGTCCGGCGATTCACGTGACACCGCCGCCCGGTGATGCGGCCCGGTGACGGGCTACCGCCGTGACGCAGAGATCCCGTGTCGCCGAGGTGGGTAGAGTTGCCACGTTTGCGTCGTCAACGGTGCAACAGCGCGTACTCGTTTTGACGACAGCCGCTGCACGCTTCGGAACCACCACTGCCGGCTGCCACTTCATCCTATCTGCAATTCCCGTTGGCACTTGGGGCACGTGCGGCCCTGAATTGGCGCGCGACGTGCATCCCATTACGAAGAGCCGCAAGGCAGTTCCACCCGGAGGTCCGGTGGAACGGGGGCTCGCGCCGCCTGCCCCAACAAAACAAACGTCCATCCCAGGAGGCAAGGCGAAATGAAACGAATCGTATTGGCTTTGGTTGTTTTCGCGGGAGTGGCGCTGGCCACGTCGTCCGCTTTCGCCGATCACCGCTACACGCGTAGCTACGTGGGGCGTGGCGGTTACGGCTGCGCCAGCCGTGCGCCAATTGGCTACAACGTGTACCGCGATCCCTACTTGTACACCAACTCAACGTACCGATTCCCGTACCAGTCTTCGGTGTATTTCGATCGTCATCAGGCGTACTACAACGACTATTACTACCACCAACGCGGTGGAATCGCCGTGCAGACCCCCCGCTTTTCGATTCGGTTCGGATACTAAGCCGGACCGGGCGGGCGACACACCGCGTCGCCTGTGAAGTGCGTTGGGGCATGCCGTTCGCCGCAGATGACGCGCGGTGAGAACCAGCCGCCGGAATCTGAACTTCGAAACAGAGTTGAGGTGATAGCCCCCGCCCCTGCCGTCATCTTCCGGAGCGTTTCCGGAAGGTGGCGGCTTTTTTTGTGCCCTGCCGCCCTCTAGGTTGGCTGAAAAGCGACGTGGCAGGCCGCAGGCGCGTTGCGCTGCACCCCCTCTGAGGCAAGGAACTATCTGGCGATTCCCCGCGTCTAATCGCTAGGATGGAGTGTTGAGGGGAACAAAAGGAATTTGCGGGGGGGGAAGAACAGGGGG
>Ga0315553_10003299_pt1 | contig 12594 bp, 11 predicted proteins | sample SalMarSW160140MG_FD_203099 | JGI IMG/M metagenome (GOLD analysis project Ga0315553, IMG submission 203099) | Salt marsh sediment microbial communities from the Plum Island Ecosystem LTER, Massachusetts, United States - Salt Marsh Sediment SW1601-40 ... | reverse complement strand
AGGATCCGTTCACAGCCGGCCGAGTCGACGGGTAGGAACGGCGGGTGTGACCCGCTATAATTCCAGGACCAAGAAACGCGGAGAATGGAGCTATGCCCGCTAGAACCAAAGCCCTGCTGATGAACCTGGGAGCCGTGCTCTGTTGGTCACTCGTGCCCCTGTCCATCCGATTCGTCAGCAGCTACTATCCGGCCCTGTTCCAGGCGCTGTTCCGATACCTGGCCGCCCTGATCGTAATGTGGTGCTTCACCGTGGTTGCCCTCGGGCTGAAGAGACTCAGAACAGAGATGCCCCGCCTTCTCTCCCTCTGGCCGAAGATCCTCCTCATCGCCCTGGCCAACTACGGCTTTCAGTTGACCTTCACCCTCTCTCTGTACCTTCTGTATCCGGGTCTGGTAACTCTGGTCAGCCAGTCACTGGTTCTCTTTTCAGTATTTCTGGCCGCCCTGATGTTTCCCGACGAGCGCTCAACCCTGGGCAGCGCTCTGTTTCTATCCGGGGTGGTTGCGGCTGTCATCGGCGTGGTGATGACGATCGTTGGTAGCAGCAGCTTCGCGACCGTGCGGTTCAGCCTGGGTATCGTGATCGTGCTGGCGTCGGTACTTTTCTGGGCGCTAACAGGAGCGATGATCCGCAAGTGGCTCGGCGGCCTCTCCACCTCTGTTGCCCTGTCCTGCGTATTCACGGTCGTAACGGTGCTCTTCTTTCTGACCTATCTGATTTTCTATCAGGGACTTCCTATTCCCAGTGCACCGGCGGCGATCTGGGCTCTTCTGGTGCTCTCCGGCCTCATCGGCCTGGGACTCGGATATTACCTCTACTATCGTTCGGTGGGGATCCTCGGTCTTGCCCTTTCCTCCAGCCTTTCCCTGCTCATCCCCCTTTTGGTCGGGGTGGCTTCTTTCTTCCTTTTCCGGGAGATATTGACCTGGATACAGCTGGCCGGAGGGGTGATTCTGCTGACCGGCTGTTACATCGTGATCCGGGCCCGTTTTAGACACATTGAGTAAGTTTTTCAGCCGCTTCCGTCATATCGGGTGACGCAGGCTGATCGCCTGTCTTTACTACGCTATTCCCTCACCCGGAACACGGCACCGATGGCCTTGACGATGTTCACGACCACGCTGATGGCGCTGCCCACGATCCCGACGATCAGGACGATGCGGATCAAGACGTTCAGCCACTCGCCTGCCACCTGGGAAAAATCGAAAGGAAAGACGGATAAAATCACAGACACGGCGAGGATGCCGAAGGCGGAAAAAACGGCGTTGAACAGGTAATGGAGAAAGCGGGGATGGAAGAAGATCAGGATAAGGTTGCCGGCCAGGGACACCGCCAGGGAGGTGTTGACGGCCCAGAGGATGTCAGGAAACGAGTCGGTGATGAACCGGATGTTCCAGTTCGGTACCCTGTTCACAACCACCAGGAAGACGATATTGAAGATCACGGCGAAGATGTAGTCGCTCATCCGCCGGCGGGGCGCCCTGTCGGATCGGGGGGATCGTTCTTCGTCACTCATGCGTTTATCCTTTTTTTTCACTCGAGCCTATCCTCTGGTACTTCGGCTGTCAATCACACGCATCGCTCCACCTGAATGCGGCTGAAAGGGACCGTTGCGGCGTCTGAAAATCTGTCCGCAAAACAGGTGTGTGCGCCGATTCTATTCCGCCATCGGGGCTTTGCATCATTCGAATTGCAGGGGTCTTTCAGAAGATGCGCAGCCGCTTTACGATCCCGGCTTCGGGCATTTTCTTATAGTAAGGGTCCAGGGGGTAGCATCCGGAGATCATACCGTTGCGCGGGCCGGTGCTGCAGTCCGAAAAGGTGCGGCACAATTTCCTGGTCTTCAGCCCTTCTCCTGCCAGCGTATCCGCCGGAAGCTCCGGGTAGCAAAGCAACTCCCGCCCCAGCCCGACACAGCTGATCCAGTTCTCCCGCACCCCGGCCTGGGCGATCAGGGGGAGAAACTGCTGGAGGTAGGAGTATCCGCTGCCGATGTGAACCTGATTTGGGAAGCGCTGGTGGATCGTTCGCGCCGTGTGGATCTGTCGGGCCACGTCGATCAGCGGATCCTGAGGAGGCCAGTAGCCGTCTGAAGGGGGGAAGTAGGCGGGGCGCAGGATGTGCGGGCTGTAGTAGGGGCTGCCGCAGGAGAGATTGATCAGCTGTATGTCGAGCCGTTCCAGCATACCGACCAGGGCCAGAGTTTCCGTCAAGTCGATCCGCAGCGGGTCGTCCCGATCAATCCCGAAGCCGAAGCGGTAGGGCAGGCATTGACTGAAATCCTCGGGCACTCCGCGTCCCCCTTCATCGGCGCGAAACGGAACGGTGTCGAAAGCGCTGATGCGCACGGCGATCGGCAGCCCCGGCACCTCCCGGCGGATCCCCTCCACGATCTCCCGGAGGAAGCGGGTTCTGTTCTCCAGGCTCCCGCCGTAGCGCCCCGGTCGGCTGCGGGCGCTCAGGAACTCGTGTCCCAGGTATCCATGACAGTGCTTGATGTCTACGAAATCGAAGCCGATCTCCCCTGCCAGAGCCGCGGCGGCAATATAGCTCAGGATGAGCTCTTCGATCTGTTCATCCCTCAGCAGCGGTTTGTCATCCGAGGGATCGATGCCGACACGGGAATCCAGGAGCGGGTGGTGGTACAGGATGCGGGGTTTCGGCTTCCCGTCGGGGTCGGGCCGGGAGAAGCGGCCCGAGTGGGTCAGCTGGAGACCGACCAGCAGATCCCGGTCGTCGCCGAAGCACTCGACGTGGGTCTTGCGCAGGGATCCCAGCAGTTCGGCGAAGTTCCTCCGGTGTTCGGGACGGATCAACAGCTGATGGGGATTGGCCCGCCCGTCGTGACGCACCGCCACGGCCTCCGCGCCGTAGATCAACTTGGCGCCGGAACGTCCGAAGCTGCGCCAGCGGTGGAGGGTGTGGGCTGTCGGTTTCCCCTCTTCGGTACCGTCCCAGCCCTCCATGGGATTGACGGCCCAGCGATTGCCCACGGCTTTTCCGAAGATCCGGATCGGCCTGGCCAGGGGGGACCCCTCGGCCGCTGAGAGGATGCGATCGTCCAGAGGGAGATCGATCTGGAGCGCCTCCAGACGATCCCGGAACTGTGAAAGAGTCTTGAAACGGTTGAGCTGGGGATAGGAGTTTGCTGCCATAACCTTTTATAGCCTTTTTGAGTATAACAATATATCATTTTGGGGTATGGCTGTTCATCCGGTATATCGGTCCGCCACCGTGCTGGAGGTAAAACAGGTGGGACCGGAGTACGTAGACCTGCTGCTTCGGGAAGCGGAGATCGCCCGAACCTCGGGCCCGGGACAGTTTCTCATGATCCGTGCCTGGCCCGGAGTCGATCCCATCCTGCCCCGTCCCTTCGACATCATGCAGTGCAGTCCGCGGGAGCAAACCCTGCGCCTTTTCATAAAGGTGGAAGGCCGCGGCACCGCTCTGCTCAAGTCCCTGGCGCCCGGCGCCCAGGTCATGGTGACCGGACCGCTCGGGCGACCCGTGGTGGATTTCGCCTTTTCGGCGGTCGCTTTCCTGCTGCGGGGAGCCGGGGCGGCGGCGGCGGTGCATCTGGCGCAGTCGTGCCGGTCCCGGGGAATCGAGGTCTACACGATCCTTTCCGCCTCTACCGCTTCCCGAATCGTCTGCAGGGACTACCTGGAACCGCTGTCCACAGAGACGCTGATCGCCACCGACGACGGCTCGGAAGGACACAGAGGCCTGGCCACGGGGCTGCTCGATCGGCTGCTGGAGCGAAAGGCGATCGACAGGGTGTACACCTGCGGGTCGCGGCGTTTCGCCCGCTACGTACAGCGGCTGGATCGGGAAGGGCGCTCGTCGGGATTCGTGTTCCTGGAAGGGTTGATGGCCTGCGGCATGGGGGATTGCCACGGATGTGCGGTCCGGAAGAAGGGGGGTAGCGGCTATTATCTGGTGTGCCGTGATGGGCCGCACTTTCCCGTGGGGGAGGTCGAGCTGTGATTGATCTATCCGTTGAGATTGCCGGAGTCACCCTCCCCAATCCGGTATTGCCCGCTTCCGGGACCTATGAGGTCGATCAGGTGCACGATGGTTTTTTCTCCCCCGCCGAGCTGGGGGCCGTGATAAACAAGACGATCTTCCTGGATCCCAGACCGGGAAATCCGCCTCCGCGGATCTGGGAAACCCCCTGCGGGATGCTCAATGCCATCGGTATCCCCTCGGAAGGCCTGCGGACTTTTCTAGATGAACAGCTGCCCAAACTGCGGAAGCTGGGACCACCGGTCATCGTGAGCATCGCCGGCAACTCCCTGCAGGAGTGGGAGGCGCTGGCAGCGGCGATCGATGAGAGCGGTTCGGCGGATATGATCGAGCTGGATCTGTCCTGCCCGAATCTGGAGCAGGGGTTCATCTGGGCTGCCGAGGGGCAGGCCCTGTCCGAAGCGGTTGCCGCGGCGGTGGAGGTGACCTCCCTCCCCGTGATCTCCAAGCTTTCGCCAAACGTGCGGGACATCGGTGAGATGGCCGCTGTTGCTGAAGCGGCAGGCACGGCTGCGGTGTCCATGGTCAATTCCTATCTGGGCATGGCGATCAATATCGAAACACGCGCACCTGCCCTCGGTAATATCACGGGGGGCCTGACCGGGCCGGCCATACGGCCGCTGGCGGTTTGCAGCGTATTTACTGCATTTCAGAAGATCTGTGTGCCGATAATTGGTATCGGGGGCATCGCAACCTGGCGAGATGCGGTGGAGTTCCTCTTGGCGGGAGCGTCGGCGGTGGCCGTGGGCACGCAGAACTTCGTAAATCCAATGACGATGAGGGAAGTGATTCAGGGCGTTGCCGCCTATGTAGAGGGAAACGGATTTTCCTCGGTCCGGGAGCTCATCGGCCTGGCGCACCGTGTGCCCGAGTGTTAGAACTTTTTGATATGCCGGCGGGAAGTGCTACACTCGAAGGGGCGATCGCTGTCGCAGTCGCGATATCCTTTGGTAATTCAGCCAGCAATTTGAGGTTTGGCGGATGACAATAGCCGAGACAGAAACCACCGAAATCCACGCCTTATTGGCCGAAACCACATCCGAGGCTGCGATTCATCTGGATGGGCGGGGGAAGGTCCTCTACGTGAATCCCACATTCACCCGGATATTCGGATACAGGGGCAGGGAAGTACTGAATCACGGTGCAAACAAGTTCTTCGCGGAACGGTCCCAGGAACGATTCAAGCAGAAGATCACCGCTTGTTTGGAGGGTGGAGAGCGCAGCGCCTCGAACCTTCGAGCCCTGACGAATACGGGGCAGCAGCTTCCCGTACGGGTTATCGTGATACCGCATCTGTGGCGCGGCGACCCCGCGGCCTTGGTCCTGATCCGGGACCTGTCGGAGCAGTTGAAGATCACCGATGAGCTGAAAGCGCTCAAGAGCAGCTACTCCGCCCTGTCGGAAACGGTCTCAGACCCGATTCTGCAGATCAACGAATCCTTTCACATCATCTTCGCCAACTCGGCTGTCGAGCGGGTATTCGGCTACAGCGCAGAGGAGCTGCGGAAGAAAGAGTTTTCCTCCCTCTTCCCCCCGTCGGTGCACAATCGCTACGACGACCTGTTCAGGAAGTACTTCGTGATCGATGACGTGCATCGGCAGGCTTCGCAGCTGGGCAACACCATCGAGGTGCTGGGGCAGAACAAGAGCGGTGAGATCGTCCCCCTGGAGATCTCTTTCGGCAACTCGAAGAGCGTTCAGGGGGAACGGCTGGTTACCTGTATCGTCCGGGATATCAGCCAGCGAAAGAAAACCGAGCGGAAGCTCAAGTATCTGGCCTACCACGACAAGTTGACGGACCTGGGCAACCGGGACCTGTTCTACATCACTCTGGACCAGTTCCTGACCCACGTCAAACGATACCAGGACACCATCGGCGCCGTGTTGTTTCTCGATCTGGATGGATTCAAGAAGGTCAATGACACCCTGGGACACAATGTGGGCGATTCCCTGCTCTGCACATGCGCTCGCAGACTGAACGGTTGTCTGCGCGAAAGCGACCATGTCTATCGTTTCTCCGCCGAATTGGAAACCGACGGCGGCAGCCATGAGGATTTGTTTCGTTTTGGCGGTGATGAGTTCGTGATTCTGCTCACCCATCTACAGAAGCCGACCGACGCGGCCGTTGTCGCCCAGAAGATCATCGACACCATCCAGCGTCCCTACAAGGTAAAGGGTATCGAAGCGGGAACGAAGATCAACATAGGAGTTAGTGTCGGGATAGCCCTGATCCCCCACAATGGGCTCGATGCCATGCAGCTGATCAAGCATGCGGACATGGCCATGTACAAAGCCAAAGAACGGGGAAATCGCTACATGTTCTTTACCGCGGAGCTGAACAAGCAGGCTTCAGAGAGGCTGTTCCTGGAAAACGGCATCCGCAAAGCCCTGGATCAGAAGAAATTCGATCTGCACTACCAGCCGATCGTCGGTTCTCAGGGTGCCATAGAAGGGGCGGAGGCGCTGCTGCGCTGGCACGATCGGAAGCGCGGTTATATCTCTCCGATGGATTTCATCCCCGTCGCCGAGGAAACCGGATTGATCCTGCCCCTCGGAGACTGGGTGTTCGAGACAGCCTGTCGGCAGTTGAGCAGCTGGAACTCCGGAGGGTTCGATGATCTGTACGTATCGATCAATCTTTCCGTCAAGCAGTTCAGCCAGGAGCATATTGTCGACAAGCTCAGCGGAATCATAGAACGCACGAAGATTGACCCGAAAAATCTCAAAATCGAAATCACCGAAAGCAGCATCATGCCCCATCCCGCTGAGGCGCGGCTCAAGATGGAGGAGCTGAAGGCACGACATCCGGGGATACGTATCGCGATCGACGATTTCGGGACCGGTTACTCCTCCCTGAGCTACTTGTCCGATTTTCCCGTGGACATCCTGAAGATCGATCAGTCCTTTGTCATCAACATGTACAAGAAGGGCACGACCAAGATCATCAATACGATCATCACTCTAGGCAACAGTCTGCTGATGGATGTTATAGCCGAAGGAGTCGAGACGAAAAACCAGCTGGATTACCTGCTGTCCAGGAAGTGCACGTCTTTCCAGGGATTTTATTTCGGTAAACCCGTCAGTGCGACAGCCCTGACCGAGATGCTTAAGACGTACAAGCGCCCGCTGTTTTAGCTCTGGTCATCTTCCGGAGGGTAGACCACCACCCGATTTCTGCCCGAATTTTTGGCCTTGTACATAGCATAGTCGGCGTTCTTGATGATTTCCTTGTGGTCCTTGTCCGCGGGTGAGAGCTCGGCAACCCCGAAACTCATGGTGATGTGGACCTCCTCACCGTCCAGCCTGAAGGTGAAGTTCTGGATCTCCCGGCGCAGGCGCTCGGCTGCGACCGCAGCGCCCCGTTTGCCGGTCTCGGGCAGGATTACCACGAACTCTTCTCCCCCATAGCGGGCGACGATGTCGGATTTGCGCAGCCGGGATATGATGGTCAGCTGGTCGATGCCACCCTTGAGGATCTGGGCCGTGCTCCTCAGCACCTCATCCCCCGTGTGGTGCCCGAAGCGGTCGTTTATTCGTTTGAAGTAGTCGATATCGCAGAAGATCAGGGACAGTTGGTAGGCGGAGCGTCTGGCTCGGGTAACTTCCTCCACCAGGCGGGTCAGGAAGTATCTCTTGTTGAACAACCCGGTCAGATAGTCGGTGAGACTCAAGCTTTTGTATTTATGCACCTCGTTGATCAGAGTCTCGATCTTCTCGCTGTCGGCAACGCTCACCAATTTCTTCAGATCGTCGATCTCCCGCCGGGCGTCGTTGAAGGCGGTTTCCAACCTGTTCTGGTAATGATGGATGAGATCCCTCATGGAGACTATACCCACGAGCTTTTTGCCGTCAAGCACCGGGATGTGGCGCACGTCGTGGGTTTTCATCTTCATGTACACGGTGTTGTAGTCTTCCTCCAGCTGGGCGCAGATCGGCTCTGCGGTCATGAAGTACTTGATCGGCCGCACGAGGTGCGTCTTGAAAGCCTCTTCCGTGTTGCCCGAGAATAGGCGCAGCAGGTCCCGCTCCGTAAAAATACCCGAGAGTTCGTCGTTTCTGGTGATCAGGATTGCTCCGATTTGCTTTTCCCCCATCGTTTGGATGGCGTCGACCAGAACTTCCTCTTCGTCTACGACGGCGGGGTTTGGAGTTACCCAGGATTCGATCTTGCTTTTCATTTTCCGTTGTGGTTCTAATAATATAAAACCATGATCAGGGTATTTGTCAACGAAGTTGCAGGTAAGATGCCGCGCAGCAGAAGGGCATCTCCGTGGACAGCCACACCCGGTGCCTGGAGGCGGCAGGATTGTTTTTTGTCTTGCTGGTATCCGCAGGGGAAGGCTACAGACTCTCGATCATGCGCTGGGCGGCCTGGCCGTACTCGGAAGAGGCGTCGATCTGGATGGCATTCCGCAGGTATCTTTCAGCCTCAGCCCGGTTGTCCAATGCCTGGTGACATACGGCCGACAGAAAATAGACGACCTGGGTGGTTTCTCCCATGTCGGGATGCTTCAGGTACTCAGAGAACAGATCCAGGGCGTCGGCGAAGGCGAGGTTCTCGATCAGGAGCTTGCCCTTCAGCAGCACGTATTCGGTAAAAATACCAGCGTTCGAATCCGGACGCATGTCCTCCAGTATATTCAACGCCAGTGCGTTGTTCCCTTTGAAGGAGTGGGCGTAGGCTTCGTAGAACCGGGCCTCGAATATCTCATCGTCGAATACGGCTTCCTCGCCCGCCTCCTGGAACATGGAGATCGCCTCGTCGAACAGATTCCTCTCGAGAAGTTTTTTCCCCTTCTTCATCGAATCTGTGAAGGGGTCGGAATATTCCGGAAGATCCTCGGTTTTTCCTTCAGCCCGGCTACCTGCGCCTGCGACCTCCCCCTTCTGTGGGGGGTTGATCAGCCTGTCGAGCCTGTTGTTTACCACGCTTCCGACGCCCCAGGAGGCGATCTTCCGTCCCGATCGGAGCAGGTACCGTGTATCGTAGGTCCCGTCGTCGCTCAGCGTGAGGGTCACGGTGCGGGTCGAAAGCTCGACGAAGCCGTTGCCGGAGAGGCGGATCATGCTGTTCTCAGGGACCGTGTCGCCGATGTACAGCTCGAACCAGCCCGAACCCTCCTGAATCTCCAGGGTCCCTTCCACGTATTCCACCAGCAGATCCTCCGCAGCAAGAGGGATCGCCGTGATCAATATCAGCAGGATTGTCGTAGCCACTCGTCTCATAGTCCACTCCCCCCTTACAACAGAAGTATACCGTTTTTCGACTGCAAATTCCACGCCGGTCCGCCCTAACACGCTATCACCGGGAGCCGCAGGTATTCACCCCAGGGCCTATTGATTAAGAACAATCGAACCGAAATATTATAGTAGGCGTTATTTTTATTCGGCACATATTATACTGTACTAGTGACGAAAGCTGAGTAATCAACGAGCATTGGGGTTAATGGGCAATATTGCGGTCCTGAGCACCGACGACAAGACGAACAAGGTCATCCTGCAGGTCTGTACCGAGTTCGGTGATGAGTTCGTGCCGATCTATCTGCGCGATAAAAATCTCATCGTCCAGCACCTCAACTATGAGCTGCCGGAAATAATTGTCGTCAACTGCACTGACAAATATATCAAGCTGAAGAGCATCCTGAAGGAGATCAAGAGCGACCCCTGGCTGCATTCCGGCGGCTTCGTCATCCTGCACGAAGAGGAGAACGAGCAGGAGATCCTGAAGATGTTCGAAGGGATCAACACGATCACGGCCATCGAGAAGAGCAAGCTGGAAGATTACTTCACCCGGCTGCTCCGTATATTGAGCCAGAATCGGGGCATCCTCTTCCAGCGGGACCTGCATTTCATCCTCCAGGCCAACCTGGCCGGATCGTTCGTTCTCGAGAATGATCCTTTCGACCTGGTTACCTATTCGAACCTCCTGGCCAATTTCCTCTTCAATTCCAACCTCGTCGACCACGAGCAGAAAGTGCGCTTCTATCTGGCCATGATGGAGCTGCTGATCAATGCCATCGAACACGGGAACTGCAAGATCTCCTATGAAGAAAAATCCGGATGGTTGAACAGCGGCAAGGACATCCTGGATCTGGTTCGGGAGAAAAACAAGGATCCCAAAATCTGCGAGAAGAAGGTGTTCCTGAACTACAAAATCACCCCCAAAAAATCGACTTTCAAGATCCGGGATGAGGGAGACGGTTTCGACTGGAAGAGCCAGGCTGCCCCAACCGGGGAAGACGGGCTGGAGGAGATGCATGGAAGGGGAATCGCCATGGCCTCGCACTATGTTTCCAGGCTGCTGTACAACGACAAGGGCAATGAGGTCAGCTTCGAGATCAACCACCTGACTCGAGAAGGCAAGGTAGTTCCGAAGGTGTTCACCGACCAGGAGGAGGTCGTGTTCCAGGACGGGGATATCGTGTTCACCCAGGGGGAGAAGTCCAGTTATCTGTACTACATCGTCTCGGGGCAATTTGAAATCATCGCCAATGGGAAGCAGGTTTCCACCCTCAACCCGGAAGATATCTATCTGGGAGAGATGTCCTTCCTCCTGGACAATCGCCGTTCGGCCACGGTGAAATCCATAGGAAGGGGAGTGCTGATAAAGATCTCCAAGGAAGCGTTTATCAACGCCATCAAAGAGCGGCCCCACTACGGAATTTTTCTGGCCAGGCTCCTGGCTCAGCGTTTGGTGAAGCTCCACAAAGTCACGACAGCCTGATTGATGCGCTGAATCCCTGTTGATATAATGAGCGCCTCGAAATACCGAGGGAGCAGTGATGGATTTCTGGCGTGTGCCCTTGGATGCGGAGAAGCGGGAAGTCATCATCGGCAAGGTGAATGTGATCGACTACCGCTGCAAGGGCTGCAAGTACTGCATCGAGTTCTGCCCAAACGACGTCTTGGAAGAGTCCGATGAGTTCAACGAAAAGGGATACTACCCGCCGCGGGTCAAGCATGAGGGAAGGTGCATCAATTGCAGCTTCTGCGAGACCGTTTGTCCCGAGTTCGCCATCTTCTGCACCGTAGCCGAACGCAGACCCCTTCAGCCTCAGGACGTCATTCATATCGAGAAGATCTCCCGAAGGATGCGCCACCGCCGGAGTTCCGAGATCGGGAAGGCCGATCGGTGACGGCGCGAAGGCGGGATCCAAAGGTGCTTACAGGCACCCATTTCATGAACGGGGATGAAGCCTGCGCCGAGGGGGCGGTGGCCGCGGGCTGCACCTTTTTCGCAGGCTACCCCATAACCCCCGCCACGGAGGTGGCCGAACGCATGTCTCTGCGCCTTCCCCAGGTAGAGGGGGTTTACATCCAGATGGAGGATGAACTGGCCTCCATGGCCGCGGTTGTCGGAGCCTCCTGCGCGGGGGCCAGAGCCATGACCGCCACCTCCGGACCGGGTTTTTCCCTGATGATGGAGAACGTCGGCCTGGCCGCCATGCTGGAGGTTCCCTGCGTGCTGGTGAACATCATGCGGGGAGGCCCTTCTACCGGCCTGCCCACCCTGGTAGGCCAGCAGGATGTGATGCAGGCACGCTGGGGCTCCCACGGAGACTACGAGGTCATCGCTCTGGCCCCCGAATCCCCCCAGGAGTCCTTCGAGCTGACCTACGACGCCTTCGATCTGGCCGACAAATACCGCAGCCCCGTCATGATCTTGAGCGACGAAGTGGTCGGGCATATGACCGAAAAGGTCCTCATCCCCGCAGCGGACTCGCTCCCCCGTCCGCAGCGGCGAAAGCGCAAGCCCGCAAAGAGCGGATTTATTCCCTTTGCTCCGGGGGAGAATGAGGTGCCGCCCATGGTGTTCGCCGGAGAGGGGTATCACATACACGCCAGCGGTCTGACCCACGATGAGTACGGCTATCCGGTGATCACCGCTGAGGCCCAGGAGCGCCTGGTGCAGCGCCTGATGCGCAAGATCCGCGACCGGGCCGATGAGATCGTACGGACCGAGGAGCTGTACATCGAGGATGCGGAGGTGGTCGTGGTTTCCTACGGGTGCTCGGCTCGAACGACCCGGGATGTGGTCGAAACGGCCAGGCAGAGGGGCCTGAAGGTGGGGATGCTTCGCCTGGTAACGGTCTGGCCTTTTGCCGAAACGCGGATCCGACAGCTGGCGCAGACCGGCACGGTGAAAGCCTTCGTGGTGGCGGAGATCAACAGCGGTCAGATCGCCTACGAGGTTGAGCGCTGTGCGGAAGGCAGAGCGCAGACCCTGCTGGCAGGATTCATGGGCGGGCGGATCTTCTGCCCGGATGAGCTTTTCCCGATCGTCGAGGAGGCTCTGCGGTGATTCAGAAGCTGGTGGCCCTGCGGGAGGGGGGGGCGGAGCGAAGCAACTGGCAGAAAGGCCACGGCGATCATCCTCTGGACCGGTATCTCAAAGAAGGCCGGATCCCCCACATCTGGTGTTCGGGCTGCGGCATCGGTATCGCCTTCACCGCATTCGTGCGGGCTCTGGACAAGGGACAGTACGACTGCGACAAGACGGCGGTGGTTTCGGGGATCGGCTGCTCCGGACGTGCCGCCGGCTATCTCAATCTGGACACCTACCAT
>Ga0315553_10003298_pt1 | contig 12601 bp, 14 predicted proteins | sample SalMarSW160140MG_FD_203099 | JGI IMG/M metagenome (GOLD analysis project Ga0315553, IMG submission 203099) | Salt marsh sediment microbial communities from the Plum Island Ecosystem LTER, Massachusetts, United States - Salt Marsh Sediment SW1601-40 ... | reverse complement strand
CTGCAAGCGTTGTATTGTAGCAGATAGGACACTGAGTTGATGAGGATTGATGGTGCTCTCAGTCTCTGTTTTATAGGACTCTAAACACCCAGCCAGGCAAAGAACCAGCAATGTCGAAACCAAGGCAATCTTTCCGGCCACAATTCCTCCTCCAAGCAAGAATTAGAGTGGAAATCCGTCTTTTTGTCAAGGGAGGGCCAGAACCAAATACATTATTGAAGAGTCCAAAGGCCCATTATCTTTACAATCGGCTGCAAATATCCGCATATTCATTATATTTCGTCCGGATGGGGTGTTTTTTTCTTCTAAACTATTAGCCATGCGAGATATAGCAGATGTGACGCAGCGGCGGGAGATGTTATTGAGGGCCGAATAAAAGGCTGAGTACAGCCGCGGTGGTCTATAAATCTTTGAACATGGCGCCGAATACTTCGGCAGTGAACAGAAATACCTGCGTCTGCGGGTCTTTCCAGGCGTCGGCGGGCAGGCCTGCCTTGTGTGCACAGCAGTATGAGAGAAATTCCTTTTTGCTCCAGCCGGTTTCGGTAGCGACCTGAGGTAAGAAGCAGCCTGAGGTGCATCCTTTCCTTATGTAGATGCCGTCGATGCCGAGACGCAGACTCAGCGGATTGTCGGTACGCTGTAGTGGCGAGAGAACTGAAATCTCGATATCCAGCTTTTCTAATTCGGCGGGAGTTATGGGATCGGCGAAGAAGCGGGGGTCGCCGGTAGCGGATGCCTTTGCCATTTCGACGACCAGTTCGACCAGTGGGCCTTCGGAGGTAAATTGGCCGATGCAGCCCCGCAATCGGTCTTTGTTTTTCAGGGTTACGAAACAGCCACAGTGGGCGTTTAGCTCGGGGTTGTCCGATTTGGGTTTCTCAATCGGTTTTTGTTTGATAACCGCCTCAACGGTGTCGCTGGCGATGGTTAGTAGTGTTTGTTTTTGCGCATCATCCATAATGGCATCCTTTTGATAACACTAATGCAACCATTTTATCACGAAGAATCCACCAATCAACAATGCTACAAAGGCAAGAGAAAGCCAGTTGAAATATTTCTCGACGAAGGGTCTGATTTTCTCGCCCTTCCAACGCATCAGGCCTGCGACGATGAAGAACCTCGCGGAACGGCTGACTGTAGAGGCAACGAGAAAGCCGATGAAGTTAATCTTCGCTACGCCTGCTGATATCGTGCAGACCTTGTAGGGCAGCGGTGTGAAGCCGCAGGTGAAGACAATCCAGAAGTCCCATTTGTCGTACCAGCTGTGAAACTTTGCGAAGTTTGCCTCAGTAAGGCCGATGGCGCCGAGATGGGCGTAGGCCCACGGACCTATTATTGACCAGAGAAACATTCCGATGCAGTAGCCTAAGATTCCGCCGAGGACAGATGCTATCGAGCAGGCGAGGGCGAAGCGAAGCCATTTTTTCGGCGCACCAAGAGCAAGGGGGGCGAGCAGGACATCCGGCGGGACGGGGAAAAAGCTGGACTCGGCAAAACTCAGGATGAACAGGGCTGTTGAGCCGTGTTTGGTATCGGCGAAGTGGATGACCCAGTCATACAGTCGCCTGTGCCAGTGCCACCAGGCAATTGAGCCGTCGCCCGTCGCCCGTCGCTCGTCGCTCGTATTGTTTGCCGGGTTTTCGTTTGACATCCTAAGTTCCTTGTTCACTCTCGGCCGGTTTTGTTTTTTCTTCTTTGTCATCGGCGAATTTTCCGGCCGGGCCGCCGGCAGTGAATAATACCGCAAATCTTGTTACTAATGCACCCAAAAGCACGTAACCTAAAATTACCTGTAGGCTCAACAATATATGTCCCCAGATACTATGTGCATTTGCGTACATATCACCAAAGCCTAATGTAGTCATTGTAACAACGGAAAAATAAATAGGTCGAAGCAAAAGCAATAAAAAATAATGCCATAGCGGCAAATGTGGCTCTATCCCTAAATTGCTTATAATACCAGGAGGGAACCAATAGGCTAAATTAGAATATATCGCAGCAAAGAGTAATGACAACCATGAAAAACAACCTATAATTCGCCATGTGCTTAGGCCATAATCACTAGCCCACCAGAACGGCTTTACCAGCCATTTTAATTTGGGGTGTTCTTTGTACCAATCCTCCCAGTTCATACGCCTTCCATTATATTTCAGTAGGTGCTTGGTTGCTGGATCTATCCGTGCATTTTCCAAGCCAACTTCTCGAAAATCTGTTCTTCGATCAACTTGACATTTCCTAATGGTAGTTTCTCCATCTACAATAGCCCATCTAAAGTCTGCTCTCTGAAGAAGTGCTCGCGATAGCTTAGCTCCTCTCAGGTCAACATACCATAAGATAGCCCCCCTCAAATCGGCCCCAAATTCCAATCCCTTAATATTGCGTGCAAGGATGTATTTATTCTTGAGAGCCTTATCTGAAGTCAGTTCAAATACTTCCATATCTTGTCCTAGTTTAGCGTCATTTAAATGCGCTGCAAAAAGTCGCGCACCACTCATATCTGTTCTCAAAAGGTTGGCTCTGTCAAAATTGGTAAAATGACAGGTGGCCTTTTTTAAACTTGCGCCCATTAGATTCGCATCTGATAGATTTGCATTTCGCAGGTTTATACCTTCTAAATGTGAATCGATGAAACATGAAAACTCCATATGGGCATCGCTTAGATTGGCTCTTTCTAGGTGAGCTTCAGCAAGGTCTGCACATTCCAAATGTGCAAGGATGAGATCAGCTCTGTCCAAATAAGCATTTTCAAGATCCACATGCTTCAAGTATGCTCCTCGTAGTTTAACTTCTCTTAGATATGCATTGCTCAAGTCTATATCATCCAGATTAGCTTTGATTATCTGAATGCCTTCCAGAAGTATTTCTTCATTAGGATTTCTTTTTCGCCACTGGTTCCATTCGGTTATGTCTTTCTTGTCAGAGCAGCGTTTGAGCATTTCATATTGGTCTAAGTCACAGCGCAGACCTTTTTTGAGAAGCTCAGGGTCGAACCTTTGCCTTTGCCCGTTCTTGTTTTGTTTTTCCGATTCCAATTCGCTCATGCGTTTTTCTCTTGTAAGCCTCGTACACACGGACCTTTTGTTAAGACTTTACTAAGGCTCGAGCCTTGATTCATCCAAACAACCGTTGCATCCTCTACATTTCGACTAGATAGTATTAGATTCCCGCCTGACGCTTTATTTCTTTGTAGAAAAAGGCACTATCCCCTGATTCTCCGGATGATTTCCAAGTTTGTGTATAGTGTTCGCGCAGCTTCTTTGCCAATTCAAGGGATTGTTCTTCTGTGAAACAATCTAACAGAGTAAAAGAGATTTCATGATCTTCAGGGTGAACAGTCTTGACTTCCACCGGCTCTGTGAAAACATCTACAAATAGCATTGGTTCTTTTGAGAAACCCTTAAACTCAACTTTACTTTCTTGTATGCTTTCACTGTGCATAAATAAAACATTCCATCTTAGAGCAACGATAGGCTTTCTTTTTAATTCTTTCTCTGTTGCATTTAAAAATAAATCAGCTATTTGGACCGCATGCTTTGCCTTACTTAGTTCTGGCCTTTTGTAATCGTGCTCGAGTTGGTTTCTCGGGTCGATAATGAGTTCATGAACAATAGGTGGGATAGATATACCAATGTCGCAAAGAGCTTGTATTTTGGTGGGATAATTTTTGCTCAGGAAATGCCGTAAATGGTTACCGAGTATCAATGCATCAATAATACGGCAAACTACGCGTTTTGCATAACAAATCGCATTACTCATGCTGTACTCGTCTTGAGGTTGCTGTAAACCTCGTTTAGCCCACTGAAGATATTCCTCTGGAGGTACCCATCCTTTCTCAAACCAATTACAAGTCCAGACATTATTAGCAGGTATTGTTCGTGCAGCCGTTAGAATGTCAGCGGGCTCGACTTCTTTCCGAACAAAAGACCTCACTTGCATTTTTTAGATTCCTCTCATTGGCTTCCTAAGCCACATAGGGCAGGTTTTGCACCTTGGGTCTCTTTGCGACACATCATTGCCAAACTGCTTAATTTTGGTGTTCAGGATAGGAGGAGGCGGTTATAATGTCAACGAACAATTATGGAGAGCAAGGAACAATTTGAGGTTGTTGGAGAGGGATTATTGGTGCGGGCGCCAGCGAAGATAAATTTGTCTTTGCTGATAGCGGGCAAGCGGGCGGATGGCTATCACGAGATAGAGACCATAATGGCGAAGGTCAACTGGTACGATGAGGTTCTCATCGAGCCGGGGAGAAAAAGGGGTGTTGAATTTATCTGCGAAGGGCCTGAGTGGGCGCCGGAGGGAGAAGATAATCTGGTTTACAGGGCTGCTAAGATGCTGCTGGAGAAATGCGCCCGGGGGGCTGACATTAAAATCACGCTGACGAAAAATGTCCCTGCAGGGACAGGATTAGGCTCGGCCAGTAGTGACGCGGCGGCAGCCCTTATGGGGCTGAACAGATACTTAGATATTTGTTTGCCGGAGGCTGAGCTTGGCAGGCTGGCGGCTCAATTGGGCAGTGATGTGGCCTTCTTTTTGGATGGGCCGCTGGCACTTTGTAAGGGGAGAGGCGAAAAAGTTACAAAATTAGATGAAAATTTTGACTTCCTGGCTCTTTTGATACTTCCAAACATAAGTGTTTCCACAGAAAGGGTTTACGCTAATTACAGCCATAATCAGGGCCTTTATAACAAGCTCAGTAAGCGAATAAACGGCTATATCCCTAAAAACAGATTTGATTTAGTAGTGAAGTTGTGCGCAAATATGCTGGCGGCAAGTAGTTTCGGTCTGGTAAAAGAGCTGGCCGAACTGAAAGCAAAGGTTGAATCATTGGGTATCAGGCCGGCGTGTCTGAGCGGAAGTGGTTCAGCAATGTTTAGTTTCATCGACAACTGGGATGTAGAGAAAGCCGGAGCATACAGAGATATACTTGCAGAAAAGGTTGGTTGCAGAAGCCTTATTGTGAGTAGCAATAGATGGTAGAGGGCTCCCGTTTTGCGGTGGGCCGAGTTTTGAATGAGGCAAAGAAAAATGGAAATTACTGAGGTACGTGTAAAATTAATAAACAACAAGGATGACAGGCTAAAAGCTTTCTGCTCAATAACACTGGACAATGAGTTTGTGGTACGTGACATTAAAATAATAGAGGGTACGAGCGGCCACTTTGTTGCGATGCCCTCAAGGAAGATGAGTGACCATTGCGAAAAATGCGGAGGCAAAAACCATCTTAGAGCCAAGTTCTGCAATAATTGCGGAGCGTCACTTTCGGAAAACCGGGCAAAGAAAGATTTCAGGGGGAGAGTGAAGCTGCATGCTGATATAGCCCACCCTATTAATTCGGCATGCAGGCACAAAATCCAGGACAAGGCAATACCCGCCTTCAAGAAGGAGGTGGAAAAGTCAAAGCAGCCGGGTTATAAGCCGATCGAAATGGACGAGCCGGACGACGATGTTCCTGAAATAATCTCTTAGTTTAAAAACAGATAGTCTACACGGAAGCCACTCTCAATCACGTAGCTGTTAAGAGTTGAGACCCTGTGATGTCCGGTACCGCGTTCTGTGGCAAAATACAATAGGGAAAAGTTTGTAGTGACTTTACTAACTTGGGTTCCTGTTTTTGCAGTGTGTTGCGAAAGGCGGGCCCTTACGAAATGGAAGCACCTTAGGCGGTGAAGTCCTCAAGAACTTTGTCGAGGGCAATTTCCAGGCGGTCGTTTAGGTTGTATTTGCCTTCGGTAAGTTGTCGTCTGACGCGAAGCACCTTTTTCCTGCGAATTTCCGGCAGCGAAGCAATCCGTTTCAACACCTGGCCGACAGGCGTAGTGTTAAGATTTTCAAGGATACGCTCCATAATTAAATCCTCATCTGGGGTCACGTCCCCATTGACAGGACTAGCCTGCCGATTTTGGCCTTCAAGACGGCCGTTTAAATCAAAATCCGGCATCACAACTACCTTTTTAAATCCACCCACAACGAAAGTGTCCATATTTTTCGTCTGAGACTTAATAACCACTATATCTAGTATGCCCCTTGAATCCTTTCTGAGGCTAGGGCAGATTGCCATTATTGATATCGACAGTTGTGGCTGGAAAACTTTAGAAAAGTTTGGCCTTGGTCGGAGCCGTTTAGAAAAAGCTTGAACGCGTTAATCTGCGGAAAATGCAGCTTATTTGTGCTAAAAACTACCTTCTTTTTTAACCCTAAGGACTAGTCTGGAACAGATGCAAGAGTCCATTTAGGCAGGCTGGGCAATATACTATATGTAGTAATATCGAAAGCCCTCGAAAATAAGAGAATTAGGGCGTTGTAGGTGGATTGTAAGTGTCGGCAGGTGGTGAAGATTGGGCATTGAGTTCCTCGAGATATTTTATACAGGAATTATTAAATATTTCAGGCGGTCGGCAGTCTTTAGGTGAGTTAACAAACTACAAGAGTGTGAAAAATGGAGCCAATGGGATTCGAACCCACGACCTCTTGCATGCCATGCAAGCGCTCTCCCAACTGAGCTATGGCCCCAGAACAATATGATGATAACGCAGATGCCCGATATCATCAAGTGAATTTTTCATATCTATTGCCCTGTCAAGTCTGTAGGTGTATGGCGGGCGATTGTGTTTTGGGGGCTATCACACTATAATCCTTAGAACTGGTGATGGAAATAGTCGTATTGAAGACTGTGGAGAGGATAAAGATAAGGAGCTTTGATTAAAAGAGAAAAGATATTTATAACCGGTCGTGTTCAGGGTGTGGGTTTCAGGCCGGCCGTACATAGACTCGCCGCGGCTCTGGAGCTTTCAGGTAGTGTCTGCAATGACACAAAAGGCGTTACAATCGAGCTGCAAGGTGAGCAGCAGAGAATCGATGAGTTCCTGAGCCGTCTTCAATCCTCCGACAAACCTCCTCTGGCGCAGATAAAGTCCTGCCAGGTCTTAGAGATGCCCACCATCGAGGGTGAAAGTGGATTCACAATCGGGCAAAGTGATACGGCCGGTATGGTTCTTTCCGAGGTAACTGCCGATATTGCAACGTGCAGTGATTGTCTTCATGAGCTAAGTGACGCGAACGACTTTCGTTACCAGTATCCATTTATTAACTGCACCAACTGCGGGCCACGATATTCCATAGTCAAAAGTATTCCTTACGACAGGCCCAATACCACGATGTCAGTTTTCAAAATGTGTGATAAATGCGCTGGGCAATATGCGGACATAAGCAACCGGCGTTTTCATGCCCAGCCTGTGGCCTGTGGTGCCTGCGGGCCGAAAATTTGGCTGACCAATAGCAAAGGGGAAATAATAAAAGCACAAACTGAGGACACCCTGGCTGAAGCTGCACGGTTACTGCAGGCCGGGAAAATCGTTGCCATAAAGGGAGTCGGCGGATTTCACCTTGCTGTTGATGCGCTTAACGACGAGGCGATGCAGAGGTTGCGGGAACGTAAGAAGCGAGACCATAAACCGTTTGCCATGATGGCAGATTCGATTGAGAAGATAAAAAAATATGCGGTTGTGAGCAGGTCAGCCGAGGAGGTTTTGAAGAGCCCTCAAAGCCCGATTGTTTTATTGCCTAAAAAGGAGAACTCGTCGATAGCTCCATCGGTCGCGGAGGGTGTTGAGAGCTTCGGCTTTATGCTTTGCTATGCTCCGTTACATTATCTATTGTTTGCACAAGATATAGAAGTTCTCGTGATGACCAGCGGTAATATTTCTGATGAGCCTTTGATTTGTAAAAACGAGAAGGCAATTGAGAGACTTGGCGGCGTTGCTGATGCTTTTTTGATGCACAACAGGGAAATCTACCGGCAGGTTGATGATTCTATTGTGCACTTCGTGGGTGAGCAGCCAGTGCCTTTGAGAAGGGCACGAGGGCATGTACCGACGCCGATTTTTATGGAGATGAGTTCTTCACAGGATATATTCGCGGCTGGGTCTGACATGAAGAACACCTTTTGTTTTGCGAAACAAAATCAGCTTATCTGTAGCGAACATATCGGTGACCTGGAAGATGCAGAGGTATACCATCACTATATCGATTCGGTCGAGCACCTGCGAAAACTATTCGAGGTCGAGCCGAAAGTGGTAGTCTGTGACCTTCATCCCGGGTATCTGTCCACGCGGCATGCTCTTTCGTTACCCGGTGTAAAAGTGATTCAGGTTCAGCATCACTGGGCCCACATTGCATCGGTTCTGGTTGAACACGGCCTTGAGGGGCCGGTCATTGGTCTTGAATGCGACGGAACCGGCTACGGGACCGATGGTGCAATCTGGGGTTGTGAATGTATGGTAGCATCGTTAGAGAATTTTGAACGATTCGGTCACTTGGCTTATTATCCGCTGGTTGGTGCGGACAGGGCAAGTAAGGAAGCGATACGGCCGGTTATGGCGTTGTTGAAGAAGACTTACGGCGGTGAGTTTAAACTGCATGAATTTCAGTGGCTGCTCAAGCGGATTGAGTCTGATGCGAACAAGCAAAGGACCATATTGGAGCAAATTGAAAAAGGTATTAATGTCGTAGAAACATCCAGTCTGGGGAGGGTTTTCGACGCGGCGGCAGCTATGCTCGGACTGGGCAGCTACAATCATTTTGATGCACAACTGCCGATGGCCCTTGAAGCGATTGCAGCAGATGGTGTTGAAGAGTGTTATGACTTTGAGCTTGTCAGTGGGGTCGGCGAACCACTTCAGCTTGACTTGCGTAAGATGATAAGGCAACTAATAGTCGACATCCAAAAAGGCCGGGCCACTGAGGTGGTCTCAGCAAAATTTCACAATACGCTTGCCGCTGCCCTACTGGCGATGGCTAAAGAAGCGAGGGAGGGTACAAAATTAGATATCGTCGCATTAAGCGGCGGCGTGTTTTGCAATCGATATTTGGCGAACCGTTTGATTAAGCTATTGAAAAAAGAGGGTTTTCGCGTATTATTTAATCGTGAGGTTCCAGCTAATGACGGCGGGACTTCAGTGGGTCAAGCGGCTATAGCTGCAAAGCTCATGGAGCGTGAGACCTAAGAACAGGGACCAATTATGTGTTTGGCGATACCAGCAAGAATAGTTGAACTTGATGGCGACAGGGGTGTTGTCGATGCGATGGGCAACCGCTTCAAGGCCAAGACCACGCTGCTACCGGAAGCCAGGCTGGGCGATTTGGTATTGGTGCATGCCGGTTTTGCAATTTCGCTTGTAGATGAGGAAGAGGCGAAAGAGACCTGGCAGCTCCTTGCGGAAATCGCAGAATTCAACCAAACGACGGATAAAGTTTCGGGATAGAGTTTATGCTTGAGAGGATTTACAGAGCACAACGTAGCATAGATGCTGCCTGTAAGAAGCTGGGACGGCAAATCAACGTAATGGAGGTTTGCGGCACTCACACGGTTTCTATTTTCCGCAACGGCATAAGACCGACTTTACCGAAGGGCCTGAAACTTTTATCCGGGCCCGGCTGTCCGGTCTGTGTTACCGACCAGAGCTATATCGATATTGTTTTGCAACTGGCTGACCGTGACGATTGCCTGATTGCTACTTATGGTGATATGATTCGCGTTCCCGGCAAGGAAGGGTCACTTGAGACTAAAAGCACAAGAGCAAATGTCAAAGTAGTTCTGAGCAGTGAAGGTGCACTCCAATTGGCAAAGGACAACCCTGATAAAACAGTCGTGTTCGTTGGGGTTGGCTTTGAAACCACTGCGCCGGCTACGGCTGTAGCAGTAAAGGAAGCGGCTGCAGGGTCGGTCGAGAATTTTTGTGTTTTGAGTGGGCACAAGCTGGTTGTTCCTGCTATGCGGGCGTTGTTGAGCGAGAAGAATCATAATATAGATGCCTTTTTGTGTCCCGGACACGTTAGTGTGATAATTGGTTATCAGGCTTTTAAGGAGATTGTGGAGGATTTTGGTCGGCCGTGTGTGGTGGCCGGCTTCGAGCCATTGCAAATAATCCAGGGGCTTGGTGAAATCTGTCAGCAGCTTTCAAACGGCAAGGCTGAGTTAAAATCAATATATACGGCGGTCGTGACTGAGCAAGGCAATACATCCGCGCAAAAAATAATAGCCGAGTGCTTCGATGAGGCAGACGGTTACTGGCGAGGGCTGGGAAAGATAGAAAAAAGCACGCTCAAACTAAAAGATAAATACAGTCAGTTCGATGCGTTCGGTCGTTTTGATATGACGGAGACGCCTGGTGAAGAAATAAACGGCTGTCGATGTGGGGAGGTGTTATGTGGATTGATAGAGCCGCCGGAGTGCGGATTGTTTGAAGAAAGCTGTACTCCTCGGACACCGGTCGGTCCCTGTATGGTAAGCTCGGAAGGGACCTGTTCGGCGTGGTTTAAGTATGGCAGAAAGAAAAGACGCGAGTAATGAGAACAACTAAACACGATAGAATCTTACTTGCGCACGGCGGTGGCGGGCAATTGACGGATGAATTAATTCGCCACAATATTCTGCCAAGATTGGAAAATGACACTCTTGCTGAGTTAGGGGATTCGGCAAAGCTAAATCTCACTTCCGGTTCTATATGTTTCACGACGGACAGCTATGTTGTCAAGCCATTGTTTTTCAACGGTGGGGACATCGGCAAACTTGCTGTTTGCGGGACGATAAATGATTTGGCTGTCGCCGGTTCAAAGCCTGTTGCTCTGGCGTTGTCGTTGATAATCGAAGAGGGTTTAGAAGTCGAGCTGCTTGAGAAGATTTTAGCCAGTATCGGCGAGGCAGCCCGCCAGAACGGCGTCGACATTGTTACCGGTGATACCAAGACCGTCGAGGTTGGTTCGGCTGACAAGATTTTTATAAACACTGCCGGGATAGGAGTAAAATTGGCCGGTGTGGACCTGGGGTTTAGGAAGATAGCAGTCGGTGACAGAATAATTATCAACGGTACAATTGGTGACCACGGGATGACTGTTATTTCCCAGCGAGAAGATATTAAGTTTCAAACGCAGTTGAAGAGTGACTGTGCCGGCCTTGCCGGGTTAACGTGTCAATTACTGGGAGATACAAGTGGGGTAAAATTTATGCGGGACCCGACACGTGGCGGTTTGGCTGCAACACTTAATGAAATCTCAAAGGAGAGCGGTTTAAGTATCGAGATTCGCGAAGTTGATATCCCGGTGGACTCAGCGGTGCAGGCAGCGGCCGATATGCTTGGTTTCGACGTACTCAATATAGCAAATGAAGGCAAATTCGTTGCGGTGGTTTCGCCGGAGTCGGTCGATGATTGTATAAATATCTGCAAAAGTCATCCGCTGGGCAAAAAGGCAAATATAATCGGCGAGGTCGTGGAAACCAGGGACGTACCTTTGGTGGAGCTGATAACCAGGATAGGCGGGAAAAGAGTTGTGCAGATGCCATACGGACGTGAACTGCCGAGGATATGCTGATGCACGAAACGATGGTGGCAGAGAGCCTGCTGGTGGTGATGTCGGATGAAGCTGCAAAACAAGATGCAAAACCAGTCTCTGCCAGGATTAGCTGTGGAATGCTTAATGCTATCAATGATGAAATACTTTGTTTTGCTTTCGAGGCTATTGCCAAAGGCACGCCATGCGAAGGGGTAGAACTGGAAATAGAGCATAAGCCAATGCAGAGCCAATGTAGAAAGTGCAAACAAAGTTTTGAAATTGAGCTTTCGCGGCCGAGATGTCCGAAATGCGGCAGTGAAGAATTTGAGTTACTTGCTGATGCGCCTTTGATGCTGGAGGAGATAGAGTTTGGGGATAAGTTGGAATAGGCATTAGACAAGTAAATATGTCTGCTGTTGGGGTAGTGAATTATGAGTGTGAAGGTACTTGGGATTTCGACGAGCCCGCGGCTCGAGGGCAATAGCGACCTGCTTTTGCGAGAGGCTCTTGCCGGAGCCGAATCAGCAGGCGGACAGGTCCAATATATTCGTCTGTGCGAGCTGAAAATCACTCCGTGTGTTGAGTGCAATTGCTGCTATACTACCGGGAGATGCCGGGTTCAGGACGATTACCAAATGGTGCTGGCAAAGATGCTTGATACAGACAGGCTGATTTTCGCTACACCGATATTTTTTATGACTGTCTGTGCTCAGGCAAAGATTCTCATTGACCGCGGCCAGTGTCTTTGGGCGAATAAATATGTTCTGAAAGGGCCGCCGGTTGCCGGCGGTTCGCGCGACCGCAGGGCAATGGTTATCGCTGTGGGCGGTTCGAAGAGCACGAAGCAGTTTGAGAACACTCGATTGACGATGAAATCTTACTTTGATGTGTTGGATATAAATTACGCAGCCAATTTGTTTGTCAGCAAGGTTGATGCTCGCGGTGCAATCAAGAAACATCCTTCTGCACTTAAAGAAGCCTTTCGCCTCGGCAGCGAATTAATTATCGCTGATACCCCACCACCGGAGAGGCCTGTTAATGTTGAACTAACCTGAGTTTGTTAAACCACAAGTCACGAGCGGCGGGTCACTATTCGATGCAGAGTGTCTCTCCAGCCTTACGAAAAACAAACGGGGCCTATACTGATTTTCAGTATAGGCCCCGAATTAATACGATACTTTCACTAACTATTTAAGCACACAACACACTCACGGTAACGGCCACAGTTGCTCATCGAGCCAGCCATCAGCTAAAATTGCATAGTCTA
>Ga0315553_10003295_pt1 | contig 12610 bp, 13 predicted proteins | sample SalMarSW160140MG_FD_203099 | JGI IMG/M metagenome (GOLD analysis project Ga0315553, IMG submission 203099) | Salt marsh sediment microbial communities from the Plum Island Ecosystem LTER, Massachusetts, United States - Salt Marsh Sediment SW1601-40 ... | reverse complement strand
GCGGCCAGTTCTGTTTGAGCGACGAGGAGGCCAGGGAAATAGGGAAGTTGGGCAAGGTGCTGGAGAAGCATTTTGGCGAAGCTCAAGATGTGGAATGGGCGGTAGAGGAAGGCAAGCCATTACCGGAAAGTATCATTCTGTTACAGACGCGGGCCGAGATTATCGCCCAGAATAAGACACCTATTGACCAGATTGTGGACTTAATGCTTGACCGGTTCTCAGGAGGGGTTGGCTATGATGGGGGCAAGATGTAACCGCCCTCCGGGGCTTTATGCTTAAAGCTACTGCCCGGATATTTTATCGATAGAGCCCCTTAAACCCCTTACCAGTTCAGCCAGCGAAGCGAAATTGTCCTCCTTCTCCATAAGCTGAATTATGCGGCTGCCCACAATTACCCCATCGGCAATCCGGGCTATCCGGCTTGCCTGCTCCGGGGTGGATATGCCAAAGCCAACGCATAGGGGCTGGGCAGTTGCATTCCTTACTCTGGTCACAAATGCCTCCAAATCCGCCGGCACTCTGTCTCTTGCCCCGGTAACGCCGGTTACTGAAACCAGGTAGATAAATCCTCGCGACCTCTGGGCGGCTAGCCTGATGCGTTCTTCAGTGCTGGTCGGAGCTAGAAGATAGATGAGGTCAAGCCCCTGCTTCTGGCTGATAGCTTCCAGGTCGGAGCCTTCATCGGGGGGCAAATCGGGGATGATTATCCCGGAAACACCAGAACCGGCACACGCAGAGCAGAACTTATCCAGCCCGTAGCTGAAGACCGGGTTATAGTAGGTCATGAACACCAGCGGTATATCAACCTTCTGGCTGAGCTGCCCGGCCAGCTTAAGGCAGAGCCGGGGGGTAACTCCATTCTGCAGGGCATGAAAGCTGGACTTCTGTATAGTGACCCCATCGGCCAGGGGGTCGGAGAAGGGTATCCCCAGCTCTATAATGTCGCAGCCGCTATCGGCCAGAAGGGGGACTACTTTAAGGGTGGCTTCAACGGAGGGGTAGCCCACGGTAACATAGGCGATGAGGGCTTTATGCCCCGGCTGGCTGAAGGCAGAAGCGATTTTGCTCATAGTTTTACCCCCAGCGCCTCGGCTACTATGTCCATGTCTTTATCACCACGCCCGGAGAGGTTGACCACGATGGTTTTCTCTTTCTCCAGCGAACTGGCCATCTTAGCCGCATGAAATATGGCGTGAGCCGGTTCCAGAGCCGGGACGATGCCTTCGGTCTTGCTGAGCAGCTTAAAGCCCTCCAGGGCTTCCTGGTCAGTTACTGCTACGTATGTGGCCCGCCCGCTATCCTTGAGGTAGCTGTGCTCGGGGCCGACGCCGGGATAGTCTAAGCCGGCGGAGATGCTGTGCGTTTCTCTAATCTGGCCGTCTTTAGTCTGGAGGACGTAGGATTTTGTCCCGTGGAGCACGCCGACTGTTCCCGCCATCAGCGGGGCGGCATGTTCACCGGTTTTAATCCCTCTCCCCGCCGCCTCCACGCCGATGAGCTTTACCTCCTTATCGTTCAAAAAGGAGTGAAAAATGCCGATGGCGTTGCTGCCGCCGCCGACGCAGGCGATGATATAGTCGGGGAGGCGGCCGGATTTGTCCAGAATCTGCTGCCTGGTCTCTTTACCGATTACCGATTGAAAGTCTCGCACCATCACGGGGTAGGGGTAGGGGCCGACTGCCGAGCCCAGGAGATAGTAGGTATCGGGGTTGGTTACCCAGTCCCTTATCGCCTCGTTGATGGCATCCTTAAGGGTGCGGCTGCCCTCGTGTATCGGTCTGACTTCAGCGCCCATCAGCCTCATGCGGAAGACATTGAGGGACTGGCGGCGCACATCCTCCTCACCCATGTAGACAATGCACTCCAGCCCCAGCTTGGCGCAGACGGCGGCGGCGGCCACACCGTGCTGGCCGGCTCCGGTTTCGGCAATAATCCGGCGCTTACCCATCCTACGGGCGAGAAGACCCTGCCCCAGGGCGTTATTGATTTTATGGGCGCCGGTATGGGCCAGGTCTTCCCGTTTGAGGAAAATGCGGGCGCCGCCGCAGTTTTCGGTCAGCCTTTCGGCCAGGTATAACGGCGTCGGTCTCCCCGAATAGTCACGGGACAGCGCCTCAAACTCACTCCAGAAGGCTTTATCGGCCTTGATTTCTTTGTAGGCAGTTACCAGCTCATCCAGGACGGGCATCAGCGTCTCGGGGACAAACTGCCCCCCGTAGTCCCCGAAGTAGCCTCTTTTATCAGGTAACATCATATCCCCCCTATTATCCTACGGCTGTGACTTGATATAAGCACTGAGATTGCGCTTTGTCTCGTCTATATGGTCACCGCCGAATTTCTCCGTCACTGCCTGCCCCAGAACCAGAGCCAGCATCGCTTCCGAGATAACGCCGGCGCGGGGGACAGCGCAGATATCCGACCTTTCCGCCGTGGCTGATGCCGGGCGGCGGGTGGCGATATCTACCGTATCCAGCGGCTTTCCCAGGGTGGAGATGGGTTTATGGTAGACACGGCAGACGATGTCCTGGCCGTTGCTCATGCCGCCTTCTATTCCCCCCATATTATTGCTCTGGCGGGCAAAGCGGCCATCCTTATATGCAATCCTGTCCTGGAACTCGGAGCCGAACACAGCTGCACCCTGAATGGCGTTGCCTATTTCAACCGCCTTCACCGAGGGGATGCTCATCAGGGCCTGGGCGATACTGCCGTCGAGACGGCGGTCGTAGTGCATAACGCTTCCCAGACCGACGGGAATGCCGGTGGCGATAACCTCAACTACCCCGCCCAGGGTACCCTTTTTAGCTTTAGCTTCTGAGATTGCCTTTTTCATTTGTTGGGAGGTTTCCCGGTCAATGCACCTTATATCGGGGTCGGTTTCAAAGACCGAGGCCACCTCTTTAAAATCGGAGTAAGGGCGGGTTAGCCTTACCGGGCCTATCTGGACGGTGTGGCTGGCTACCCTGATACCGAACTCCAGCAGCATCTGCCTTATAACCGCTCCTGCCATGACTCTGCCTACCGTCTCTCGGGCGCTGGCTCTTTCCGAGATATTCCTGATATCATCCTGGCCGTACTTTAAAACACCGGCCAGGTCGGCATGGCCGGGGCGGGGCCGGGTTATCTTAGCCGCTAGCTTTTCGGTCTCCTCAATGCTCATCTCATCCTGCCAGTTAGCGAAGTCCAGGTTCCTGACTATCAGTGCAATCGGGCTGCCCAGCGTTTTGCCGTAGCGGATACCGGAGAGGATACCCACCTTGTCCTCTTCAATTAGTCCCCGGCCACCGCGGCCGGAATCGGAGTGTCTTCTTTTTAAGTCCCGGTCGATATCCTCAGTGCGGACTATTACCCCGGCGGGCATTCCCTCGATAATAGTTACGCAGGCCGGGCCGTGAGATTCACCGGCGGTCAAAATGCGTAGCATCTCTTCCTCCTTCCAAAGCCTGAGCTAGGGCGGACTCCATGGCTGATAACGGAGCCTTGAGTCCGGTAAAGAGCTCAAATTGCCTGGCTGCTTGATAGAGCAGCATTTTATAGCCACAAACAATGGCACATCCCTTCTCTCTGGCTTTAATTAGCAGTCTGGTCTCTCTGGGATTATAGATAATATCAAAGACGGTGAGCCGGTTATGAAGAAGGTCTTTAGGGATGATTGACTGGTCTGCCTCGGGCAGCATCCCCACCGGGGTGGCATTTATCAGGATTTCGGCCGAAGCGATTTCCGATAGTTTTTTTAAACCACCAAAGCCCCCGGCGCTGACTTTTTTGGCCAGTTCTTTGGCTTTAGCCTCCGTCCGGTTTAAGACCACCAGCTTGACCCCCTTTTTCTTAAGCCCGACGGCGATGGCCAAGGCGGCACCGCCACCGCCGATAAGTACCGCTTTTTTACCGCTAAGCGTGGTCACTGCCTCTAACGCCTGTGAGGCGCCGTCGCCATCTGTATTATAGCCGGTTAGAACGCCGTCATCGTTGACGACGGTATTGACGGCGCCGATTTCCTCGGCCAGCGGGTCAATCTTATCAAGGTATTTTATAGCGCTGACTTTGTGGGGGATGGTAACGCTTGCTCCCCGGATACCCAGCCCCCTTATACCCTCTATCGCCCGCTTGATGTCGCTGACCCGGAATGATACATAGGCGTAGTTAATGCCCAGCGCCTGATAGCCGATATTATGGATTAACGGCGAAAGCGAGTGCTCCACCGGGTCGCCGATAAGGCAACATATTTTGGTATTAGCGTCAATCACCGGTGAACCCCCGTACCGCCAGCAGGTTTATAACCAGGTCAGCTACTTCTTCCGGCGTTTTGTTTTCGGTGTTGATGGTCAAATCGGCGGCTTGCTGGTAGAGCGGTTTTCGTTCTTTAAAGGTTATCTCCATATCCTCCCGCTGGCTCCTGCCCTCCACCAGCGGCGGTCTTCCGGCATCTTCTCTGGTACGGCTGACCAGGGTATCAACGCCGGCTTGCAGCCAGACCAGTATCCCGCTTTTTTTAAGTTTAATAATATTATTCTCCCTGGTCACCACCCCGCCCCCGCTGGCATTGATGACATTATCTCGCCCGGCTACCTCGCCGGTTAGTTCTTCTTCTATGTCCCTGAATTTCCCCCACCCGTATTTTTCCACAATCTCGGGGATGCTAAGCCCCGCCTTACGGGTGATAAGCTCATCCATCTCAATAAACTCTCTGCCCAGTTTTTGGGCTAAGATTTTTCCCACCGTAGTTTTGCCCGAACCCCTCATGCCGATAAGGACGATGTTCATGGCAGCTCCTCGATTTTTGCCCTTAAGCTTGCCAGGTCGTTAAAGAACCGGGGGTAGGACTTGGTAACCGCCTCGGCGCCGTTAATAATGGAATTGCCCCCGGCAAAGAGGGCGGCAATAGCCAGGCTCATGGCCATGCGGTGGTCATTGTGAGCTTCAATTTCAGCGCCCCGGGGCTTTCCCCCGTAGATTACTATAGTGTTATCGGTCACATCTACTCTTATTCCCATCTTAGCCAGTTCGGCGGCCGTGTCGCTGAGGCGGTCTGTTTCTTTGAACCTGAGATGACCGATATTGGTTATCTCGGTCTTGCCCCGGGCGTAGGCGGCGACCACCGCCACCGTCTGGACAAGGTCGGGATAATCACCCATATCTATGGTAACGCCTTTTAGCTCATCACGGCGGGAAACCGTCACCTGCTCTTTCTGACGTTCAACAGTGCACCTCATCAGTGACAGGATATTCAAAAGATATTTGTCACCCTGTGCGGAGTTGGTCTTTAGATTTTTTACCGTTACCGGCTGGCCGCCAATGGCGCCGGCGGCTAAGAAATAAGCGGCCGAGGAGTAGTCACCCTCTATCCGGTAGCGCTTTTTCTGGTATCTCTGGCCGCCTTTGACCAGGAACTCTTTATAGTCTTTATTTACCGCCTCAACGCCGAAGTCCCGCATAACATCCAGGGTTATGTCTATATATGGCCTGGAACGGAACCCCTCGGTAATCTTGATTCTGAGCCCGTTTTCGGTATAGGGGGCAATCATGAGCAGGGCACTGATGTGCTGGGAGCTGGTTTTCCCGGAAACAGTGACCTCCCCCCCGCCGAGCTTGCCCCCCTGGATTTCAATAGGCGGGCAGCCGTTAGTTCCCAGCGAGCGGGCGCTGGCCCCCAGGCTTTTTAATGCCGAGAGCAGGTCGCCTACCGGGCGCTGGCGCAGCCGGCTATCTCCATCAAGGACAACTTTGCTTTGGCTTAGAGCCGCCAGCGGGGCTACCATGCGGATGGTGCTCCCCGAGTTGCCGGCAAAAATCCTGTCTCTGCCGGGGGCAACCCTGATTTTTCCGCCGGTGCCGTTGATTTTTAGCCGGTTGCCCTTGAGCTCAATATCGGCGCCCAGTGAGCGGCAGGCATTAACAGTGTAGAGGGTGTCATCCGACAGCAGGGGGTCATTAATCAGGCTTTCCCCTGTTGCCAGCGAGGCCAGTATAACCGCCCGGTGGGTATAGCTCTTGGACGGCGGCGCCGTGACCTCTCCCGTCACCGATGATGGGGTTATTCTTACTTTCACTTTTTCTTCCGGCTCCCGATATGTTCGGCCAGGGCTTCCAACCCCAACAAATAACTCTTTGTTTTAAGGCCGCTAATCTGTTTGATAGCTATATCTGAAATAACCGATATTTTACGCCACTCTTCACGGGCGTTGATGTCTGACAGGTGCACTTCGACCACGGGCAGTCCGCAGTCAACCAGGGCGTCACGAAGGGAGTAGCCGTAGTGGGTCAGGGCACCGGGGTTAATCAGGATGCCGTCGGCTCCGCTGGTTTTCTCCTGGATAAAGTCTATAATACCCCCCTCGTGATTGGACTGGAAGAAAATAAGCTCGCAGCCCAGCGCCCTGCCTTTTCCGGTGAGCGCCTGTTCTATAGATTCCAGGGTATCGGTGCCGTAGTGCTCCTTGTTTCTTTTGCCCAGCATATTAAGATTGGGGCCGTTAATTACCAGTATTTTCATCGGCATATCTCCAGAAGGACTTTTCTGACCACGTCATCCGCCACCGGCTGGTTAGTTACCCCATTGCCGATGCCCTCCAGCAGCACCCAGCCGGTCTGCCCGCTGGTTGTTTTCTTGTCAAAGCGGATTACCGCAATTAAATCATCGGGTCTTACCCCCTGGCAGCGGGTGGGCAGGCCGAACCGTGCCAGCAGGTTTTCAATTACGGGGATATTGCTCCGGTCAAGCATGCTGACCTGTGCGCTTATTCTGGCGGCGGCCGCCATCCCGATAGATACCGCCTCGCCGTGACTCAGCTCTTGCAACTTGGTGGCGGCTTCCAGGGCATGACCAACGGTATGGCCGAAGTTCAGTATGGCTCGCTGGCCGGTCCGCTCCGTCTCATCAATCTCTACGATGCCGGCTTTCAAACGGCAGCACCGTATAACAATATCCTGTAGCTCGGCCGTGGTAAATTCCCCTTCCTTCTTTTGGCTAAGAATGCGGAATAGCTCCCCGTCCATTGCTAAACCGTACTTTATCACCTCGGCCAGGCCGTTCCTCATCTCGGCGGGGGGTAAAGACTTGAGAATGGCGACATCGCCGATAATAGCGCTTGGCTGGTAGAAGCTGCCGACCATGTTCTTCTTGCCGCTGAAATTGACCCCCACCTTGCCGCCGATGCTGCTGTCCACCTGGGCGAGCAGGGTGGTGGGCAGCTGGATATAGTCAATGCCCCGGAGGTAGGTGGAGGCAAGGTATCCGGCCACATCGCCAACCACCCCTCCCCCTAGAGCACATATCAGCCCCTTACGGTCTAAATTATTTTCCAGCAGAAATTTATATCCCCGCTCCACTGTATTCAGCGACTTGGCTTTTTCCCCCACCGGCAGGGTGAGCAGGGATACCTTCTTTCCCGCTGCCTCCAGCGCTTTCATTACCCTCTTCCCGTAGAGCTTTTGGACGGTGGTATCGGTGAGCAGGGCAATGCCGGAATATCCGCTGAAGTCAAAATAATCCCTAAGCTGGTTTATAATGCCGTCGCCGACAACAATAGGGCAGCGCCTGACCGTCTCCAGTTTAATGACGTATTCTGTTGAGTTTTCTTTCCGGCTCATCATCTGATTAGACTATTTATCTCCTTCATTAGTTCGCCGAACTGCTCGGGATATAAGGACTGCATTCCGTCGGAGAGGGCATGGGGTGGGTCGTGGTGCACCTCCACCAGCAGACCGTCGGCGCCGACGGCTATAGCTCCTTTTGACAGAGAAATGACATAGTCGCGTTTGCCGGCGGCATGGCTGGGGTCAACGATGATAGGCAGGGGGCTGGATTCCTTGATGGAAGGGATAGCGCTTAAATCCAGGGTATTTCTGGTGTTATCGGAGAAGGTGCGTATTCCCCGTTCACACAGGATAACCTGATTGTTCCCCTCCGAGCTGATATATTCCGCCGACATTAGCAGCTCTTCGATGGTTGCCGCAAAACTGCGCTTGAGCAGGACCGGTTTTGAGGAATGACCGGCCCGGCGCAGCAGGGAGTAGTTCTGCATGTTCCTGGCGCCGATCTGGATAATATCGGCGTATTTTTCCACCAGTTCAATATTGGTGTGGTCAGTGGCCTCGGTTACGATTAGCAGTCCGGTTTCCTGGCGGACCTTGGCCAGTATCTTCAGTCCTTCCTCACCCAGCCCCTGAAAGCTATAGGGCGAGGTTCTGGGTTTGAAGGCGCCCCCGCGGAAAACCTGGGCGCCGCCTTTTTTCACCAGGCGGGCGATGGTCAGTGCCTGCTCTTCGCTTTCTACAGCGCAGGGCCCGGCCATTATCACCGGTTTACCTCCGCCAATCTTGATATCGCCAACGGCGATAACCCTTGCCTCCGGATGCGTCTCCCGGCTGACCAGTTTATAGGGCTTGGTTACCCGGATGGTCTCTTTTACGCCCTCCATGACCAGCAGCCGTGAGTCATCAACCGGCCCCTGGTTGCCGACAATGCAGACCGCCGTACGCTGGGCGCCGGGCATGGGCACACCGCGGTAACCCATGCTCTCTATTTCACGAATGATTGCCTGTACCTGTGCCTCGGTAGCATCGTTTTTCATTACCACCAACATCTGCCTGTTCCTCCTTTGGATAGATAATCCATAGCTTTAATCCACCGACCTGACGGCCCGGACAAAAGCCTTGATTTTGGCCACATCTTTAACCCCCCGGCTCTCCACCCCGCTGGAAACGTCAACCCCCCAGGGCTTCAAGCTTGATACCACCTCTCCTACATTTTCCGGGTGGAGCCCGCCGGCGATGATGACCGGGTATTTGGCTACAGCCCGTCGGGCTGTCTCCCAGGCGAAGGCTTTTCCCGTCCCCCCGTACTTTTGCTCAACGAAAGTATCCAGCAGGTAGAGGGGAGAGCGGGAACCCAGTGCCCGTTGCCCCTCCTCCAGGTGGGCCAGCAGCTCCTCCTCATCCCAATCAGGCATTATATGTATTACCTTTATCACCGGTTTTTCGATTTGCCGGCAGTACTCCCAGCTCTCGTCGCCGCTGAGCTGCACCCAGTCCAGTTCGCATAAAGCAGCCACAGCATTTACCGTGGACGCGGGCATATTGACGAATACCCCGACTGCCGGCAGGTCATGTTCTTTAACCGCAGCCACTATCTCCCGCGCCTTCTCATGCGTAACCTGTCGGGGGCTGGGGGCAAAGACCACCCCGATAAGGTCAGCCCCGGCCTCTATTGCCGCCCGCGCATAGGAGACGCCGGTAATGCCGCAAATCTTAACCCTGGTCACAATAGCTCCTTTATCTTGGCCGCCACGTCATCGGCGGTAACCAGCGCCTCGCCGACAAGCATGGCGTTAACCTTCCATTCCTTTAGCTTCTGCACCTCATCCCGCCCCTTTATGCCGCTTTCGCTGACCACTACCCGGCCCCGGGGGATGGGGGGGCGAAGCTGTTTGGTGACATTTATGTCTACCTTCATGGTATCAAGGTCACGATTATTAATGCCGATTATCCGGGCGCCACAGGCCAGCGCCCTTTCGAGTTCGTTCTGGTTGTGCACTTCAATCAGGCACTGCATTCCCAGAGCGTGGCTCAGCGAAAGCAGTTCCCCGAGTTCGAAGTCATCCAATATGGCCACAATCAGCAGCACAGCGTCGGCTCCCCAGGCACACGATTCAAATATCTGGTAGGGCGTCAGGATAAAGTCTTTCCTTAATAGGGGAATATCGGGTAAGGCGCGTTTAATGGCTTCCAGGTCTTCCCGGCTCCCCCCGAAATAGCGCGACTCGGTAAGCACCGATATTGCCGCCGCCCCGCACCGGGCATAGGTGCCGGCCAGCTTAACCGGGTCCAGGTCTGGGCATAATGCTCCCCGGGAAGGCGACGCCCGCTTGACCTCGGCGATTAAACGGAGGCTATCCCCGCTAAGAGCCACCGCCATATCCAGGGGCAAAGGCCTTTCCATAATGGCCGCCCTGAGCTCGGGCAGGGGGATGGTTTTCTGCCTCTGTTTTAGCTCTTCCCGCTTTTCGGCAACAATCTTATCTAGAAACATGGCTCTTAACCGTAGCTCTGGCTTAGTGTAATCAGTTTATCCAGTTTGTCCAGCGCCTGTCCGTTGTCTATTGTTTCCCGGGCTATCTCGGCGCCTTCCTTCAAGGCGGGCAGCCCTGAGCGATTTTTAGTGCGGTGACTGACCGCTATACCGGCGGCGGCGTTCATCACCACGGCGTCTCTTTTCGGCCCCTTCTCCCCCTCAAGCACCGCGCGCAGTATGGCCGCATTCTCCCGGGGTGTGCCTCCCAAAAGTGTCTCTGCTCCGGCGGCTGCCAGCCCGAAGTCTGCGGGGACGATCTGGTAATCGGTTATCTTGCCATCTTGCAGTTCCCACACCCTGGACTTGCCGGCTATTGAGATTTCATCCATTCCGTTCAGGCTATAAACCACTATGGCATGTTCTGAGCCCAGGCGTTTGAGTACCTGAACCAGCTTTTCGCCGAGTTCTTCACTGGGCACACCCAGAACCTGAGATCCGGCCAGCGCCGGGTTGGTCAGCGGGCCGAGGATATTAAATATGGTGCGTATGCCAATCTCGCGGCGGGGGACAGCGGCGAACTTCATTGCCGGGTGGAAGAGGGGGGCGAACATGAAGCCGATGCCTACCTTTTCCAGGCAGTCTTTTACCTGGCCGGCATCGAGTTCGATTTTTACCCCCAGCGCCTCCAGGACATCGGCGCTGCCGCACTGGCTGGTCATGGCGCGGTTGTTGTGTTTGGCTACCTTTATCCCGGCGCCGGCGGCAATAAAGGCGGCGGTGGTGGAAATATTAAAGCTCCGGGAGTTATCGCCTCCGGTGCCGACAATATCAATCACCGGGTCGGTGGTCTTTACCCGGACTGATTTAGCCCGCATGACGCTGGCCAGCCCGGCAATCTCATCGGCGGTCTCTCCCTTGATTCTCAAAGCGGTAACGAAGGCACCAAACTGGGCTGGTGTTACCTGCCCAGTGGTCATCTCCTCCATCACCCCGGCGGCCTGCTCCATACTAAGGGACTGACCCGAAATCAATAGGCTGATAGCTTCTTTAATCATGCCGAGCCACCTCCTTGGTTAAGAAATTCCTTAATATATCCTTCCCGTTCTGGGTCATAAAAGATTCCGGGTGGAACTGCACCCCTTCCACCGGGTGCTGGCGGTGGCGGAGCCCCATAATTGTTTTATCTTCGGTCCAGGCGGTTACCTCTAAACAGTCCGGCAGTCCCTCAGCTGACACCATCAGCGAGTGATAGCGGATGGCGGGGAATGGGTTGGGCAGCCCGCTGAAAACGCCGCTGTTATTGTGGTAGACCGGCGAAGACTTCCCGTGCATAATCGCTTGAGCGGGGCTGACCGTGCCGCCGTAGCTGTAGCCGATGCACTGGTGCCCCAGGCAGACGCCGAGTACGGGCAGCCTGTCCCCGAAATGCTTTATGACATCGTTGGATATGCCGGCATTCAAGGGGGTGGAGGGGCCGGGCGAGATTACTATACGCTCCGGCTTCATCCGTTCTATCTCTTCTAAAGTTATCTTATCGTTGCGCGCGACCCGTACCTCCTCCCCCAGCTCGCTCAGGTACTGGAAGAGGTTATAGGTAAAGCTGTCATAATTATCTATCAGCAGCAGCATAGGTCATCTCCGTAGCCTCGGCCTGCTCAATGGCGTTCAGCAAGGCCCGGGCCTTGTTCATGGTTTCCTCATATTCCCGTGCCGGTACGCTGTCATAGACAATGCCGGCACCGGCCTGGACATGGGCTGTTCCGTCGGTCATGATGATAGTTCTTATGGTTATGGCGGTATCCATACTGCCGGAGAAGCTGAAGTAGCCCACGCAGCCGGCGTAGGGGCCTCTCTTGTCCGGCTCAAGCTCGGCGATAGCCTCCATGGCGCGGATTTTGGGTGCCCCGGAGACGGTGCCGGCGGGAAAACAGGCGCGCAGGGCGTCAAAGGGGGTGAGTTCGGGGCGCAGCTTGCCTTCCACATTGGTGACCAGGTGCATGACGTGAGAGTAGCGTTCCACATCCATAAGCTCGCTGACCTTGACCGTTCCCGGCAGGCTCACCCGCCCGATGTCGTTGCGTCCCAGGTCAACCAGCATTATGTGCTCGGCTCGTTCCTTTTCGTCGTTGCGGAGCTCTTTTTCCAGTCGTTTGTCCTCGTCTGGCGTCTTCCCCCTCGGCCTTGTCCCCGCCAGGGGGCGGGTGGTTGCCGTGCCGTTTACCGCTTTTACCAGGATTTCAGGGGAGGAGCCGATGAGCTGGAAGTCCTTTAAGTCCAGGAAGAACATATAGGGCGAGGGATTGATATCCCGCAGGGCCCGGTAGATTTCAAAGGGATGGGCGTTGGTGCGCCGGCTCAGGCGCTGGGAGAGCACAATCTGGATGGTTTCGCCCTCGGTTATATATTGCCTTGCCTTTTCAACATTGGCTTCAAACTCTTCTCTGGTGAGGTTGGAAGAGATTTCGGCAGGTTGCGCTGGTGTGCCTGATTTCAGGTGCCGGGGGTTTTTGAGGGGTTGGGCGAGTCTGTTTACTAATTCCTCTAGCTTCTCTATTGCTGCCTGGTAGTTGCTGTCGGCGTCGCCATCGGGGCGGGCGTGGC
>Ga0315553_10003294_pt1 | contig 12613 bp, 7 predicted proteins | sample SalMarSW160140MG_FD_203099 | JGI IMG/M metagenome (GOLD analysis project Ga0315553, IMG submission 203099) | Salt marsh sediment microbial communities from the Plum Island Ecosystem LTER, Massachusetts, United States - Salt Marsh Sediment SW1601-40 ... | reverse complement strand
AGTCGGTGTTCGCGACGAAGGCTCTCATCAGTGGCTCAGAGAAGATCGAACGCGGTCAGGATGCCGACCAGGCGGGTCTGATCTGCATCATCGACGATCAACGCTGGAGCCTGATCGAGCCGCTCGACAACCTCGTGAATCGGAGTTGAGGCCGTGAAGCAGTTTGCCTTTTCCGGTTGAAGGGCTCCGGTTGCAAAGACCTCACCCAGGGTCGCGCTGAGCCTCCGTCGCCTCTCACCATTGCTCGTTTCGTCTCCCAGCGGCGGTCTCAGGAATGCGGCGAGCATCCGATCGGACACAAGGTACCATGTGGCGCCTTCGGGGTCGTCGATCGACACGGGGACGTACGAAAAGGCGTTCGTCAGGAGCTTCTGTCGTACTAGGCTGATTGGCTCCCAGCAGCTGGCGCACGTGGGGCTCGGGACCATGTAGTCGCGGACGAGAATCGCTTCACTCATGAGTGCATCCTCAACCACGAGAGACAGGGCGACGGCGTTCGCTGTCAGGTGACGAGCGGAAGCACCCTCATGCACCGCTTCGTTCCGCCCCAATCGGACCAGGGCCAACAGGTGCGGGAAAGGCGTGTGTACCGTCCGGTGGTTGCCGGGCACCACGCTCGCGAGTGGCGAAACGGCCGCCAGGCGCTCAAGCCCTGCACCCCGCGCGTGAAGACCCCGAGCTTCCGGGAGCAGGTAGCCACCGAGTCGCTCCAGCCACATCAGGATCTGGGCATATCCCTCCGCGTCCCGGAGTGCCGTCGCTCTCGCCTCTCGCAATCGATCTCGGAAGTATCGGGCCTGGTCTAGCTCCAGGGTCCTGACCACCTGCAGCTCGCTCAACTCAAGGGCTCCCAGAACCCGCAGCCCAACTATCGCCGTACGTCAGCCCGAAGACGGTGTCGGTGAGCCAGCGGCGGAAGCCGTCATTGTCCATGAATTGTCTGAAGAGCTCCGTGTCGTCCTTCAGCACCGCGTTCATGACGCGAGCAAGCGCCTTCTCGTGCTCGATGCGCGCGTTCTGCTTGTCGGAGTTTCGGCGGGCGTTCTGATAAGCCTGGTCTGCGGCGACACGGCTCGGGATGTCCTCAGTGATGAGCTTGTGGACGCGGTCCGCGTCAGACCAGGGGATATTGCCGAATTGGTCGTTGAAAGCCTTCAGGATGTTGGAGAGCCTGTCGAGCTCTGGTTCGGGCTTGTGTCCGCCGCCGGCCGTCGGCACGGGCTCAACCTCCGCGTCTGCGTCCGGGAGCTGCATCCGGACCGCCGCCTGCTTCTCCACCCGATAGCTGTCCATGTCGATCGCCTCGAGGATTCCCCGGGAAAGGTCCTCCTCGACGGGCGCGGGTAGCTTCGGCACGAGAAACGTGAGAAAGATCGAGAGCTTCTCCCACCCGGCATCGCTGTATGGAAGGATCGAGGACAGGAATCCGTAGGCCCGCAGGAATGCCTTGGCCTTGCCCTTGAAGTCCACTTGAGCGTCCTCGTCGAGCCGCCCGCGGTAGTCGGCGACGCAGGCGTCTAGAATAGGATCGAGTTGGTCTCGGTCCGCGCCGCCCAGGTAGAGCGCCACCAGCTCCTCCACCTGGGCCTCTGAGTAGATCTGGTGGCCATCCAGCGCCGACTTCAGGTCGTGGAGCTTGTCCGGGTCCGTCTCATCGGCGAGCACGGTCGTGCGGTAGTAGTCCGCGAACGCCATCTGGATCGTATCGGTGTCGTTCATGAAGTCGAGCACAAAGACGTCGTGCTTCTTCGGGTGTGCCCGGTTCAGCCGCGAGAGCGTTTGCACCGCCTTGATGCCCGATAGCACCTTGTCCACGTACATCGTGTGCAGCAGCGGCTCGTCGTACCCGGTCTGGAACTTGTCGGCGCAGACAAGGAAGCGGTACGGGTCCTGCTGGATCTTGTCGGAGATCTGGCTCGACGGAAAGCCGTTGAGCGATGCCTCCGTGACGTTCTTGCCGCCGTACTCATGCTCGCCCGAGAATGCGACGATGGCCTGGAAACGGCTCTTGCGCTCGGCGAGATAATCGCGGAGGGCGTGGTAGTACTGGATGGCACGCTCGATGCCGCTCGTCACCACCATGGCGCGCGCTTCGCCGCCGATCTTGTTCAGCGCCAACACCTGCTCGTGGAAGTGGTCCACGATGATCTCGGCCTTGAGCCGGATGGCGTGGTCGTGGCTCTCCACGTAGCGGCGCAGCTTCTTCTTCGCCCGCTTGGTGTCGAACTCGGGGTCGTCCTCGACCTTCTTAGCCAGCTTGTAGTAGCTCCCGACCGGCGTGTAGTGCTTGAGCACGTCCAGGATAAACCCTTCCTGGATGGCCTGCTTCATCGTGTAGCTGTGGAACGGCCGGTGCTTGACCGTGCCATCGGCCTGCGGCTCGGGTAGCCCGAAGATCTCGAGCGTCTTGTTCTTGGGCGTCGCAGTGAAAGCGAAATAGCTGGCGTTGGGCAGTAGCTTCTTGGCCTCCATCAGCCGGTTGATCTTGTCCTCGAGTGTCTCGTCCTCCTCCCCGGCACCTTCTGCCGAGAGCGCCTGCGACAGCGCGGCCGACGTCCGCCCACCCTGGCTCGAGTGCGCTTCGTCGATGACGATCGCGAAGCGCCGCCCGCGGTGCTCGGTTCCGATCTCGTCGAGGATGAAGGGGAACTTCTGAACCGTTGAGATGATGATCTTCTTCCCCTCGGCGATGAACTTCTTCAGGTCGCCAGAATGCTGGGCATGCCCAACCGTTGCGCCTACCTGCGCGAACTGCTTGATCGTGTCCCGGATCTGGCGGTCGAGGATCCGGCGGTCGGTGACGACGATGATCGAATCGAAAACCGTTGCCGCGTCCTTCTCGAGGCCGATGAGCTGGTGCGCGAGCCAGGCGATGGAGTTCGACTTGCCGCTCCCGGCCGAGTGCTGGATCAAGTAGCGCTGGCCCGCGCCGTGCGCTGTGGCGTCGGCCAAGAGCCGGCGCACCACGTCGAGCTGGTGAAAGCGCGGCCAGATCTGTACCGCCTTCTTCCTGCCGGTCTTCTCGTCCTTCGTCTCGATGACCTGCGCGTAGTTCTCGAGGATGTCGGTCAGGCCGTCGCGGGTGAGGATGCGCTTCCAGAGGTAGTCGGTCTTGAGCCCATTCGGGTTGGGCGGGTTGCCCGCCCCGTCGTTCCAGCCCTGGTTGAAGGGCAGGAACCAAGAGCCCTTGCCCTTCAGGTGCGTGCAGAAGCGCACCTCGTGGTCGTCCACCGCGAAGTGCGCCACGCAGCGCCCGAACTCGAAGAGTCTCTCGCGCGGGTCGCGGTCGCGCTGGTACTGCTCGACGGCGTCCGCGACCGTCTGCTTGGTCAGACTGTTCTTCAGCTCGAAAGTGGCGACCGGCAGGCCGTTGATGAAGAGCCCCAGGTCGAGCGCGCGCTGCGTCTCGTCGCGGCTGTAACGGAGCTGGCGCGTGACGCTGAAGCGGTTGGCAGCGAAGCGCTCGGCGGCCTTCGCGTTGCCCGGCGAGGGTGTGCCATAGAACAGGTCGAGGTGGTGCGGCCCGTGCTTGAGCCCGTGGCGCAGCACGTCGATGGTGCCGCGCTTGGTGATCTCGCCCTGGAGCCGGGCGAGGAACTTGCGCCGCGTCGGCCCGTCCTGGCCGAGATCGAGCGCGTCGGCCACCTCTGGCTGCGTCTCGCGCAGGAACGCCGAGAGCTGGGCGAGGTCCACGCAGTACTCACGGTCGTAGTCCTCGGGCGCGCCGCAGATCCAGCCCGCGCCGTAGGCGGCCGGCCGTTCGCGGACGGCGTCGGCCTGGACCATCCCCGGATCGCAGGCCGAGCCGGTCAGCGCCGTGCAGATCAGCCGTTCGAGGCCACGTTCGGAGGTGTCGGTGGTCATGCCTCGGCCTCCTCCGGCACCTCGTCGGTGTCGTCAACGCCCGCCTCGTCGGCGTCGCCCTCGGCTTCGATCTCGTCAAGCGGCTCGGACTCCTCGGCCTCGCCCGGCAACCGCGCCGCCGCCTCACCCACGTCGAGCTTGCCGGTGACGACGTCGGCGATCAGGCGGGTGCGGTACTCGCGAACAAGTCCGACCTCACGGCTCAGGCGATCTTCAGTCCGTTCAAGCTCCGCGATGCCGTCACCGATTCCTCGCACGATCCGCTGCTGTTCCTCCACTGGTGGAACTGGGAGCTTGATCATCCCAAAGCGATCCGTGTAAAGGCGCATGAACCCGGCAGAACCCGTGCCCAGTCCCTTCGATTCAATGCGAAAGACGCCTCCTGCCGCGGACGTCTTGAAGAGGCGGAGGAAGTACTCAAGCACTTGAGCGTCGATTGGCTCCAGTACTGCGTAATCCGGACTAACGAGACCATCTCGATTGGCGATTCCGAACATGCCGATCGCAGCGCGCATGCGATTCATGACGAGCTGACCAAGCCGCACCTTCTTGAACCCGACTAAGGCGTCGGTGCTGATCGGAACTGTTGACACTTCACGGTGGGGGACAAGGCCCTGATACATACGGAGCGAAAGCAGCTCCCCCGTCCCGGTTGTAGATCGCCGATCAACCTCGTGGAACAGAACCTTCGCGCGCTTGACCTCCCAATGCTCCGGCACATCCCCCAGCCACTCCACGCCGGAGGGCTTGAGGCGGACGTTGGGGTCGAGGCCGCGGGTGACAGCGTGGTGGATGATGGCCTGCTTCTGCTCCTCCAGCAGCTTGATCAGCTTCTGCTTGGCGCGGATGTACCGCCGAATCCGCCGGTCCGCGTGGTCGAGAAATCTCACGATGGCAGCTTGTTCGTGGAGCGGTGGGGCGGGGAGCCAGACCGACCTAATCGCTGCGTGCGATAGGCCGTATCGCGTGACGCCGTTCGCCTCGACGTGAAACTGGTATTGCGCGGCCGTACTCTGGAGAACGCGAAAGAGGTACTCACCGGCGATACGATCCTCGAAGGGGCGAAGAATCGCCAAATGGTAGCCGCTTACCAGGTCATCAGCAGACTGCCGTACAAGCGCCGGCACACCGATGTCGTTCCAGGCTTCAGAGTCCTTCGTGATGAGCACATCGCCAACGTGCAAGCGGAATCGCTCGACTTCATCCGGGGTCGCCGTGGCCCTCATGAGGCCTAGGCTCGGGCGGATGTAGTCGTTCCTGTAGACGTCTACGTAATTGCAGAGTCGAACAGGCCGCTCGTCTTCCTTCGTGTGTTTGTCGACGTTGCTGACCCGCATGTCGGACAGGTTTCGGAGGCGCTGCACCTCCCAATGCTCCGGCACCTCCCCCAGCCAAGGCACGCCGGAGTCCTTCATCGCGGAATAGGGCATGAGGCCGTCGATCACCCCTCGCCCTCCCCGTTGCCCATCTGCTTCTCGAAGGCCTGACGCACGAGGCCCAGGACGTAGGGCAGCTCGTCGGGGCGGCTGAAGGCCACATCGACGTCACCGTTGCCCCAGCGGCCGAGGTTCGTCACATCTTTGGCCAACGCCCTCGGATCGTGCAGCTCATGAAAGCGCAGATTGATGGTGAGGCGTAGCTTGCTCTTCTGTGGCACGACGTCGACGAAATTGGTCTCGGCCTTGTAGGCGACATAGAGCTTGAGGACCTCTTCGGTGACGCAGGGATCCAGCGCCAAGACCTCCTTGCGGAAGGCCTCGAAGAGCGGCCGCATCGGACTGTCGTCGGCCAAGTGGATGTGGTCGGTGAGGCTGTAGCCCGCCGCGCGCTCGGGTCTCGGGCGGTAGGTCACGAGCACGTCGGCAGGAAGTGCCGGGGAGGCCCAGACCTTCGCTGCCTGATTCGCGAGCAGCCCGGCGCGCCTCTTGATGGCGGTCTCGTCCCAAGCGTCCAGCGCGCCCAGCCGCTCGTTCAACCGTAGCGGGCTCTCCTTGAAACCGCCCGGCATGTCCCGCTTCTCGGCGAAGGGCCGATCGCTGTACTCGGCGTTGTAGCCGGTGAGCGTCAGGTTGCCGAGCGTGTGCAGCCAGGTCTCCTGCACCCGCTGCCAGTCCGGGCCGAGCGCCTCGCGCCACTTCAGCGAGAGGTTCTCGTTCTGCGGCAGGATGTGCTCGATCGTGTACTCGTCCACGGGCACTCGTTCTTTGCGGCCGTGGTTCTCCAGACGGCGCAGCCAGTAGCTGCGGCGCGGGAAGTTGTAGAGGTCGCGCGCCGAGAGCTCGCGCCGGAACTCCTCGTCGCTCGGGAAGCGCCGGTAGGACGGCAGGGTCAGGAAATGGGCCTGGATGCTCTCCAGATAGCGGTCCTTCCTGAGGGCACGCCCGAAGGTGGCGAAGGTCTTGTTCAGCGAGTTGGTCGGGATGGCACACACAGCGCGCCGGAAGACGTAGGCCTCGACCAGCCGCACCGCGCGGGCGAGGTCGTCCCGGGAGAGCCGGCCTTGAGATTGGTCGTGGTAGAGCTCGAGGAGGAAGGGAAAGGCCACGTCTACCTTGAGCTCCCGGAGATCGCGGAAGGCTAGCGCCAGCTCCTTGTCGGGCTCCTGCCCGAGCGCCATCGCGCAGTAGTGGCCCGCATAGGCGTGGATCTCGGCGACGAGGTGCTCGACGACCGCCGCCGCCACCTCCGGGTCGCGCGCGTGGCCCTTGAACGCCTCGTAGACCGCGCGGACGTTTGGGATCTCGCCGGTCCGCAGCGTCAGGTAGTGACGCATGAAACGGTCGAAGTGCGTGCCGTAGGCCTCTTGGCCAAAGGCCACCTCCATCGGCCGCCAATGGTCTTCGTACAGCCGGGTCTGCTTCGCGGGCTCGAGACCCATGAGGATGAAGTTGCGAATCAGGTCGGCCTGACTCAGCTCCCGGCCGGTCGAGTTCATGCTCTCGAAGATGAGCTGGGGGTTGTCCTGGTCCCGGCTGAGCGCGATGTCGACGATCACGAGCTTGGCGAGCCCGTGGCAGAGCGGCGTGAGATCGTCCCCGAGTGCCTGCACCTGCTCCTCGAAGAAGGCGAAGTTATCGGTGATGCGCAGCGAGGCCTCGGCCGGCTGGGCCTTTTGCTGGACGAGGGCGAGCAGGCTGTGCTTGTCCGTCTGCGTGAGCAGGAGCTTGAAGCCGCGCTCCCCCTCTTCCAGCGGGTTGAGGAGGTGGTAGCTGCGGAGCTTCTTCGCCGAGAAGCCATCGACGGGCTCGGTGCCGCCCAGGCGCCGCGCCAGCGCCTCCAGGATCAGCATCACGGTGGTCAGGCGCTGCTGGCCGTCGATCACGAGGAGCGGCGACTGGCTCGAGACCTGATAGAGGCCCTTCTCGATGTAGACGATGGAGCCGACGAAGTGGGCGGCGATCGCCTCGTTGCGCCCCGTGCGCAAGATGTCGTCCCAGAGCTGGCCGCACTCGCGCTCCGTCCAGCTGTAGGTGCGCTGGTAGATCGGGATGACGAATTGCGGCGACTTCTTCAGGAAGTCGAGGAGCTTGGCTTCGGTGGCCTTCACCGCCGCGCCCCCCCGATAACCTCGCCCAGCAGTCCTTCGGTCTCCTTCTCGAGCGCCAGTATGTCCGCGCGGATCTCCTCCAGCGAGCGCAGCGGCTGCGGCTTGTAGAAGTAGCGGGTGAAGCTAATCTCGTAGCCGATCTTGACGCTGTCCGGCACATACCAGGCGTCGGCCGCGTGGGGCAGCACCTCGCGGCGCAGGAAGGCCTCGATGCCCCCCTCCTCAAGCAGCGGCACCTGCTCGGTGTCGCGCAAGTCCGAGTCGGGCTCGTACTCGACCACCGCGGGCTTGCCGCCGATCGTGGTCTCGAAGAGACCGCGCAACGGGTCGGGCGCGGTGCCCTTCTTGTGGATCCTCTTGATCACCGGGGCGGCGTCTTCGGCGTGCTCCTGGCTCTCCTTGAGCTTCTTGATCTCCGCTGTCTTGTATGCTCGCTCCGGGTCGATGCCCTTGAATCGGAGCGGCCGCTCGACCTTCACCTTCCAGTAGCCGAAGGCCGCGTTGGGGAAGATCTTCGACTGCTCCGTCTCCTCGAAAGCGAGGAAGGTGTCGCAGATGCGCTGGATGTCCTCGTCCGAGAGCTCGCAGTTCTTCTTGCCGAGGTTTTTGCGCAGGGGCTTGAACCACTGCGTCGCGTCGATGAGCTGGACACGGCCCTGGCGGTGCTCGGGCTTACGGTTCGTCAGGACCCAGACATAGGTGGCGATGCCCGTGTTGTAGAACATGTTGAGCGGTAGGGCCACGATCGCTTCCAGCCAATCGTTTTCGATGATCCAGCGGCGGATGTTGCTCTCACCCTGGCCGGCGTCACCAGTAAAGAGCGAGCTGCCGTTGTGCACCTCGGCGATGCGGCTGCCCAGCGCTGTTCCCTGCTTCATCTTCGACAACATGTTGGCCAGGAAGAGCATCTGGCCGTCGCTCGAGCGGGTGACGAGGGAGTACTCCGGATCGTCTGTGTGCTCGATCAAGAAGCGCGAGTCCTTGAGACCCTTCTTGCCACCCATGCGCTCGAGGTCACTCTTCCAGCTCTTGCCGTACGGCGGATTGGAGAGCATGAAGTCGAACTCGCGCGAGGGGAACGCGTCGTTCGACAGCGTCGAGTGCTCCGGCCCTCCGACGATGTTGTCCGCCGCGTCGCCTTCGCCCTTGAGCAGCAGGTCGGCCTTGCAGATTGCGTACGTCTCGGCGTTGATCTCCTGGCCGTACAGGTGCGTCGCCACCTGTTTCCCGTGGTCTGAGGCAAGCTCCTGGAGGGTCTCCTCCGCCACAGTCAGCATCCCGCCGGTGCCGCAGGCGCCATCGTAGAGCAGGTAGGTTCCCGACTCGATCTCATCGGCGATGGGGAGAAAGATCAACTTCGCCATGAGTTTGACCGCGTCGCGCGGAGTCCAGTGTTCGCCCGCCTCCTCGTTGTTCTCCTCGTTGAAGCGCCGCACGAGCTCCTCGAACACGGTGCCCATGCCGTGGTTGTCCAGGCCCGGATGCTTGACCGAGCCGTCGCCGTTCAACACGGGGTTGGGGCTCAGGTTGATGTCCGGTGAGAGCAGCTTTTCGATCAGCGTGCCCAGCGCATCCGCCTTCGAGAGCCGCGGGATCTGGTTGCGGAACTCGAAGTTCTCGAGGATGTCCTGGACGTTGGGGGAAAAGCCGTCGAGATAGGCCTCGAAGTCGGCCCTGAGCTGCTGCTGGCTTGAGCGGGCTCTGAGATCTCGCAACGTGAACTTCGACGTGTTGTAGAAGGCCTGGCCGGCCGCTTGTCGCAGGGCCTGGTCCTGGTGAACGATCTTCGCCTCGTCGAGCGAAGTCCTCATGTCGAGCACGGCCTGCTTGGTCGGCTCGAGAACGGCGTCGAGCCGCCGCAAAACGGTCATCGGCAGGATCACGTCGCGATACTTGCCACGGACATAGAGGTCCCGAAGAACATCGTCCGCGATGCCCCAGATGAAGTTCGCGATCCAGTTGAGCGTGCCGTTTTCCAACCATACCTCCAAGATGGTAGCCGACGTGTTCTTTTGAGACCGTGGCCGACGTGCTCTCGGACGGAATCGCCTGCCGGAGGGGTTGGCAAGGTCGGGTACGTCCATGGCTCCTGCCTCCCCTCCCTCGACTGCCTACCTACCGTCGAACGTCCCGATCCATTCCCTCCCAACCCCCCTCGAGTCGGTGGAGTACAGCAACGTGAGATCCTCCCTGGGATGGCCTCCGGGCTGGTCCCGTCGGCCCCCGTGCCCGTATTGGAGGGGATCCCTCCGCAGCCCTACCCCTCCGTCCTTGTCGACCTTCGACCTGAAGCGCCTCGTCGATCGTCCCGTCGGATAGCAACCTCCAGTAGGGTGAATACCCCTGAAAGCGCACGGGCCACAGCCACTTGGCCGTGGAGGTCTTCTGCGTCGGCGGCGGAGACTGTCTGCAGTTCGAGGGTCGGCTGGCCATGGAGAGACTCGAAGACCTTGAGTCGCGTCCCGGCGATCGACTCCGAGTCTCCCGAAAACGAATCCTCAGAGGAAATCTCGAGTTTCGAGACCTGCCCTGACTCGCGCCGGACTCGGGTCAGGCCGCGCGATACGTCGATGACTCCCCACACGACCAAGACGACGATGGCCGCATTGATGACTGAGGCGACGGGCGTCGCTGTGAAGAAGTTCAAAACGACGACCATCACGTCCACTGAGGCCTACTCTCTCGACGAATCGCGCACGGTGTCATAGTGCACCCGCTCCAAAGCCTCCCCCACCCACTCCATCGGGTGAAGTGCACCAGCATGGGGAGCCTAATGCGATACTGACGCTCACGACCGAGCGGGTAATCGGGGCGAGCGTGAGTACGAAGCGGTTGGATCCTGCGAAGCGTACGGCGAACATCCCGGACCTTCCATCGCTGACGCCGCGCCCCGACCCGCTGGCCCCTCCCGTCCGGCGGAACACATTCAACTGTCTATGAAGAAAACATCATCAGATGCCAAAAACATGCCGACTTCGGGCTCCGCCAGGGACCGACAATCGATCCTGCACATCATCCGCAATGACGCGGGGTTCCGCGGAATCGGCCCCGCGTTGGCGTCTATGCGCTCAACCGGAGGTCAACGCGACCCGTTGCCAGCGTACACCACCCCTCTGACACTCCCGGCTCCGGCCTCGGCCCCCGAATCCCCCTCCCCAGAATCCTCCCACAGCCCCCTCACCGCCTCCTTCCACTCGTCGACCGTCCCGCTCCCGCGGGACTGGGTGAAGTAGATCACGATCAGGTCCTCCTCCGGCACCGCGAGGCCGAGGGTGCCGTCGGAGCCCCCGTGCCCGAACACCAGCGGATCGGTTCCCTCGATCTCCCAGTGGTAGCCATATCCACCGCCCCCATCGTCGCGGTGGGAGGTCAGCGCACGCGCGGCGGTCTCCTCCGACAGCAGCCGGCCACCGCCCTCGAGCCGCGTCCCGTCCATCCACGCGGCCAGCCAGCGCGCCTGGTCGAGGGCGCTCGACAGGAGGCCCCCGGACGCCCGGAAGTACGGGAACACGTCCTCGCCGTCGGCGGGCGTCCAGTACTGCGTCCAGCGGCCGTCGTCGTCGCGCATGTAGGTCGGGTGCACGCGGTCGGCCCACGGGGCGCCGGGCGGGACGCCGATGTGGGTGTCGTCGAGGCCGAGCGGGGCGAGGATCCGGGTCTCGATGAACCGCTCGACGGGCATCCCGGAGAGCTCGGTCACGAGCGCGCCCAGGGTGAACGAGTTCGCGTCGGAGTAGCGGAACCGCTCGCCCAGCGGGTGCTGCGGCCCCTCGGCGCCGATCGTGTCCACCACGCCGCGGAGCTCCGTCAAGCTCCCCGCGGGGACGGGCCAGCCGCCCTGCTCGAACCCGCTGCGGTGGGTCAGGAGCTGCTCGACCGTGATCCGGCCGGAGCGCTCGTTCTCCCATGATGGAAGATAGCGGGCGACCGGCGCGGCGAGGGCGAGCTTCCCTTCCTCCACCAACATCAAGGCGGCGGTCCCGGTGAACGGCTTGGTCATCGACCGCAGCCGGAACAGGCTTCGCTCGTGCATGGGGATCCCGGCCTCCCGGTCGCTGTGCCCCACGGTGTGATGCAGCACGGTCCGCCGGTCCTTCACGATCAGCACCTCGGCGCCCACGATGCGGTCTTCCTCGACCCAGCGGGCGACGAGCTCCGACAGGGCGGTGACCTTCGCGGGGTCGAGACCGACGTTCCCGGGCGCCGCGGGCGGGAACGGGGTCTCCTCGAGGGACGCCGGGCTGTCGGACGTGTCTGCGGACTGCGGGAGGGCGCGGGCCGGAAGGACCGCCGCGGCGAGCATGGCCCCGACCAGGATTCGCCCCGCCGGGCTCCCTCGGGTCTCGCGATGGCGCGACATGCTCGGGATTTGCCCTCCGTCTCTTGCCGTGGTCGTGATCGGCGGGGGTCCGTCTCCGAGGCGCTCTCCTCGTATCAGCCCCGTAGCCCGAGCGGATCGTGCCCTCCCGTCTCCTCCTATAGATGACACGAGCGGGCGAAATCTAACATCCGCGTCCGGTCGCGTTGAGGCCGCGTTGACGCGCGACCGGATCCTCGGGACATCGTTCCTCAACGCGAGGTTGACACGAACTTCGTGCATCACGAACTTCGTGATATGGAGAGGAAGAACGTGACGATCGTCCTGGATGAGGAGACGGCGCGCTGGGCACGGATCGAGGCGGCGCGTCGCAACACGAGCGTCTCGCGGCTCGTCGGCGCCCTGCTCCGCGAGCACATGGAGCGCGAGCGGGACTACGAGGCGGCGATGAGCCGTTTCCTGTCCATCGAGCCCCGCGTGCTCAAGCGTGGCGGGGGGTATCCCTCCCGCGAGGCGACCCATCGGCGTCGGGGGACGAGCGGATCGTGAGCACCGTGTTCGTCGACACGAACGTGCTGCTCTACGCTCTGGACGAGTCGGAGCCCGACAAGCAGCCCCTCGCGGACGCCTGGATCCGCCGCCTGTGGGAACGACGCGCGGGTCGGATCAGCGTCCAGGTCCTGCAGGACTTCTACGTGAACGCGATCGGTCTCGATCCGGGTCTGGCTCCGACGGAAGCCCGAGTCGAGGTGGAGGCGTTCGCGGCCTGGAATCCGATCACGAACGATTCGTCGCTTCTGCGGTCGGCATGGGAGATCGAGGACCGGGCCGGGTTCTCGTTCTGGGACTCGCTGATCGTGGCGGCGGCACAGCGAGCGGGGTGC
>Ga0315553_10003292_pt1 | contig 12620 bp, 10 predicted proteins | sample SalMarSW160140MG_FD_203099 | JGI IMG/M metagenome (GOLD analysis project Ga0315553, IMG submission 203099) | Salt marsh sediment microbial communities from the Plum Island Ecosystem LTER, Massachusetts, United States - Salt Marsh Sediment SW1601-40 ... | reverse complement strand
GCCCCAACCCCCAATCTCAAAACGCTAGTCCCCAATCCCCAGTCCCTAATCCCCGGCTCGTAATCCCTAGTCCTCAGCCCGCCCTCCCCCTCCGCACTCGACATCCCGGCCCGAGCGTGCGACAATGACGGGTGTGGGGGCCGTGGTCCGGCCCGCCGCCTCTTCTCGATTGCACACGGAGCATCTCTCCCCTTTTCAGGTGCGGAGGGCATCGTCATGGCCGCCCGTCGAAGAAACGGCTTTACTCTCGTCGAGCTCCTGGTCGTGATCACGATCATCGGGCTTTTGGTGTCGATCGCGCTGCCGGCGTTCACCGCCGCACAGGAGGCAGCCCGTCGCCTGACCTGCCAGCGGAATCAGCAGGAAATCGCCAAGGCGATCCAGCTCTACAACAGCAAGAAGGAAAAGTACCCGGCCAGCTTTTCCAACGTGTTTGGCGACCCATGTAACGGGGTGGGGGTGTGCCGTTCGTGGCCGTGGGTTCCGCCGCTGTTGCCGATGATGGAACAGCAGCAACTGTACGACAATCTTCTCGACTTTCCCGACCTGACCGACCCGACCAATCAGTACCTCGTCCACATCGACATCCTGGTGTGTCCCAGCGACTCGCGACCCGTCAGCGGCACTCCGATGAGCTACGTGCCCAACATGGGGATGCCCGACGATTACAGTTTTGCAACCATTCCCTACTACGACCTTCCGGCCAACGGCATGTTCCACGATCAGTGGACCGGCCGCACCGGGCCCGGCCCACGCGTCACCATTACCGACGTTCCCGACGGCACATCGAACACCCTGATCCTATCGGAAAACGTCGACACGCAGGTGTGGAACAACACCATCGACGAGTACCAGAACGGCATGTTTTGGCAGGACGTGTACCCGCCGGTTGTGGGGCTCAACCGCGATACGGGCGTCGGGCTCGACATCGATCATGCGCGTCCTTCGAGCCGGCACACGAACGGCTTCGTCGTCGCCTATTGCGGCGGCGCGACGCGGTTCATCAACGAGGAAATCGACTACACGGTATACGCGCGGCTGATGACGCCCGACGGCGCCAACTCTCCCACGGTCAACATTCCGCAAAACGTTCAGGTGCAGGAAAACGACTACGAGTAGCGGGTGCGCTGCCGAGAAGGGGACAGGCACACTTTGCTCCGCGCAACTGCGCCAGTCCCCGACAGTCTTCGGCGTGGCATTCAATACCGCACGGTTCGTCGCAGAAACCAGTAGCCCAGCGCGATCAGGATCGCGTTCCCCATCCACACGAAATAGGGGGGCAGGTCGCCCGCCTTGGCGCGATCGACGCCGAAAGCCATCAGCGGGTAATACACGCCCAGGATGGGCAAGAAGCACAGGGCGAAGCTCGTCCACAGGTCGGCGGTCCGCAGGCGGATCGCCACCGGCACCCCCACCATCACGAAGCACAGACAACTGAATCCGTTGGCCCACCGTCGCCACGGTTCGATCTGAAGGCGGTAAAGCCGCTGCCGGGCCTGGTTCAACTCTTCGTACCGCGAGTCCCACTCGCGCTCCGTAAGCGACTCGAGATCGCCGCTGAGCATCTCGTACGCGGCCTGCGACGCCATCAGTTGTTCGATTCGTTGGATCTCGTCGCGCTGCCGCCGCGATTCCGCCGGTATCTGCCACAGCGGGTATTGCGAGGGAACACCCGACACATCGGCTTTGCGCGCCGTATCGGACAGCGGGATGTCGTGTTCGAGCGTGTCGGGAAATACGAGCTTTGCCTGGCCGCCGACGTCCATCTCGCCGTTTTCCAGCACAATGGTAAGCGACTTGTTCTCGGGTCGGCACACTAACTGCGCCCGTTGCGCCGTGAGGGTAACGGGCGGCGAATCGCCGTCGCCCTGCACGACCAGCGTGGGCTCGATCAGCGTTCGCCCCTCCACGCCCTTGACGTTGATCGAAAAGCGACGCGTGCTGTACGACCGCTGTGTGCGCAGCGTGCCGTAGGCGATTTCTTCGGCCGACTGCAGCACGACGCGATACACGCCCTGCCGTCCCCACGATACGGCCACGTCGTTGAGCCACACGGTGATCAGGCTCAACACGAAGGCCAGGCCGAGCACCGGCCAGATCATGCTCATGGGCGAAACGCCAAGCGATTTGACGGCCACCAGCTCGTTGTCGGCCGAGGCGCGGCCATACACGCTGCACGCGGAGAAGAGCACGGTCGCCGGCACCGCGAACAACAGGGCATTGGGCAACACGTACGGCAGGATACGGACGATGGCAAGCGGCCCCAACCCCTGGCGAATAGCCTCCTGGATCACGAAGAAGAACAACATCCCCAGCGTGACGACCCCCAGGGTAAAGAGGAACGTCGTGAGCACTTCGACCAGCATGTAGCGCGTCAGGAGTCGCATCCGTGCCGTTGGCTCCTTGGTCGTCCGTTGTGCCTGCCGTGCGCGCGAGGGTCCCGCGCTTCGTATCGGTTGCCTGGCATCGCGCGCCGAGCGCGGCCGATAGCCAGGCGGTCGCATAGCGGCAAGCGCCGTAGGCGGCGCAGACTGTAACATGTCCGGGCTACTGGGGAAACGACAATTCGGCTGTCTGCCCGGGCGGCGCAATTGAGGGGAAAGAGGGGGAATCCCGCTCGCGCCGACTAAGCGGAGAGCGGCGGATGCCGTGCAAATGGGCGCCAGCGACGTTCGCCGCGATGAGAGAGCCAGCCCCTACTTCGAGTCGACTCCGGAATCGCTCGTCTTCGAACTGCGGCGGTTTCGCAGGTTTCTCGTCAGACCCACGATCGCCTCGGCACAATGGCGGAGGGCCTCTGGCGGGCGGGAATCGTGCGCCGCTTGCCGGGCACTCTGCAGGGAGCGGTCGAAAGCCGACCAATGCTCGCCCGAAGGCTGCTCGTCGTTCGCTTCGCGCAGACGTTGTGCCGAATCGGCCAGCCGGGTCACGAATTCCGTGGCGACGAGGATCGGCGCATTCGTGTAAGGCCCCCGACCCAAGCGGTGGCGTTGCCCCAGCGCGATTCCCTGCTTGATCGGCGCGAGTTTGACAACCAGCGCGGCGGCCAACAGCGCAACCGCCAGACCGGCGGCGATGAGCGCCCCGACGGCACTTTGGGCGATGCCGAATGCCGCGGCCGCCAGCACGCTTGCCAGCACCATGCCCCACAGCACCGGATGCACGCGGCGCGGCGGAACGATTTTGCCCAGGGTGATCGGATCGCCGCCCCCCTTACTGGTGGTAAGACGCGGTCCGGTCGCTTTGGCCACAATCACGGTTATGTTGTCGGGCCCCCCGCGGAGATTCGCCAGTCCGACAAGCGAGCGGGCGGCTGCTTCGGGGTCGAGGTGGGCCAACAACACGGCGATTTCCTCGTCCTCCACCTGTCCGGTCAGTCCGTCGCTGCACACGAGAAAGGTGTCCCCTTCCTCGATCGCGTAGGGTCCCTCGATATCGACCTGCACGCTGGGGTTGGGGCCCAGCGAACGGGTAATCACGTTCTTGGGCAACATGCGATCGATTTCGCTTTCGGGAGTGACCTGGCCGGTCGAGCGAAGTTCCCACACCAAACTGTGGTCGAACGTAATCTGCTCGAGTTGCTCGCCGCGGAGCCGGTACACGCGGCTGTCGCCGATGTGGGCCACCAGGGCGCCCTGCGGCATCAGCACCAGCACGCTGCACGTGGTGCCCATGTTGAAGAAGTCGGGATTGGCGCGGCCCCGCTGATTCACCTCGGAGTTGGCCTCGAGCACGGCCCGCTGCAGGGCTTCCGGCGAAGAGAAGTCGCCGAACTTGTGATAGTGGTGGGGGATGCGATCGGCTGCCAGCTTGCTGGCCAATTCGCCCGCCACGTGGGCTCCCATGCCGTCGGCCACGACGAACAGGTGGCCCCGCTTGTGCAGTTGCGCTTCGTCACCGGCCAGCACGACGTTGTAGGCGTCCTGGTTGTTGGCACGCCGCATGCCGACATCACTGGCAGCGGCGTATTGCAAGCAGTCGTTCCAGGTCGCGTTGGAATGCGCCATCACTAGAGAAAATCGACCGACGGGCCGGCGGCACAGAAGGAATGAACGACGACGGCGGGTCTCGTCAGCTATTCTAGCTCCCCTGTTCAAACTATGTAAGTTGCGGCAGGACAAGTCCGCCGGTTCTGGCATGGCCGGTGCGTGGGGCGGTCAGTATACTCCCGCCTCGCGCGAAATCGGTGGCGATCGGTGGGAAAAAGGTGTCAGGAACCTTTGACCGAAACGGCCCGGAGGGTGCTGCGCATCAAAGGTTCCTGACACCTTTTTACCACCCCCCTTTTTCGCGCTATCTTCTTCGCGCGGCGCCCGAGCGCCGCCGCCAGAATCGAATGGCGCGTCGCCCGGCAACTTAGCGGACCGAATGAAACGAGGAAAACCAATGAAACGAAGCGGCCGATTCTTGCTGCTGGCCCTTGTGGCATTGTTTGTATGTTTCGACCTGGCGGGCTACGCATGGGCCGGCGGCGTGAGGCGGCGGCTGACGATCCGCAGCAATCCCGCCGGGGCGCTGGTGGTGATCGACGACCAGGAGATCGGCTTTACGCCGGTATCGACCACCTTCACCTATTACGGCACGCGGAAGATTCAACTGATCAAGGACGGCTTCGAGACGCTCACCGTCAAGCAGGCCATCCAACCGCCGTGGTACGAGTACCCGCCGTTCGACTTTGTCAGCGAAAACTTTGCGTGGAGCGAGGTGCGCGACGAGCGGGTAATCGACTTCCAGCTCATTCCGCAGCAGATCGTTCCCACCGATGTTCTGCGGGGCCGCGCCGAAGAGCTGCGCGACAGCGCCCGACGCGGCGTAATCACGCCCCTGCCCACCACACCGGAACTGCTGCCAGCACCGCTGGGCGCCCCGCCCCCGCTGCCGTTCCCGGCGCCCCAGGGACCGTACCTCCCCCGCGGCGGCCCGTATTTGCCGCCGCGGTGAGTGGCACGGTCAGTGGAAGTCAACTCGAAGCGTGCGCGTATGCCGCCTGCCCGGCGCACGCCACATGCCGGGTGTCCGCCGCCACTGCATGCCGGCAACATGGGCTGCGCGCGAAGACAAGGTAAGCGGCGTCAAGTGTGCGAGAGTTTGACGCTCCTTCAGTGTGTCACCCTGTTGTCACTGCACTATGAATGAAGCGCAGCGACAGCGTCGAATCATTTTGGAGAATCCTTTCGTCGCCGCACACAAAATGATTGACTTCGCCCCGCGCCAGGCGCGATGGGGCAGAACCCGCTCTCTACCGTTCGCCCGGCGTTCAACAGCATCCCGGTGCTCGGCAACGATGCGGGCCAGTTCATGGGCGGCGGCGCGGACAGCTGTGGAATCGGCGGCGGCTGTTCCACGTGCGACGCGCAAGACATGACCTCGCCCAGCGCGGCCGACTCGCTGGCTCCCCCGCAAAAGCAGCCCGGCGCCACGTGCAGCGCCCTTCCCTCCGAGTTCAGCTCCCCATACGGCAACCTGCGGGCCATGCTGCAAACGCCCGCCGCCGGTCCGTGGGCTCCGCCCGTGCGGCTGTATTACAACTCGCGGTCGTCCGAGGCGGGCGAGTTCGGGCGGGGCGTTTCGCTCAGCGTCGATCCGCCGCTGGCCGCTTCGTTCAACCAGAGCTACGTCGACGTCACCAGCGGGGCCGGCACGCGCACGCGGTACTTCGGCAAAAACGTCTCGAACGTCTATCGCTCGGCCGGGGGCATCGGCAGCTTGCTCAAGAAAAACGCCGGCGGCGACTGGACCGAGAGTTTTCCCGACGGTTTCAAGTACAACTACACATCGAGCGGGCTGGCCTCGTCGATTGTGAACCCCGCCGGCGCCAGGTGGACAATTGCCCGTGACGGCGGAGATCGCATCACCTCGGTGCTCGACCCTGCCAACCAGCGCACGACCTTTTCCTACGACGCCGGCTTCGACTGCGAAGCCACGCGAAGCATCCTCCGCTGGCTGGGGATCCAGCCCCACATCGGACATCGCAACAGCCAACACGGGAGCCACTTGGGTCGCATCCGCTGGGTAGTCGAGCGCACGATCAGTTGGATCAAAGGGCTGCGAAGGATGCGAAATCGCTGCGATCGCTCCGGTACCTCGATCGACGCCTGGACCAGTATGGCACCAGCGGTAATCTGTTTTCACATCCTCACCGAGGCCATCACTTAAGGCGGCAGCCCATTCATCATTTGCACCGGTTTTTGGCAGCCTCTTAGGATTTGCAGAATTTCGTACAGGCTTCGATCGAGCCGCAGTTCCTTCTTCACGATGGCAACGAGCACGTAGACGCTGATGGCGATCCACACTTGCGTCTTCACCGCGTTGTCGCTACGGCCATAGAAAGCTTTGATTCGCAGATACTGCTTGATCCACTTGAAGAACAGTTCAGTGTGCCAATCATAGTACCTCCCAAGATAACACTTTTATTGAGCTAGCACTGCTACGACGCCACATCAGGTTTTCTCGGATGGTGGTTTGGGGGTGATCAGTTCCGTCGGATAGGGCTGCGGCCAACCGCGAGGGGAGTCGCGAAGTTGCCTCAGGCGACGCAACTCGTCGGCGTCGGCGTAGATCGCCCGGCGACCTCTGGGCTCCGGCACTTTGCGCGAAGTAACCCAGCCGACACGCTGCCAACGATGCAGTGTGGCTAACGGCATTGACAATTCCGCGGCCAGTTCCGCCAGCCACCACTCGCTCGCCCGCAGATGCTGTTGATCCGTCACGCTCCGCAGCAACGAGCCGGTGCGAACGCGGCGCTCCTGCAGGAAGTTACCTAAGATCCCTTTGCTGAAGCGAGGCGATCGCTTCGGCGGGTGGAAGCCTTCGGCATTCAAGGTCTCGGCAATTTCCGACAACGTCCGGCTCTCGGCACGCCACAGCGCCGGCAGGTCGTGAGACAACGCGAGAATTTGCTCGCGCTCTGGCGGGGAGAGTTGCGTGGGGCAGTCTCGTTGGAAACGTGCGTAATCGGCCTGCAACTGCTGCTCCGCGCGGAGCGATTCGTCCCAGCGCCGTTCCAGCTCGCGAGCCACCAGGCGATGCTCGGGATCAACGGCCGCGTACTGGCGGCGGGCTTGTTCGACTTCGTAGCGCGAACGCGCCAGCCGCTGCTGCCAGTGATCGTCGAGTTGCTGGCGCTCACGCTCGATGTCTGCGGTGGCCGCGAGACTCAACTCCAACGACGCGGGCGAGACGGCCTGCAACAGCCGCTCGACAACGAACGATTCCAACACCGCACCCGACAAGCTTTGACACGTCTGGGCGCCGTAGTCAATCGCCTCGCGTAGGCAACTGTAACGCAGCGTGTGGCTTCTCGACCCCCCGCCCGAGGTTCCATAACCTACCAGCATGTGGTGCCCACAACGGCCGCAGACCACCAGCCCGGCCAGGATGCTCGGGCCGTGTCGCGGCGCGGAGAGCAGTTTGCCGAGCGTGCTGTTCCCGGCCAGTTTGTGCTGGTTTTGCTCGAACACGTCCCAAGAGATGTAGGCCGCAAAGCGGTCGTGAATCAGCACCCGGCACTCGTCGTGCGCGTGGAACGTGCGACCACTGGCAGGCTTTCCGGGAACCTTCCTGCGCGGATCCACTTCGCGATGTCCCCAGCGATAGGCACCCGCGTAGATCGGATGGTGGAGCATGTTCAACAACGTGACACGGTTGGGCCTTCGCCACTCCAGCTCACCGCGGTTGGCACCGAGGTGCGGGCGAATGGGCAGCTTGACCTCGTGACGAACGAGCCAGCGCAGCAGGCCGTTCACGCTGCCGCGCCGCCACACAATGCAAGGGTCGTCGTCGCGAATGAGCTTCTTCAAGTCCTGCGTAGAGCAGTACGAACACGGCGGCTCGGTGAGCGATTTGTAAAGGCCCGGCTTGGCAATGAGCCCCTTGAGCGGATCGGCTTCGTCGTCGGCGCGGCCACCTGGAGAAATCAGTACCAACAGCGCCAGTGCAGCCGCGAGTATCAAGGCGGCTCGCGCGGCATGAATCAGCGGGAGTCGCGGCGTACGCATGGCAGATTCCGCCGGTGGCTATCGGTTGCGCAGTGCGAAACGGTCGGGGACTGGCTCATTTTGCGCAGTCTGCGGAGCAAAATGTGCCTGTCCCCTTCTCCGAGACGGTTTCACGATGCGCGCGGCTTGCGGCGATCCTGCCATTGTAGCTGTCCGCTGCCGCAATGCACGGGTATACTCGACACAAGCGGTGGCCGCCCGAGGTGCTAATCCGCGGTTATCGAGCAAACCGGAGAACCGCATCCGATGCGAGTCCGCCTTTCCATCGTCGTGCTGGGCATTGCGCTGGGTCTTGCGCTGAAAGTCGCGGTAATGCTCTACACCGGTGACTGGCCCAAGAGCCCCTTCAGCACCCAACCCGATCCCCCCGCCGCCACTCCCAACGCCGACGGCAAAATGTGGGGGTGATGGGGCCAGAGTTTCCAGTGTTCAGTATTCAGTTCCCGGGCAACTGACCACGGACAACTGACACCGCCACCTGGATTCCCGCCTGCGCGGGAATGACGCTCGGCGCGCTCTGCTGCGCGTCGCGGCTAACCGGCAGATACGGCGCGTCGCGCTTTTGCTCGCGCTCGGCAGGCTGGAAAGCCTGCCCCACGAACGAGGCTACCGCGCGCCGACGAGCTGCTCTTTCTTCTTCTCGGCGATGATGTCTTCCTGAATGCTCATCGGCGTGCGTCGATAGGCGCACGGTTCGAGCGTGAAGATGCCCTGGCCCTGCGTCATGCTCCGCAGGTCGGTGGCGTAGCCGAACGTCTCGGCCAGCGGCACCTCGGCCGAGATCAGGGTGGTGTTGCCGCTGGTGTCGGTCGAAATGATGATGCCCCGCCGCGACGTCAGGTCGCCCACCACCGCTCCTTGAAACTCTTGCGGGCACTCGACGCCGATCGACATCACCGGCTCCAGCAGCACGGGGCCGGTGCGGGGGAACGTCTCGCGGAAACAGTCGCGGCCCGCGGTCTGAAATGCGCGATCCGAGCTGTCGACTTCGTGGTACGAGCCATCGGTCACCACCACTTTCACGCCGGTCACGGGATAGCCCGCCACGGGGCCCTTGAGCAGCGATTCGCGGATCCCCTTCTCGATCGAGGGGATGAACTGCCGCGGAATCCGCCCGCCGACAACCTCCTCCTCGAACACGAACTTCTCGGTGGCGTCGTCGGGCAGCAGTTCGATGCGCCCCACGATGTGCGCGAACTGGCCGGCGCCGCCCGTCTGCTTCTTGTGGCGGTAGTTGAATTCGGCCGCGCGCGTGGCAGCCTCGCGGTAGCTGACCTTGGGCGAGCCGACTTCCACCTGCACGCCGTATTCACGCCGCATCCGCTCGACGTAGATCTCCAGGTGCAGCTCGCCCATGCCCGAGACGATCACTTCGTTCGTCTCTTCGTCGGTGCTGACGCGGAACGTGGGGTCTTCCTTGCGGAAGCGGGCCAGGGCCTTGCCCATCTTGTCGGCGTCGGCGCGGCTGGCCGGACTCACGGCGACCTTGATGACCGGCTCGGGCACGAACATGCTCTCGAGCGTGCAATAGTTCAACTGCGCGGCGTAGGTGTCGCCGCTGGCCGCCTCAATGCCCATGATGGCCACGATGTCGCCGGCCTCGGCCGCGTCGATCTCCTCGCGGCTGTCGGCGTGCATTCGCACGATGCGGCCGAAGCGCTCCTTGCGCCCGGTACGCTGGTTGACGTAGGTTTGGCCGCGCTCGATGCGACCCTGGTAAATGCGCATGAACGTCAACTGCCCGAACGGATCGTCGACGAGCTTGAACGCCATGGCCACCAACGGCAATGCGTCGTCGGGCGAAAGCTCGACGCGCTGCTCGGGGTCGTCGCACCGCCGAGCGGAGATGGCCCGTTCCAGCGGCGAGGGGAGATAGCGCACCACGGCGTCCAACAGTGGCTGCACGCCCTTGTTGCGATAGGCCGTGCCCAGGAACACCGGCGTGGCTTCCTGCTGCTGCACGGCCGTGCGGGTCACCGCGTGGATCAGATCGACGGGCACTTCGGTCTCGGCCAGCAGAAGTTCCATCAGCTCGTCGCTGTACATGGCCAGCGATTCGAGCATCCGCTGCCGCGCGGCGGTCGCTGCTTCAGCAAGATTGGCGGGGATGGGGCCGCGGACAACGGTTTGCCCTTCGCGCCCCTCGAAGCGCACCGCCTCCATGGTCACCAGGTCGATCATGCCCTCGAACTTCTCGCCCGCGCCGATGGGCAACTGCATCAGAATCGGGTCGGCCCCCAGCTTGTCGCGCATTTGCCGCACGACGCGCTCGGGGTCGGCGCCCACGCGATCCATCTTGTTCACGAACGCCAGCCGCGGCACGTGGTACCGCTTCATCTGCCGATCGACGGTGAGCGACTGCGGCTGCACTCCGCCAACCGCGCACAACACGAGCACGGCCCCATCGAGCACGCGCAGGCTGCGCTCGACCTCGACGGTGAAGTCGACGTGCCCCGGCGTGTCGATTAGGTTGATGGCATGCCCCTGCCAGGCGACGCTGGTGGCGGCGCTGGTAATGGTGATGCCCCGCTCCTTCTCCAGCTCCATGTGGTCCATGGTGGCGCCGCGGCCGGAGCCATGCACCTCCTCCATGCGATGGATGCGGCCACAGTAGAACAGTACCCGCTCGCTCAAGGTGGTTTTACCCGAGTCGATGTGGGCCGAAATGCCGATGTTGCGGAGTTTGGAGCGGTCCATGGTTCGACAGTGCCGCGGGTCTCGGTGTATACGCTGGGCGCACACCCAAGCTTACGGCGTGAAAAGGGGGTTGCCACGCTCGCCGCCACCGACACGAGGCGCTTGCCCGTGCATCGGGTCCGGCGGTCCCAAATTCCGGCGGTATGGCCAGCGCTGGCCGCCGGCGCGGGGCGCTATCGGAAGGGGCTGACCAGGTTGGGCTGTATATCTTAGGGGTTTTCGACCGGCGGGAAAGGCCAGATTAGACAAACATTCCACAAAGATTGGGGTATGCCAGCCCTGCCAGCATCGCCTGCAAGCCCGCGAACGTACGCCACTTAGAGCCGGCCGCGACCTATGGCCGCCCGTTCCGCCGACGCGCCGCCATAGCTCCAACCGGAAGGTCGGGGTTTTGGCAGGACAACCAACCATGGAGATCTCTACTATTCGTCCGTCGTCATGACGCCCGCCGCGCGTTCGACCACCGCGCGTTCGGGCTTGGTAAGCTGCTCCATCAGCGGGCCGTCGCGAAGGTCGAATGAGCGGCGGGGTCGATTGAACTCTCTTACGACGCTCCTCGGCGGCTTTCCGTCTGCCTTGGCATTGTCGGCGTGGTACAATTGCGACACTGAGGTCGGAGGTGCGATCGATGCCCAAGTTGGAATTGACGAATCAGCAAATTGTTGAATTGGTGGCGCAATTGCCGCCGGAGCAGAAGCGCGACGCCTTATTGAATCTGGCGCAGGGTGCTTCGGCGCGCGCCAGCCAGCGGATGGCGGCCGTGGAAGCGCAAATCCGCCGAGTTTGCGCCGAGCGCCGCCTGGACTGGGACAAAATGTCACAGGACGAGCGCGAGTCGTTCCTCGATGAACTGGTCCACGAGGATCGTTCATGCGGCACGTAGCCGTCTTCGACACCAACGTTCTGCTTTCCGGCGTGGGCTGGAAAGGCAAGCCCTTTCAATGCCTGGAATTGGCCCGAACCGGAGTCATCGACGGTCTCATCTGCCGAGAGATTGCCGACGAGTTGGCCGATACGCTTGAGCGAAAGCTGGGGATGTCGGCGGATCAGGTGAATGAAATTTTGGCCGACCTGCTTGCGTTCCTTCGGCTCATCCCGATCGCCGGTCAACTCCAAGTCGTCGCCGCCGACCCCAGAGATGATAAAGTGTTGGAGTGCGCCGTCGCCGGCAGCGCCACGCACATCGTTACGGGCGACCGACGTCATCTCTTGCCGCTCGGCACGTTTCAAGGTATTCAAATCGTCAGCCCGGCCGAGTTCATCGAGTCGATGATCCGTGCACCGGGTGACCCGACGCCGTAACTTCCTCCGGCGGCTGACGGCAAGGCACTCGTGCGGCCACCTCCCGAAGCGTGGTTCCGCTGCTATTTGTTGGGTGCAATCACTCCCACGGCGCCTTCGATCACCGCGCGCTCGGGCTTGGTAAGCTGCTCGATCAGCGGGCCGTCGCGGAGGTCGAATGAGCGGCGGGGTCGGCCGTCGTCGGCGCCGCGCTCGTCGCCGTTGTGAAAACACCAGCCGGCCGCGCCGCCGTCATGCGCCTGCTTGAGGTCCATCAAGAAATCGTCGGTCGAGGGCTCCCAGCTTCGCGACGAATAGCCGCAGCGGAACGGCTCCTGATAGTGTACCGGCACGACGCGGTCGTACTCATTCATCCAGGCCAGATAGCGTCGGGTCATTTCCTCGGTCTCGCCGGGCGATTTTTGATGCCGCGGGCGATGGGGCGTGATGAAGTCGACGCTTACCTTCAGCAGATAGTCGCCCAGCTCGTCGCGGCCGATGTCGCCCCCCTGCGAGGCGGTCACCAGCAGATGTTCGTCGAGCCGCCGCACGAGCTCGCGAAGCTTCGCCAGCTCGTCGATCGACGCATGCCGCGCGTCGCCGATGTTGCGCTCGTTGGCCAGGTCGATGTACCAGTTTCGATGC
>Ga0315553_10003291_pt1 | contig 12624 bp, 12 predicted proteins | sample SalMarSW160140MG_FD_203099 | JGI IMG/M metagenome (GOLD analysis project Ga0315553, IMG submission 203099) | Salt marsh sediment microbial communities from the Plum Island Ecosystem LTER, Massachusetts, United States - Salt Marsh Sediment SW1601-40 ... | reverse complement strand
CCTGACCGGCTTGAGCCACATTGGGTACATCCTGGAGGAAAATAACCTTCATAATTTCACCTTACTTATTATACTTTAGTTGATGGCATAGCGCCAGACTATTGGCTGATAAATATTTCGGCAAATACGGCGGCGGTGGCGCCATCTCCAGCGGCGGTTATCGCCTGGCGAGCGGAGTTTAAGCGAATATCGCCGGCGGCAAAGATACCGGGTATTTCCGTCTCCATCCGGTCGTTGGTTTTGATAAAACCGGTTTTGTCGAGGGGTAAAAAGCCTTTAAGGTAGTCGGTGTTGGGCTTAAAGCCGGTAGCGATAAAGACGCCGGCTACATCTAAGGTAGATTTCTTGCCCGTTTTCACCTGGCGCAGAATTAGCCGCTTAACCACATCTTCACCCTCAATTTTCCCTACCACCGTATCCCAGAGGAATTCTATTTTAGGTTCCGCCCGCGCTCTCTCCTCCAAGATGCGGGTGGCGCGGAGCTGGTCGCGGCGGTGTATCAATATAACCTTTGACGAAAATTTTGCCAGGTGTAGAGCTTCGGTAATGGCGACATCGCCGCCCCCTACCACGGCTACCGGCTTTTTCTTAAAGAAAGGAGCGTCGCAGGTAGCACAGTAAGATACCCCCTTTCCGGCAAGCTCCTTTTCCCCCGGTATGCCCAGCTTGCCCCGTTCCGAGCCGCTGGCGATAATCACGGCTTTGGCGGTGAAATCGCCCCTGGTGGTCTTGACCACCCTTTTCTCTTTTTTAAGCTCTAACCCGGTAACCTCGGCGATGGTGATGTTCAGCCCGTATTTAGCCGCCTGCTGCTGCATCAGCTGCCCCAGCTCGACGCCGGAAACGCCTTCAGCAAAACCAGCGTAGTTTTCCACCATCTCGGCATCAGCAATCTGGCCGCCTACCACCCCCCTCTCAATGAGCAGGCTATTAAGTCTGGCCCTTGAGGTATAAATGCCGGCACTTAAGCCCGCCGGCCCCCCACCGATTATAATTACGTCGTATTCTTTTTTAGATTTGGCGGTCATCGCTTTATTTAAAGGACGGCATTCAGGTCTTTTTTCAGCTCTTCTTTGGGCTTATAACCCACGATTTGCGAAACCGGCTTGCCCTCTTTGAAGATAATGAGATTGGGGATAGCCATTATATTATATTTGGCGGCAACCTGGGCATTCTGGTCAACATCCAGCTTGGCAAAGGTTATCTTGTCGGCGTACTCTTTGGCAAGCTCTTCCAGCACCGGCGCCGCCATGAGGCAGGGTCGGCACCAGGGCGCCCAGAAATCTACCAGTACCGGTATCTTTGATTGGAGCACTTTTTGCTCAAAGCTGGCGTTATCTACTTCGATTGGTTTGCTCATATCTTTCCTCCTTAATTATTCGGCAGATGTCCCGTTCTACTGTCTGTTTGGCTAGGCCGATGGCATTTTTTATCGCCTTAGCTTTGCTTCGGCCGTGGGAGACGATAATATTTCCGTTTACCCCCATAAGGTAGGCCCCGCCGTATTCGGTATAGTCTACCCTTTTAACCAGGGAGCCCAGGCCTATATCCCGGAGTAGCTCTCGTCCACGCAAATGATAAGCAGTGGAGAAAATCTGACCGGCTTGTCGCGCCACATTGGCGAGGGTGTCCCCCATTCCCTCGATGGTCTTGAGCACTATGTTGCCGGTGAAGCCGTCGGTAACGATAACATCGGCTTTTCTTGTCATTATATCCTGACCTTCTATATTGCCGATGAAGTTCAGGCCGTTGAGCTTTTTAAGGAGCTTGTGGGTTTCCTGGGCCAGTCGGTTACCCTTGATTTCCTCTTCGCCGTTGTTGAGCAGGCCGATGCTCGGGGCGCTGATACCGAGAATATGTTTGGTATAGACACTGCCCATCTGAGCGAACTGGACCAGGTTGTTGGGGTGGCAGTTGGCGTTGGCACCGGCGTCAATAAGCAGAGCGGGGGTAGGAGGGCTGATATTAAGAAAGCTGCCCAGGGCGGGGCGGTCAATGCCCTTTAGCTTGCTCAGGTTAAGCAGGCCGGCGCATAGTACGGCGCCGGTGTTACCGGCGGAAACGAAGGCGGAAGCGGTGCCATCCCGCACCATGTTAATGCCCACGACTATTGGGGAATTCGGCTTGCTCCTGACTGCCTTCAGCGGGGGCTCATTGTAGCTAATAACCTCCGGGGCGTCAATGATCTTAATACTCAGTTTGTTCATATAATGCCCGGCCAGCACGTGCAGTATTGATTTATTGCCCACCAGGGCAATGTTGACCTCGTACTCCTGGGCCGCTTTTATGGCTCCTTTGACTATTTCCCGGGGGGCGAACTCACCGCCGGCGGCATCAACGGCAATTATAATCTTTTTCTCACTCATAATTATCTCGTTACTCGGCTCTCTCCCACATGTCACAGCGGCCTCCCCACCGGGCCAGAACCTTCCCGTTGAGGGAAAGCTGGGCTATCTCGCACAGGTTGGGGCAGGCCTTACATTCAAACGAGGAGGTGCGGTATTTTATCTCGCTTATGCCGAACCCCTTAAACTGGCTTTCATTTCGGCTGGCGCTCATCTCCTCATGCACCAGCAGGGCGGCGCCTATCGCTCCCATCACCTCGTGGTGGGGGGCGACAATTACCTCGGTATCAAGCTCTTCCCGCAGCGCCTTGATGATGCCCTGGTTGAAGGCAACCCCACCCTGAAATATCACCGGCGGTTGAATATCCTTGCCCAGCCCCACATTGTTCAGGTAGTTGCGCACCAGCGCCTGGCAGAGACCGTAGAGAATGTCCTCGGTGCGGTGCCCCATCTGCTGTTTATGTATCATATCCGATTCGGCAAAGACGGTGCACCGCCCGGCGATGCGCACCGGCGTGGTGCTCTCCAGGGAGCGCTGGCTGAACTGCTCGATGCTCATATTAAGGCGTAGCGCCTGGTGGTCGAGGAAGCTGCCGGTGCCGGCGGCACAGACGGTGTTCATGCCGAAGTCGGTTACTATCCCGTCCCGGATGATGATAATCTTGCTGTCCTGCCCCCCGATTTCAATAACGGTCTGCGCCTGGGGGAAATTGTGTAGAGCGCCTACGGCGTGGCTGGTAATCTCGTTCTTGACCAGGTCAGCCCCGACGATAACCCCTGCCAGGTAGCGGGCACTGCCGGTGGTAGCCACCCCACAGACATTCACCTCTTCGGGTACATGTTTTTTAACCTCTCTTAAGCCTTCCTGCACCATCTCGATGGGCTTACCCTGCGTTGGCAGGTAGAGGTGGAAGACCAGCTTATCGCTATCGTCCAGCACAGCGAACTTGGTGGTCACCGAGCCGACATCAATACCCAAATAGGCTTCCATAGATTCTCCTCAGTTTGTTTTAACCCCACCCCATTTTATATCTTTTCCCACCCGCCGCCCTTTTATGGAAACGGGCTTAAAGCCCTTATTACCCCACCCCATTTTTAATTTTAAACCTTTACTTTAGCCCGGCGGCGGTGCTTGAGCAGGTCGACGAAGGCTTCCAGCCTGGTCAGCATACCCGGCTTACCCAGCTGCTCATCACAGAGTATGGTCAGCACCGGGATATTCTCTTTTGTCGATGGCATGATATTCTGGGCTACTATCTCCGGCATACAGGTAAACGGCGCCAGGTGTACCAGCCCGTCATAATCTTTGGCGTGGAGCACCTTCTCCCCCACCGTTTCCCACCCCTCGCCGCCGATATCCCGCTTCAGGTAGGGCATGGCCGCCTTATGCAGCCGGTCTTTCTCGTTCACCCCCAGCGGGTTGAGAAACAAGCTGAATTTAGTCCACTCCGAGGTAAAGATACTTCTTCTCACCTCCACCCCGAGCTTCCCCAGCTCCTTCTCAACATCCAGGTTGGAGAAGGGTTCCAGCAGTACATAAAACTCACCGATTATACCCACCACCAGCGGCTCGGCGTTCTCGTCTCTCTCTACCAGGCTTAGCTGTTCCAGGTAGTCCGTTTTCACCCGCTTCAGAGCCTTGTAATCATCGGCCTGCTCGGTAGCCCTGACCGCCTGGGCGAATAGTTTATTGGCTGTTCCCTTTACCCGCTCTACCGGTCTCACCTTCTGTACCGCCCGTTCTATATCGTCCAGGACGTTCAGTTTGGCCAAGCCGAAGCGGAAGGCTGAGATAATCTTAGACCAGGGGGCATTGTTTGACAAGCGCTTGATTGCTTCCAGCAGGCCGAGCAGTTTTCGCTGGGAGACCCCCACGGAGACTATCTCGGCGTTATAGCCCAGGCTGTGGAGCACCTGCTCCTGCGTCTTGGCGTAGTAGCCCAGCCGGCAGATACCGGAGCCGGCGGGCATTAGCATGGTATCGGCGCCGAGCTCGGCGGCTTCAATCAGGTTGCCCAGCGTCAGCTTAAAGGGGATACACATCCCTTCCGGCGAATACCTTACCCCCAGTGAAAGGGTACGCTGGCTAGTGAGTGGTGGCACTATGAAGTCCATATTTAGCCTTTGGGCTAGGGCTTTGAGCGGTATATAGAGGTTTCCCATATGGGGCACGCCTATACGCATAGCTCGGCCTCTTTCCGCTTCCTTCTCTGTATCATATCCAGGAAGGCTTCCAGCCTGGTAACCATGCCGGCTGCGGCAGTATGCTCTTCCAAAGTCAGGTTCATGAAGGGCGTTGTCTTCAGCCTTATTGCCTGCCGCTGTACCATATCCATCATCAGTGAATCGGGCCCGCAGCCGAAAGCTACCACCCCGATGACCCCCTCAACCCCGCTTTCCAGGTAGTGTCCACCGCTTCCCACCACCTCTTCCTCGTATGTCCAGTAGGGCCTGCCGGTCAGCCTGGTTATGGCTGTTTCTAATTGATCGGTGGTGAGCATCTCCGGAGCCAACACCCGGTACCCGGCCTGCTCAAGGTGGTGGGTAAGGCGGTGGTTTATCAGCTCGTCATAAAGCAGGTAGGGGTGCCCCACTAGGGCAATAGTCGGCTGGTCCGGGTTGAGGGAGGGCGTTTCCTCCCCGTCTATTCTAGCTATCGCCTGTGGCGGGATCAGGCTCTCGTTTACCATCAGCTCTTTATATTCATGGTGAGCCTGCCAGGCGGCCAGCGCCGCCCTTCTTATTTTAAGCGGGTTCCAGCTGAGGTGCCGCCCCAGCTCGTAGATATACTGGTACAGCTTGCGCTTTCCCTTATTGATATCGATATCTATATCCAGGATGGGAGGGCATTCAGGAATAACGGCCCGGGTCATATCGGGCAGGCCGAGAAACTTGGAACAGTTATAAATCTTGCTTTTGACGCTGCGCAGGGCGGGAATAAACATATAGTCGCACTTGTCTACCAGAGCCAGCACGTGCCCGCAGAAGACCTTTACCGGCAGGCAGGTGTCAGCCACCACCCGCGATGAGCCGACGGCCAGGGTCGCTTGGGTGGTCGGTGGCGAGACCACCACCTCCGCCCTCAGTTCCTCAAAGAAGGTCTTCCACATGGGGTAGTATTGATAGTAGAGCAGGGCTCTGGGGATACCGACCTTAACCATTTTTCTTGCCGAACTCCCGTTTAATCTTGGTCATTGTTTCCGGGCTGGCTGTCAGGTCGACTATGGTCATCGCCATCGCCTTGGCGGCGTAGAGCATCCCCTCGATGCCGGCGTCGGAGCAGGCCGCCAGAGCAAACTCTGGAGAGTGGTTGACCACTCCCGGTGAAACTATGGCGACGCCGGGGTGTATGCCGGGCACGACCTGGCTGACATTACCCATATCGGTGCTGCCGAAAGACCTGTCCGGGTCGGAGAGGGGTATCCGGCGCCCCAGGGACTGCATATTCTGCTTGAATAATTTGGCCAGGGTCATATTATTGCGTATGGGCGCGTAGCGTGTCGCTCCCCAGCGGTATTCCAGGCGGGCGCCGGTGGCGGTGGCCCCGCCGACAAAGCAATCCAGCACCTTCTCTTTAAGCTCGTCTAGGTAGGCGTCGTCCTCGGCGCGCACCAGGAAGTTACCGGCGCTGTGAGCCGGCACGACGTTAGCCGCATCCCCGCCGTCGGTTATAATCCCGTGGATGCGCGCCTTGTCCTTGATGTGCTGCCTCAGGGAATTAATAGCGGTAAAGGACAGGAGCATTGCCTCCAGGGCGTTGATACCGGCTTCGGGGTGCCCGGCGGCGTGCGCCGCCCGGCCAAAAAACTCCACTTCCAGAGCGATGCAGGCCAGAGCCGGGGTTACGGCGGCATTATGCGAGCCGGGGTGCACCATCATGGCTGCATCAAGGCTATCGAAGGCCCCCCGCTCCACCATTATCACCTTGCCCCCGTAAAGCTCCTCAGCCGGAGTGCCGATAACTTGAAGGCTACCTCCCAAGCGGTCGATAGCCGCTTTAGCGGCGACAGCGGCGCCAACAGAGCCGCCGGCTATCAGGTTATGCCCGCAGGCATGCCCCAGGTGGGGCAGGGCGTCATACTCCGCCACCAGGGCGATAGCCGGTTTACCCTTCCCGTAGCTTCCCCGGAAAGCCGTTGGCAACTCACAGACACCCCGCTCCACAGAAAAACCGTTTTTCTCAAGGTACTGGGTGAGCCAGGCGGCTGCCTTAACCTCCTTGAAGCCAAGCTCAGGGTTAGAGTGGATTTTAAGGCTCAAGTTCCGGAGTTGCTGGCGTTGTGCCTCGACTTTGGCTATTACCGAGGCTTTTAATGCGGCTATATCCACGCTTTATTATAGCCCAGCGCCAGTATAATATCTAGCAAGGTATTGCATCCACCACAGGGTTGTGATATACTCATCATGGTACTCCATATACCAGATACTACCAGCTATAAGTGACTTGTTAAGTGGGTGTGATTCCCACTTTTTTGTTGTAGGGAAATAACAAGGTTGGAGGTTTTAAGCTCGGATGAAGAGTGAGTTTGTGCTGGCGCTAACTCAGCTTGCCGCAGAGAAGAACCTGCCCAAGGAGGTAGTGATTTCGGCGGTTGAGACGGCGCTTGTATCGGCTTATCGTAAGGATAATTTTGCCCCTAACCAGAATATATCGGTCAAGATAGACCCGACTACGGGCAGTGTCAGGGTTTGGGCGGAGAAGGTTGTTGTCGAAAAGCCGGAAGATACCCGTAAGGAAATATCGCTGGTTGAGGCACGTAAGATTAATCCGGAGGCCGAGATTGACGGCGCGGTTGATGTAGAGGCCACGCCGCGCAATGCCGGGCGCATTGCCGCCCAGACGGCCAAGCAGGTCATTCTCCAGCGCCTTCATGAAGCAGAGCACAGCGCTATATTTGAGGAATATTCGGGTAAAGAAGGCGACATTGTCAACGGGCTGGTGCAGCGCATTGAGTCCCGTCAGGTCTTTATTGATCTGGGCAGGACCGAGGCGGTGCTCCCCGCTTCCGAGCAGGTACGCAACGAGAGGTATCGTATCGGTCAGCGGCTCAAGGTTTATCTGCTTGAGGTAGTCCGCATGGCCAAAGGCCCTCAGGTGGTAGTATCCCGCTCTCACCCCGATTTTCTGCGCCGTCTTTTTGAGTTGGAAGTCCCTGAGGTGCTTAACGGGACGGTGGAGTTGAAGGCGGTCGCCCGTGAGGCTGGCTATCGCAGTAAGGTAGCCGTAGCCGCCAGTCAGGAGGGCATCGACCCGGTCGGCTGCTGTGTTGGCCTGCGGGGTATCCGGATACAGAACATTATGAGAGAGCTCAACAGCGAGAAGCTGGACGTGATTTCCTGGAACCCGGATGCCTCGGTATTTATTGCCAATGCCCTCAGCCCGGCGCAGGTGTTAAGCGTGGAGCTGGATGAGGACGGGGGGATAGCTACGGTGGTTGTCCCGGATAGGCAGCTCTCCCTGGCTATCGGTAAAGAGGGGCAGAATGCCAGACTGGCCGCCAAGCTCACCGGCTGGCGGATTGACATTAAAAGCGCCTCAATTGCCGAGGCGGAAAAGCTGGCTAAAACCAAGCTTCTAACCGAGGTAGCCGAGGTAACCGAGGAGACCGTAGTCGGTGAGGAGCTTCCCGCAGAACTGCCGGCTATCGAGGAGCCGGAATTAGCTCCCGAGAAGGCCGAAGCCGAAGCTGAGGCTGAACCGACAACTGTTGAGACTGAGCTGGTGCCTCCAGAGACCATTTTAAAGCAGCCGGTAGGGGTAAAGGCAGGGGCCAAGGCACCCAAGCTGCGCTTTGCTGAGGATGTCATGAAGACCGCGCCAACCAAGCCGGTAGCTAAATCGAGGCGGAAGAAGAAGGAAACCCGTGAACGTGGTGAGGATGGTATCAAGGTGAAGAAACGGCGTCAGAAGGCGGAAATCTTTGACGAAGAGGAAGAGTATTAATCCGACTCCAGTCAAGCACATACCACAGCGGACCTGTGTGGCCTGCGGTGAGGTGAGACCCCAGCGGGAGCTGGTCCGTCTGGTTCGAGTTTCCGGCGGTGGTGTCGAAGTTGACCCCGCTGGCGAAAAAGCTGGGCGTGGTGCCTATTTGTGTCCGGTGCCGGATTGCTGGCAGGCCGGGCTTAAAAAAGGACGGCTGGAGCACGTGTTGCGCACTACAATTACTGAAGATAACAGGCAACAGCTTATTAGATACGGCCAGGAGCTGGGATAAGGAGCGATTTATTGGCTAAGGCGAGCAAGACTTCGGAAGTAAAAGAAAACGTAGTCGAGATTCCTCACTCGGTGTCGGTGAGGCAGCTGGCCGACCTTATGCAGGTCAGCGCCATCGATATCATCAAGCAGCTGATGAGGAGCGGCATTTTTGCCAACATCAATCAGGTCATCGACTACGAGACCGCCGCCAAGGTGGTAGCTGCCCTTGGCCATGAAGCCCAGCTCAAGCCCTTGGTCACCGACGCTGGGAGTAGGAGATACCGGCCCCAGGAGGATGAGCTCGGTGGTCTGAAACTACGCCCGCCGGTGGTTACCATTATGGGGCATGTCGACCACGGCAAGACCAGGCTTCTGGACGCTATCCGTCAGACCAACGTAATGGATACCGAGGCCGGGGGTATTACCCAGCATATTGGTGCCTATCAGGTAGAGGTCAACGGGCAGAAGCTTACCTTTCTGGATACCCCCGGTCACGAGGCTTTTACCGCCATGCGGGCCCGCGGTGCCCAGGTAACCGATATCACCATTCTGGTGGTGGCGGCTGATGATGGGGTAATGCCCCAGACCCTGGAAGCTATTGACCATGCCCGGGCCGCCGGAGTGCCCATCGTGGTGGCCATTAATAAGATTGACAAGGCCGATGCCAACCCTGATCTGGTCAAACAGCAACTGGCTGACGCCGGTCTGGTTATCGAGGAGTGGGGTGGTGAAGTGGTCTGCGTGGCCATTTCAGCCAAGGAAAAGAAAGGTATCGATGAACTGCTGGAAAACCTGCTGGTGGTAGCGGAGATGGAAGAGCTTAAGGCCGACCCCTCCCGCCCGGCGGTGGGGGTGGTGGTTGAAGCTGAGATGGATAAAAGCAAGGGGCCTCTGGCTACGGTGCTCATTCAGACCGGGACCTTGAAGGTTGGTGATACGGTGGTGGTCGGCGGCACCTGGGGCAGGGTAAGGGCCATGTTTAATGATTTGGGCAAGCGGGTGAGGAAAGCCGAACCGTCCACGCCGGTAGAGATTCTGGGCTTAGACAGCGTGCCGCAGGTGGGCGACATACTGAATGTGGTAGCTGGCGAGCCACAGGCGCGGGCGCTCATCCAGAAGCATCAGCAGGAGAAACACGCCGGGGTAGTGAGCCTGGATAACCTCTACGACCAGATAAGTGCCGGCAAGGTAAAAGAGCTCAATGTCGTTCTCAAGGTTGATGTCCAGGGCAGTCTTGAGCCGATAACCGCTTCCTTGGAGCGGCTGTCAGCCGACGAGGTTAAGGTTAGAATTATCCACAGCGGCAGCGGTAATATTACCGAAAGCGATATTATGCTGGCCATTGCTTCTAAAGGACTTGTTATTGGCTTTGGCACGGGAGTTGAAGCCGGGGCGCGGCGGATGGCTGATGCGGAAGGCGTTGATATCCATATTTATGATGTGATTTACAACTTGGTGGATGACGTGGATAAGGCGCTCAAGGGTATGCTGGAGCCCCATTATGTTGATGTTATCGAGGCCAGGGCTGAGATAAGGGCGGTTTTCTCCACTGGCAAGAAGAAGAATATAGCCGGTGTTATGGTTACCGAGGGTAAGATAAGCCGCGGTGCCTCAGTCAGGGTGCGGCGTGGAGACAAGTTATTGCACGAATCAACTATTGAAAGCCTCAGGCGTTTCAAGGACGATGTTAGTGAAGTAGCCGCTGGCTACGAGTGCGGGGTAGGCCTCAAGGACTTTGGCGAAATTGCAGCTGGTGATACCCTGGAGTTTTTCCGTAAAGAGAAAGCTTAGGGCTTAAGGGACTAAGGATATGTCGCATCGCATCGAGCGGGTAAGCAGCCTCATGCGCCAGGAGATTAGCGGATTGCTTCAGCGCCAGGTCAAAGACCCCCGAATCAACCAGTTTGTAGCTGTGACCGAAGTTTCCATCTCCGCTGACATGAAGTACGCCAAAGTATTCGTTAGCTGTATGGGCAGCGAAGAAGAAAAAAAGGCGATGCTTAAGGGTCTTGGGGCTGCCTCTAATTTTCTGCGTAAACAGCTGTCTAAGCGCTTGCGCCTGCGCCGTATCCCCGAGCTTAACTTTGAGTGGGATGATTCTATCGAGCGGGGAAACCACCTGTTACAGCTGATTGATAAAATCAGCACCGAGCACTCCCCGGAAGAGCCTGGTGACTAGCATAGACGGTATCCTTAATATCAATAAACCCCGGGGCAGGACCTCCTTCAGCATTGTCTCGTTAGTCAAGCACTTTAGCGGGGTGAGGCGTGTGGGACATGCCGGCACCCTCGACCCGGCCGCCACAGGTGTTTTACCCGTATGTTTAGGGCAGGGCAGTCGAGTTGTCCCCTTTTTGCACGATACCCCCAAGGTCTATAAGGCTCAAATTGAACTCGGTGTAACCACCGATAGCTATGACGCCACCGGCAACGTCACTGCTACCGGAGACCCCACCGGCCTGGGCCGTAAACATTTATTGTCAGCCCTTGATTCTTTTCGTGGCCTGATACAGCAGGTGCCCCCGATGTACAGTGCGGTAAAGCACGGCGGCAAGCCGCTTTATAAGTTAGCGCGAGCCGGTATTGAGGTGGAGAGGAAAAGCCGTCCGGCGCAGATTTACCGCCTGGAGCTTAAGTACTGGCGGTCGCCGGCGGCCACTATAGAGGTTGAGTGTGGCAAGGGCACCTATATACGCTCGCTGGCTCATGACCTGGGTCAGCTTCTGGGCTGCGGCGCTCATTTAAAGAGCCTCACCCGCCTCAGGTATGGCTGCTTCAGCCTTGAAGATGCCGTTTCACTGCCCCAGCTTGAGGACGGCTTCCGCCACGGCTACTGGACAAAATTTATTTACCCGATAGACATCGTTTTTCAAGACTGGGCAGCGGTGGTGGTTGATGATGCCGCCGAGGCGGATATCAAGAACGGACGCCCCGTGGAGTTAAAGCCTGCTGATAGCCTTCAGGCGGGAGCGGATAGTTACTGCCGTGCCTATAACGGTGATGGTCGTTTCCTGGGGGTGCTAACATTCAATCGGGAAAAGGGGTGCTGGCGACCGGGGAAGGTCTTCAACAGGGCTTGACAGCCTGCCTATAATAGGGGTATATTGCAACGGATGCCAAGAAGGAGGTGAACCCAGTGCCTCAGGCTTATTGTTTTAAGTGTCGCAAGAAGGTAGATATAAAGAATCCCCAGCGGGTTACCCTTAAGAATGGCCGGCCGGCCACACAGGGGGTTTGCCCGGGGTGTGGGACCAAAGTATTCAGGATTGGCCAAAGCTGATCGCCTTAAGCTCTAGACGAGGTTAAAGCAAATCCTCTTTAGTATGAGTACAGGAGTGTGGTTCCCACTTGTGTTAGAAAGTGGGAAGTACTTGTTTAGTAAATTCTGACAACATCATTCTCCTTAAGGATGTTATCTGGTTACAGGTTCTATTGTGGAAAAGGAGGCAATTAAACTTTGGGCAAGGTAAATGTAGCCATAATCGGGGTGGGCAACTGCGCCTCCTCGTTAGTTCAGGGAGTTCACTACTATAAGAAAGCCAAAGAGAACGAATTTGTTCCCGGGCTGATGCATGTCAATCTCGGCGGGTATCATATCAGCGATATCAACTTCGTGGCTGCCTTTGATATCGATAAGAACAAGGTAGGCAAGGACATAGCCAAGGCCATCTTTACCTCACCCAACAACACCTTCAAGTTCAGCGAGGTGCCCGCCACCGGGGTCAAGGTTCAGCGTGGCATGACCCACGACGGGCTGGGCCTTTATCTATCGCAGATAATTGAGAAGGCGCCGGGTCCCACCGCCGATATCGTTAAAATCCTCAAAGACACCAAGACCGATGTAGTTATTAACTACCTGCCGGTAGGCAGCGAAGAGGCCACCAAGTGGTATGTTGAGCAGGTGTTAGCTGCCGGCTGCGGCTTTATCAACTGCATCCCGGTTTTCATCGCCCGGGAGAAGTATTGGCAGAAGCGCTTTGAGCAGAAAGGCCTGCCGGTTATCGGCGATGATATCAAATCTCAGGTGGGGGCAACTATCGCCCACCGTGTTCTCACACGGCTGTTCCGGGACCGCGGCGT
>Ga0315553_10003289_pt1 | contig 12628 bp, 7 predicted proteins | sample SalMarSW160140MG_FD_203099 | JGI IMG/M metagenome (GOLD analysis project Ga0315553, IMG submission 203099) | Salt marsh sediment microbial communities from the Plum Island Ecosystem LTER, Massachusetts, United States - Salt Marsh Sediment SW1601-40 ... | reverse complement strand
GCGCAGCGAGGCCCTGCCCGACTTCACCGTGGACCTGGCGAAGGGCATCGTTGTGGCCGAGGGGGTGCCCGCCTCTGCGCTGACCAGCAGCTTCGGGCAGCTCACGGTGGACCTTGAAGGAGCGCGCCGGCTGGTCAAGGAAGCCTTCGGGCTGGCAGCGGACGTCGGGGTGCAGCAAGCCTTCGGAGGATACGTGATTGGGCGCATCAGCATCACGGCCAGCAAGACGAGGCTGACCAGGATGCTGCCCAAGCACGTGCGTGCGTTGTTCCCGAAGATACGCACGCTGAAGGGCACCTACACGAAGCAGACAGTGTCCACGCTCTTGATCAGGAGTGCCAGCGAGTTAGACGATCTGCGAGCGGCGATTGATCCTCTGACGTTCGTGAAGCCAGGGCGGGGGAGCTCCAGCAGGTGGGCGGCCAGGGTCACTCGACAGATGACTCGCCTGGACGTGATCGCGTCGCTTGCCCTGGCTGGAGCGCTGGAGGGGTTCTTGTCAGTGCACGAGGACGTCGCAATGAGGGACATCTATGGGCTGACCAACGAGCAGATAGCCACGAGGGCCCTGGTGGGGATTGGCGGTGGTGTCCTCGCCGCGGGTGCGGGCTTGACAGTTGCCGCAATGGTGGGTGCCCCCGCTGTAGTAGCTGCGGCGGCTGGAATCATGGCGGCCGTGGCGGTGCAGGCGGCCTGGGACTGGTGGGTTGCGCCACGCCTCTTCAGGTGGGGCGCCTTGTATGGACCTTATGAGCCCAGGCCAACCGTGATGACCAGCGCCAATAGACTCAAGCTACTCAGCCCGTAGCCCTAACTGAGGGGGTAAGCGTCATGACTGCACCAGATCCCGATATTGCCGATGCTTGTGTTGTGTTCCTCGCTACGTTCGGTGTGGGGTCAGCCTTCTTTGGCTACGGATTGTCCATACGTTTGGGTTACTACAAGCGGTACTTCCTGGTGCAGGGGCCAGCTCCTCTCTTCGGGCCGGCCAACTATCACTTCATGATACTGCTCGGCGCGATCCTGATCGTCCTCGGGGTTGCCATGTTGCCTGGAGATGTGGAGACCAGGCAGGATCTGCTCTTGTATGGCTTCGGCTCCGCCCTCATCCTGGCCTTCATTGTGGGCTTCTGGCAGCCCTGGTGGCTGAAGCCGAAGTGGATCAGGCACCTTAAGGAGAACCACCCGGACATCTACCCTTTCTTGCGGGAGGCCGCCCAGGAGGAGGTGGGCACCGACCAGGAGAAGGCTGAGGAGTGGGCCAGCAAGATGGACACGGTGGAGACTCAGAACGAGTGGGTTGCGGAGGTGCGGAAGCGGCTGGGCATGCCGGACCCCAGGACCACTGAGGCCACTGAGGACGAGTGAAGAGTGTCCAAAGGGCGTGTCATAGACATACTAGCTCCCCGTTTGCGGAGGAGAACGTCGTAACCCGAGTCAGTTCACCAGCGAGGCCTGGCAAGCTTGTTGGGTTTCACGCATTGTACAGAGCACAACCTGGCGGTAACAGAGACACACGCAGAATGGTGGCGCACCCTCGAAAGGGGAAAGAAGAATGAGAATCAAAGCACTGGCATCCGTGGCCCTCTTCCTCGGTCTTCTGCTTTGCGCTTCTGTCGCTCTCGCGGCGTTCTACCCCGAGGAAAGCGTAGGCATTGGCAACACCGATACCTGGGTCATGAACGTCCACGAGACCCTGGACGCCAACGTCGTCGCCTCCTTCCTCGACCGCGACGGCTACGCTGCCTCATACGTGGAAGAGACCATCGCACCCCTCTGGAACACCAGTTTCGCACCCTCCGATTCCGGCGTGGACAGCGGCTGGCTGGGCTCCATGACCATCGATTCCCTGCGCCCTATCGTAGCCGCTGTGGAAGTCCACTGGGAGGACATCCCCCGAGGCGATGGGTACAGCGCCGTTGGCTACATCGACGCGGCCCAGGGGGGCCACGAGATCTTCTTCCCCGGCCTCTCCAAGACCGGATACTGGAGAACCATAACCACCATTCAGTGCCTGGACACCCAGGACTGTCACGTCTTCATGACCTACCGCGACCGCGATGGCACTGCCATCACCGGCAGTCCCTTCGAGGACACTATTCAGCCCTTCTCCCAGGAGACCTACGACCCCTGGGACCCCACTCTCAACCCCAACATCCCCGAGCAGCAGTACACGCCTTCACCCTGGTATGGCAGCCTCCAGGTCACTTCCACCCAGGAGATCGCAGGGGTGGCCCGCACCCACTGCCGCAAGGGACACGCCTCGGCCTACAACTCCTGCTTCGCCGGGACCGACACCACCCTCTACTTCCCCTCTCTCAACAGAAGGAACTTCGATGATTGGTCCGGCCAATCGGACTGGTCCAATCTCAGCGTGCAGAATACCAACGCCTTCGGTATCACCATCTACGTCAACTTCTACGAACGCGACGGAAGCCTGGAACTCGCTCTCTCAGAGAACCTCGATCCCTACGAGTCTGTGACCTACAACATGAAGACTGATGCGAGGTTCGAGAACATGGTCAACCCGTTCAGCGGCAGTGCGGTGGTCACCTCCACCTATCCCATCGTGGGTTCGTGCAGCGGGATCCGCGTGCCCCTGAATGGCGTGTCATCTGCCTACACGGCAGTCACCGAAGGCTCCTCCGAACTGGCCTTTCCCATAGCCTATCGGGTCAAGGAAGGAAGCACCTGGCGCATGTACTCTGGGGTCGTGATTCAAAACCCCGATCCTGAAAACGAGATCACTGTCCACGTCCGGTGGTTCTACTATGACCAGCAGGAAGAGTTCCAGACAATAGAGTTCGACGATGACATACCCGCCAATGGCTCCCACGGCTACAACACACGCTACGGTGGTCAGACCCCCGGTGGTGCCGCGACACTCGAGCCTCTCGAAGACACCTGGAGCGGCACGGTGGTCGTGACTACCACCAGCCCACTGGGCATAACGGGCTTGGCCCACAACACCGCCAAGTACACCACCTCCAAGTGGATGACCAACTATAACGGCATCCCGGTAGAGTAGCTCGGGCCTGGGGCCTTGGGTCCCATTCCATCCTCGCCGCCCAGGCGGCCCGGCTTCTGAAGGTCTTCCCCTCCCTCGATGGGAGGGGATTGAGGGGAGGGTGAACCGCTCCCCTCACCCCCACCTCCACTCCTCCCCCCTCGAGGGGGAGGAGGCTCGCAGCGGCTTGTAGTATGCGCTTTGGCGCATGCTGAAGGGCAAGACCCCCCTGCGAGGCCGATTCGCAGGCTGGACCCGGGAAAGCATCCTGAGTAGTCGCCGAGCAGCGCATCGAACCCTGCCGCTTGCTCAGCCGTTGGGCAGTAGGCCAGTCCGACCCGCATGCTTCGATACGCCCTTCGGCCCACTCAGCATGCTACATCGGCGACACGCGCTCCCGACCCCGACTGAGCCCGGTCGAAGGGGATACGTCCTGAGCTCGTCGAAGCCTGCCCTGAGCCCAGTCGAAGGCGACGCGGGCCGTGCTCACCTTCACTGCAACCCTCCCTCGACGAGCGGGTGAAGACAAAGAAAGCTCCCCCGTTGCCGAGGGAGCTTTCGCTTTGTCGCCTAATCGAACCGGGGCCGCCCATCGGGCACCACACGCGTGCCCGGACAGGCCGGTCGGCTCGCGATGCGGCCCGATCCTACGGTGCGTACTTGATGGTCACGAAGTCGGACCCGGTACCCTTGCCTCCACTACCGCCCACGACGTAGACGTTGCCGGTGGTGGGGCACACTCCTACCGCATTCCCCTGGTCGAACGCGTTCCCAGGTCCATTGTAGCGGTTCGCCCACTTGTGGCCGCCACCAACCCCCTTGGCAAGTATGTGCAAGTCCCCACTCGTGGCAGCCCTCGAGCTGAAGCCGGTCACGTAGACCCTCTTGTTCTCGACTTCGATGTCGTTGGGCACATCGTTTTGCCCTAGTTGGAAACCCCAGCGCCTCACCCACTTCTGCACACCCTTGCGACTGTAGCGGAGGATAACGTAGTCGGCATCCCCGCGTCCGGTCACGCTGGAACCGGCGACGAATACACCCTTGCCCTCGACGTCGATGCCATAGCCGACATCCGGCCCGTTGGCATTGCCATTGTACCGCTTGGCCCACATGACGTTACCGGACCTGCTGAACCTCACGGTGACGATGTCGCAGTTCGCCGAGGTGCGGTAGCTGTAACCCGTGATGTACGGGAAATTGTAGCTATCCAGGGCGATGTCCAGGGACCCGTCGTTCTCGCTATAGCTGCTGTTCCACCGTCCCACCCAGAGTTGCTTTCCGTTCGGAGCGTACTTCACCAGGCAGTAGTCCCAATCGGTGCCGTCGCCCTTGCTGGGGCCGGTTACGTAGACGTTGTTATCGGCGTCGACGGCCACAGCCCGTGCGATGTCGCCACCGTTGCCGGGACCATCGTACCGTTTGACCCACTTCGTGGCTCCATCCGGCGCATACTTGATGGTCACGAAGTCATAGGCCGACCCCGCTCCGGTACTGAAACCGGTCACGATGATGTTCCCGTAGCTATCCAGCGCCATGTCCATGCCACCATCGTCTTTGGAGCCTGCGCTGCTATACCGCTTCACCCACTTCTGAGCACCGGAGGAGTTGTACTTGACCGTGACTACGTCGCCGTCGGTACTAGAGCCGAAGCTCCGACCGGTCACGTAAACGTTGCCATCGTCATCCACGACGATGGCTCTGGCTCCGTCCCAATCGTTTCCGGTGCCGTCGTAGCGCTTCATCCACTTCACGGCCCCGTTGGCCCCATACTTGATGACCAGGTAGTCCTCCAAAGAAGAGCCACCGTCGCTCCTGCCGGCAACGTAGACATTGCCCGACTTGTCGAAGGCCAGTGCCGCAGCCTCGTCAACCTCGTTCGCTGGGCCGTTGTACCGCTTTAGCCAGTAGCGGGTGGCGCCTGCTTCAATCGCGGGCGTGACCAAGGCCAGCAGCACGAGAGTGAAGAGAACCGCCCTCGCGGCCCGGTGCAAGCCTACCCGGAATCTGCTAGTCTTCATAGCTACCTCCCATGTAGTATCTACTCTGCTGCCCGATGCGTGAACCAGAACACAATGGAGACTCCGATACCCTATGTACTCTACCATTATACCTTACAGGGCGCAAACGCGCCAACTCAGGTTTCGAGGGTGCCACAAGATCGAGATTGGAGTCGCCATGAAGCTCATCCTCAGCCGCGCTGAGCCCGTCGAAGGACAGGCCGCACGCAGCATCGGAAGGTGAGCCACGGGGCCGGAGGGTTGGACGGCCGCGGACATGTGTATCGTGCCTCCTTCTTGGGCACCTTCGACTTCGACGCTATGCGGAAGCAGGTCTCCTTTGGCTACATAAGTACGTCTCGACGAAATGATATGGGTAGAATATGAAGAAGTAGTTAAGCAACTATGTCGATCGGATGAAAACCCTCTCCCCGCAACGCAGACCCGTCTTGCAGAACGGGAGGATGGACCTCCTATTCGGTCGTCACCCACAGCGCCCCTGCGTCGATGCCGTGACCTGCCAACCACGGCGTCCTCCGTTGACACCACGCGCTCGGGAAGTTATAATCTCCACCGTACGTGTCAGAAGGGGGAAAGACATGGAAATCGACAGGGACAGGTGCACTGGTTGCGGATACTGCTTGTTGAGCTGCCCGGTGGGGGCCATAGACTCCAATGGCTGGGCCACCCTGGACCAAGAGAAGTGCACCCGCTGCGGAATCTGCGCGACTGTCTGTCCCAACGATGCCATCGCGGGCGACGTAACCCCCACCAAATCCGTGCCCCAGTACGAGCCGGCCTATGACGCAGCCATCATCGGCTCCGGAATCGGTGGTCTGATGACCGCGGCAGCCCTGGCCAGGGAAGGGCGGCGCGTGGGCGTTTTCGAGAAGCTCTCCTTCGTCGGCGGACGTTACACCGAGATAGACTACCGTGGTTATGCCGTGACCACCGGCGCGTGGACGTCCCTTGGACCGAAGTCCAATATCGGAGCGTTCCTTGAGGAAGTGGGAGCCCAGGTGGAGTACGTCAGCCTCCGCGACAAGGGCTGCCACCAGCAGTTCACTGTCCGTTTCCAGGACGGTAGGGACTTCCCCTCCCTGCAGGCGATGCTCTCGCGCCAGGAATGGCGGTCTTACGTCCGAGCGATGGTCCGGGGCAGGAAGATGGACCTCACAGACGCCAGCACCCACGACTACGTAGAGGAACACGTCTCCAACGACGACCTCCTTTCCACCGTCAACGCCATAGCGGCCACAGCCTCCGGAGTGGACAGCGATCACTTTCCCGCCAGCGAGTACATCGTGGTCACCAAGGACACCGCCGGCGCCGGGCTCGATTTCGCATGCACGGTCGGTGGCGTGCGCAGCCTGATCCAGGCGTTGGAGAAGGTCGTCACCTCCCACGGTGGTCAGGTGTTTACAGGTGCGGAGGTCAGCCGCGTACTGCTGGAAGAGGGGAAGGCCGTGGGCGTGGCCTTGAAGAACGGCGATCGGGTCCGGGCGGAGACTGTGATCCACAACGGCGGTGTGCGAAGATTGGTCAAGCTAGTAGGGCCGGAGAACCTCCCGTCAGACTACGTATCCCGGGTCGAGAAACTCGTGCCCGTGGATTGCGCGGCCATCATCGTGGGCACCACCGAATCGCTGCTTACCGAGGCACCCATCCTCATGACCCCAGGCACCAACCGTGTGGCGGGCATCTTCGAGCCCAGCTTCCTGGATCCCAGCGTCGCCCCACCAGGGAAGCACATGCTGGATGTCTTTCTCCCCTTCTACTCTGAAGATCGGACCGCGGAACTCGAACTGGCTATGGACGACCTGCGGACCCTGTTCCCCAACTTCGACGACGTGTTGGACATGGTGGTGCCTATGTGCTTCACCGGAGCCTGGACAGGCGCCGAGACCGGCCAAACCTTTGGGCAGGTAGGAGACCAGAGAATGGAGCCCAAGAGCCCCATCCCCAATCTCTACCTGGTGGGCATGGACGCAGTAGGCAGCGGAGCCGCAGGGGACCTGATCCCCGTCGGCGTGCGGCGACTGCTGGAGCACCTTGTTTGAACACAGACTCAGGGAGGGTCCAATGACAGAAGAGAGCGCTATGTCGCAAGATCGGCCTCGCGGACTCTACTTCGAGGAGTTCGAGGAGGAAGTGGAGATGGTGACCCCAGGCCGCACCATCACGGAGACGGATATCCAGCTCTTCGCCGGCCTGACCGGTGACTACACCCAGATCCACACCAACGTCGAATTCTGCAAAGACACGGTTTTCGGACAGAGAGTCGCCCATGGTCTGCTGGGCCTGTCCATAGCCTCGGGCCTGGGCGCCCGGCTGGGCTTCATCGAGGGCACCGCCGTGGCTCTGAGAGAAGTCTCGTGGAAGTTCACCGGGCCCATCTTCATCGGCGATACCATCTACCTCAAGGTCGTGGTCAGCCACAAGAAACCCATGCCCCGCCTCGGCATGGGCCTCATCACCTTCGACGTCTCCCTTATGAACCAGAAGGACGAAGTGGTCCAGAAGGGACAGTGGAAGGCCCTGATCCAGAGCCAGGATGCCAAAACCAGCCCCCTCCTGCGACAGGAGTGACTAGGAGCAGACCCTGGCCATCAGCGGGAGAGTTATGGTCGGTAGACTGAGCATCAGGGCCAGAGAGGCCTACGAAGAACACCGCGACTTCTGCCTCCTCGCCTTGCTCTTCACCAGTTTCCGATTCCTGACTCTGCTGCTCTTCGAGCCCGGCGGGTACATCCTCGACTGGTCCGGCTACTACATACCTGGCGCCAGCTTCGTCGAGTTGTCAGACTGGGGCTATTACCCCGTGGCCCACTACTGGATGGAATACCCCCCGCTGTTTCCCTGGCTGTCCGTTCTCGTCTACCGCCTCAGTTTGTTCCTCCCCCCGTGGAGGGACCCGGAGCTCTGGTACAATTTGCTCCTGGGCAGTACCTTCCTGCTCTTCGAGATCGGCAACTTCCTCCTCGTCTACGCCATAGCGTTGAAAGTGAGGGGGCGCCAGGCAGCGGTGAGAAGCGCCTGGCTCTATGCCGGCCTCTTCTTTCCGCTCATGACCCTGCTCTTCTGGTTTGAGAACTTCGCTGTGTTCTTCCTTCTACTCGGCGTGTACATGATCATCGCCAGGAGACCGGTGTGGGGAGGTCTCGCTGCCGGCCTGGGCTTCCTGGTCAAGCTGGTGCCCGCTTTCATTGCCCCCGTCGCCCTGCGCACCTTGCCCGGGCTCTCCAGGAAGGCCACCTACATCGTCGTGGCTGCCCTGGTGGTGCTACTCGTCAGCATTCCCTTTCTCTTCACCAACGCCACCTTCTTCCTGACGCCCTACCTCTACCAGGGAAGCACCGGCCCCTGGGAAACCATCTGGGCGCTCCTCGACGGCTACTACTCGGGAGGCGAGACGACCCCCTTCGAGATGCGCTTCGATCCCAGCAACATCGTCGTCGCCTTTCACGAATCGAGCTTTCCATACTGGTTGGTCGTCGTGGCCTTCGTCGCCGTCTACCTGTTCCTTTATACGCGCTCCATCGACTGGCAGGACGATCTGAAAGCGGTGGCCTTCTGCGGCCTGTCCATCAACCTCTTTCTGATCTTCTCCAAAGGGTACAGCCCCCAGTGGATAGTCAACCTCCTGCCCTTTCTCGTGCTGCTCTTGCCAGACCTAAGGGGTGTGGCCTACTCTGTCCTGCTCATGCTCGCCAACGTGGCAGAGTTCCCCATCGGCATGATGCTCGTGCAAGCGCACCCCTGGCTGTACGCCCTGGCAGTGCTCTTCCGCACCGCGCTTCTGATCCTCGTGGCCATCGAGTTCGGGCTGATCCTCTTTCCCTCCACCCGACTCAAGAGAGCCATCGGCCTCGCTCTCACCTCGCTTGTGCTGCTCACAATCATAGGGAGCTTGCCCGTTACAGCCCTGGCCCTGCGCGACTACTCCGCCGAGCGGCACGCAGAGAGTCCCTATCGCGAGACTATCGACTTCCTCAATGCGCAGCCGGCGGGCGGTGTGATCTGCACCGACCGGGGCCTCTATCATCAGTTGTACAGCTTCCTGGTGGCCAGCAAGGGCATGTACTTGCTGAAGGCCGATGCGAGCCTGGACGACGCGCTGGAGCGCCTGATGGACCGCCACCCTCGGCTCTACGTGCTGGACTCGGGCTCGGAGGACGACCAACTCTCCAACCCGGCGGTGGAGGATTGGCTCAACCGCAACGCGTTCCCCCTCGGCGCCGAGTGGCTGGAGGATGCTCGCGTAACAGCCTATGCCACGTCCACGTCACCGCTGGAGGAGCAACTGCTCCACGCCGTCTTCGCCGATGGTATCGAGTTGACCAGATACGCTCTGGACGCCGGTCCTCTCGCGCCCACGGAAGCCCTCCGCCTGAGTCTCTCGTGGCGCTCGCTCCAAGCAACAGAACGCGACTATACCGTCTTCGTGCACCTTCTCGACGCCAGCGGGTCTGTCTGGGCCCAGCACGACAGCCAGCCCGTGGGCGGCTCACGCCCCACATCGGCCTGGCAAACCGGTGAGGAGATCACCGACCACCACGGCCTGGCCTTGCCTGACGACATCCCCCCAGGCGAGTACGACCTCGCGCTGGGGCTCTACGACACCACCACCGGCGAGCGACTCTTGGTCACCAGAGCCGAGCAGAACACGCCAGCTGACCGGGTCGTGCTGGGTCCCGTTTCTATCACTCGCTGACCCAGACAAGCAACCTCCCCAAGATTCGAACCCTCGGCCGATTGCACAGCCATCCTCTTCGCGTCTCGCCGCTTGCCCACCACACCATCCGCCGCGACCACCCAGAGGTCAGGCTCTCAATGCCGCTGTCCTGTCCCCTGTTCCCTCAGCTGCAACACTAACCATTGTTGACAGCGAGGAAAGAACATGGTATACTTATTGATACCGACCATGCGAGCATCTCCGGAGGTGGGCACATGAACTAGCTGCACATCATACTGGTTCTGCTGTTCGCCACGGGTGTGGTTGGTGGATACCACCAGCGGCTGCTGCGGCAGCTCATGAGTCTGGCAACCGTTGCCTGTACGCTCATCCCCGACACCTATCTTCGCATGCCCCCAGCAGCCTTGTTTGCCCCACCTATCCTGGCACCGAAACGGCGATCACGGACATGGCGGGCTTGTGGCATGCGGTTGCGGTTCCCGCTTTCGCGCTGGAGGTTCTCCACACGACAGTGGCGCCCTAGACCCGCCTCCTCGTTATCGGTGCGCTCGACACGGTCGCATGCCTGCCTGTCGCCGTCTTGGCGGTTGCTCCACAGTGGTCGACAAGGGACAGTGTGAAACCCTGATGCAGATCCAAGACGCCGAGACCAGCCCCCGCTTGCGACAGGAGTAGCAGGGAGTAGAGCTTGGCCATCCCCGGGAGCGACATGCTTGGCAGAATGACCGACCGGGCAAGAAAGCAGTATGAAGAGCACAGGCATTTCTTCCTGCTCGCTATCCTCTTCACGAGCTTTCGGCTCATGGCCCTCTTGCTCTTCGAGCCTGGCGGCCACATCCTGGATTGGTCGGGATACTACATACCCGGTGCTGATTTCGCTCAGTTGTCCGACTGGGGCTATTACCCCGCCATCGATTACTGGATGGACTACCCCCCTCTGTTTCCCTGGTTATCTGTCGTCATCTACCGCCTGAGCCTGTTTCTACCCTCGTGGAAGGATCCGAATCTCTGGTTTGACCTGCTACTGGGCTGCACTTTCCTCCTCTTCGCAGTGGGGAACTTCGTCCTCATCTACGCTATAGCTCTGCGATTGCGGGGGCGCGAAGGTGCCGTAAGATGCGCTTGGCTCTATGCTGGCCTCTTCTTCCCTCTCATGACGCTGCTGTTCTGGTTTGAGAACGTCCCCTTGTTCTTCCTCCTCCTGGGCGTCTACATGATCATCACCAGGAGACCGGTATGGGCAGGCGTCGCTGCTGGCGTAGGCTTCCTGGTCAAGATTGTGCCCGCTTTCGTCGGCCCCGTGGCTCTCAGGGTCTTCCCCAAGGTGTCACACAAGGTCACCTATGTCGTCATGGCCGCGTTGGTGGCTCTGCTCATCGCGCTACCCTTCCTCTTGACCAACGCGGGGCTCTTTCTCACGACCTTTGTCCACCAGGCAAGTCGCGGGCCTTGGGAAACCATCTGGGCGCTCCTCGATGGCTATTACTCGGGGGGCGTGACCCCACCTCTGGAGATGCGTTTCGACCTGGCAACCATCATCATGCCTTCACGAGAGTCTCAGTTCCCCTATGCCCTTGTGGCCCTGATCTTTGTTGCCTTCTATTTGATGCTTTATACCCGAGACATAGACTGGCAGAATGATCTGAAGGCGGTGGCATTTTGCGGCCTCTCCATCAATCTCTTTCTGCTCTTCTCCAAAGGCTATAGCCCCCAGTGGATAGTCAACCTCTTACCCTTCATCGTCCTGTTGATGCCGAACCTGCGGGGTGTAGCCTACTCCGTCCTCCTGATGGCGGTGAACGTGCTGGAGTTCCCCGTCGCCCTGATGTTGATACCCAACCACACCTGGATTTTCACCACCGCTGTGCTGTACCGCACCTTGCTGCTGGTCGTGCTAGCGGCAGATTTTGGGCTGATACTGTTCCCCTCCGCGCGGGGGCGAAGGATTCTGAAGCTGGTGCTAACCTCGCTCGTCTTGATGGCAGTGGTGGGAAGTGCTCCTCTTGGTGTACTGGCTCTTCGCGACTACTCCGCCGAGAGATACGCAGAAAGCCCATACCGCACAACCATCGACTTCCTCAACGCGGAGCCCGCGGCAGGCGTGATCTGCACCGACCAAGGTCTGTATCACGAGTTGTACAGCTTTCTGGTATCCAGCAAGGGCATGTACTTGCTGAAGGCCGACGAGAAGAATGTGGAGGACGCGCTACGGCGCTTGGTGAACCGCCACCCTCACCTGTATGTGTTGTACACTGGCTCCGGGGACGACCAACGCTCCAATCCCCTGGTGGAGGATTGGCTCAACCGCAACGCCTTTCCCCTCGGCGCTGAGTGGTTGGAGAACGCCCGTATCACAGCCTATTCGGCATGCGGTTCGGAGCTGGAGGAGACACCGCTCCAGGCCGTCTTCGCCGACCGGATTGAGTTGAGGGCTTGCGCACTCGACCCCGGTCCTCGCGGCTCGACCGACGTGATCCACGTGAGCCTATCGTGGCGCTCGCTCCAGCCCATGGATACGGACTACACAGTCTTCGTGCACCTCATAGATGAGGGCGGGCGTATCTGGGCCCAGCACGACAGCCACCCTGTGGGCTGCTCCTGTCCCACGTCGTCCTGGGAAAGCGGGGAGGAGATCACGGACCACCACGGCCTAGTCTTGCCAGCCGATATCCCCCCAGGCGAGTACAACTTGGCGCTCGGATTGTACGACGCCACAACCGGCGAGCGACTTCTGGTCGGCACACCCGAGCAGGAAATGCCGACCGACCGGGTCGTGGTGGGCTGCATCTTGGTGAAGTAGACCTCCCGGGGCTTCGATGCCCGCGTCCCGCCAGTCGCATCATCCCCTATCGTTGACAGCCACAGAAGCTCATGGTATACTTTGTCGCACTGAGCCGGCGATGCGCTCCGGAGGCGGGCATATGAACT
>Ga0315553_10003288_pt1 | contig 12633 bp, 8 predicted proteins | sample SalMarSW160140MG_FD_203099 | JGI IMG/M metagenome (GOLD analysis project Ga0315553, IMG submission 203099) | Salt marsh sediment microbial communities from the Plum Island Ecosystem LTER, Massachusetts, United States - Salt Marsh Sediment SW1601-40 ... | reverse complement strand
CGGGGACGGAGTGGATCCGCCCCAGGATCTCCCCGATCGCCCGCCCGAGGGCCGGATCCGGCCACACGTCGGGGTGGTCCGCGCGGATCCCCGGGACGAATCGGTGCCCCGCGAACGGGCGCGGGAAGTGAGGGCCGGGCACGCCCCGCAGCTCGACGCGCGGGGTGGCCACCGGCAGGAGACGTTCGTGGACCAGGCGGTGGACGCCGCCCTCCCACGCGAACGCGTCCGCGGCCTCGGAGGTGCGCGGAAACCGGAACACCCAATCGTCGGCGGTGCGATAGGCGTCGTATTCGCAGCCGGAGCCGAGAGGCTCGAGCGACCCGGCGTCCACGTCCGGGAACTGGGAACCGATGGCCAACCGCGCCGTCGCGATCGGCCTCACGTCACGGCTCGTCCGCGCACGACGGCCAGGCCCTCCGATGCCGTCACGGTGATGTCCTCGGGCTCGTACTCGTGGGCGATTCCAAACGGGCCCCGGCCGGCCCGGCTCCCCGGGTCAAGCCACTTCCTGTCGGGACGCCTCCTCGGCCCGCTCCCGGAGCGCCCGCCACACCCGGGCCGGCGTGAACGGCAGCCGGTCCATGCGCACGCCGATCGCGTCGTAGATCGCGTTCGCGATCGCGGGGAGCGACGGGTGTAGGGGCCCTTCCCCCGCCTCCTTGGCTCCGTACGGCCCCTCGGGATCGATGGACTCCACGATGAGCGCCTCGAATTCGGGGCAGTCGAGCGACGTCGGGATGCGGTAGTCGAGGAGCGACGGGCAGTCGTGGATCCCGTGCTCGGGGCCGCCCTCCTTGAACAGCTGCTCCTCGAAGATCGCCTCCGCGAACCCCATGTACGCGGAGCCCTCGATCTGTCCCTCTACCAGCGCCGGGTTGAGGGCGCGCCCGCAGTCGTGCGCGACCCAGATCCTCCGCACGTCGACGTAGCCGGTCTCCTCGTCCACTTCGACCTCGGCCACGTGCGCGGTGAAGCTGTACGCGGGCGAGCTCCCGATCGTCCCGCCGCGGTACTCGCCGTGGATGTCCTTGGGAGTGTTGTAGGAGCCGACGGCGCCCAGGAGCCCGTGCTCCGCCTCCGCGATCTGGAACGCCTCGGCGATGGGGATCCTCCGCTCGACATCGCTCCGGTCGAACGCCCACCCGCGTGCCAGCCGGATGCGGTCGGCGGGGATGTCCCACTCCCCGGAGAGGGCGTCCACGATCAGCGAACGGAGATTGCGGCACGCCTCGACGCACGCGTTCCCGACCATGATGGTCTCGCGCGACGAGTAGGCGCCGAGGTCGACGGGCGTCAGGTCGGTGTCGGCCGAGTACACGCGCACGTACTCGAGCGGGACGCCGAGCTCCTCGCACGCGACGTAGGCCATCGTGGAGTCCGAGCCCTGGCCGATCTCCGACGCCCCGTGGAGGACGGTGACCCGGCCCGAGCGCTCGGCCTGGACCTGGACGGCGGCCTGCGGCATCGTGTTCGGGTAGATGGGATAGTTGGTGCCGGAGATGTAGGACGAGGCGGCCATCCCGAGCCCCCGGCCGCGCTCCATCTTGCCGTACCGCCGCTTCCAGTCGCTCGCGCGCTCCACGGCCTCGAGGCACTCGAGGAAGCCGTTCGACTTCACGGTGAACTCGTTCACCGTCTTGCCGATGCCCATGAAGTTCCTGCGCCGCAGGTCGAACGGGTCGATGCCGAGCTTCTCGGCCATCTTGTCCAGCGAGATCTCGTACGCGAACCGCGGCTGCACCGAGCCGTGGCCACGCTTGGGCCCGCAGGGCGCCTTGTTGGTATACACGCGGCTCGAATCGAAGCGATACGACTCGATGTTGCAGGGAGCGGTCAGGAGCTGCCCCGAGTAGTACGTGGTGACGAGCCCGAACGAGGCGTACGCGCCGCCGTCGAGGATGGTCCTCGCGTCGAGGGCCTTCAGCTTCCCGTCGGAGGAGGCGCCGAGCTTGTACGTCATCTCCATCGGGTGGCGCCCGCGGTGCGAGTAGAACACCTCCTCGCGCGTGTACAGGATCTTGACCGGGCGGCCGGTGCGGAGCGCCATGAGCGCCACGGCGAACTCGAGGTCGAAGGGCTCCGACTTGCCGCCGAACGCTCCGCCCACGGCCGGCTGGACGACGCGGAGCTTCGCGACGTCGAGGTCGAGGACGCGGGCCAGCTCACGCTGCAGGTAGTGCGGCACCTGGGTCGAGGACCACACCTCGAGCACGCCGTTCTCGTTCTGCCGCGCGATCGCGCAGTGGGGCTCGATCGGCGTGTGGGTGGTGCCGTGGAAGTAGTACTCGCCCTCCACGATCGCGTCGGATTCGGCCATCAGCCGGTCCACCTCGCCGAACTCGAGGTGGACGTGCTTGAGGATGTTCCCGTTCCGTCCCTCCTTGCGGGGCGCGTGGATGGGTTGCGCCGCGGCCTCGGAGGTGAGCGCCTCCTCGGGCTGGAGATAGACCGGGAGCGGCTCGTATTCGACCTCGATGAGCTCGAGGGCCCGGTTCGCCGTGTCCTCGTCGACGGCCGCCACGGCGGCCACGGCGTCGCCGATGAAGCGGACCTTGTCGACGCACAGGGCGTGCTCGTCGCGCGTCCACGGGATGATCCCGTACGCCTCGGGGATGTCGCGCCCGGTGATGACGCAGTGGACGCCACCGAGCGCCTCGGCCCTCGAGGTGTCGATCGAGACGATGTTCGCGTGCGCCTCGGTCGAGCGCAGGATCTTCCCATGCAGCATCCCGGGAAGGACGATGTCGTCGGTGTAGATCTCCTTCCCGGTCGACTTCCGGAGCCCCTCGACGCGCCGGTTGCGGCGGCCGAGCTGTGTGAACTCGGCGTCCGCGAGCTCGGCGAGGCTCTCGGGCGGCTCGGCGTTCCGGGCCTGCTTCTGGTTGAGCTCCTCGGGGTGCATGCGCTGAATCTAGGCCCGCCGGGCGACGGGCTCCACCGCCGCCCGCCGACTACGGCGCGCGGAAGATGGTGGCCGGCACCGTATCGAGCAGCGCCATATCCACGAATCGGTACCGGAAGTGGTTGCCGCCCTGCCGGAACGAGACGACGTCGGGGAGGAGCAGCCCCGAGCGGCGAGTCCAGCGCTCCACGACGAGCTGCACGCGGTCCTCCGGGATGCCGAGGTGGTCGGTCACCTCGTAGCCCAGCGGGAGCGTGTCGGTCTCGGCGAAGAACACGTCGACGGCCCCGCCGGCCGCATCGGCCCCGGTGAGCCGCAGCGCCCCCTGCCCTGCGAACCGGGTCGCGCCGCTGAAGCTCAGGGGCGCGAAGCGCGTGTCCGGAAAGAGCAGGTTCCAGTGCACCTCGTGACCGCGCACGAACGCCCGCGTCGCGGCCGTCGCGGCCGTCACCCCGCCGTCTCCCGATGCCCGCATCCAGCCGCGCTCCCCGTCCACGACCCCCGTCACCCCGGAGGAGAACTCGAGACGGGCCCGCCGGGACGTGGCCGAGACGACGGTGACGGAATACGTCCCCGGGTCGGAGCCCCTGACAGTCACCCGAGCGAGCGTCCTGATTCCCACGAACGGGACGGCTTGCCTGGCGCGGCCCGGTGGCGAGCCGGGGCGCTCCACGTCGCCGGTCCCGGGACCGGACCCCATGGGTACCGGAGGCGCGAGACCGAGGGCACGCCGGGCCGCGGCCAGCACGCGCGCGGCGTCGTCGCGGGCGAAGGTCGAGGTGACGGAGGTCATCAGCCACCGCCCACCGCCCTTCTCGTACGTGGCGGTCCAGGCCGACCCGAACCGGGTGTCCGGCGCGCTCGGGTCCGCCTCCCGGCGCTCGACCGCGACGCGCCGGGCCACCCACGCCATGCGCCCGTCGGCGGACAGGCGGATCAGCGGGGACTCCACATCGTCCCACGCCCGGTAGGTGGCGCCCTCGAAGTACGCGGCGAAGCGGCGCGCCAGCTCGGCCCGCGGCACGCGCGTCACGCGGCCGTCCTCGACGGAGACGAGCGTGTCGGCGACGTGCGACACGAGCAGCTCGGCGTCGGTCTCGAGGTGGGCGCGGCGTTCGTCTTCGAGGATGCGGTGCAGGGCGGAAAGGTCGTCTTCGGCGTTCGATCGGCAAGCCGTCAGCGCGAGGAGCGCGAGCCCGGCGAGGAGCCCCGGATGAAACCGGTCCTTCCTAGCCCGTCTCATTCGCGACCGGCTCGGTGAGGAGATGGGCGATCCACGAGCCGACCAGCGCGCCGAGGATCGGCCCCCACACGTACGGGAACGAGAACGAGCCGATCCCGAAGGCGACGGCGGGGTTGAGCACGCCGTTCGAGCCGGGCGACGCGAGCGAGATCCCGAGCAGGAGGCCGGTTCCGATCACGAGTCCGCTCGCGGGGGCGGGGACGCGCCCCACGACCACCGAGGCGATGGCGAACAGGAAGAGGACCGCTCCCAGCATCTCGGCCAGCCCGATCGTCGCGGAGCCACCGGCCGTGACCTCGGCGGGGCCGGCGAACAGCAGGCGACCCAGGGCGAGCGCGATCCCGGCTCCGACGAACTGCGCGACGATGTAGCCGGCCGCCCGTCCCGGGTCGATGCGGCGGATCGACAGGAGGCCGAGCGTCACCGCCGGGTTGATGTGGCACCCGGAGATCGGTCCGATCGCGTACACGAATAGACCGAGCGTCAGACCCGCGATGACCGGCGTGGGGACCGGAAAGGCCGGCTGGTTGATCGACACGAGAACGGCGAGCGCGAGCCCGCACGTCCCGACCATCTCCGCCAGCAGCGCCCTGATGTTCAAGCCGTCCTCCTTCGCCGCGGCCACGTCCTCCCAGGTCGGATCCCCGCTGCCCCCGCAATGTGCGCCGCGCACTCGGGACGGCAAGGCGCGGCGGGTGTTCGCTTTCGGGATGCTCCGACCGCCCGCGGGCAGCCGCCGGACGCTGGCGTCCCGGGACCATCGTGACCCAATCGGTTGGTATCCATACGGTTACGGGATCACGACCAGGTGGCATGGGTGCTGCACCTCCGTGGCGATGACCGGACGCGAGAGCCGGCGGGGGCCGCTGCGGAACCGACCCGCGGCCAGCCTCGAGGCGGCGGTCGAAGCAGACACCACCCTCGAACGACACCCCGGGAGCACCAATGGACGTCTTTCGGCAGGATCTCCGGTACGCGGCTCGCTCGCTGCGCACGCGTCCCGCGTTCACGAGCATCGCCGTGTTCACGCTCGCACTCGGCATCGGAGCCACGACGGCGATGTTCAGCGTGGTACGCGGGATCATCCTCCGTCCGCTCCCGTACCCGGAGTCGGACCGCCTGATCACGGTGTGGGAGTCCGCGCCCGAGGATGTGTCGAGCCTCGAGGGCGGCCTGCTGTCACACGCCAACTTTCGCGACATCAGGGACGAGATCGAGGGGATCGAGTCGATCGCGCTGGTCAACGAGGCCAACCTCACCGTCTCCGAGGACGAGGGGGCGTTCCTGGTGAGCGGCGCGATGATCACGCCGGGCTTCTTCGAGGTTTTCCGCACGCCCCTCCTCAGGGGTCGCGAGTTCACCGACATCGAGAGCCGGTACCAGGGACCGCAGGTGGCGATCGTGAGTGCCGACTACTGGCGCGATCGCCTCGGGGGCCGCGACGATGTGATCGGATCGTCGATCCGCATCTCGGGCGAGGCGCACCAGGTCGTGGGGGTCGCCCCATCCGGGTTCCACTACCCGTCGGACGCCGAGATCTGGGTGCCGGCCCAGAACGACGAGGAAGGATGCGGCCGCGGCTGCGTGGTGCGCGGCTCGGTGGCCCGTCTCGCCCCGGGGACGTCGATCTCCACTCTGCGACCGCGGCTCGAGGCGCTGGGCTCCCGATTGGAGTCGGAGTATCCGACGACCAACGTCGACGAGACCTTCGCCGTCGCCACCCTCCAGGACGTGGTCGTGGGGGACGTCCGGCCGGCGCTGTGGATCCTCCTCGGCGCCGTCGGGATGGTGCTCCTCATCGCCTGTGCAAATGTCGCGAACCTGCTTCTCGTCCGCGGTCGGGGCCGACTGACCGAGATCGCCGTGCGGACGTCGCTCGGCGCCGACAACCGGCGCATCTTCCGGCAGCTGATGACCGAGAGCGGGGTCCTCGCGTTCGTCGGCGGGCTCGGCGGGCTCGGCCTCGCCGTGTGGGGCATCGACCGGGTGCTCGCCCTGGCCCCCGACAACATCCCGCGCATCCAGGAGGTAGCGCTCGACCCGCTGACCCTGGCGTTCGCCGGCATCCTGGTGGCGGTGACGACGCTGGTGTTCGGTGTCGCGCCCGGGATCGCGCTCACGAAGATCGAGCTCACCCGCGCCCTCAGACGCGGCGGCCGCGGCGACGTCACCGGCGGGCAGAGCGGCCCCGGGCGGGCGGCCATCCTCGCCTCGGAGGTGGCCCTCTCGGTGCTCCTCCTCGTGGGGGCGGGGCTCATGGTCCGCAGCCTGATCCGCATCAACGAGGTCGAGCCGGGCTTCGACGTCCAGGGGATCACCACCTTCCGCCTGTCGCTCCCCCGGGCGCGCTACACGCCCGACCAGCGGGTCGCATTCATCGACCGGCTCACCGAGCGGCTACGGGCGACCCCGGGCGTGGACGAGGTCGCCGCGATGGTGGCCCCGCCGCTGGCGAGCGTGAACATCTTCGGTGGCTTCACGCGCACCGACGTGCCCGAGCCGGAGCCGGCGGACGTGCCCAGCGCCGGGTGGCGGGCCGCGGGCGTCGGAGCGCTCGAGATGCTCGGGATCCCGATCGTGGAAGGGCGGGCGTTCCTCCCCAGCGATCGTCACGACAGCCCGCCGGTGGCCATCGTGACGCGCCGTGTGGCGGAGCAGTACTTCCCCGACGTGGATCCGGTCGGACGGCAGATCGACGTCCAGGTGTCGACCGGCTACGACGAGGACGTCCCGCGCACGATCGTGGGCGTCATGGAGGACATCCGGGGCACGCGGCTCACGAGCCCCCCACGCGCCGAGATGATCATCCCGGTCGCACAGGCCGGGGCCGGATTCCCCCACATCCTCATGCGCGGCCGGGACCCGGCCGCGCTCCTCGACGCCGCGCGACGCGTCCTCCAGGACCTCGATCCGGAGCTCCCGATGATGACGCCCGGCCCCATGCAGGCGCTCGTCGACCAACAGCTCGCCCAGCCGCGCTTCTATCTGTTGCTGCTGGTCCTGTTCGCGGCTCTCGCCGTCGTGCTCGCCGCGGTCGGCATGTACGGCGTGGTGGCCTACGCCGTCTCGCAGCGCACGCGCGAGATCGGGGTCCGCATGGCGCTCGGGGCCCGGGTCCCGCAGGTCGTGAGCCTGGTCCTGTGGCAGGGGCTCCGACCGGCGATATTCGGGATCCTGGTGGGCGTGATCGCGGCTTGGTGGGGCACGAGCCTCATGCGCGGGCTCCTGTATCAGGTCGCGCCGCAGGACCCCGTCACGCTGGGGATCGTCCCGATCCTGCTCCTGGCCGTCGTGGTGATCGCGTGCGCGGTGCCGGCGCGGCGGGCCAGCCGCATCCCGCCCGCGATCGCGCTCCGGAGCGAGTAGCCCGCGAGCGGCTCATGGCCCGAGCCGCTCCAGGATCTGCCCGATCGTCCGGTCGACGTTGGCCGCGAACCGGCGGATCGCCTCGGTCCGTTCCCAGCGCAACAGGAGGAGCGAGGCGAAGGTCGGATCCCGCAGCAGCCGCCGGTATGGCGCGACGGGCGGCGGGCGTTCGAGGACGGGATCGTTGTCGAGCGCGTCCAGCGCCAGGTAGTCGTCCAGCCGGATCTGGCGTGCCAGGTAGGGCTCGAGCTCGTCCGCCAGGAAGGCCCGCTCGCGCGTTTCGGCGACCTCGAGACGGCCGCGCGCCTGCTCGTACTGGAGGATCAGGCGCCGCAGCGAGTCGGAGCGGATGAGCTCCAGGTTGCCCGAGGAGATCAGGTCCTCGAGGACCGCGTGCGCCGGCGTGTAGAAGCGGTAGTTGAGCGCCGAGGCGGTCCACGCCGGCAGCGAGTCGGTCGGCAGGGTCGCGTCGGGCATCCGTGCGGCGGCGAGCAGATGCTCGACCCGGTCGAGGATGACGCGCCGCACCTCCTCGTCCAGACGCAGCTCCTCGGCGCTCGCCCGGAACTCCACCCGCAGCCCGTCGAGGTACTCGCGCTCGCTCGCGCGGTCGCCCCGATAGTCCCACAGCGCGTCGAGGAGGAGGGCGAGCAGGATGCTCCCGACGATCGTCGTGGCCTCGATCGCCACCCAGCGTCCCCTTTTGCGTTCGCTCGAGCTCACGCGCGCCGCCTGACCCGGAGTCTTCCCACCGGATCCACTTAGGGCCCCCCGGCGAGTCGGATCAAGGCCGAAGCGGCGGCACCCGTCGAGTGTACAATAGAATGTTATATGTATGATTTTCTGAACGCTGGAGGCGGAAGTCGGCAGCGATGGCGATGGGGCGACCGGGCGCACGCGAGCCCCGTCAGGAGGATCCGAAGATGTCGTTCAGCAGCGCTCCCAGCCGAACCCCCGCCTGCTTGAGGCGGCGCTCCGTCGTCTCGAGGTGGCGCAGGTAGAACTCGTCCCCGAAGCAGCCCGCGGGGGCCCCGGTCGCGCGATCCACGTCCTCGTATACCTCGTCCTCCATGAGCGCGTAGGACTCGTTCGCCCACACGCGCGGGTCCAGGGTGCGCCACAGGACGCGCTCGATCGGGTGGATGTCGGCCTCGAGGCGCGCGCCGTAGGCCCTCCAGTCGAGTCCGAGGGTGGCGAGACGCCGTCCCACCACGTATCCGTCCCACACGGCGTGCAGGTTGGTCTCGTCGTCGCCCGGGATGCAGGCGGGCACGTCGTTCCCCCCGTGGTCGGATGCGTATCCGACGTGGAGGGGCTGGTGCACGTCGCCCACGAAGTGCCCCAGGAACTTGAGCGCGATGAGGCGCTCCCGCGGCTCGATGCCGGGGTCCCGCAACCGGCCGGCGAGCATCTCGATCGCCTCCACCACGCACAGGGTCCGGCCGCAGTCCCGCGAGGCCTCGTAGCCCGCCGCCCCGTGTGGCAGGTTAACGTAGTGGGCGGTGGTGAACGTCTCGTACCCGGGGTCGCCGCGGATCACGTCGGGCCAGTAGCAGGCGGGCCCGAACTCGGCATAACGCTCGTCGAGCGCGAGCAGGTCCCGAACGGCGGCCTTCGCGCGGGGGGTGAGCTCGCGCCACGCGATGTCGCACACCACCGCGTGGCCGGCCTCCCACCACATGGCCGGGGTCCGTGCCGCGGAGTCTCCGGGCGGAGGTCCGGGACGGATCTGCGGGCGGGCCAGGTCGAACCGGCCGAGGCCCCCGGCGAACAGGACGATGGAGATCTGGAGAATCCGCATGGCGTATGATAGGCCCCCGACGGATCCGGCGAACACGCTGACGCAGGCGACCACGAGCGTGCGGCGGCTGGCCGCACGCACGGCGATCGCGGTGTGCGCGGCGGCGATGCTCCCGCTGCCGGCGCCCGCGCTCGCCCAGACGGTGCGTGCGGAGCCCGCGGGGCCGGTGACGACGGGGCGCTTCGAGCTGCGGAGCGATCCGCGCGTGGGGCTCCACCACTTCCTGCTCGACTGGGCGGCCGCCGATGCCGGCCAGTGGCCGCCCTACGCGCAGCCGATCGTGGAGCGCGACGAGGGTCTCGACGAGCTCGAGCCGGCGGAGCGGTCGACCTGGCGGGCCGCGGTGGAGGCGTACGGTGCTGCGGTGGACCGCAGCCTCCTGTTCGACGAGGGGCTCCTGGCCGTGCGCGACTGGGCGGCGGGCACGGGCTCGCAGGAGGCGGTGCCCGACGAGGACCGACCCCTCGTCGAGGCCCTCGAGGCCGCGCTGCCCGTATACGAGACACGCTGGTGGCCCGCCCACGATGCGCAGAACCGTGCGTGGATCGGAGCGGTGGCGCCCGCCCTCGAGGAGATGGAGGAGGAGATCGTCCCTCGTCTCGAGGCCGCCTACGGAGGGCGCTGGCCGGCCGACAGGATCCCGATCGACGTGGTGGCGTACGCGAACCCGGTGGGGGCGTATTCCACCGCCGGCCGGGTCACGGTGGCCAGCGGCGACCCCGACGCCCGTATGCCGCAATCGGTCGAGATCGTGTTCCACGAGTCGTCGCACGTCGATCCACTCGAGGTCCCGCTCAGGGAAGCGCTCGCCCGTGCGTACGGGAAGGCGGGGGCGGAGCCGCCGGATCGGCTGTGGCACGACGTGATCTTCGTCACGACCGGTGAGGTGACGCGTCTCGTGTTCGCGGGCCACGGCCGTCCGGGTTATCGGCACTACGGCGAGACCTCCGGGGTGTACGCGCGCGGGCCGCGCTGGGCCCCCGAGCTGGCGGCCTTCGAGCGCCACTGGCTGCCCTTCCTGCGCTCCGGATCGACGGATGCCGGCGAGCGGGACGCCGCGCTCGAGGCGGTGGCGGCCGAACTCGTATCGAATCCGGGCTGACGCAGGGAACCGGGCCGGGCCCGCACCCGAACACGACCCGAAATCGGGCCGCTCCGGGCCACGGTCGAGGCCGGCCGGACTGCCAATTCGGCGGCGCCTCATCTCGCGTGCCGACCGTCGCTTGCCCGGGGCGGCCCGGAGCCCCAGCTTCCCACCCGGTCGGAGCTTTTGAACGTGTTCAGTTATCCTGGAATGCCGCGTCATGCCTGTGGAATCTCGTCCCGCAGCAGGACGGCCGATTCGCACCGCGAGCGGCTCGAAGATCACCGAGAAGGGCCGGCGGACGCGGGCGGACATTCGCCATGCCGCGCTCTCGCTGCTCGCCGAGTCGGGCTACGAAGGGATGTCGATGCGGGCGATCGCGGAACGGGCCGGCGTGTCCGTCGGGAACGCCTACTACTACTTCCCCTCGAAGGCGCAGCTCATCCGGTCGTTCTACGAGGAGGCCCTGCGGGGTCTCGGTGAGACCGCCGCGCCGATCCTCGCCGACGAGCGGACGCTGGAGGCTCGCGTGCGGGGGGTGCTGGCGGTGTGGATCGGGCTCGTCGAGCCCTACCACGCCGCGGCGGGGGCATTGTTCCGGGGCGTCGCCGACCCCGAGATCCCCGGGAGTCCCTTCGGCGCCGACACCCGCGATCTGCGCGAGCACGGCCTGCGGCTGTACGGCGAGGTGGTGAACGAGAGCTCCACCCACGTTCCGGAGGAGATCCGGCTCGAGCTGCCGGGGATCCTGTGGACGGCCCACCTCGGTCTCACGCTGTTCTGGGTTCACGACGCGTCCTTCCGGCGTCGCCGCACGCGGGCGCTCGTCGACCGGGGGCCCGGGCTTCTCACCAGGGTCGTTTCGTTCTCGCGTCTGCCCGGGTTCGGCGATCTGAGGCGCCAGTTCCGCGACCTGTTGCGCGATCTGAGCTGACCCGGCGGCCCCGCCCGCCCGACGGGGTCGGCCCGCGACCGCTGCCTGTGCCTTTCACCCCCTTCCGGGACGATCCATGTTGTCGGGCGGCGACGGCGCGTGGCACGGGCACCGGGACCCCGCGAGCCCACGACGGATTCGGCCAGCCCGCATGGGAGGCACCGTGAGCCCCACCGATCCGATCCGAGGCTCCGACACACCCCGAACGCGGGCCGTGGCGCTCGGCACGGCGTTCGTCACGGCGCTCGGCGCGTCGGGCTGCGGGGACCGGTCCGACGGGCTCGCCTCCGCCGTGCTGGTCCCACCGAGCCCCATCACGTTCGTTTCGAACGCCGGGGACACGCTGGCTGCGGAGCACGGCGAGATCTGGGTGCCCGAGAACCGGTCCGAGCCCGACAGCCGCTCGATCTCGCTCGCCTATGTACGCTTCCCCTCCACCAGCGCGACGCCCGGATCGCCGATCGTCTACCTGGCCGGCGGCCCCGGCGGGTCCGGGATCGCCACCGCACGCGGGCGGCGCTTCCCGCTGTTCATGGCCTTGCGGGACATCGCGGACGTGATCGCCTTCGATCAGCGCGGCACCGGCGAGTCGAATCACATCCCCGTGTGCGCGACCGATACGCGGCTCCCGCTGGATGCCCCCGCGACGGTCGCGGCGGCGGTGTCGGCGACCCGCGAGGCGGCGCGCGGCTGTCTCGAGTTCTGGGCCGGCGCCGGGGTCGACATCCGGGGCTACACGACCGTGGAGAGCGTCCGCGACATCGAGGCGCTCCGGCGCGCGCTGGGGGCCGACCGGGTGAGCCTGTGGGGGATCAGCTACGGGACGCATCTCGCGATGGCGGCCATCAAGCGCATGGGGCCGCGCATCGACCGGGTGATCCTCGCCAGCGCCGAGGGGCTGGACCAGACGGTCAAGCTGCCGGCCCGCACGGACGCGTACTTCGGCCGTCTCCAGGCCGCCATCGACACGGATCCCGAATCGGCGGCGAGATTCCCCGACGTGGCCGGCCTCATCCGGCGGGTGCTCGACCGACTGCGGGCCGAACCCCTCGCCGCGGAGGTGGTGCCCGAGGCCGGCGCCGATCCGGTCCGCTTCGTCATGGGAGCCGAGGAGGTGCAGCTGTATACGAGCTTCTACCTCGCCGACCCCGAGCGCGTGGCCGGGGTCCTGCACGCCTACCGGGCCGCGGACGAGGGCGACTTCGGTCCGATCGCCCGCTTCGTGTACCTCAACCTGCGCGCCCCGCCCATTGCCCTGCGCGGGATGCCCGAGGCGATGGACTTCGCCTCCGGGATCTCC
>Ga0315553_10003287_pt1 | contig 12636 bp, 6 predicted proteins | sample SalMarSW160140MG_FD_203099 | JGI IMG/M metagenome (GOLD analysis project Ga0315553, IMG submission 203099) | Salt marsh sediment microbial communities from the Plum Island Ecosystem LTER, Massachusetts, United States - Salt Marsh Sediment SW1601-40 ... | reverse complement strand
ATCTGAACTGGCTGGGCGATTCGCGCTCCTGGATGCTGGTGACCTTCGAACCGGCTGAAATCACCCGCCTCCAGATGGCCGAACGCCAACGCCAGGGTCAACGCCTCCACGACTTGAACGATCTGCTCGAAGCTTTACAGATCCGCGATCTTTCCGGCGCAGTTCAAGCTGTCTTCCAGGCCGGTCATCGCCTGACCGGCGCTTCCATACTGGCGCTGTACCTGGTCGACGGCCAGGCTCCTGGTCTGCAATTAAGGACACAATGGGGTCCCGCCGACCACTTGCCTGAAAGCCTGCTTCCCTCCGATGTAGACTCATTCTTGAAGCCAAATCTTTGGGTGTCTGGCAAGCGCGGTTCAAATTCACTATTACGCATGGCGCGCACCTCGCAAATGAGCTACCTGGCCCACGCTCCGCTGGGTCAGCCGGGCGCGTTTACCGGTCTGCTGGTGATTGCCGACACCAACGTCGCCCCTCCAGTCGATGCACTGTTATTAATCCAACTCCTGTCCTCTACCCTTACGACCATCTTTGAATATCACACCTTGCTCAATAATCTCGAGGCCGAATTGCATCTCCGGCGCAAAGACATCGAGTTCGGTGAGGCCATTAAGAATGCGATTCAAGAAGCTGTGATCACCTTATCACCGACCATGACGATCAAAGAGTTGAATCCGGCGGCCGAGTTGATTCTTGGGTATGCCGGTCGTGAGGTGGACGGACAGCCAATCGAGAACGTTTTAATTGGGGCGAACAATCTGACCTCCGCCCTCCAGGATGCTAAGAACGGCATTCCGACCCACAGCCTGGGCAATCTACACCTGCACCGCCGGGATGGAGGCGCCTTCCCGGCCCACATGCGCATCTTACCGGTCCTGATCGCCGATCAATTGGAAGGTATCCTGATTGTGTTCCGCGATCTCAGCGAGCACGAACAATTCCAGCTGCACACGCAGCAGCTGGAGCAGAGGGCTCTGCTCGGCGAAGTCATGGCGATTTTCGCACACGAAGTTCGCAACCCGATCAACAACATCAGCACCGGATTGCAGTTGATGGCTTACAACTTACCCGAGGATGATCCGCACCAGGAACTGATCGGTCGCCTGGAGAACGATTGCAAACGTCTGGAACATTTGATGCAATCCGTACTGGCTTTCTCACGCCCACCAAAGTCGGAGAGCGAAGAGCTGGATTTAGGCCTCTTCATGCATCGTTTGGTAGAGCGCTGGCGTCCTCGTTTAGCCAAGGTCAACATCAAACCGAATATCCAGATCTCTCCAGACGCTCCTAAGGTCATGGGTGATCCCCGCTCTCTGGAACAGGTCTTTACCAACCTGATCAGCAACGCCGTCCAGGCCATGAGTGAGAGCGGAGGCACGCTTTCGGTCAACGTCAGGCCGGTGCTCACCCAAGGAGATCGGCCCTACGTCGAAGTCAGCGTCTCGGACAGTGGTCCCGGCATACCGGAGTCAAATCGCGAGAAGATTTTCGAACCTTTTTTCACCACAAAGTCAGATGGAACCGGATTGGGCTTGCCGATCACTAAGCGGATCGTCACTGCCCACAAAGGCACCATCCGCTTGAACAGCGTGCCAGGCGGAACCGTGTTTCAAGTTCAGCTGCCGGTAATCGAAGAAGACAATCCTACGAGTGAAGGTGCTCTATGAGTGCAACGATTCTCATCGTCGATGATGAAGACAATGCCAGGAACAATATCGGCTCGTTTTTAAAAACCCAGGGTTACGAAGTCTTGGATGTCGCCACCCTCGAGGAGGCTCGAGAATGCGTCAAACGTGGCTGCGCTGATATCATTTTATTGGATGTACTGTTGCCGGATGGTTACGGGCCTTCCTTGCTGGAAGAGACGATCCACCTGCCGGTGCGCCCCCCCATCATCCTGATCACCGCCTACGGTGACGTCGATATGGCTGTGGATGCGATGAAAAATGGGGCTCATGACTTCTTGCAGAAACCTATCCAGCTCAGCCAGCTGGAAAAATCGATTCAACGCGCCGGCGAGATCGTCGCCATCCGCCGCGAGCTTGCCCACCTGCGCAAAGCTCAGGATAAGAAATATAACTTCATCGTCGGCACCAGTCCGGCGATGCAGCAGCTGTATAACCACGCCCAACGTGCAGCTTCGACCTCCGTATCGGTGTTGATTACCGGCGAGACCGGAACCGGTAAAGAAGTCCTCACCCATGCTATTCACAAGATGGGTACCCGCGCCGATAAACCTTTCATTCCAATTAACTGCGCTGCAATTCAACCGACGATGCTTGAATCGGAGCTGTTCGGGCATGAAGCCGGCGCCTTCACCAGCGCGGAAAAGCGCAAGCACGGATTGATGGAAGTCGCCGACGAAGGCATTTTATTCCTGGACGAAATCTCCTCGATGCCAATAGATATGCAGGCCAAACTGCTGCGCGCCTTGGACGAACGCGCTTTCCGCCGGGTGGGTGGGACGAACATGATCCAGGTTGACGTCCAGATCATCGCCGCCTCCAATCGCGATCTGAAAGCCATGATCGCCAATGGCGAGTTCCGTGAGGATCTTTATTATCGTCTCAAGGTTGTCGATCTGCACATCCCCCCTCTCCGGGAACATAAAGAAGATTTGCCCGAACTGGTGGGCTTTTTCATCCAGCAGAACAATCTACGCATGGGCTTGAACATTACCGACATCACGCCGCGAGCCATGCAAGCCTTGATGAACTACCACTGGCCCGGAAATATTCGCGAACTGCGTAACGTGCTCGAGCGAGCGATGCTCTTCTGCGACGATCCCGCCATCGATTTACCGCATCTACCTGCCGATCTCTCCAACCATACTGGTAAGTAGCGAAACACAATCACTTTAATAGTTACGCAGTTCTTCGATGTTTGGAGGTGTTTGGGCGGCCGAAGCCGGCCCAAACACCCCGATTACTTTCCTAAGTGCGTAAGTCTTCACCAGTACCATTCCACCGCAACGTTAACGAAAACGTGGCGGTGGAAATTTTTAAATAAACAGGCTCTCCCTGGCACAGCTCTTGCACCAGTTTAGCCAGGAGAGAGCCTATGCCGAATAACACGCAACCCACCGAAGGATCCAGACTAGGTTTTCATTACTTCCCGGATCAAGATCATTATCGGGAGAGCGATCTGCGCGCCTGGCTGCCGGAACTAAAATCTTTGGGAGCAAGCTGGTTGATCTTGGAGGCTTCCGTGGAGCGCGCCGTCCCCGAGGACTTTATCCGGGGGCTGGTTACACAGCATATCGAGCCTGTGCTTCACTTTAAACTGCCTCTCAAGGAAGACTCCAAACTGGCGGACCTGGTTGAGAACCTCACCCTGTTGTTCGAAATGTACGCTCATTGGGGCGCCAGGTATGTGATCCTCTTTGATAGGCCTAACGCTCGCGCCAGCTGGCCTCCGGCAGCCTGGGCGCAAGCCAGCCTCGTAGGGCGTTTCCTTGACCACTATCTACCCCTGGCTGAGGCTGCCCGTCGGTCGGGACTAATTCCGGTGTTTCCTCCGCTTGAACCGGGCGGGGACTATTGGGACACAGCTTTTTTGCGTGAGGCGCTGCAAGCGATCGAGCGCCGAGGTTTCCACTATTTGCTCGACGACCTCGTCCTGAGCGCCATCGCCGATCCAGGCGCGAAACCACTTAATTGGGGAGCCGGCGGCCCGGAGCGATGGCCTAAATCCAGACCGTACCACACCCCCGATTACAGCGAGGATCAGCGCGGCTTCCGCATATTCGAATGGTACATAAAAGTAGCCGAAGCGGTGACGGGAGTCTCGGCAAGTGTACTCCTCGTCCGAGTTGGCTGCCAACCCACTACCCCATCCTCCCTGGATCAATCTTCCCAGGGGCTTCGGAAAGACGTGTTGCGCACGCTGACCATTGCTCAGGCATTGGCGCCAGCAGAACGCCAGGCGAGGGTCCCATATGCAGAGCCCCTTGACTCTATCCCCGCGCAGGTCATCGCCGGCTGTTTTTGGCTTTTAGCCGCCGACAAGGAAACCCCGCAGACTTCAGCGGCCTGGTATCAGGCGGATGGTGTTACACAGCCGTACGTTGGCGTTTTGCGCCAATGGTTTGCCGAGAGCGTCGCTCCAAAAGAGGAAAAAAGGATTGCAGCCCAGCCAAAAATCGGACAGTCTGCCAAGTTAAAGACAAACCAAGAGCCTAATGCGAATCGTTCACAGACCTTGAATCCAATAGGGACACCCGCGAGGCCGGGCGAGGAGAAGCAGCCCTCGAATCACATGGACAAAAAGCTGGCCAGGCCTATCAGGCATTATCTGCTCTTGCCGCTTTATGAGTGGGGGGTCGCCGACTGGCACTTAGACGTTATCCGGCCATTCGTAAAAAAATACCGGCCCACCGTTGGATTCTCCTTGCAAGAAGCCCGCTTCGCCAGAAAGGTGACCGTTGTTGGGGGCAGCGAGGCATTCTCCGAAGAGAAGCTTGAATCCCTGCGTGCAGCCGGCTGTTCTATCGAACGTATCCAGGGAGATGGCACGAGTATTGCAACTCAATTGGCAACCAATTAAATCCGTAAAACCGTTTTCTGGACGAGGGAACCCATGACTATACAGACTTCATCGACTTCAACTCCGGCTCACAATCCCGTACTCAAAGTCATCGGTTTGGGTGGGGGTGGTTGCAACGCGGTCAACCGCATGATCGACCTCGGATTAAAGGGGATGGAATTCATCGTCGCTAACACGGACTACCAGGCTCTGCAACCCTGCTTGGCGTCTACCAAGGTACAGTTGGGACCTCGCAGCACCCGTGGGCTGGGCGCTGGTGGGCTCCCTGAAATCGGGAAAGCAGCGGCAGAGGAAAGTGAAGATCGTCTGGCGGAAGTTCTTGCCGGTTCGGATATGGTCTTCCTGACCGCCGGGATGGGCGGCGGAACCGGCACCGGCTCAATTCCGGTTGCCGCAAAAGTGGCTCGCTCCGTTGGCGCGGTGACCATTGCTATCGTAACGACCCCGTTCTCCTTCGAGATGGGGCGCCGCCAAAGAAATGCCGACCAGGGTTTGAGGCAGTTGCGCCCCCACACCGACACGATGATCGCCATTGCGAATGACCGGCTGCTCGAGGTTGCCCCCCGAGACCTTTCTATCGAAGTGGCCTTTCGCATGGCGGATGACGTCTTGCGGCAGTCGGTCCAGGGGATTACCGAATTGATCACCCAGCCCGGATTGATCAACGTGGATTTCGCCCACATCCGCCGGCTGATGATGTTGGGCGGAGGCGCCTTGATGTCGATCGGCCAAGGAGAAGGGCATTCCAAGGCGCTTCAAGCCGTTGACAAGGCGCTCCACCACCCCTTCCTCGAGGATGTATCTCTCGAGAACGCCTCCGGCATCATCGCAAACTTTACCGGTGGTGAGGATCTGAGCTTGTTCGAGGTCAGCGAAGCGCTCAACCATATTCAATCTCAAACCACGTCCCAAACCGAGATCGTCATGGGCGTCACACACGATGAAACCATGAATGGGCGCACGCAGCTTATCCTGGTTGCAACCGGTCTGGGCGGCACAGCGCTGGAAGATGTCCTGGTGGGTTCGGAGCAAAATATTCAGAAATCCGTTCGGGAAAATGCTGAACTGCCCACTGAGCCGGAGCAATCGGAACCCGCGCCTTTGGAAATGGTCAGTGCTGGTCTGAAGGACCTCGATATGCCAGCTTTTCTTCGACGACGTACCCGCTTCTCCGATTGACTCGTGGCTCCTAAGCAGCCATCAACAATGAGCAAAACGATTTCATAGAGAGACAAATGAGTAACTTCAATGGAAACCAGACTGGTCAAATCGATCTCGACGCAGATATTCCGCCGCTTCCCGGAAGTCAAAGGCTGCACGCCGAAAGTGCGGTTACAAACCGGCGCCCAATCAAAATCCAGCGTCTCCTCAAGGTACCTGTTGACTTTCAACGGCAAAGTCGAATCTCCCAATGGCAAAATGATCCCCCGCGTCGTCCGGGTGATCGCCAATACCGACGGCAAAATAATCAAGATAACCACCTCCCGTTAATCACAATTAAATTGCACATGCTTTATTCCCATCAGCCAGGCGAGACGCCGGGATAGAAATGACTGCTAACTTAATCACTTCTAAACAGACCGATTCCATCTTCAAAATGGTGCTGGCGCGTTCTGAACTCTTATTCTGGAATTTGGCCATAGGGCTCCTTGGCAAATCCAGGCTGCTCCAAACCTGCGTTAGGGTGGCTTATCCGGTCCCATGGCAGCGAGGTCGGGGTGAGGCGCACTCACGCGTGATAGTTTGGGCATTGAGCGGCTGGATCGGAGCTCTCCTTTTGGCGGGATTGGCCGCCGGGATGTCGCTGAACGGTCAGGCAGCGCTATTCCCCGGTTCGCTTGAATCTGCTGCCGCCCATCCGGTGGTCGCAAGACCGGAAAACGGGCAGCAAAATATACTGGTGATCAATATCGATGAATTCGACCGTTCGCCGCATTTGAAGAGTATCTGGTTGTTGATGTATTTCCCCAACTCTCCCTCCGTTACCCTGCTGCCGATCTTTCCTGCACCTGTGGAATTGGATCCGGATCATGGGGGTTTCTTCAAGGGGCATTTCGATCTATCCGCCGCCGGTAAGCCCGCCGCCGACTTCCTAAGCGCTTTAACGGAAAAGAACATTTGGTGGGATGAATATATCGTTTTGGACCGCGTTGCTAGGAATGAACTAAGCCAAGCCCTCTCGGATGGCGCTTATCAGGCTCCTTCTGATAATCCCGAGAGCATCTTCGCCGGCTTCGTGGAAACGCTGTCCGAAAGGTCCGAAGCCCTGAACCAGCAGACGGCCGACCTGGCCCAGTTCTGCAGCCAGGTATCCCGGAACGGAACGCAAGTTAACCTGGCGCATTCCCTGGGATCGCTGAGGGTGCATTATCGCACCAATGTGAACTTAATTCGCCTGCAGCAGGATTGGCATTCGCTGCTCAATGCGGAGCGTTCTTTCTCCTGTGATTTTCCGTACTCGAATCCACTAAACCCTGAGGTGTACCCATGATCAACATAACCCTCTACCAGGCCCAACTGGTGATGTACCTTGGCCTCTTCTTCATTGGCACGATCGCCTTCGTTATCGGCATGTCTGTCCTGGTTACCCGGGTAACGGGGCGAGATATTCGCGATTTGGCTGCGCAAACGATTCAGTTAGCCCAAAAGGGGATCGCGGAAGACGTCGCCGGATTGGTCGGCAACGCTTCGAACTTGTTGAACGCCATTAACGAGATGGTTCGCAGCGCGACCGGGATTGGTGTGTTCCTGACAATATTGGGCGTGATCATGATGGGGACAGCCTGCTGGTTAGTGCTCCAGGTTAGCTAAACGCAAACAGACTGGTGGAAAAATGACCAAAGCCTTTTCATTCATTGTAGGGTTTAAAGAGAGACTGGACGAGGCCGACTGGCCCTGGGTTATCGCCGCGCTGCGGGAGAGTAACGTTGTTTGGCAGAGTCTGGAAGATCTGAGCTTCGCGCAAAAAGCGTTGAGTACTTTTTCGTCTCAGACGGAACGCTGGTCTCCTGGAAACCTGGCCTTGCTCGCCCTCGATCATCCATTCCCAGTGGACCCGATCGCCCTTGATAAAGATCTGCGCGGTAAAGCGATCCAGTATTACCGGAATCTGGTTGAAAATCCCGATGATTACGCCGACCTGGAATTCAACTTAAAACAGGCCGGGCTCGTCGCCATCGCCCTGCTAGAACGTCGTAAGCGCGTCGGATCGTGGCAGGGTCTGCCGGACGAATTACCTCCTCTCTCCACCCGACATTGGCGAGCTCCTTTATCCTGTCTTTATGGGTTATCACCAGACGCACTCGATCTACTGCGGGCCTGGCTTTCGACCGGAACCAACCAGGCCGCGGTAAATCTTTGCTTGCACGCCCTATTGAGCAATCCGCTTCAGGAAACCCAACAACATGAGGTCGTAAAAGCGCTGCTCCAGGATCAGCAGCTGCCGGAGGTCACCCACCTGCTGAGACGCCTGGAGATCAAACGCCCTGTGCTTGCCTCCAGGCTGGCGGCAGAATATCTGGATGGCCAACAGGAATTCACGCTGCCGTCCAACGCCAACACTACCACCGGACGTCTGTTCCAGATAACGCAGTTGCTCTACCAGGCCGATTTACAGGCGATAGCCGGCAACAATACCCAAGCCAAAAGCTTGCGCTCGCTCGCGCTGGAAAATACGAGCCATTTACATCGCGGGTTTGTTTCCATGCTGACTGATGACGCAGCCCGCCGCGGTGAAACCCAATCTGCCTTGGAAAACTGGCAGAACCAAAAATCCACCGATCTCAACAACTCGATGGACGAACCCACTGCGCTCCCGCCAGCTGGTCTTCTCTTAGGATTGTTAGAAGATCGCCGCCCGGACGAAACCATTCAGCTCTTGGATAGTTCGAATACCGCTCACTCGCCGGTCTATGCGTTCATCCTGCAGCTCGCCTTTACTCAGCAATTTGCGATCGGTGGGAAACTCTCCGAAGCGCAGGAGTATGCGAAAAGCGCTCTCCAGCTCACCGAGGATTTATTTACCATTGAGCAGATCTACTCAGCATCACCACAGCCCGAGTCACAGAATTCAGTCTCGGAGGAAAATGGTGAAGCTCTGGATGCAGCCCCTGACCCCAGGGACATCGCTGGGTTGCTGGGTTTGCTCGCCCACCTCTTATTCGAGATCGATCTCCCGAATGAGTCGTTGCACGTTTGTGAAATCGGACTATCCCTCCAACCTAATCACACCGGCTTGTTGACCAGCTACGGCAAGGCTCAGTTAGCTGCAGGCCAGTTCGACGCGGCAGCACAGACCGCCCATCTCGCAGTAGCCCTGGCTCCTCAAAGAGCCGATTTGCGCCGGTTCTTGAGCGATTGCTTGGAAGCCAGCCAGGATTGGGAGACTGCCCTGGAACAATGGGAAGCGCTCATCGATGTTCGTTTTTGCGCCGCGGATGAAGCGGAATGGCCGCTTTCCTCCGATCTAGTGCGGTTGGCTTTTGCTGCCGTTCATGCCAACCAGCCGCTCAGAGCGATAGAAGCCAGTCACATCCTCCTGGGCCGCGACTCGAAAAACGGCCTGGCTCATACCGCCATCGGGGAAGCCCATTGTTTGGTTGGCGAATACCAGGATGCGCTGGAGCATTTAGACCATGCGATTAAGTTTGCCCCTGACGCGCCTCAAACCTGGTTGGCGCTTTCAAACGCCTACAAAACTGCTGATCATCCGCAACAAGCCATCGACACCCTGCGTAAAGCTGCCAACGCCGTGCCCGGCGATCCGACTGTACAGTTAGCTCTCGCAGAAAATTATCTTCAAGAAGAAGCCTACACGCAGGCGCTGACCACGTTGCACCATGCATACGATCTCACCAAGCGCAGCGACACCTCCGGTGTTGCGCCTTATTACCGCTACGTGCTGCGAATCAAGATTGGTATGGAGCTATCCAAGACCCTGCGCTATCTGGGCCGCCTCGACGAAGCGCGCGCTGCCTTGGAGGACATTTACCGGACGCAGCCCACTTTCCCCGGGCTGGCTTATACCTATGCTGAGGTTCTGCTCGCACAAGATGCTGCGGGCGCTGCGCTGGAGCCTTTAACTACTGCGCTGGCGGAAGAACCGGAGAACCCCCAGATCTGTCTGGAATACGCCGATGCTTTGCTCAAGTCCATCCCGGAAACAAACAGGCCCGGCGCCAAATATTCAGCTGCGATTCACCTTGTTCAGGACAGCGCTCAACCCGAAATCATCTCGGCGGAAGTTGTCCAGCGCTTGAATCATGTTTTGGATTTAGTCGCTCAGGAAAACGCTCCGCTGCGAGCCAGGGCGATTGCCATGCTCGGAGAAGCACATGAGATTGGCGGCAGTTCGAAATCCGCCATGGAATATTACTTTAAAGCCTTGGAGACAGATCTAGCGGACGATCCTCATTGGTCCGCCAGGCTTTCCTTTGGCTTGGGACGCGTGGCCCTCCAGGAAAACCAACCGGAGACGGCTATCGCCGCGCTCCAGGAGGCTGCCCGCCACGAACCGAACAACCCTCAGGTGCACCGCACCCTGGCAGAGGCCTATATCGCCACCCGCCTGGAAGAAGAAGCCCTACACGCCGCTCGAACCGCGGTTAGGTTGGCCGGAGACGATCCGGAAATGATCTTATGGTTTGCTACGAAGGCTCTGCAGGTAGGCGCCCGCCAGGACGCCAGTTCAGCGCTCTCCGATGCGCTTAAATTCGCGCCCGATCAGGCGGACTTTCTCCTCAATCTCGGTCTGCTCGCTGCCCGTTGTGGAGAGGTAGATTGTGCCCGGCAGGCGTATGAACGGGTAGGCGCGCTCCCCGAAGTCGATGAGCATGGACTGAGCGCAGCGGCCAAAGGGTTGTTGGCTATCGATGAACCCGTGGCGGCGACCGCATGCTTTGAACGCGCGCTTGAGGTTAATCCTCAGTCATCCCCAGAGATTTATGGTCAACTCGCCGAAGCGTATTCGAGGACAGGTTCATTCGAACGAGCGCTCGAGTTCATCGAGCAGGCCGTGAGCCTAAATCCAGGGGATGCACACAAAAAATTGCTCAAAGCGGAATGGCTCCTGAAGACTGATAAGCAGTCAGAAGCCTTGCAAACACTGGAAAAAAGTCTCGAGCAGAATCCCGACTTTGTCAAAGGTCATTTTCTGATCGCCCAGATCCTGCGAGCGGATGGGCAGCTTAAAAAAGCCCTTGAGCACGTGGAGGCGATCGTCGATCGCAACACCGAGTTGCCGCAGGCTGAAGACGAGCTTCGGCAGGTAATTGCTGCCCACGCCCTGGCTGCCGAGCTCGCCCGGGCTTTGCTCCAACCGGAATACGCTCAGGAATTGCTGCAGGTGTATGCCAATGACCGTTCCTTCCAAGCCCTGCCTTATTTCTGCCTGGTAGCTGAATATGCACTGGACCGGGATGCAGAAATAGCCGCTGCGGGTGCGTTGACCTCCGCTTTCGATATTTCCCCTGATCATCCCAGGGTGTTAGCCCTCCAGGCTCGTTTAACCAACCGTCGAGGGGAACTGCCCACGGCGCTGCAATCTTTGAAAACTGCGATGGAGATCCTTTCTAAGACCGAAAGGACTGCTGCCCAGCCTGGTGACGTCTATACCCGGTTTCAGATGCTCCATGATCTGCTGCCTAGCTTGCTGGCGGTCTCAGAAGCAGCGGTTGAATTGGTGCAGTGGGATGTCGCTTTGTATTTATTGCGCAGAGCAGCAGATCTGGCTCATAAAGAGCCCTTTATTCACCTGCAAATTGCTAGAGGACTGGTGCTGAGGGCGGAATACCAGCGCTTATGCGAGGCCTCCGAAGCGATCACGCATGCTCCGGGAGAGACTGCAGTCTCTGAACACGCTTTCGAACAATTCCAGGCTGCGCTCAGCAAAGCGGAAAAATACCTGGCCGATAACGGCTTCTCACCGCAAGAAGGCAGAAACCCTTTGATCGAACGCTGGCACGCGCGGGGTCTGGGGGTCTTCCAGCCCGGTCCCGAAGCAGCTGCTGCATTGAATGCCTTGCCCGGCAGCAAGTCAGATTTTGCCGCTCGCATCGCAGCGCTGCGCCAGACAGGCGATATGGCGACGATCGTCCAGCTCGCCAAGCAATCGCTGAACGGCAATTCGAAGGCTAGCCCGCACCAATCCCAGGTTGCCGCGCAACTGGCCTTGTCTTTAGGCGCACAAGGGCGCCGCGAAGAAGATTTACTCAAAGCGGTCGAAGCTGCCAGGCAAGCCATCAAGGGCGATCCGAACCAACCGATCTATCACGCTTTGCTCGCACAATTAGCTTTCAGACTCATCGCTGAAGTTCAGGAACACCCTGAAAACCAGATCAATACCGCAGCGCACTCGATTCAGACCGCGCTGACCTCATGGCCGGACGAGCCTCGCTGGCACGTTCTGGCCGCCCGCTGCAGCTTGGCTGCCGGTGATCCGACGACCGCCATTGAATACTGGGAGCACGCCGCTGATCTTGAGCCTCACCATGGAGCTCACTGGATGAATCTTGGAGATACTTACCTGCAGATCAGCGCAGTTTCCCAGGCAATCCACGCTTTCGAAAGAGCCCAACAAACCGCCTCGGACGAAGTCCAACCGCATCTGGCCTTAGCTGAGGCTTTGATGTTGAAGCAAGAGTTCGATAAAGCTGCGTTGAGCGCAGAGAAAGCTCAAAAATTAGCCCCCGAGCAACCGGGACCTTACAAGTTGCTCGCCAAAATCGCTCTCCACGCTGGGGATCCAGCCGCGGCGCAGAAACACATCCAGGGGACTTTGGCCTTCGAACCGCAAGACTCCGAAGCCCTTACTCTTCTCGCAGAAGCTTTCGAACGGCTGGGTCAGAACCACGAAGCGATCGAAGTCCTGGAACAAGCCATCCCGTTGACCGAAGACCCCCTACCGCTGATGCTCAAACAAGCTGAATTGCTCGCCGATACGCAAGGGCTGGATGCTTCTCTGTCCAGGCTGCAATTGCTGGCGGAAGAGTATCCATATGAGCCTGCTGTGCTCACGCCGTTAGCTTTGGCGCTGGCTTCCACCGGTCAGCGAGAAGCAGCTATTCAAACCGCGCAGCGGGCATTGAGAAACCA
>Ga0315553_10003283_pt1 | contig 12652 bp, 5 predicted proteins | sample SalMarSW160140MG_FD_203099 | JGI IMG/M metagenome (GOLD analysis project Ga0315553, IMG submission 203099) | Salt marsh sediment microbial communities from the Plum Island Ecosystem LTER, Massachusetts, United States - Salt Marsh Sediment SW1601-40 ... | reverse complement strand
ATCCGGTACCTTGTTTAGGACACCCACGGTTCCTGCACAGCCCAAGTAATTCGTTGTCCCCATCCCCTGAACATCGTCGTCAGCTACGGAGCCAAGTATGCGACCTGAACTAAAGTTAATCGTGTTACCCGTAATCGAATAGTTATCCGGGTCGACGTATATTCCACCTGCTATGTAATTCTCGGACGGTTCTTCATCTCCGGCCGTCGGACACTGTAGGTTGCTAATCTTGGCGAAGGCAATGTTAACACTATCTGGCAACGTATACCAAGGCTTGTCGTAATCTGTTACGCGAAAATTCGCGTCGATGCGGTCTCGAACGGTTTCGGCTTCCATTTCCGGAAGTAGAAAGGCCAAACACGAAAGCCATTGGGCGTCGTCTGAACTGCTAACGTCCTTGGGGGCCAGAAAGCCGGGAGGAAACACTCTATGTGCTGACTCAAAATTGTGTGCTGCGAGACCGAGTTGCTTCAGATTATTCGTACACTGGCTGCGGCGGGCGGCCTCTCGAGCGGCCTGCACGGCCGGCAGCAACAGCGCGATCAAGATGCCGATGATGGCGATCACAACCAACAGCTCGACGAGGGTGAAACCGCGTAGTAGGCACGCACCGCGTGCCGTGACGGCATTTCGGAAACGGCCTCGTCTCTTGGCAACGACAACAGACGGCATACGGAGTATGCCTGCTACATAGCTAAACGCGACGCGGGTTTCTTTGCGTGGAGACATGGGCAGTGGCTCCTGGGGCTCGGGCGATCCTCACGCCTAAAGGAAGGGAGATAAAGAATATGAGTTTGATGTTAGCTGGTTGTTGGAAGCCGCGACGTGCCGTGCCGGAAACGCATTGCTCAGCAACTTCCGCTTGTACGGAGAATTTCTGATCGCCTTTCGACAGACTACTCAAGGTTTGTCGCGCCGGCCTTGCCCCATGTTCACCCTGCTCGGCGCCAGGTGATCTATCGGAGACTCATTATAGAACAAAAAATAAGGCTAGAGAAGTAGTTGCGAGCCCAAATCGAGGTATCGTCCGGCAGCCATAGTCCGGGCGGTGCCCGGCTGCGGGGGCTGCGGGAATGAGATAAGACGTCAGAACACGTTACAGAAAGGCGACGGCCGTCCCCTGGAAGCTGTCCGGCAAGGACTCGAACCTTGACTAATGGAGCCAGAATCCATCGTGCTGCCAATTACACCACCGGACAGGATAGTTCCCAAAATACAGACCGCAGCGTCGTCACAAGAACCGATTCCACGCGACACCGGACACGGGTAGCACGACACCAGCAAAATGACGCAGGTGGCGCGAATATGCACCGCCCGACCGCTGCGCAAAGGTATGACAGAGTCCCGGCTTCGTCAAGGGAGAGTCCGGTATCCGATCCAGTCGGTCAGCGCAGGTTGACCCGGCGGCGCGGGGAGGCTTAGAATCGACTGCCCATGGGGAAGGATTTGAGATTTCCGATTGCAGGTTTCAGACTTGTGTTGCTCCCTGTATCCAACCTCCTGCATTCCCTGACCACCAAACAACGGGCAACCAACGACTAGCCATCTTCGGACAGGCGGCAGTCCGGCGGCTGAAGAACACGGAATTTGCGGCGCGGTGAAACGAGCGCAGAGACTGCGATGGCCATTCTGCAAGCAGTGAACGGCCCGACGCCGGGTGAGCAGTACCGGATCGACGGCGATGAAGCGATCTTGGGACGCCATCCGGAGTGCCACGTCGTGTTGGACGTGGCGGCCGTAAGTCGTCAACACGCCCGAATTGTGCGCGAGAACAACCAATTCCTGCTCGAAGACCTGGGAAGCCGCAACGGCACTTATCTAAATGGCGAGAGGATCACCGGCCGACAGCCGTTGGGACAGAACGATCGGATCGTGATCTGCGACCGGTCGTTCGACTTTCTTCATCAATCGCCCAGCGAGATGCTGGCCGGGCCGATGCCGAGTGACGACCCGAGCATGGTGCTGTTGGTCGACGACTCGTCGGATCGTCGCACGAGCTCAAGCGTGATGTCGAAGTTGGACGTCAGCTCGAGTTTCGGTAGTGTGCAGCTGTCGGACCGCACGGAGGCAAAACTGGCGGCGATGATCGAGATCGCTCAAAACCTGGGCAAGGCGTTGGCGTTGGACGAGGTGTTGGCCAAGCTGATGGATAGCCTGTTCCGCGTGTTTGTTCAGGCGGACCGCGGCTTCGTGGTGCTGGAAACGGCCCAGGGTCAGTTGGTGCCGATGGCCGTGAAGCATCGTCGCGAAGGCGAAGACCGTGGCGTGCGGATCAGCCGCACGATCGTCGAGCAAGTGATGCGAGACAAGGAGGCCATTTTGTCGGCCGACGCAACCAGCGACTCAAGATTTGAAATGGCCGAAAGCGTGGCCGACTTTCACATTCGGTCGATGATGTGTGCACCGCTATTGGACAGCGAGGGCCGTTCGCTGGGAGCGTTGCAAATCGATACGGTCAATCAACGACATCGCTTCGCCAGCAGCGATCTGGAGGTGCTGGCCAGTGTGGCGGCGCAAGCAGGCATTGCGATCGACAATGCCCAGCTTCATCAGCGGGCCCTGGAGCAGCAGGCGGTTGAGCACGATTTGCAGTTGGCTCGTAAAGTGCAGCAGGGCCTGATGCCAGCGGCTCATCCCGTGATGGCCGGATACCATTTTTTTCATTTTTACGAACCGGCCAAGCAGGTGGGCGGCGACTACTATGACTACGTGCCGCTGCCGGGCGGACGACTGGCGGTGGTGCTGGGTGATGTGTCGGGCAAAGGGGTGTCAGCGGCTTTGCTGATGGCAAAACTTTCGGGCGACGTACGCTACTGCCTGGCGAGTGAAGCAGATCTGGCCGCAGCAGTGAACCGGCTCAACACGACCTTTGCGCAAGGCGGTTCGGAAGACCGTTTTGTGACGTTTGTCGTGGCGGTCCTCGATCCGACCGGGCACCGGCTGACGGTGGTCAACGCGGGTCACATGCCACCGCTATTGCGTCGTTGCGGTGGACAGGTCGAGGAGATCGGCATCGACCAAACGGGATTGCCACTGGGTGTGACGGACGACTATGAGTACGAGTCGTACGAGCGGTCGCTGGAATCGGGAGATCTGCTGCTTGTGTTTACGGACGGATTCAGTGAGGCGATGGATAGCGCCGGGAATCTCTACGGCATCGAGCGTCTGAAGAAGCGGGTTTCGGAAGAGGCCGTCAACGCAAGCGAGCTGGGCGAGCACGTGCTGGCCGACGTGCGAATGTTTGTTGGCGGACACGCCCAGAGCGACGACATGTGTCTGGCCTGTTTTGGTCGTGATGAAGAGTAGCGAGTTGGGAGTAGGTGGTGTGAGTTCATCAATCGTCATGCGCGGGCACTGGTCATTGGGACTTGGCCCATTCTAAGCCGTTGCATTGGGCGCGAACTCAGTAAAGTGAACGTTTCATTGGAGGACCGTTCGCGTCCGCTTCAGCGCAATACGTCGCCACGGATTCGGCGGAGCGATTCGAGTGCGGGCTTGGGCATAGCTCGGGCATCGTAGATACCGCTATGCGGAAACTCATGCGGGACGTGGTCGGACAACTGATTCCAGATGACGATTTGGACGCAGTTTTTCGACAGTATCAGCGGGATATAGCGATCGACCCACTGCTGCTGGGTTTCGGGCGTAAGCGGCGTATTCTCGTCTCCGAGCGGTCTCGCCGGACCGAAAGCCAAAGGATCGGCTTCGCAGGAACTGGGCGTGACGAGAGAAACAAGCAGCGGCATGCCAAGGAGACTCCAGTGGTCGATCTGCTGGCTGTAGGCCAACGCACCGCGTCGCGCACAACCGCTCGGATGATAGCCGGCGTTGATTTCCAGCCCGAGCCCGGCGATGCCCAGATCGGCGCGGATGAGCGTGTCGGCCAGTCCGATAGGCGGTAAATCCAGCTCATGCCGTGCCATGTACTCCGCCCAGGGCTGATCGACGCTCAGGACAACCGGCGTACGGGGGTCGAGCTGGCGGGTCGCCTCGACAGTGGCCGCTACGATTTGGAGAATCTGGTGCATGGGAAGCCCCAGCACGCTACCGAGATTCGCCCGGGCAGCAACGTGCCAGATGTGGACTCGACCGCGATATCTGGCAAGGGCCGATTTTACGTAATCCATCATGAACGACATGACGTTGTCGAAGTCGTCTTCCCAAAGATACATCCAGTCGGGTACGCGGTTGTTGTCAAGTTGAAGCAGTGGACCGCCGATGACTTTCAGATTGTTGTGCTCACACCAGGTGATCTGAGCATCGGGCACGCTCCAATCACGTACAGCTTCCTCAGCCTCGGTTTCGCGCCAGGGCATGGGAACAACCGCGGCATTGAAGGCGGAGAGAAGCTGTTGCGACATGGTGCCACCGGGCACGGTCCCGCCCAAGTTCACGCCGAGCAACGTGACAAGTCCGGACGACTGTCGGCGCCGAACGGACATGGCCTGTGCCGTGTAAGCATCGGTCAGAGGTACGGCGGCGTCGGCAGCCAATTGGATCGTCGCCTGGGCGTGTTCGGCAGCCGCGTCGGGCGTGTGTTGTGACGTGGCTGCCTTGGCAAAGCGGGAAATGGCCTCGGATACACGAGTGTCGATATCTGGAGCGACAACCAGGCCGACCGATTTCCAGGCCGCGATCTGATTGCGAATTTGATTGACGGTACCCCGGGCCAACTCGACTTCCAAAAGATACGGTGCGTCGCGTTCCATAAGGTTGGCGGTCGAAAGCATTAATTCGCCGTGTCCGTCGACGCACCATGGCACGAAGACCATTGCCGATTCGGACTCGGTTCGTTCAATGACCAGAACGTCTTCGTCCCAATAACTGCGGCTCAGCCAAGGAATTTCCTCAATCCCGCAGACGTAGATTCGCTCAAGGGCGGCGGCAGTGAGACACCGGCGATCGGAGGTGTTAAACCGCAGTAGACCCATCCTGCACGCTTCCTCGTGGCTCGCTGGCCCTATTGCCGTCCCAGGTTGCCGACAGCAGGTACTGTGATCTGTGGTTCTCGGCACTGAGAGTTCGGACACCATGGCTAAGCAGCGGCGACAATCAATCGCTACGCTGCAAGAGGCACCTTACCAAAGAGTTTACCGCACGTTCGAGCCATCAGCAACGGATCGGAGACGCTTCCCCGCTAGTCAATCGTGCTGATGAACAGGTATACTTCACTCTCAGACAGACGGGATGAACGGCAGCGCTTTGCCGGCATGCAGTTGTGTATCGCATGCGGTCGAGACGGCGCGCCGGTGCGTGGGAACGACGAAAGGAGATCGCCATGGGTTGCGGCGTAGTTTTAGAAACGGTGCTTTCCGATTTGCCGGTCCGCCGCGGCAAGGTACGCGACGTGTACGATCTGGGTGACCGGTTGTTGCTCGTCAGCACAGATCGAATCAGTGCGTTTGATTGGGTTTTACCGTCCGGGATCCCGGACAAAGGCCGCGTGCTGACGCAACTGAGCAACTTCTGGTTCGACCATCTGAAGGAGCCCAACCACCTCATTGCCACGGACGTCGACCAATTCGACTTGCCCGAGGGGGTCGACCTGGAGATGCTCGACGGCCGAAGCGTGCTGGTACGCAAGACCGACGTTGTGCCGATCGAATGCGTGGTGCGGGGTTACCTGTCGGGTTCCGGATGGAAGGAATATGAGTCGTCGGGAGCGGTCTGTCGGATCTCGTTGCCCGCGGGTCTGGTCGAAAGCGACCAGCTACCCGACCCGATATTTACGCCCGCCACCAAAGCCGAACAAGGCGAACACGACGAGAACATCTCGTTTGAACGGATGGTCGATCTGGTCGGCCGAGAGACCTCCGAGGAGCTTCGCCGACGGAGCATCGACATCTACGAGCGCGGCAGCGAGCTTGCTCGCCAGCGAGGAATCATCATCGCGGACACCAAATTCGAATTCGGGTGGGTCGAGGACGAACTGATTTTAATTGACGAGGTGCTCACGCCCGACAGCTCGCGATTTTGGCCGGCGGAAAGCTACCAACCGGGCAAGGGGCAACCCTCTTTCGACAAGCAGTTTGTACGCGACTGGCTGCTCTCCACCGACTGGGACCGCAACAGCGAGCCGCCCGCGCTACCGCCCGACGTGGTGAGCAAAACCCGCGAGAAATACGTCGCCGCCTATGAGCAGTTGACGGGCCGCGAATTTGCCTGGAAATAACCGCACCGGAAGACAAGGTGTACGGTCCTGAGACCCGCGGGAAATCTCCCTAGGACCGCGCGTGCGCGCCGGCTAAAATAAGAGCGGTGTAACCTTGTGTTGTCTGGTCGTTTCGCGCCGGCCAAGTTACCGCTTTTCTTACGCTTTTGAACTCTGCACATCATGCTCCGTTATTGGACAGCCGGGGAATCGCACGGCAAAACGATGCTCGCTTTGGTCGACGGATTTCCGGCCGGCGTGAGGATTGAAACCGATCCGATCGACGCCGAGCTCCAACGGCGACAGGGCGGATACGGGCGCGGCGGTCGCCAGCGCATCGAGCGGGACCGCGTCGAGATTCGCACGGGCGTTTGGAAAGGTGAAACACTGGGCAGCCCCATTGCACTGGAGGTCGTCAACAAAGATCACAAACTGGAACGTCTTGACGACCTGCCGCGGCCACGACCCGGGCACGGCGATCTGACGGGAGCGATCAAGTATTTGGGCTCGATCCGCGGCGTGCTCGAACGGGCATCAGCGCGCGAGACGGCGGTGCGGGTGGCGGCCGGGGCTCTGGCGAAACAGCTCCTAGCCCAGTTTGACATCCATACGCTCGGGTACGTGGTCGAGCTGGGCGGCGAGGCGATCGACCCCCGCAGCGGCAGCCTCGAGCAGTTGCGAGCAATTCGCGATCAAAGTGAAATCTACAGCCTCGATCCCGATCGAGACGCCGATGTCAAGTCGCTGATCGACGAGGTCGGCAAACAGGGCGATACGTTGGGCGGCGTGGTCGAAGTGCGGGTCGAAGGTGTGCCTTTCGGTCTGGGCACGCATGCCCAGTGGGACCTGAAGCTGGACGGGCGGCTGGCACAGGCTGTCATGGCAGTGCAAGCCGTCAAGGGCGTCGAGATCGGTCTGGGTTTTGAAGCCGCGCGACGTCGCGGTTCCGCGGTGCACGATCCGATTCATTATGACGCCTCGGAGCAAGAGAACCCGACGCTCGGGTATACGCGGCCCACGAACAACGCCGGCGGTCTGGAAGCGGGCATGACCAACGGCCAGCCGATTATCGTGCGGGCTGCCAAGAAGCCGATCAGCACGCTGCGACAGCCGCTCGACTCGATCAACATGGATACAAAGCAGCCGGAACAGGCCAGCTACGAGCGGAGCGACGTGTGCGCTGTGCCGGCTGCCAGCGTGATTGTGGAAAACGTGGTGGCCTTTGAAGTGGCGCGTGCTCTGGTCGACAAGTTTGGCGGAGATAGTCTGGTCGAGATGCAAGCCCGCTGGAAGGCGTACTTCGAGCTGGCCCGCCAGCGCTGACAATCCAGCAGCGTGGCCTCCCCGATTTATTTGTGTGGAGCAGACAAGGATGTTGCGACCACCTAACCGATGGCACGAACACGCGCGACGGTGCGTTTGCCGTGTGGTTTTTCTGGCCGTTTGTGTGTTGCCGACTGTGGCCGTCTGTGGCTGGATCGTCTGGCATCGGCAAGCCGGCCATCACGCAGCCTGGCAAGAACGGCTCGGTTGGCGGCTGGGGGCGCGGGTATCGGCCGCGCGAGTCAGCTATCCACTGCCCGACACCTCGCGGTGGCATGATGTGACTCTGGCCGACATGGAGACAGGCGAGCCGCTGCTGCAGGCAGCCACGGTCGAGGCGAGTTCATTCGGCGAAACGACGACGCTCATCGCCCGTGACGTCGAAGTCGACGCGGACCGGCTGCCCAACCTCTCGCAACTGCTGGGCGGTCTTTTACGCCGCGCCGACCAAGGCCCGCTCCGGATTACGGCAAGCAACGTTCGGCTGCGAGGAACGACGGGCGACTTTCCACTCAGCGAGCTTGTGGGAAGTTTCACGCCGTCGGCAACGGGCAATCGGGCTACACTGGAATTCAACTGGGGCAAGACGACAAAAAGCGGACAGGTGCGGTTGGCCGCCAGCCGCAATCGACAGACGTCGCCACCCTCGACGCAGTTGGAGTTGGGCACGGGCGAGGCTGTGCTGCCCTCGCGGTTGATTCGGGATGCTGGAATGCCGCTGGCCGACCTGGGTGGGGACGCCAAGTTTTGCGGGTATTACTGGGCGACCGAATCGGCCGGCCGGTGGCAAGGAGAATTGGCCGGTCAGCTGACTGATGTCGATCTGTCGCGGGTCGCTTCGGTCGACGGTCTCAATCAGTTAAACGGCAAGGTCACGCTGTCCGTCGACCGAGCGCGAGTCTCCGAAGGACGCCTGCAGGAGGCCGCCGGCGAATTGTCAATCACTAGGGGGCAGATCGACAAGTCTCTTTACGTTCGATTGATCACACGATCTGGTTGCCATGCGGTACCAGTTACGGCCGTGCCGTGGCCGATGGAATACGACGAACTGGCTGTGCGGTTCGACCTGGACTCGAGCGGAATGAAACTCTTTGGCGCATGCCGCGATGTTCCGATCGGTACGCTACTGGCACGGGACAGTCAGCCTTTGATGATAACGCCAAAGACAGCAGCCGTTTCGGTCGCGCAGTTCATTGAGATTCTCACGCCCGGGCATGGCGGGTCGGCAGTTGCCAGCCGAGAGGCCCAATCACTGGCAAGCGTTCTCCCACTGCCCGCTGCAGAGGATCGGCAAACAGCCCGGCGCGAATAGGATCGGTTATCATCCCGGCACGCTTTTGTCGCTGTCTCGCAATTAAAGGCAGCAACACGTTGCGCATGCGCGACAGTTAAACGACGGCACTCGTTGCACGGGCTTTGCTGCGACCGCGCTCGGAGACCAGAAAACTGAGTCCTACCAAGGTCAATTGGCTAACGACGAACAGCATGAGCCAGAATCGCGTGCCCTCGGTGAAGCCGTAGCTGTGCAGGCCCGCCCCGAGTTCGTTTACGCCGAACCAGGACCACACAGTCACTACGTTGCCCATGATCGCCAGCAGGGCCATGCCTCGCTGCCGGACCATGCCTCCCCAACGGGCGTGAAGTATCAGCGCGTTCCACAGGACGATGATCAGCGCGCCGTTTTCCTTGGGATCCCAACCCCAGAAACGGCCCCAAGAATCGTCGGCCCATAGTCCACCCAGCACGGTGCCCAGAAGACTCAGCAGCGTGGCGAAGCAAATCGTGCCGTAGATCATGCGACTGAGCACCTTGCCATTGCCAGAGGTCGGCGACCTGGTTATCAAGCCGCGCAGTACATAGACAATCGCCCACAGGCCGGCCAGCAGCGTGGTGGCATATCCGAACGTGATGCAGACCACGTGCGTGGTGAGCCAGAACTGTGTGTCGAGCACCGGCTGCAGCACACCCAGGGTATCGCCCTGGCCGGCGAGAAAATAGGCGATCAACAGCGTCGTAAAGCCGGCAATCGATCCCACGAGGTTGCCGACGCCCAGCTTGAAGACCGTTTCCAAAATCAGGCTCAACAGGACGATGCCCCAACCGATGAATACGGCTGATGAGTAAAGATTGGTGACCGGCGGATGGCCGGAAATATACATGCGGCCGATCAGTGCCGCGGCGTGAAAAACGAACGCCAGCGCGATCAGCCAGAAGGACGCGCGATTCAATGGTACCGACCAGCCCAACAAGGCGACGGCCGCCAAGACAAATGCCAGTAGATACAGCACGGCACAACGGTAAAACGGCGATATCAGGTAAAATGCCGCTTCGAAGTCGGTCTTGGCAACGTCCCAGTTCTCCGGTGGGTCCTTCTCGATCGCGGAACGATAATCAGCGAGCGCCTTGTTAAACTCTTGGGCGTCGTTTTGATGATAGGCCACCAACATCTTTGCCCAGTCTTGGACGTATGGGTTGATGCCACGACCATCCAAGACGTTCTGCATGGCCATGGCGATTTGGGGATTGTCCTGGATTAGCTTTGCAACGGTCGGGTCATGCAATACTCCATCGCGCAGTTGCTCGTCCTGTAAGCTCTGCAGGATGAGCGCCGGGAATGCGGCGGTCGAGACGGCCGTCCACTTGTTGTCCCCGGCAGAAGGAGGCACGGCTCGGGGAGGCTCGGATCTTCTCAGATACGACTGTTGCGCGAGCTGTTCTCTCAAGTCGTCGAGCGCCGTTTGACGTCCGACGGAGGGCAAGCCAAAGGCGGTATTTAGATGGTAGCGTAAGTGATCCAGTTTTGTATCCAGCTCTAGGATCTTCTGTTGAAACGGTGTGCGGTCGTCTTCGGGCAATCTCCCCGCTTGCATAGCCTGTTCTTTGAGTTGCTGGTAAACCGGAGTGAGATCGTCAATGGAATAGCGAAAACCCTCGCGACGTTTGAGTCCGAGCGTGTCGAGCACCTCCAAGCTGTCGATGCGAACTACCTTGTGTTTGGCCTCTTGATCCGCCACGGTAATCACGTCCAGCAGCCAGCGGATGGCCGGTTGCTTGCTCCCTTTCTTACCGGCCATCTTGTTCTTCAGCCGGCCGATCCAGGAACGAGGCTCGATCGTCTCGTCCCTGTACGTCTCGCGCTCAGAGAGAAAGCGCAGGCTGTTGCGGGCCAGTGTGTCGAGCGGCTGGACACGACCGTTGTATTCCACGGGCAAGCGGCCGAATTCCTCCAAGTGAAACGTCTCGCTTGCGGGACTGGGCATAGCGGCACGGGCCAGATACAGGGCGCCAAACCCCACCACAATCCAGGGAAAGTATCGAGCGAATCCACCCACCCGTTCCTTCGGCACTTCGACACCAGCTCGCCGCCGCAAGAAGCTTAAGAGTGATGTTCCGAAGTGTGCCACCATGCCCACCAAGACCATCATGCAGCAGACGTAGGGGATCATCCAGCCGACATTAGCAACCACTTGCAGAACCGTTCCCTTTTCATCACGCTTGTCCCAGTCAGCCTGATAGAAGGTCTCACCCCGATACTTCAGCGGGTTGTTCATCCAGATTTTTACGGGTCGTTCGAGTTTACGCTCGTTATCCGTCAAGATGAGTTCCGAAGTGAAATCTTTCGGCCTGTTGGTGCCGGGATATCGATCGAAACGAAAGTCGACGAGGCTCATCGTGTACGGCTTGTAATAGCGGCGGAAGCGGAGGGCTAATTCGTAAGTGCGTCCGTCGTGTTCGAGCGTGGGCGTTTGGTTCTTCCTGCCATCCTGCAGGTCGAACAGGGTGGAGAGCAAATACGTGCCGACCCTTTCCGACGAGCGTGGGTCGATCAACTCAACGTAGGCCGAGTCGACATTAATCTGGCCTCCGAGACCGGTGACCGGTTTGATTTCATTCGCGGCGACGAACTGGCCAGGGCCCGCCGTGGCGCGATTCGACTCATGGGCGCCAACTTTTGTGAGCTGCGAGTTGGGCATGAAGTCGACGACGCGGATATCCCAGGGAAATCGTTGGTCCAGTAGCAGTTCGTCCGCATGTATCACCTTGCCGTCGGCCAGGCGCGATTCGGGAATCGAGGCGACGACGTCCTGCTGGGCATCGGTCGTGTCGATGACGGCCAACTCGGCAGTGCGGGTGTCGAACGAGAAATTGGTCGACTCGCCTTCGCGGATGCGCATTTGCGTTTCTACGTGTGACGTGGCCACAAGTAGTTCGTTGAACATCAACAGGCCGATGCCGGCGTGCAGCAAGACGATACCACCGCGGCGGGCAAAGACGAGCGCACAGCCACCCAACAACACCAGACTGGCCACGCCTCCCTGGATCAATTGCCAAACAATCCGCAGCGAGGCCTGGCTAAGCACGAGTTCCTTACCCTGGTAAAAGATACAGCCGAGCACCCCACTAAGTGCGACGAGTGCCGCAGCCAATGCCCAACGTTCGATCCACCGTTTGCTCGAGACGGTGATGAGGCCATAGAGAGTGATAAACCACAGCGCACCGAGCGTCGCCTTGATGGCCGTCGACAAAACGGACCACTCGATGTAGCGAGGCTCGTCCGCTGCAGCGTCGCGAGAACCACCCACAATGACCAAGCCAATCATCACGCAGCCTATGGCGATCACGACGAGCCCGGCCAGCAGCCGACCACCCCGTGCCTGAACACGGAATCGCAAGCCGTGGGCGGCCAGCAGATTGATCGCCATCAATGTGCCGATCAGCTTGCCGCCGGGAAAGGGAAATGCATACGGGAAACCATCCGGCAGGTCAAATTGGCCGGTGAAAAACACATTTTGACAAAAGATGCGCCAATCGATCCACGTGTACCAGGTGCGAAAGTGTTCCTGCAGCAAGTACCAGATGCCGTGCTGCGTTTGCGCCAACGTGCCGGTGAATATGAGGAAGATGGCCAGCGAGAAGAGTACGACGGTCAGCTTCAGTGACGCCAGGGCGTTGGCTACCGGCAGGCAAGCGCGCTTCACTGCAGGCCAAAGACCGGCACTCTGAGCACCGTCCGGAAGAGAGACTTCGCTCGCGATCAAGATCTGTTCTTCGGTCGTGCTGGCCATGAGCTGCGACGCCGCAATATTGCGAGGGGCGAATCCTAAACGCAGGCAGGAACATGCCGACGCCCCTCGCAAAACCAGGCCATCAGCACTCTTGGTGGGAACTCGCCGGGCA
>Ga0315553_10003280_pt1 | contig 12661 bp, 10 predicted proteins | sample SalMarSW160140MG_FD_203099 | JGI IMG/M metagenome (GOLD analysis project Ga0315553, IMG submission 203099) | Salt marsh sediment microbial communities from the Plum Island Ecosystem LTER, Massachusetts, United States - Salt Marsh Sediment SW1601-40 ... | reverse complement strand
ATCATATCCCGTCCCTATCCCTTTGGCAACGCCCGTGTCCCGCATTTTTTGTCGACAAGCCAGATCGGAAACCTGCGCCCGGCGCTAGATTCGCCGGAGCAAAGAAAAAGGGGCAGAGCCCAGCGAAAGGGCCCCGCCCCTTGCGAAATTCTCGCACCAATCGCCCGTTACTTGGGCTGGTCGCGATCCCGTTGCTCCAGGGCTTTCTGAAGCTCCTGCAAACGCCGGGTCAGCTCGTCAATCTGCTTTTGCTGCCGGGCCAGCAATTCCTGGGCTTCCGCGGCGCGGGCTTCGGCCAGTCTGCGTTGCTGCACGGCCTCTTGCTGTGCCTTTTCGGCCACCGCACGAGCTAGCTCGGCATTTTTTTGGGCCTCCAGTTGCTGGGCTTTCGCCTCTTCGAGAGCGCGATGGCGCTGGGCCGCCGCTTGCTCCGCAGCGGCTCGTTCCGCCGTAGCTTGGTCGCGCGCCTTCAGTGCCTCCTGTCGAGCCCGTTCAGCTAATTCCTGCCCCCGTTGTTGTTTGGCGCGTGCCTCGTCGATGGCGCGCTCACGGGCTTGGGTGTCGCGATCGGCTGCCTCTTGCGCTTGTCGAATCGCCAGGTCGCGGGCTTGCTCGGCTTCTTCGCGAGCGTGCTCCGCTGCTTCGCGCTCGCGCTGTAATGCCTGCTCGATGCGCTCACGATGTTCATCGCCAGGGCCCGCAATCGGACCTTCTTCGGGTCGATTCTCGGCACGAGGTCCCCGGTCTCCATCGCGGCGATCGCGATCTTCGGGGCGCCGTGGACCGATTCCATCGAAAGGCTCGCCGGGACCACCTGGCGGATTGAACTGTCGACCCTGCGCCGGCGCGCCGCCTTGTCGTCGAAATCCGTCGCCGGGTCCGCCGGGACCAGGACCCGCAGGTCGACCGAATGCACCCGGTCCGCCTGGACCACGCCCGTCTGGTCCCCGTCCGCCGGGACCTCGGCGTCCCATCGCCTCGCGTAGCTCGCCAACCTCCTGTCGCAGCCCCGCGATTTCGTCGCGCAGTTCCTGCAAGACACGGACCATTTCATCGGGCTGGCGACGCCCGTCGGGACCGAACCCCGGTCCGCCGGGCCCCCCAGGCCCAGGCCCATCGGGACCGAATCCCGGTCCACCTTGGCCATCGGGTCCACGGCGCCCATCGGGACCGAACCCCGGTCCGCCGGGCCGGCCAGGACCAGGCCCATCGGGACCGAATCCCGGTCCACCTTGGCCATCGGGTCCACGGCGCCCATCGGGACCGAACCCCGGGCCGCCGGGACCGCCGGAGCCCCGACGATCACCCTCGAACCGCGGGCCGCCGGGACCGGATTGCCCGTCGCGCGGGCGATCATCGAACCGCGGTCCATCGGGGCGGGGTCGTCCATCGCGCGGACCACCTTCGAAGCGCGGACCGTCGGGACCGGGCTGCCGATCGCGCGGGCCTGCTCCTTCGCGTGGCCGGTCACCATCACGAGGACGATCACCGTCACGCGGGCGATCGCCTTCACGCGGGCGATCGCCGCGCTGTGCGAGCTCGGCGCGTTCGCGGTCCACGTCGCGCTCGCGCGGGACGTCTCGTTCGCGGTCGCGTTGAATCAGCTCGTCGCGCTCTCGCTCCGCGTTGCGTTGGCGGTCCCGCTCTCGGGGAGCGGTTTCGGCTCGTTCGCGCTCGACATCGCGCTCACGTTCGCGCTCGCGGGGAGCATCTCCCTCGCGTTCCCGTTCCACGTCGCGATCGCGATCCCCCTCGCGTTCGCCTCGCTCTTTGTCACGCGCCTCCTCGCGATCATCGTCGTCGCGGTCCGCCCGTTCCTCCCGGTCGTCCTGAGCAGCCAGTTGCTCGGTCGACGGAGCGAGCATCCCCGCGCTGATACTCCACACGCCCAGCGGCGCCGCCAGCAACAGCACTCCCAGCGGCCACCAGCGGACCGGCTGCTTCTCGGGCGATAGCCCGAGCACGTAACGCACACGGTGTAACAGATTCATATTTCCGCCTCCTCGAATTGCGGCGACCAGCGCGGGGCGCGTCAGCGCCGATTGCTGCTTTGCCGCCAGTTGCAACGCCAACACGTACACACTTCGCTTGCCGGTGGCGGCGACCGCCAGTTCGTCGCAGCACTTCTCCCGTTCCAGACGCACGCGCCGGGAAACCCACCACACGGCCGGATGATAGAACAGCAGCGTCTCCACGAGGCGCTGCAACAGATTGACCCACAGGTCGTGCCGCCGCACGTGCGCCAACTCGTGGGCCACGAACGCTTCGAGCACGTCGGGGGGCATCTCGGCCAGCCAGCTTGTCGGCAGCAGCACGCACGGCCGCCACAGTCCCATGACCAGAGCCTCACGCACCGAGTTCGATCCAAGCACGGGAGCGCGCACGCCGATCCGCCCCGCGATGTGCTGAATGCCGCGCCACAGCTCGTCGGGAAGGTTCGCTCGGTCGCGCCGCAAACGCGACGCTCCCAGGGCGCCAATCGCCAGACGCAGGCTGAGCAGCATCACGCCCACCACCCAGACCAATAGCAGATAGGGCTGCGCAGCGCGCATCGCGGCGGCGACCAGCATGGGGAGGGTCGTCTTTCGCTCCGCGAAAGAACGCTCTGGAGGCGAAGGTAACGCACCGGGCGCGAGAGACGTTCGATCGGAATCGGCGAGTTGGCCGATAGTCGGATCGTCGAGCGGCGACTCCGCGTAATCAGGCGTGGATGCGATGTCGGAAGGGGAGAGCACCGGGTCGCCTACGGCATCCCACTCCCACTGCCAGTCGGTCGCCGCGCCGTTAGCCCGCCGGCCAGCGACGGAATCGAAGCCGAGCGGGTCGTAGACTCTTGCTTCCGAATCGTGTTCGGCGTCGAACTCGTTTTTCTCGCCCGCGGGCGCATACTCTGTTTCGCCGGCTCGCGCCATCGCTTCATCGGCCGGAATCGCAAACGCCGCCATCGGCCGCTCGGGGAGCAAGAGAAACGTGACCACGGGGCAGGCGGCCATTACCAACAGCGCCGCCAGCGATAGAGCGTACCGCGCTGTCGCCGCCCGCACGTTGGAAAGCCACAGCAACGCGACCAGCAGCACCCAAACCACGATTCCCTGCCACACGAAATGCAACAGCACCAGCGACAGGCGCTGCCACGTTTCCTGCGACAGAAGTTCCCACAGCGACATGCGACCGATCCCGTGCAGTGAGGTGCTGCCCCTTACGACGGCTTCTTCTGCTGTTGGTACTCGTCGACGGCGCGGCGGATGGCGACCAGCTCGGCGGGCGTCGGGCTCGACTGGTCGAGCAAATGCGTCACCAGCGCGGCCGTCGATCCTTCGAAAGCCCGACCCACGAGATCGTTCACCATGCGTCCCAGCGTGCGCTCGCGGGGAGCGCGGGGCTGGTAGACAAATGCCCGGCCATCGAGCTTACGGGTCAAAAGTCCCTTTTGTGTCATGACGTTCATCAGGCTCATGACCGACGTGTAGGCGCGTCGCGGGCGCGGCTCCAGCGCGAGCATCACGTCGCGCACGGTGCTGGGGCCGCGCTGCCACAACACCTTGAGCACTTCGAGCTCGGCGGGAGTCGGTTGTTCCTGCTTGGGTCGTGCCATGAACCGCATTGTACGGTTTTAACAGTAGTTGTCAACGGTATAAACCGTAGAAGGGGTCGAAGGTTTCGGTTGTCCCTTCACGTTTCCCCACACTGCTGCAATTCGGCTCCGACGGAGCGATGGATTCCCGCCTTTGCGGGAATGACGATGTGGCCGTCTCTCCGCGTCGCCGTGTCCCCGCGTCCCCGTGTCAGGACCCTACCGCGCCCCGGCGGTTACCAGCTTTCGACTATCGGTTCGGAACGGCGAAGCGGGCAGGCCCGCGTCGTTCACCAAGTTCGGCTCCGCCGTGTCGGTCCAGCCGAAACGCACATGCGCCGGCTCGGCGACTTGGTCGCTGTGCACGACGACCGTGTCGCCATCGATTGTCGCCGTGGCTTCGACGAACTCACCCTCCTCGCTGGCGATGGTGAAATCGGTGAGGGGCTTGTCGTCGGCCGACTTCAGCCCGCCCCCGGTGTGCTTGAACGAAATCCGAATCTTTTCCCCCTCGACCTTGATTGAGTCGTAGAGCGGCCCGCTGTACACGAGCTCCTTCCCATAGGTATTGCCCAGGGCCCACAGAGCCAACCGCCGGCCGACCTCTTGCTTGTTCTTGGGGTGAATGTCCTTGATGTCGCCGATGTCGGTCGTCACGGCCATTCCGGTGCCCGGGAGCGTGAGGGTCTTGAACTGGGCTTCCCACAGTTCGGCGCACTCGGCCGGATCGCTGCGGCCATATCGGAAGGGCGCCAGTTGCACGAACAGGAAAGGAAAGTCGCCCTGGCCCCACGACGTCCGCCAATCGGTAATCATGGCCGGGAAGAGTTTGGCGTACTGCTCGGCACGGCCCACGTTCGCTTCCCCCTGGTACCAGATGGCGCCGCGGATCGCCAGCGGGACCAACGGCTTGATCATGCCGTTATAAAGCACCGACGCCTGGTTGGGGTTGCGCTCGTTGAACGTGGCGGCCCGCTGTAGGATCTCGGAGTAGTCGGCGTCGCTTTCCAGCGTGCCGCGGCTGGTCCAGGCTTCGGCGACCGTGCCACCCCACGAGGTATTGATCAGCCCCACGGGTACATGCAGCTCCTTGTGAAGCTGGCGGCCGAAGAAGTAGGCCACGGCCGAGAAACGCGGCACCGTCTGTGGCGTGCACGGCGTCCACGTGCCCACGCAGTCGTCCTGCGGCTTGTCGGCGATTTTTTTCGCCACCGTGAACAGGCGGATGTTGGGGTAGTCGGCCGCGGCGATTTCGTCCTGACCGTTGATTGCGCTGGCGACGCCAAACTCCATGTTCGACTGGCCCGAGCAGATCCACACCTCGCCTACCATCACATTGGACAAGGTGATCGTGTTAGCCCCTTCCAAGGTGAGAATATATGGTCCCCCCGCCGCGGGAGGCTGAATCTCGACTCGCCAACGCCCGGCGCTGTCGGCGGTGGCTTCGGCCGTGTTGCCTTCCAGCGAGACGGTTACCTTTTCGCCTTTGTCGGCCCAACCCCAGAGAATCGCCGTCTGCTTCTGTTGCAGCACCATGTTCTCGCCGATGACGGACGGCAGCCGCACGTCGGCTCGCGCCGCGGCGGCAACGAGCAATACGATGAGCAACGAAAGAAGACACAGCGCGGGGGTGCGTTTCATGGGGAAGGCTCCTGACTTTGCGGCGCAAGAGAATTCTAAGAAGGCCACGGACGCGTGACGGCTGAAAATGCACGACGGTCGCATGTGCATTAAGGCCCCGGGCCGCCATTGTAGCTCCGCCGAAGTGGCCATGCCACCTGCGGCCGACTCCGGAGTTGTCGCCGGCGTTCGCTGCTATTCGGCCAAAAAACCTTCCTGCTCAACGACCTCGAACACGTACCCATTGGGGTCGCGGAAGAAGAACCGCGAAAACGGAGTCGCGCGTTTGGCGTCGATGAGCTCGGCCCCATTCTCGACCAGCCGCTTCTTCAGGGCGTCGAAGTCGGCCGTCGAGTGGAACAGGGCCACGTGCCGCCCAAACTCCCGCTCGAACGGCGACGGCTCGAAGTCGGGCACGTGCAACAGGTGCACCTGTTGGCCCGGCACAATTTCGAGCCAGGCCGCGTTCATCGTGATGTTCTCGGGATGGTGCAGCGGCCGCCAGCCGAGCACCGTTTCGAAGAACTGGGCCGTGCGCGGCACGTCGCGCGTAGCCATGGTGATGTGGGCGATGGTCATCGTTCGTCAGTTGTCAGTGGTTGGTTGTCAGTTGTCCGTTGTCCGTTGCGAGTCGATGGTCGGTATGCACGGAGGAGCCGAGAAATGCCCGGTTACTTTTCCGACTCTCGTCTCTCGACTCTTCTTCGTCATTCGGGCTTCGACATTCGTCATTCGCCGTCCGGTATCCATTGCCCTCCCACTCATTTCTTCGCAGCCATCACTTCGAGTATCCCACGGCAAAAGTGCGGCAGATCGTCGGGTTTGCGGCTGGAGACAAAATGGCGGTCGACCACCAGCGGCGCGTCTTCCCAAATGGCGCCGGCATTGACCAGGTCGTCCTTGATTCCCGGCGAACCCGTCACGCGCACACCGCGATAGACGCCGGCCGAGATGGGGATCCACCCGCCGTGGCAAATCGCCGCCACGAGCTTGCCGGCCGTTGCCAACGATCGCACCAGGTCGAGCACTTTCACGTCGCGGCGGAGTTTGTCGGGCATGAACCCGCCGGGGATGACGACACCATCGAACGTGTTCGCATCCACTTCGGCAATGGTGGCGTCGCTCGTGCAAGGGTATCCGTTTTTTCCTTTGTACTCTTTGCCGGCCCGCGGTCCCGCGACGACGACTTCGGCCCCGGCCTCGATCAACCGCAACTTGGGGTACCACAATTCGAGGTCTTCGTAGATGTCGGCGACGAACATCAGCAGCCGCCGGCCCTTGAGCGGCGCGGACGACATGGCGTGATCCCTCCTCGATGCGTGAAGCTGCCGAACTGGCGGAGTTCATGCAGTGATTGAGCTTCTTTTCACCGCGCCCGGCAGACATCGTTTCACCGCGCCCGGCAGACATCGCTCTTGTACCACGATGCCGACGGCGAGACCAGCATGGCGCCGGCGGCGGGGCGATGCGCGAGGGTCGCCGAGGCTGCGGTTCGGCCCGTCCGCTTGATGCGAGACACCGCAGGTCGTAGATTGCGCTCCGCCGCTACAGTCGTCGTTGCTCGGTGCGGACATGCTCGCGCACATCGAGCGGTATCGATCAGACTTCCCTCTTGCCAATGGTTCGGTGCTCATGAACACATCCCCCGACAGGAACTTGTTCGGCGAGCCGATGGAAGCACCGGCCGGCGAGAATTCGTCGGACCGTACGTCCGACAATCCGATGGAAGCGCCCGCCGGTAGCGGCAACATCGGCGAGCAAATGGAATCACCGACCGTAAGCCCCCATGCCGGCGAGCCGAGTGCGACGCAGCCCCAGTGGCGCCCTTTGACCGGGCGGCAGCGGCGCGTGGCGGGCGTGTTGCTTGAGAAAGCAAAGACCACGCCGGACGCCTATCCGCTAACGGTCAACGGGCTGGTCTCCGGCTGCAATCAGAAGAGCAATCGCGACCCGGTAATGAATCTCTCGGCCGACGACGTGCAGGGCGCGCTCGACGAGCTCCGCGAGCTAGGCGCCGTGATTGAGGTACTCTCTTCGGGGCGCGTCGCCAAGTATCGGCACAATCTGTACCAGTGGCTGGGAGTCGACAAGGTCGAGATCGCGGTGATGGCCGAGCTGATGCTTCGCGGCGAGCAAACGGTGGGCGAGCTGCGCGGCCGCGCGGCGCGGATGGAGCCGATCGCCGACGTGGGGGCGCTGCGGCCCATCGTGCAGTCGCTGATCGATAAGAAACTGGTGGTCGCGCTCACGCCCGAGGGGCGCGGACAGATGGTCACGCACGCGCTCTACCCGCCGCACGAGCTCGCCGACATTCAGGCCCGCATTGCTGCTTCGTCATCGGGGTCGTCCGAAGAGGCGGCTCCATCGTCCACAGCCCCATCGGCTAGGGCACGTGGTAGGGCGTCCCAGGATGAGCTGGCCGAGTTACAAGTTGAGGTGGCCGAGCTGCGGGCCGAGGTGGCCCGACTGCGGGAGCAGATGCGGGCGTTCGAGTCGCGGCTGGGCGTGCCGAGCGGCAGCGGGGCAGAATCGTCGCCGGATGCGTAGAAACAGTGGTCTACAAGGGCGCTGCGGCCGTTGCGTTTTCCGGCGCTTGCGTTGGTGCGTAGCGCGGCTCAAAATGGACCACGCTGATGGACGAAATGGACGGAAGGGACCGCGCTACGCCACCGCGCCTGGCTGAGCAGCGCTGTCGCCGATGTTGCCCAAATAGCTAGCCACCAAAATCCAACGGGAGAAAAACCTCATGCGCAAACTCGCCCTTGTAACGCTGCCTCTTCTGCTGGTTGCATTCGCGTTCGTAATTCCATCGCGGGCAGCAAACCCGGTCTATACCGATCCGGCCAAGGCCGATGCCGACTTCGCCATCCAGGGCGAGTACTCCGGTTCTATTGATACCGACGACGGATCGAAGAAGCTTGGCGTGCAGGTTATCGCGCTGGGCGACGGCAAGTTCACGGGCGTGGGCTATGTCGGTGGGCTGCCCGGCGATGGCTGGAACGGCGAGGAGCCGGAGCGCGTCGACGGCGCTCTCGCCGACGGCGTAGCGAAGTTCGAAGGCACGTATGCCAATGGCACGATCCGCAAGGGCGAAATCGCGGTCACCGACAAAGACGGCAAAAGCCTGGGGACCCTGAGTCGCGTCGAGCGCAAGAGTCCGACGCTTGGCGAGAAGCCGCCCGAGGGCGCCGTCGTCCTGTTTGACGGCACCAGCGCCGACGCCTGGGAAGGGGGCAAGATGACGGATGACGGACTTCTCATGGCTGGCACCACCAGCAAGCGCCGCTTCGGCAACCACAAGGTGCACATCGAGTTTCGCCTGCCCTATATGCCGCTGGATCGTGGGCAAGGTCGCGGCAACAGTGGCATCTACGTGCAAGGGCGATACGAGGTGCAAATGCTCGACTCGTTCGGCCTTGAGGGCAAGGACAACGAATGCGGCGGCATCTATTCGGTGAAGGCGCCCGACGTGAACATGTGCCTGCCGCCGCTGGCGTGGCAGACGTACGACATCGAGTACACCGCGGCCAAGTACGACGGCGACAAGCTCGTCGCCAGCCCCCGCGTCACGGTTTTCCACAACGGCGTCAAGATACACGACGACGTCGAGCTGCCGGGCGATCGCAACACCACGGCCGCTCCGTCGGCTCCCGGCCCCGAACCGGGTCCCGTCTATGTGCAAGACCATGGCAACCCGGTGCGCTACCGCAACATCTGGGTCGTGGAGAAGTGACGCGTCGGGTTCGTTCGATCGTTATTCCCGCGAAAGCGGGAATCCAGCGCCCAGACGCGGCGACACGGCGACGCGGAGAGGTTTTCGTTTTCCGCGTTGGCTGCCGCTCGGAAAACCGCATCCTGGTAGCCATCGCCCCACAAGTTGTCGTACACTAAGGTTCGCTCGTTGCTCCTTGCTGGGCTACCTGGGTTATGGGCTAAACGCTCGGTTGTAGCCTGCGGGGGCAACGAGCTTTCGTTTTCTTCTGATACTCGGGCCGCGGATTAGCCCTATCCCCCTGCCGCAACTGGCGGCTACGATAGGCTTATGGCGGTATCGATCGAGTTCTACGGCATTCCGCGGGCGCGCGCCGGCCAGGCGAGCGCCGCCATGCCCACTGGCGGCAACCAGCTCGACTTGGGCACGCTGCTCGTCGAGCTCTCGCGGCAGTTTCCCGCCTTGGCTGCCGAATGCATCGACGGCAATCGCCTCAAGCACGGCTACACGGCGAATCTCGACGGCGGCCGCTTCGTTTCCGATCCAAAAACGCCGCTTCACGACGGCGACAAGGTGCTGATCCTGTCGTCCGACGCGGGCGGATGAGGCTGTCCGAATCCCGCCATGAAGACAGCTCCTCTCCCTAAGTTGACGCGCCCCGGCGGATACCACGGGCAATACCTGCGCGTCGACCTGTCGCGCGGCGACGGGGAGTCGGTGCCAATCGAAGAGCACGTGCTGCGACGGTTTCTCGGCGGTAGCGGGATCGGCACCTACCTGCTATTGGCGGAAGGGACTGCTTCGGTCGATCCGCTTTCGCCCGAGGCGGCCATCGCATTCGTGTTCAGCCCACTGGTCGGTAGCCCGCTCACTACTTCGGCCAAGTTCGCCGTCGTCGGCAAAAGCCCGCTCACCGGGCGGATCAACGATTCCCTGGCCAGCAGTGGCTTCGCCATCGACGGCAAACAGACTGGATGCGACGCGGTCGTGCTGACCGGTCGGGCCGAAGAGCCGTCGATCGTGGTGATCGACGACGGCGCCGTGCGACTCGAACCGGCCGGCGACTTGTGGGGAACTTCGTGCGGCGAAGCGCAGCAGCGGTTGCGTCACCGACTCGGCACCGACTTCAGCTTCGCGGTGATCGGCCCTGGCGGCGAGCGGCAGGTGCGCTACGCCACCATTTCGCACGATGGCCGGCACGCGGGTCGAGGTGGTAGCGGCGCGGTGCTCGGTTCCAAGAACATCAAGGCCGTCGCGGTGCGCGGCACGCAGCGCGCTTCGTGGGATCAGCCGCAGAGGCTGATCGAACTCTCGCAGCAAATTTCGCAGCGATCACTCGGGCCGGCCACCGCCAAATACCGTGAGCTGGGTACTGCCGCGAATCTGCTGCTGTTCAACCGGTTGAAATCTCTCCCCACGCGCAACTTTCAGCAAGGCGCGTTCGCGGGCGCCGAGCAGCTTGCGCCCGAGGCGCTGGCCGAAGCGCGAGAGAAGACCCGCGCCTACTGTGCCGCGTGTACGATTGGTTGCCAGCACATCTACTCGATTGGCGGTAGTGGCGAAACCGCAGGCGAAATGGTGCGCGTGGAGTATGAAAACTTGTTTGCGTTGGGTTCGCTGTGCGGCGTTTCGGATTCCGCCGCCGTGCTGGCCGCGATGCGGCGGTGCGACGAGCTGGGCATCGACACGATCAGCACCGGCGGCACCGTGGCGTTTGCGATGGAGTGCGTCGAGCGCGGTCTCCTGCATGCGCCTTGGCTTCAGTTCGGCGACGGCGCAGCGCTCTTGCGGGCCATCGACGAGATCGGCCGGCGCGAAGGACTCGGCGATCGACTGGCCGAGGGGAGCAAGCGCCTGGCGATTTCGCTGGGGAGCGACGCGATCGAATTCGCACCGCAGGTGAAAGGGCTGGAAATCCCCGGCTACGAGCCGCGCTCCTTGCAAACCATGGCGCTGGGCTTTGCCGTCGGCACGCGCGGCGCCGACCACAACCGCTCGGGTGCGTACGAGGCCGATTTCTCGGAAGAGGCTGACCGGCACCACGTCGGACCTGAATCGGCCCGCCTGGCGGTCGAATCCGAGGACCGCGCGGCCTTAATGGACTCGCTCATCCTGTGCAAGTTCTTGCGGGGAGTGTTTGCCGACTTTTTCGTCGAGTCGGCCGACATGCTGCGGCTGGTGACCGGCTGGGACGTGACGAGCGACGAGCTGCGCCAAACTGCGCGGCGGATTGTGTCGGCCCGCAAGCTGTTCAACATCCGCGCCGGTTGGCGTCCGGAAGAGGACACACTCCCGGAGCGATTCTTCATGCAGCCGCCCGACGACGACCCGGCTGCCGTTTTGTCGCGCGAGCGCCTGGCCGAGGCGATTGTCGAGTACAATCATCGCCGCGGCTGGACGCGCGAAGGCTGGATCGGCGACGCGCTGCTGGCCGAACTCGACCTGAACGATGTTTGACGAATCACCACCGACGCCACGCGCACCATGCCCGAATCGTTTATCCTCATTCCCGGCCGCACCAGTCGCCAGGGCTGCGGCATCAGCGAAGGCAAGTTCGGCGCCGCCTATCAAGAGGAAACCCAGACGCTGCAAGTGTCGCCCGGCGACATGCAGCGGCTCGGCCTTTCCAACGGCCAGCGCGTGCGGCTCACGAGCGAATACGGCCAGGTCGAAGTGGCGATCACGGCCGCCAAGGCCGACGAGCTTCCCCCCGGTGTGCTGTTTATCGCGTACGGCGACCTTTCGAGCCGCTTGATGGGAGCCGACACCCACGGCTCCGGCATGCCCACCAGCAAGGGCCTGGACGTGGAACTGGAGCCGATTGCACAATAGAAAGACTATGATTACTCCCCAGCCCGCTGAATCGCCCGCTGACAACGGTCTCAAGATCGTCCGCGACGCCACCTGCACGTTCTGCGGCTGCGTGTGCGACGATATTGATCTCAAGGTCGACGGACACCGCATCGTCGAGGCCAAGCGGGCCTGCGTGTTGGGCACGTCGTGGTTTCTGAATCACGACATCGACGATCGCCCAAGCTGCCACGTCGACGGCCGGCCCGCCACGGTCGACGAGGGCATCGAACGGGCCGCCCGCATTCTCGCCGATGCCCGCTACCCGCTCGTGTACGGCCTGAGCGATACCACGTCGGAGTCGCAGCGTGTGGCGGCCAGCATCGCTGACTGGATCGGCGGCAATCTCGACACCACCACCAGCGTGTGCCACGGGCCGTCGGGCATGGCGTTTCAAGGCGTGGGCGAGGTGACGTGCTCGTTGGGCGAGGTGAAGAACCGCGGCGACTTCATCATGTTCTGGGGCTCGAACCCGGCCGAGAGCCATCCCCGCCACTTCACCAAATACAGCCTGATGCCCAAGGGCATGTTCGTGCCCAATGGGCGCAAGGATCGCACGTGCGTCATCGTCGACGTTCGCCGCACCAAAAGCGCCAAGGCGGCCGACCTGTTCGTGCAGATCAAGCCCCGCAAGGATTTCGAAGCCCTGTGGACATTGCGTGCCCTGGCGCAGGGTATTTCGCTCGATCCGCAACAAGTCGAAGAGGAAACCGGCCAGCCCCTCGCGCTGTGGCAAGACCTGATGGACCGCATGAAGCGGGCCCGCTTCGGCGTGATCTTTTTCGGCATGGGGCTCACCATGACCCGCGGCAAACACGCCAACAGCGAGGCGCTGCTCGCACTCACCCGCGACATGAACCGCTACACCCGCTTCGTGTGCAAGCCCAACCGCGGGCATGGCAACG
>Ga0315553_10003277_pt1 | contig 12663 bp, 2 predicted proteins | sample SalMarSW160140MG_FD_203099 | JGI IMG/M metagenome (GOLD analysis project Ga0315553, IMG submission 203099) | Salt marsh sediment microbial communities from the Plum Island Ecosystem LTER, Massachusetts, United States - Salt Marsh Sediment SW1601-40 ... | reverse complement strand
ATTAGTGTGCAGGGGGGTGCTTCTCCGACTGTTACGGGGTGTACGATTGCGTGGAACGGTGGTTATGGTCTTCAGTTGTATTATTCTCACGGTCATTTTGAGGGAAACACCATCAACAACAATAATCAAACTGGGATATATGCTCAGAATTCCCATGCCACGATTATCAATAATACCATCAGGAACAACACGAATGGGTTAGATCTACGGAGTTCAACAACTCCCACCATCACTGAGAATGCCATTTGGGGAAACACCGGCGATGGTATCCGCGTTGATCAAAGCTCCAATGCCTTGATCACCTTCAATGAGATCTCCACCAATCTTTCAGACGGCATAGAGATTCTCAATAGTGCAAAGGCTACCGTGAATAACAACCAGTTCGTCATGAATCGAGGGTATGGACTGCTCAACCAGACCGGGAATATCATTGATGCCACCCAGAACTGGTGGGGAGAGCCCGATGGAAGCGGGCCGTATCATTCCTCCACCAATACCTCGGGAAAGGGGAACCGCGTCAGCAACAACGTGAATTACATTCCCTTTCATACCACTGTGCTCCTCGATTATTCGTATAGGAATTTCAGCGCATCTGCCGGCTCGACCTTCGGCTCCATGCCGCCACCCGATCTGGTTCAGGGCACACTCTCCGATGAATGGGATTCCTCGAACAAGCGGCCCGACCGGACCATGGCCTGGCATGAGGGGGCAGTGATCCTCGATTACACTGGTTTAGACAGTGCCAGAAAATACAAGGTCAGGGTGAGCTACTTCAACGGCGGCGGCACGACCATCAGCCAGAGCCTGCTGGATGGGTATGGCACCACGATCCATGCCGCCAGGACGCTCCCCACCTCCTATCCGGTGCAGTATGAATACGCCATCCCGGCCTCGTCCTATGCCGACGGCACTCTGCGGCTCCAGTTTGTCAACGCCGACCCCGGGACCTCCCCACGGGCCGTGATCCCCGAGATTTGGTTGATGCAGGACTTCCCCACCACCTCCATGACCCCGGTCATTCTCTCCGTGACACCGGCAAACAGCAGCCTCATCAATATACCCCCGGCTACCGTGGCCATAGAATTTCAGGCCAGGGGGGACGGTCTCAACCTTGAGCAGACCCTCCATACAATCAAAGACACCGGCATGAATGAGATAGCCGGGGCATGGACCATTGAGGGAGAGGATCAGCTCGTCTTTACCCCCACGACCGCCTTCACGGACTCGGTTTACACCATCACTGTCCAGTTGGAGGATAACCTCGGCAACCGCGGCGCCTTGGCCCAGTATACCTTTACCCTCGATACCCTTGCGCCCTCCGCGCCTGAGATCGACCCCGTAACCTCACCCACCCACACCATCACCCAGACCATAACGGGCACCAAAGAGGCCTATACGCGCATCCTGCTCAACGGCCAGCAGGTCGTCGGCCACACCGCCCAAACCACCTGGCAATATGTCGTAACGCTTCAAAGCGGCGTAAACGAGCTTACCTTTGTTGCTGAGGATAAGGCTGGCAATGCAAGCCCGGAGACGACTGTCGAGATTGAGTTTGACGATATAGCCCCGCCTCCGGTAGATACCCTGGCCGTGGATGGGGATGGCGACGGCACCTATGTGCGGCTCGATTGGTCGGATTACGATGAGTCCGTGCACGGCGACATCGACTATTACCGTATCTATTTCGATACTGCTGATTATGCCGATTGCTCCGGCCTGACACCTCATGCCACGGTCCCTGCCGGCACCTTCACCTATACCGTGGAGAACCTCACCAGAGGCTCCCCGTACTACTTTGCCGTGGTGGCGGTCGATTTGACGGGGAATGCCAACAACGCCGTCGCCACCACCATGGGGACACCCACCGATCTCGTCCCACCTGAGGATGTGACAAATCTGAAAGTAGAGTGCTTTGCTGACCGCCTCATATTTACCTGGGACCATTCAGCCGATACTGCAGAAGACCTTACGGGATATATCATCTATTTCAACGATGCAGCACAGGGTATCACTATACCCGCAACGCAGAACATGCATGAAGAGACCGGGCTTGACCCGGCCACGCCCTATCCCTTCACCATCACTGCCGAGGATGGCGATGATAACGAGAGCCAGGGGGTCACCATCACCGGCATCACCCTCCTGCCCAATCCCAGCATCACCTCTACTGCGCCGTACAGCGGCTATGTGGACCTCTTCTGGAATGGCGTTGAGCCCTCTCAGTATGTCAAGCAGTATGCAATATATGCCAGTGAGACCGATTTTACCTCCACCGAGGGGATGACCCCGCGGGTCTTCAGCACCACCACCTCGGCAAAGGTCGCCGGCCTCACCAATAACACCACGTACTATTTCGCCGTGGCCACAGTAAACCTGGCAGGGGGCGAAGATAAGACCGTGACCGCGGTCGCGGCCACGCCGGTGCCCGATACCGTCGGCCCAGCAATCACCAATGTGCAGGTAGACGGCGTTCCGCTTGTAGATGGTCATGGCCTCACAAAGTCCGCTATTTTCAGCCTCTCGGCCACGGACCCTGCGGGGGTGAGCAGGATCGAGTTTTCCATCGACGGGGTCCTGGTCCACACCGACTACAACCCCCCGTATGAATACGCCCTGAACATCTATGCCTTCGACGACGGTGATCATACCCTCACCATCGTCGGCTATGACACCCTGGGCAACAGCACCACAGAGACCTACACCATTGAGATCGCCCTCAATCCGCCTGATGCGCCAGCCATCACCCAGCCGCAAAGCGGCCTGGTCACCAACCAGGCGACCATTACGGTCAAGGGCCAGGCACAGCAGAATACCGAGATCGTGCTCTATAGGAACGGGGACCTGGCTGCGGGTCCTGCCCCGGTCGATTCCGCGGGCATGTTCACCATCTCCCTGACCCTGCTAGAAGGGGAGAATACCATACGTGCCGCTGCGCGCAACCGGGCAGGGGAGGGCCCCCAGAGCGCGGCGGTCGTCGTCACCTTGGATACGACCATACCCCCAAGCCCCACGAACTTCACCGCCGAGGCCAAGGCCGGCGGGGTGATCAAACTCTCCTGGCGCGCCCCGACCGACACCTCCATCAAGGGATACAACCTCTACCGGGGAACTGCCGGCTTTACTGCAATAACCGAGGCCGAAAAGGTCAACACCCAGCTCTTGACCGCGCTTTCTTATAATGATTTGCCTGCCTCGGACGGACAGTACTTTTACCGGGTCACCACCGTGAGCCTGGCAAACAACGAGAGCGAGCCCTCTGAACAGGCCTCGGCGCAGTCCGACCGGACCCTACCCAAGGCCCTCTCTGTCGCGTACACCCCCCAGGGCATGTTTGACCCTGAGAGCGGGCGGATGGCCCCGGGTGCGGTCGAGCTGGTGGTGACTCTCAGCGAGCCCCTCCAGGCCGCCCCCTTCCTGAGCATTACGCCGGAGGGCGGCGTCCCCATACCCGTGGACCTGACCAAGCAATCGGATACCGAGTACTCCGGCATCTTCGTCATCGAGGAGACCACGCCTACGGGTATTGCCTATGCGGTATTCTCAGGCAGAGACCTGGTGGGCAACCGGGGCACGGCAATCGCGGTGGGGGAGAGCATCCAGATCGATACCGCAGGCCCTGCCGTTATCTCTCTTGCCGTCTCGCCGCCGGAACCCATCAAGAACGATGATACCGCGCCCGTTGCCATAACCGTTACCATCGGCCTCAACGAGGAGATGAAGGAAGGACTCGTGCCCGAGCTTTCCTATATCCTCTCAGGACCGGGGCGGACGGCCGTTCTTATAGCGGACCTCACCGAGGTCGCCCCGCAGGGCGGGCAGGCCCAGGCGTGGCAGGCGGTCTTTACCCTGCCCGCAGATGCGGGGCTCAGTGAGGTCGAATCCCTTGCCTTTATCTACCTGGGGCAGGATGACCTGGATAACCTCTCCGACCGCATCCTCTGCAAGAACCTCTTCCAGGTCTACCAGGGTGATTTGCCGCCGTTGAGTGTGCCTGACGGCCTGCAGGGGAAATCCTTGCCCGGCGGCAAAATCAAACTGACCTGGAACCCGGTTGAAGGGGCAGTGGATTACCTCCTCTTCCGCCAGGCACCGGGTGAGGCCGGACTCACCGAGTACCAGCGCACCGGGGATGTCCAGGAATTTATCGATGAACCTAGTCAGGACGGCCTCTATACCTATGCCATTACCAGCGTCAGGCAGGTGAACGAGCAAGAGGGGATCAGCGGCCTGAGCAATGCCGTCCAGGTCGTATCGGACAGCCTCGCCCCCAACCCGCCGCGCGATCTCACCCTGGAATTGGTCTCCCAGGGGATCCTGGCCCAGTGGCAGGGGCCTGATCCCGATACGGAAGCAGTCACCTATTCGCTCTATCGAGCCGATATGGCAGAGATTTCTACGATAGAAGGACTCGTCCCCTTGGCAACAGGGATCACCCAGCTCATGGGGGTTGACCCCAATCCCTCGCCCACTGACCACTGCTACGTGGTCACGGCCGTGGATGAGGCGGGCAACGAGTCCGTTCCCTCCAACTCCTTTTACCTCAACTTCGATCTGTTGCCCGTTGCCACCCTGCACGTGCGCCAGCAGGGCACCGATTCGCCTGTAGTCTCCTGGACCCATCCCGGCGGCTCCATTGCCGGGTATGACATCTACCTCGGCCCGGAGGGGTCCAAGATCAAGCTCAATACCGATCTCCTCACCGCCATGAGCTATGTGGATACGGGCTTTACCAATGATGAGCGGCGCTACACAGTGATTGCCGTCGATCCCAACGGGATTGAGAGCGTGCCGAGGAGCATTTTACTCCCGTCCTTGAGCGCTACCCTTTCACCGGAGAGTGTGATCAAGCGGGGGATCATGAACCGCCTCGAGTACCAGGTTGAGAGCCGCTCATCGACAGAGATCACCGACATCCGCCTCAAGGTCTCGGTGGAGGGGTACGGCCATACCTCCGAGGCATTCAGCCTCCAGCCCCAAACCTCCACCACGGTCCCCGTAGTGGTAGGGGGGTATGACGACCTGCCCGATTGGGCGGCCATCACCACTACTATAGAGGTAACCCCTGCGGCAGGGGAAAAGGCGGAGATCATCAGGCACTCCGACATCGCCGTTGCGGACGGCATGCTGGTGCTTCAGATACAGAACGAGGAGTTCACCCGGGGCGCCACCGGCGCGGTGCGCTTCACCCTGGAGAACGCCGGGGAGGCGGAGATCGAGGTCCTTACCGCCCGCAGCTCCGGGACCCAGGCCTCGAACGAGGTCACGTTCTATCTGCTCAATGATGATGGGGATTGCCTCGCCACTGCCCCGTTCAAGCAGACCCACGGGGCAATGCTTGTGACCCTGGCCAATAAGAACACCGTGGCCCGGATTCCCCAAGGAGAGGTCTTTCTCTCAGACCCCCTGGAGATTCCCGTCCCCATCAATGCCCCGGATGATATAACCGTGCTCCTCTCCATTGCCAAGCTCTACTATCACCAGGGCAAAGAGGATCAGGTACAAATGGACGGCCTCTCCACCACGCATGAGGTGTGCCTGATCGATACCGCCTACTACGGCGAGGTTACCTCTATCAACCCGGAGTCATCCACCGGCGACCAGGCAATCGTCATCCAGGGCCGGGCCATTGAGCGGGCCACAAGTGCGCCCATGCCCGAGGTGCCCTTAACGCTCACCATTACCGTGAGCGGCTTTGAGCGGACCTACAATGTCTACACCGATGCAGAGGGTAATTTCTCCTATACCTTTATTCCATTGTCTGGGGAATCGGGTGTCTACACGGTCAGGGCCGTCCACCCCGACCTGCTCGACAAGCCCGTGCACGGCCAATTCGTGATCTCCCGCGTCGCCATCACCCCTGGAACCATCAATTTGAGCATCCCCTATAACTATACAAAGGCGATTAATGTCCGCTGCACCACGGGCGAAGGGACCGAGGTCAATAACCTCAGGCTCGTCTATGAGGCAGGGGACCAGCCCGGGGGCGTCTTCCCCGAAGGGATCCAGCTGACACCCGGCAGCTCCATCGCATCCCTCGGCGGGGGTAAGTCGGCCAATCTCGGTTTTACGATCTGGGCGGATAACAGCGCAGCAGCTACCGGTTCTCTTGTGCTCAAGGTAAAGAGTGATGAGGGGACATGGGGGAAGGTCACGATCAACACCCATTTCTCCGCTGCCCAGCCCGTGCTCCAATTCACGCCGGATCACATCGAGACCGGCGTGCCCCATAAGGAGACCGCGACCGAGACCATCACCCTCAAGAACGCAGGGCTCGCACCGCTGGAGGACGTTGCACTGGCCCTGATCAACCCTAATGGTACTGCCGCACCTGAGTGGGTCTATCTCAACACACCGCAGCAGCTCGGTTCTATAGCCGTGGGTGAGACCAAAGGGGTGAGCATTGCATTCAGCCCCACTGATCAGATCGCAGAGGGGGTTTACAGTTATAAGTTACGGATTACCAGCAGCAATTACCCCCAGACCGATATCAACCTCTACTGCTCTGTCACCCTCTCTGGTATTGGTAATGCGATCTTTAAGGTCACGGATATCTATACCGGGACCCTTGATAATAATGACCAGGTCATCCAGGGGCTCAAGGGGGCCAAGATCTACGTGCAGAACGAAGCGGTCCTTACAGAAGAGGCCACCAAATACACGGACAGCCTCGGCGAGGCCCTGTTCGAGGACCTGCCGGCAGGGAGGTACAAGTGCCGGGTCCAGGCCAATAACCACCAGGAATATATCGGCAGGCTCTGGATCAAGCCGGGGATCACGGTCAACCAGGAGGTATTTCTCAATTATAACCTCGTGACCGTGGAGTGGGAGGTTACGGAGATTACCATAGAAGATCGGTACGAGATCATCCTCAATGTCACGTATGAGACTGACGTGCCCGCTGCTGTGGTGGTGGCAGAGCCCCCCTCAACTACGCTGCCCCCGATGCAGGCAGGGGATGTGTACAATGGTGAGTTTACCCTGACCAACTACGGCCTGATCCGGGCAGACGACCTTAGAATCACCATGCCGCAAGATGATGAGTATTTTAGATATGAAATCTTGGGCGGCCTGCCGACCAGCCTCGAGGCAAAAGAACGCATCACCGTCCCCTTCAGGGTGACGTGTATCCAGTCTCCTATACAAGGAGATGAAGGGAGTGGTGGAGATGGCTACTGGAGATATTGGACAAAGGAAGTAACTGTAGATTATATAATAAGATGTAAGGAGTGGGTGGAGGTACCTGCTTTAACCAAGTACTACATTATTTTCGATAACGGTGAATCTACTGGTTCAGATCGTCCCCCAGCGCCAGGCGGCAGTGGCGGGGCTTGGAATATCGGTGATCCCGGTGGCGGTGCTGGAACCTCCTCCGGTTCCGGTCCAGCCCCGCAACAGATATCAGGTGTTATATGCTGGAAAGAACTTACGCCTGATGAACCTGATTGCTGTACAAGCGATTTGCCGGAGAAAAAAAATCAGGAGAAAGAAACGGGTTGTTCAGTTAATACTAAACTCAGAGATTATAAAGATGAACAGGAAGATCTATTCGTCAAGGTGCCAGGTGGTGGGATTGCAGTGGAAAGACAGTTTTATAATAACGAGTGGCACTGGGAACATATTAGTAATAATCTAAAATTTAAATTGGATAGCCTTGGGAAAGACATTCAATTTATAGAAAAGAACGGGGTCATTTATGAAGTATCATCATCTGATAAGAATGTATTTATACACGATGAGGTATATCGTATTACTCGTACAGAAACTGGCTACCACTGGCAAAATAGACTTGGTGTATGGAAGGAGTTTGATACTAGTGGTCGTTTGACTTCATGCGGTACTATAAGAGGTATTGTAGGCAAGTATCTTTATGAGCCGGGAGAAAATGGAAGACTCATTGGGGTTGCGAATAAAAATGATACTCAGGTTATTTGGTATGAGTACAATACAGATGGTTTAGTCTCTGCAGTCCGTGATGCAGAGGACAGACGTGTGAAATATACGTATACCAACGGTCTTTTAACCAAGGTTACTGATGTTCTTGGGAATGAGACTACCTATCAATACGACAGCGAGGGCAGGATAATAAAGACAATAGATGCCGTAGGCAGGGAGATTAATGTCACCTATGACTCCTACGGCAATCCGGCATCGGTGGTAGATAACGATGGCGTCGGACATTTCTTTGAGTTTCACTACGATGAAAGCAAAGACGAATTGTATGCTTCTATAAAAACCTCTTCCGGAATGATTAATGAAGTTTGGTACGATGGAGAAGGCGATACCAAGAGAGTAGATATAAATGGTAGAACTATCAAAAAAATAGCCAAAGACGGTCGTAATCGGATCGTAACTAATGAGAAGGGCAATCTTATTCGTAAAGAATATGACGAATGGTACAATCTAACCAAGATTGTCTACCCAGATAACTCCCAGGTTTCTTTTGAGTACGATCTCAGATTCAACAAAGCCAGTAAAATAACAGACCAACGTGGCAATGTTACCACATTCCAATATGATGAGTATGGAAATCGAACACGCCAGGTTAGGGCTGCTGGATCTAATGCTGAACAGACTTTCACCTATACCTATAATGAAGACAATCAGTTACTCACAGCCACGTTTCATGGCGATGATAATACAGAAACAGCAACAGTTTCTTTCACCTATTATCCAGATGGAAACCTAGCTACTGTCACGGACGCCGAAGGGAATACCACCGAATTTCTGGAATATAACATCATGGGTACTCTGCTCAAGATAAAGGATGCTCGAGGGAATATTTGGGAAGCTGAATACGATGCTAAAGGTAGATTCATATCCAAGACAGATCCACTTAACAACACAACCACGTATGAGTACGATGGTGTTAGAAACCTCACCGCCGTCGTTAATGCTCATCTCAAAAGATTTGAGTTTGAGTATGACAACCATAACAACGTGATTAAAGTCATCGATCCCTATATGAAATCTCTCACGGTAGAGTACAATACAGACAACTTGCCGATCACAATCATTGATCAAGAAGGAAAAGCAGGCCGTGCCGAATATGATAATGAGAGACGGGTAACAAAAATCATTGATGGGGCTGGCAATGCAACACTTTATCATTATGATGAAACCATGGCCACGCCTGGGTCATCCCGCTTGCCTACTCAAATAGACTACCCCACCTTCACCCGCAAGCTCTACTATAACAACATGGATCGCCTGATCCAGGCGACTGATATTCTGGATGCTAGTACCACGCATACGAGGAGTTATGCTTACGATGCAGCCGGAAATATCACCTCAGAGACAGATGAGGAAGGTAACACTACCTCCTATGAATACGATGCCCTGAACCGGCTGGTAAAGGTGACAAATGCCAAGAACGGAGTAGTTGAGCGAAGTTATGATTGTCTTGGTAACCTCATCAGTATCAAGGACTACAATCAGGGTATTACACGGTATGAATACGACAAAAATGGTCGACTTGTGAAGGAAATCAGACCCATGGGAGAACAGGTTGTTTACGAATATGACGAGGTTGGGAACAAGATAGCCGTTAACGATGCCAAGGGACAGAGGATCGAATATGAGTACAATGAGGTTAGCCGCATCACGCAGGTCAGATATTATGCTGCAGGTGACCATTCAAGCGCGGTAAGGACCGTTGATTTTGCTTACGATAAGCTGGGGAACCTTACGAGCTATGATGACGGCACTACCTCTGGAACTTATCTCTATGATGACCTCCTGCGCAAAACCATGGAGGCCGTCGATTATGGGCCCTTTAGCTTAAGCTTTTCCTATGATTACTATGCTAATGGTTTTAAGAAGTCTTTTACCGGCCCTGATGGAGTAGGAGTTACCCGGTACTTCTATGACGCAAATAACCGTTTGAGTGCAATAGATGTCCCCGGACAAGGTCAGATCACCTACAACACCTACCAGTGGAATAACGTTACCAAGATTACCTTGCCGGGTGGCAGCACCATGGAGTACACCTACGATCCTCTTATGCGCCTCAAGTCCATCCTGACAAAAGATCCTGCCCAGAATCCTGTACTTACGAGAGATTATCAATACTCACCTGCAGACAATATTACTCAGAAGGATACCGAGCATGGCACCTACGCCTATCAATATGATGAACTGTACCAGCTAATCCATGCCGATAATCCAACCATAGCAGATGAGTCATACACGTATGACGCCTTAGGCAACCGGCTGACTTCGGCAGCAACTACAGGCACCTGGGACTACAACAGCAATAATGAGCTTTTAAGCTATGCCGGAGTTTCCTTTTCATACGATGATAACGGCAACATGATCAAAAAGAATGATATTGCTGGTATTAAAAAACTTGTCTACGACGTTGACGATCGTATGACACAGGTAAAGAACGGCTCCGGTGGGATCATTGCCAATTACTATTATGATCCTTTCGGCAGAAGGTTATGGAAGGAGGTCGACGGTCAAAAAACATACTTTCTCTATGCGGATGAAGGGCTCATTGGTGAGTATGATGTCGGCGGACAAGAGATTAAATCTTATGGCTATAAGCCACATTCGACATGGGGCACAAACCCACTATACCAGAAAATCGGGACCACGTATTATTGGTATACCAACGACTCTCTGAGTATCCCCCAGAAGATTATTGATAGCAACGGAAAAGTAGTGTGGTCCGCGATGTATGATTCATTTGGAAACTGCCAGATCCTTGTAGAGGAGATTAGCAATAATCTGCGGTTTGCCGGCCAGTACTATGATGCAGAAACCGGATTCTATTACAACCTCAATAGATACTATGATCCTACCATAGGTAGGTATCTGCGCGCCGATCCGTTCAGAGTAGGTTTAAACCTCTATACATATTGCATCAACAATCCTCTTGCGTGGATAGATCCCCTTGGATTGTGCCCTGAAGACCCAATATATTGCTGGCTTGAGTGTTATGCTAAACTCATGGGGGTTGGTTTTTTAGTACATGGGATCATACATGGGGGCATATGGCTTATCGTAGAATCTGGTGGAAAAGTTGTAATTTTAAAATTTCTCAAATGGTTCACTCTTCCATTTGAATTTTGGCATTACTTAGATTGTATAGCAGATTGTCATTGGAAAGAGGAAAAATACGAGGATTGCTTGCGGAAAGACGTAGAGAGAGTCCGCAGAGAGGCTGACAGGTCTGAATGTTTGAGGAAATGGATGGATTGGATGTTAAAGTATGGTTTTGATATTCTGCGGAAAGAGTTGGATGATTTAGAAAAAGAAAGACAAAAACGTGAAGATTCTATGAAAAAGCACATGGAAAAAAAAGTAGAAAAAGAACGGGGAAAACAGACAGAAAGAGAAGGTCAAGGTTCGAAAGGAACATACAACAGAGAAGATGAAATATGGAACATAGAAAATGCGAAAGATGTATTCCAAGATTGGGGGGAAGAGTGGAAATATTTGAGGACGTAGAGAGAAAATGGGGTCAGGGTTGAGCCTTCCCCAGTTTAACGGACACTTCAAAAAGTATACAGATGAGTATACAATGAAGCAGAAAGGAGTGTCTGATGCGAGGGAAAAGGCAGACATTTAGTCGTGAGTTTAAGCTGGAGGCGGTGAGATTACTGGATGAAGGAAAGAAGCCGCCTGCTGAGTTGGCCCGTGAACTGGGGATTAGAAGGAATCAGCTTTACAAATGGAAGGAAGCAACAGATCAGCATGGTGAAACTGTTTTTCCGGGGCAAGGGAGGCGTTGTGCAAGAGGTACTGCTGCAGAAGAGATTACCCGCTTGAAGAGGGAGTTAATCCAGGTTAAAGAAGAGGGCAATGGCTTGGGGTCGGACCTTGATAACTATTTAATATGCAAGGCAAAAGTGATGAATCATAGGGAAAGTCGGCTTGGGGTCGGACCATGATAACTATTTGATATGCAAAGCAAAAGTGATGAATTATAGTGCTTATTTGGGACTTAGAATGCTATTTTGGGGATGAAAAAGAGGGTTTAAGCATAATATAAGAGTAAGGAAATGCCTAGAATAGGAACTAGGGGACGTAGTTAAATATATTAAATATTTTATTGTCCAACAGGAATGGGGTAGCGAGAGGACATGCCAAGAGGACTGAGGTTAGATGCTCCTGGAACTATGCATCATGTAATAGTTCGGGGTATTGAAAGAGGGCACATATTCAGGAGTGATAGAGACAGAGAAGACTTTCTTGCTCGCTTAGGTCACGTAGCGGAGGAGGGGCTGGCGACTTGTTTTGCGTGGGTATTAATTCCGAATCATGTTCATATTCTTTTGAGAATCGAAGAATCGGGGTCAGGTCTTGACATGGGACAAAACCCAGTGAGGATACTATGCATGGTAGCTGGAGGGAGGAGATGAAGAGGAAGCAAAGCAATAAAAAGCTATCTTTTGTTTCTCTGGTTGCATTCATCCTTCTTTCCATATTGATCCTTGTCCCTCCTGCCCTTGCGGTGGATGATTCGGTCTGTGCCAGGGTGAAGCTTGAGATCAGGCAAGAGCTTACCCTGGAGCGGCAGGCCTTTGACGCCCACATGCGAAAGTCGGCTTGGGGTCGGACCATGATAACTATTTGATATGCAAAGCAAAAGTGATGAATTATAGTGCTTATTTGGGACTTAGAATGCTATTTTGGGGATGAAAAAGAGGGTTTAAGCAT
>Ga0315553_10003274_pt1 | contig 12668 bp, 8 predicted proteins | sample SalMarSW160140MG_FD_203099 | JGI IMG/M metagenome (GOLD analysis project Ga0315553, IMG submission 203099) | Salt marsh sediment microbial communities from the Plum Island Ecosystem LTER, Massachusetts, United States - Salt Marsh Sediment SW1601-40 ... | reverse complement strand
CGTCGGGCTCGCCTTCGACGGTGACGGCGACCGCTGCGGCGTGGTCGACAACGAAGGCGAGGCCATCTTCGCCGACAAGGTTGGGGTGCTGCTCGCCCGCGACGTCTCCGCCCGCAACCCCAACGCCCACTTCGTCGCCGACGTGAAGTCGACCGGCTTGTTCATGACCGACCCTGTTCTCAAGAAAAACGGCGCCCGCACGGTGTTCTGGAAGACCGGACACTCCTACATCAAGCGCTACAGTCACGAGACCGGCGCCCTGGTCGGCTTTGAGAAGTCCGGTCACTTCTTTTTCAATCCGCCCTTGGGGCGCGGCTATGACGACGGCCTTGTCGCGGCCCTTGCGGTGCTCGACATGCTCGACCGCAATCCCGACAAGAGCCTCGCCGATTTGAGGCGCTCTCTGCCCCGTACCTGGCAATCGCCGACCATGTCGCCGCATTGCGATGACGAGCTCAAATATGGCGTGGTCGATCGCTTGGTCGATCACTTCCAAAAGGTCGCCGCCAATGGCGGCATGCTCGCCGGACAGAAGGTGCGCGAACTGATCACCGTGAACGGAGTCAGGATCGTGCTCGAGGACGGCACCTGGGGCTTGGTACGCGCGTCATCGAACAAGCCCGAGCTTGTGGTCGTGGTGGAGAGCCCGAGCTCGGAAGAGAACATGCGCGCGATCTTCGGCGAGATTGACGCCGTCTTGTCGAAGCAGCCGGAAGTCGGTCCTTACAATCAGAAGATTTGAGACGACTCGAGCTCGTGAGGATCTGCACCGAAGCGACCTCGCCGAGATGATGGATGTGTGGAGGCGGTAGCAAAACCGTCAAGGACCTGTCGCATTTCTGCAACGGGAATCTGGTTGGGTCCGCAAGCCATGACACATCTCATCTTTGCCTGCGGCCTGACGGCCGGCCTCCTGCTCAATCTGTTGCTGCTCCGGACTCTCTTCGCTCCGCCTTTCCGCATCTGGCCAACGCCAGAGCCGGGGAGCTGGCAGAGCCTCACCTTCTGGGGCTTGTTCCGAGGCGGCATGGTGGCCACCTTCGTCGTCGCCGTGCTCGATTGGAACAGCACGCCGCTGCTCGACTGGACGCGCTTCATCGTTGGCGTGCCACTCGGCCTCACCGGCCTGTTCATCACCGTGTGCGGCTACTTCAATCTCGGCCTGGGTAATACGTATTGCGGCGAGGACGGTCTCGTCACGGGCGGCCTCTACCGCTTCAGCCGCAATCCACAATATGCGGCCTCCATCGTCGGCCTGGTCGGTCTGTCGATCAGCGCCAACTCGGTGCTGACCATGATCATGTCCGCAGTGATGATCGGGGCGTATGTGTTGATGGCGCTGGTCGAGGAGGAGTGGCTCAAGCAGCGTTACGGCGCGCCTTACCGCGACTATGTCAGCCAGACCGCCCGCTTCCTGGATATCCAAGGCCTGATCGCGTTGATCGAGCGCAAGAAGCCTTCGCGGCAGACCGGCTAGCTACTCTGCCGCGAGCGCCGGCCGGCGCGCCGCGACCACCTCGCGCGCGGCCTCAAGCACCTCGAGACCAGCGCCGTCGAGATGCGCCCGTTCGGCCAACACCCGCCGGAACGCCCGCGCCCGCGGCTGCCCATGGAAGAGCCCGAGAATGTGTCGCGTCATCTGATTGAGACGGGTGCCGCGGGCGAGCTCGTCGCCGGCATAAGCCATGAACCTGTCCAGCACCTCAAGGCGCGTGGGCGGCGCGTCGTCAGCCGCGAACAGTCCCTGATCGACACCGGCGAGCAAATACGGATCCTGATAGGCGGCGCGTCCCAGCATGACGCCGTCGACATGATGCAAATGGCCGCTCGCCTCCTCCATCGAGGCAATGCCGCCATTGACGATCACGCGAAGATCCGGACGACGCGCCTTGGCGCGGTACACACGGTCATAATCGATCGGAGGGACATCGCGGTTCTCTTTCGGATTGAGACCCTCAAGCCAAGCCTTCCGTGCATGAAGGATGAAGATCCGGCAGCCAGCCTCCGCCACCACATCGATGAAGCGATCGAGACTCTCCTCGGCGTCCTGATCGTCGATGCCGATACGGCATTTAACGGTGACGGGCACATCCACCTTGTCTCCCATTGCCGCGATGCACTCAGCGACGAGCTCAGGCTCAGCCATCAGGCAGGCGCCGAAGCGTCCGGCCTGCACCCGGTCGGACGGGCAGCCGACATTGAGGTTGATTTCGTCATAGCCGAAGTCCTCGCCGATGCGCGCCGCGGTGGCGAGACCTTGCGGGTCGCTGCCGCCGACCTGAAGCGCCAACGGACGCTCGGCCGGGTGAAACTGGAGCAGCCGCTCCCGGTCGCCGCGGATCACCGCATCCGCCGTAACCATCTCGGTGTAGAGCAGCGTGTGCCGCGAGATCAGCCGCAGGAAATAGCGGCAGTGGCGGTCGGTCCACTCCATCATCGGCGCCACGCAAAACTTATGGTCTTGAGATACCTGCATCTTTCCTAGTGACAAGGCCCTGGCTAGAGACCTTCGGCGATATTGTCGGCCTTCATATCGACCCCACGACTAAGGTCGCAAGGCCCTGTTCGCCCCAAAGCCGCTATTCTCGCGTCGAGGAAGGCAATCGGATGTCCCCATCACCTGAACACAACGGCAAGGTCATCATCACCTGCGCCGTCACCGGGGCGATCCACACGCCCTCGATGTCGGCCGCGTTGCCGGTCACCCCGAGCGAAATCGTAAGCGCCGCGGTCGAAGCCGCCGAGGCGGGCGCCGCGATCCTGCACCTTCATGCCCGCGACCCCGACACCGGCCGACCCGACCAGCGGCCGGAGGCCTTCGAACCGTTCCTCGCACGCATCAAGCAGGGAACCAACGCCATCGTGAACCTCACGAGCGGCGGCGCCCCCTTCATGACCATCGAAGAGCGCATTCACCCGTCGGTGCGCTTCAAGCCGGAACTCGCCTCCCTGAACATGGGATCGATGAATTTCGGCCTGTTCCCGATGCTGAACCGGTTCAAGGATTTCAAGCACGACTGGGAGCCGCAATATCTCGAGAGCACCCGGGACCTCGTGTTCCGCAACACCTTCAAGGATATCGAGTTCGCGGTGACGGCGCTCTCGGCGGCGGGCACGCGCTTCGAGTTCGAGTGCTACGATGTCGGCCACCTCTACAACCTCGCTCATTTCGTCGACCACAACCTGGTCAAGCCGCCGTTCCTGGTGCAGACGGTGTTCGGCATCCTCGGCGGCATCGGCACGCATCCTGAGGATGTGATGCACATGCGGCGCACGGCGGACCGTCTGTTCGGCACACATTATCGCTGGTCCGTACTCGGGGCCGGTCACATGCAAATGCCGATCGCCGCGATGGCTGCCGCCATGGGCGCCCATGTGCGCGTCGGATTGGAAGACAGCCTGTGGATCGGCAAAGGCCGGCTCGCGAGCAGCAATGCCGAGCAGGTTCGCCAAGTCCGCGGCATCGTCGAGGGGCTCGGCCTCACGCCGGCGACGCCTGAAGAGGCGCGCGAGATTCTGGATCTGAAAGGCGCCGAATCGGTAGCGTTCTGATGGCCCGCGCTTCAGGCCCCTGGATTCGTCACTTCCTGCCGCTTGATCAGCCGCGCGCTCTGACCACGTTGATCCTCCGCTTTGCCGCACTGGGGCGGGTCGCCGCGATCAATCGTGCACGTTGACCCATTGCCCTCCCTTCAGCGCGGTACTATGTGCTGGACTATGCTAGGTCCTGATGCTTGCAATTTCGCAAGCCAAAATCTGTGACCGCCGATGTCTCCCAAGCCATGAACGAAGCGACCGCCAAAGAGCAGCAGATCGCCATCGATCCGGTGTGCGGCATGAAGGTCGACACGCGGGCGGGCAAGCCCACCGCGGAGCACCACGGCCACACTTACTATTTCTGCTCGGAGGGCTGCCGCACCAAATTCACCGCCGATCCCGACCGTTATCTCGGCAAAAAGGCGGAGCCCGAGCCTCTGCCGCAAGGGACGCTCTACACCTGCCCCATGCACCCGGAGATCGTGCAAGAGAGACCCGGTCCTTGCCCGATCTGCGGCATGGCGCTCGAGCCCATGGGCATCCCGCCCGAGGACGCCGAAAACCCGGAGCTCAAGGACTTCACCAGGCGGTTCATCGTCGCACTGCCTCTCGCCTTCGCCCTGCTCGTGATCAACATGAGCAGTCACCTGTTCGGCATCGATCTGCTGCCGTACCTGTCGCCGGCCGCCAAGCAATGGCTCGAATTCGCTCTCGCCGTGCCCGTGGTGCTGTGGTGCGGCTGGCCGTTCTTCGTCCGCGGCTTCGTTTCGCTTCGCACCGGACGGCTCAACATGTTCTCGCTAATCGCGCTCGGCACCGGCGCGGCCTTCCTCTACAGCGTGGTGGCGACGCTCGCGCCCGGCCTGTTCCCCACCTCCATGGCGGATGCCCACGGCCGCGTCCCGGTTTATTACGAGGCGGCGGCGGTGATCGTCGCGCTCGTGCTGCTGGGACAAGTGCTCGAGCTTCGCGCCCGCGAACGCACCGGCGGCGCTATTCGCGCCCTCCTCGACCTCGCGCCGAAGACGGCCCTTCGCGTCGGACCAGGCGGCAAGACCGAGACCGTTCCGCTGGCGTCGGTGAAGGTCGGCGACGCGCTCCGCGTCCGTCCAGGCGACAAGGTGCCGATCGACGGCACGGTCATCGACGGCAGGAGCGCGGTCGACGAATCGATGCTGACCGGGGAGCCGGTGCCGGTGGAAAAGGTCGCGGGCGACACCGTGACCGGCGGCACCCTGAACGGCACCGGCAGCTTCGATATGCGGGTCGACCGCACCGGCGCCGAGACGACGCTGTCGCAAGTGGTGGCCATGGTCGCCGACGCGCAGCGCTCGCGAGCGCCGATCCAGGCACTGGCCGACTCGGTTGCCGCCATTTTCGTTCCCGCCGTGATCCTGGTGGCGGTGATCGCCTTCGTTGCCTGGCTGATCTTCGGTCCATCGCCGCAGCTGGCCTATGCCCTCGTCGCCGCGGTCAGCGTGCTGATCATCGCCTGCCCCTGCGCCCTCGGTCTCGCCACGCCGATCTCGATCATGGTGGCGACCGGCCGCGGCGCCCAGGCGGGCGTGCTGGTGCGCAATGCCGCGGCGCTGGAGCGGCTCGCCGCGGTCGACACGCTCGTTGTCGACAAGACCGGAACTCTGACCGAGGGCAAGCCGAGCCTGACCGGGGTCGAAGCCGCCCCCGGCTTCGAGGAGGACGAGGTGCTGCGCCTGGCAGCTGCGCTCGAAGCAGGGAGCGAGCATCCCCTTGCCGAGGCGATCCTCCGCGGCGCCGAAGAGAGAGGCCTGAAGCCGGGGAAGGTCGCCGACTTCGACTCGATCACCGGCCAGGGTGTCCAGGGCCGCATTGGCGGCCGCGCGGTCCTCCTCGGCAACGCGCTCCTGATGCAAGGCGCCGGGATCGACATCGCGCCGCTCGCCGAAGCCGCAGAGACCCGCCGCCACAACGGCGAGACCGTGATGATGCTCGCTGACGGCGGCATGCTTGCCGGCCTCGTCGCCGTCTCCGATCCGATCAAGCAAGGCGCAGCTGAGGCCCTGAAGACGCTGCATCAGCTCGGGCTCAAAATCGTCATGGCCACTGGCGACAACGCCACCACCGCCAAGGCGGTGGCGGCCAAGCTCGGCATCGACGAGGTCCGCGCTGGCTTAAGGCCGGAACAGAAGCTCGATCTCATCGCCGAGCTTGAGCGCCAGGGCGCCGTGGTGGCCATGGCCGGCGATGGCATCAACGATGCGCCGGCGCTGGCCAAGGCCGATGTCGGCATCGCCATGGGCACCGGCGCCGACGTCGCCATGGAAAGCGCGGGCCTTACTTTGCTGAAGGGGGATTTGCGCGGCATTGTCCGGGGCGTCGAGCTTGCCCGGGCAACCATGCGCAACATCAAGCAGAATCTGGTCTTCGCCTTCGCCTACAATGCGCTTGGCGTGCCCATCGCCGCGGGCGTGTTCTATCCCGTGTTCGGCATGCTGCTGTCGCCGATGATCGCCGCGGCAGCGATGAGCCTGTCGTCGGTCTCGGTGGTGTCGAACGCGCTTCGCTTGCGCAACGTCAAGCTCGGCTAGGATAGGATGCCGACATCTCCGCTCGCTGGTGGTCCGGCACGCGGCTCGCGGGGCAGGCGCGGCCGGTAGGTGGTGATCGCCGCGAGCTTCCGCCACGTTGCGAACTCGTTGAGTGACGAACGCTCAAGCAGCGCCAGCGCTACGGCGGCGATAAAGGGCAAGCTTTGCACCAGGAGCACCGCGCTGAAGATATAGATCGCGCGCGCTTGAGGCTCGTTGGTGAGATAGAGCACGACCGAGCCCAGGATCAGCAACCCGCCGAGGATGGCTTCCCACAACGCCGGGAACCGTTCCCTCTTGGAACACCCTGCGCCACCCTTGTCGGTGCGCATGAACGGAACCGTGTCCTTGAGTAGGCCTTCGGCGACGGCGCGGCTCACGGTCAGCTGCAAGGCCATGGCCGAGAACGCGGCGCCAAGCGAGGTGAACACCGGTGCCCTTACCCGGGTCCGGTACAACACTAGGAAGTGCAGCAGGACCACGATGAACGCCGCAAGCACTGGGATCGTGAGCACGGCCTGGGGCACGGCGATACCGAGAAAAGCCACGGGCGGCATCCACAACAGATTGAGAATGGCAATCAGCACGCCAACGCTTTCAGCGCCGAGCCAGGTCAGCCAGCCATAGAGGAACTCGTTCCGCTGCTGCGGCGTGAGCGCGCTCCGGCCGGGCAAGAACGCCCGCCAATGCTTCTTGATCAGCTGCACGCCGCCATAGGCCCAGCGGTGGCGCTGGCGCTTGTAAGCGGCGAAATCGTCCGGCAACAAGCCCCAGCCATAGCGGCGGCGCGTATAATGGGTCCGCCAGCCGCGCTCAAGCAGACTGAGCCCGAGGTCGGCATCCTCGACAATGGTGTCGCTCGACCAGCCGCCGGCATCGATCAGCGCCGTGCGCCTGACGAGACACATGGTGCCGTGCGAGACGATCGCGTTGACCTCGTTCCGCTGCACCATGCCGATATCGAAAAAGCCGGCATACTCGCGGTTCATCAGCGCGTGCGTGACGCTGCGTCCGCCGTCGCGATGATCCTGAGGCGCCTGCACCAGACCGACCCCAGGATCGGCAAAGGCCGCGACCAGGTCTTTCAGCCAATTCGGATCGACGACATAGTCGGCGTCGAGCACGCCGATGATCTCGGCTTCAGGCGCGGTGTGCTCGAGTGCGAGCCGCAGAGCCCCCGCCTTGAAGCCTTTGAGCGCGTCGGCCCGAACGAACTTGAAGCGAGGGCCGAGCAACTCGCAATGCGCTTCGATCGGGCTCCAGAAGCTTGGGTCGGGCGTGTTGTTGATGACGACAATGCATTCGAGATTGGGCCAGTCGAGCTTGGCCACGCTGTCCAGGGTTTGCCGCAGCATCTCTGGCGGCTCGCGGTAGGCAGGAATGTGGATCGAGACCAGCGGCCGTTCCGACATGATCAGGCCCGGCGAGAGCAAACGCTTAGGCGCCGTGCCAAACAGAATCGCTGCCAATTCCTCGATCCGCTCTTTCATGATGATGATCAGCGGCACGAGCAGCCCAACGCCGGCGATGGTGGCGATCAGCGAGCCGGCGACAAAGTAATGTGAGGCGGTGTAGTCGAACACATTGGAGCCCCAGGCGCCGATGATCTGCGCCGTGCCCGCAAGCACGCCGGCCTGGATCGGGGTCACCCCCGGAATGGCGAAGATCGGCAGGCAAAGCAGAAGGCCGAGCCCGAGCGCCGCGATCATGTTGAGCATCCAATTCGGGGTCTCGACGGCGCCGGCAAGCGCGAATTTCGGCTGCCGGTCGGCATCGAACAAGCCCCAATAGGCGCCGACGCTGCCTTCAAAGGTCTTCCAGGGCTGATCGAACGCCTCGACGATCGAGTAGTCGATGCCCATGGCGTCGGCGCGCGCGACGAAGTCGCGGATGACTTTAGCCTGGGCGACGGGATCAGGCACCGCAGCCCTGCGGTTCATGCCGGCGCTCGGCCAGCCGAACTCGGCGATGACGATGCGCTTGCCGGGATAGGCCTGGCGCAAGCGCTGATAGACCTTGATGGAATAATCGACGGCGTCCGAGCTCGGAATCCCTTCCCAGTAGGGCAGGATATGGACCGCAAGATAATCGACGGCCGAAGCGAGCTCGGGGTGGTCGAGCCAAATGTTCCAGACCTCGGCGGTGCTGACCGGGACTGACACCTCGCGCTTCACGCGCTGGATCTTCTCGATCAGCTCCTTGACGGTGGGACCGTACTTACCCTCCGCGCCGCGGTACAACGTTTCGTTGCCGACGATGATGCTGTCGATGTTGCGATGGTGCTTGGCGAGCGCAATCGCGGTTTCGATCTCCCGCTCGTTATGAGCCTGCCTTTGGTCGATCCAGGCGCCAAGCGTGACGTGCAGTCCGAATTGAGATGCGAGCTCCGGTACGAGTTCGAGACCGTTGCTGACGCTATAGGTACGCACGGCACGCACGTGAGGCGCGACGACCGCGAGATCCGACGTGATCTGTTTCTCGCTGACGTGATCGGTGGCGCCGTCGTGCCCGGGCGGAAATGGCGAGAACGACACGCTTTGCAGCTGCCCCACCACGTTTGGAGGCGACACCCGCTCATGCGTTAGAAACCAGCCCACTGCATGCAGGACGGTCGCTAGCGCGACCATGAGGACGACACTGACGATACGCATTCTGGGAATTTTTCTCAGACGGTCCGGTCTGGTTGTTGACCTTATGGCCGCGAAGGCCCGGTGAAGATTGCAGTCCCCGTGAATAACTCTCGCTAGTTCGGAACAGTTCCACTGGCGGGCGGCGAGCTGCCTGTGGCCCGGCTCGCGGCGGTTGTTGGTCCTGCTGGGTCAATCCAGCAGCTGTGCACACGAGCAGAGAGACGGTCCGCCGCCTTCGGATCCATCGGCCCCTGCTGAATCATGCAGCGAAAAGCAAGCTTGACATGCTCGGCCGAGCAGCCGAAGCGGTCATAGAGGTCGAGATAGCGCCGCGCAGTATCGACATCGTCGCGCCACAGAAGCGTCGTAATTCGCCACCCCGTCCAGACGCACTCAGCAGAGCCTGCGGAAAGCGAGAGCCTCGCCGCGGCCTGCTTGTACTGCTCGATCTCCTCGAGCCTGCGGGCCTCGGCTTGCTGCTCGGCGCTCGCCTTATCGGAGGGCTTTTGAGTCTGTTGCGCCTGGTTCGGAGGCTTCTGCCCCGACCCTTGATCCTCGGCGCCAGCGGCCACGACCGACACCAGCAAAAGGCCGCCTGCGACGAGTGCGGCGGTGCAAAATGGCATTCGCATGTCTTGGGTGCTCAACGGCCCTGAAGCGATGATCGAATTTAGCATTAGACAGCCCAATTTTGGCAGTCCAACGGCAGTTTCCTCCCTTTATCACTTCGCAGTCGCACAAACTAGCGCAATTGATATAACGCGGTGCACAACTGTGCTTATGTCGCATCCAAATCGTTAACGGCATCCCACGCCTTCATGCGTCTCGCCTTCCTGTTCGCGCTCGTGGCCTCGGCCATCGTCCTTTTTTGGAGCGCTCTCGGCAGGCCGGTCGCCCTGCCTCCCTCCCCGCTCGGCAAAGGCGACAAGCTCAGCTGCCTGTCCTACACGCCCTTCCACGGCGGTCACGGCCCCTACGCCGTCCCGCTTCATATCCGCGAGGAGCAGATCGCCGATGACCTAAAGCGGCTGGCAAAGGTCACCCGTTGCATCCGCACCTATTCGGCAGCCGGCTCCCAAGGCACTGTGACCCGGCTGGCCGGTGAATACGGTCTGAAGGTGCTGCAAGGCATCTGGATCAACCGCATTAGCGCCGACAACAGGCGCGAGATCGAGGCGGCCCTCAGGCTCGCCCGCAACCATCCGGGAGTCATCCAGGCCTTCATCGTCGGCAACGAGGTCCTGCTCCGCGGCGAGCAGGGCACGGAGCAGATCAAGGCGTATCTCGACGAGGTCCGGCGGCGCTCGGGCTTGCCCGTCACCTACGCCGACGTTTGGGAGTTCTGGCTCAGGGCGCCCGAGCTCGTGCCTGCGGTCGACTTCGTCACCATCCACATCCTGCCCTACTGGGAAGACGAGCCGGTCCCGGCCAAGGACGCCGTGGCGCATGTCCGCGACATCCGCAACAAGGTCGCCGCAACTTTTTCGGGGAAGGAGATCCTGATCGGGGAGGTCGGCTGGCCAAGCGCGGGGCGCATGCGCGATGGCGCACTGCCCTCACCCGCGAACCAAGCCCTGGTGCTCAGCGGGGTGGTTAAGGCTGCCAAGAAGGGCGGTTGGAAGATCAATCTGATCGAGGCCTTCGACCAGCCGTGGAAGCGCCTGCTCGAGGGCACCGTCGGCGGCTACTGGGGCATCTACGACGATGCCAACCGCGAGCTGAAATTTCACTGGGGCGTGCCCCTCTCCAATCATCCGCAGTGGCGGCTCGAAGCCGGGCTTGGCGCTGGCGCGGCGCTCCTCGTTTTCCTCGGCGCCTTCGCCTTCGGCCAGAAGGCCCGCGGCGAAGACATGAGCTGGAGCAAGAGTCTTGCGATCGCAGCCATCGCGCTCGTCTCTGGCGTCGCTTTTGGCGCAGCACTCCTCGGCGTTCCCATGGAGCCGCCGTACCTCGGTGACCGCCTGCGCTCGGCGGGGATGGTCGTGCTGTCGCTGCTCGCGCCCATCGCTGCCGCCATCGCGGTGGCGCGAAGCGATCGCCTTGACGGATTCGCTTGGCCTCTGAACGCCTCTCTCCGCCAGCTCAGCGATCGCTGGTCGCAGCTGCTCGCTGCCCTGTTCGTCGCCACGATCGTCGCCGCCATCCATGTCGCCCTCGGCCTCGTCTTCGACCCTCGCTACAAGGATTTCCAGCTCGCCTTGCTGTCCGGTCCGATCGCGGCCTTCGCCATTGTCGTCCTCGGGGCAGGAGCGCCGAGGCCGAGGCCCGACGTCGCCGAGGTCGCCGCCGCCGCCCTGCTGACGGGATCGGCACTTTACGTCGTCGCCAATGAGGGGCTTCTCAATTGGCAAGCGCTGTGGTTTGCGGGCCTGCTCCTCATCCTCGCGATCACCGCGCTTTGGGCGCGGCGCGCGCCAGGCTGAGCACCAGCAGCGCCACGGCGAGCGCCGACAAGCGCGTGTTGTAAAGCACGAGCCCAAGCGCGGCGAGGACGACGGTGATACCAAAGGCAATAATGTTTGGCCGCCACAGCTGGGCCAGGGCCGCGGCAACGGCCCCCCACCCGAACACCTCCCAGGTGAACATGAGGATCGCCGCGAGCCGGATGGTGCAGGTGAGGCTCTCCCCGCCCCCCTCGCAGGCAAGTCCGAGCGGCGTGTTCTGGATGATGCCGTAGCGGAGAAAGAGCGCGATGCCAAGGACGGCAACGACCAGGGGCACGAGGATCAGCGTCCCGTGGAGCGACGGCCTGAACAGGGCGAGCTCAGATTTGGAAGCGATGTTTGAGTCGGGGGGCATCGGCAAGCCTCATACGGTACGCCTGCGCCCGCGTCACCCGGCTTCTCCAAGCCCGGCCTTGGCATCGCCCGCCCAAGGCTCTAAGAGCGCCAGGAATAAGGACAGGTGGTGTATCCATGGATCAATCCCTCCGGCGACCGAAGCTCCTCAAAGATTATGCTCCGCCGGACTATCTCATTGACGAGGTCGAGCTTGATTTCGCCCTCGATCCCAATGCCACCCGCGTCAGCTCCAAGCTCAAGCTTCGTGCGAACCCCAAGGCAGCGAACAATCGGCCTCCGCTCATCCTCGACGGCGAGAACCTCGCCCTCGAAAGCGTCACCCTCGACGGCAGGCAGCTCGCCGCCGCGGACTACAGGCTCGATGACAAGTCCCTGGCTGTTCCTACGGTGCCCGACCGGCCCTTCGTGCTCGAAACCGTCACGGTGTGCGATCCCGAGGCCAACACCGCGCTCTCCGGCCTTTACCGCTCGCGCGGCACCTACTGCACCCAATGCGAGCCGGAAGGCTCCCGCCGTATCACCTATTTTCTCGACCGTCCCGATGTGCTCGCCGTTTACACCGTGCGCATCGAAGCCCCGCGCCAAGAGGCGGCAGTGCTACTCGCCAACGGCAATCCCGTGGCCGCCGGCGACGTGCCTGGCACCGACCGCCATTTCGCCGTCTGGCATGATCCCCATCCCAAGCCGTCTTATTTGTTCGCGCTGGTCGGCGGCAATCTCGCCTGCGTGCCCGACAACTTCGCCACGGCCTCGGGCCGCGACGTCAAGCTCAACATCTATGTCGAGCCCGGGAAGGAGGACCGCTGCGGCTGGGCCATGGAGTCGCTGAAGCGCGCCATGCGCTGGGACGAGCAGCGCTTCGGCCGCGAATATGACCTCGACGTGTTCAACATCGTCGCCGTCAGCGACTTCAACATGGGGGCCATGGAGAACAAGGGCCTCAACATCTTCAACGACAAGCTGGTGCTGGCGCGGCCCGATACCGCCAGCGACGGCGACTACGGCGCTATCGAGGGCGTGATCGCCCACGAATATTTTCACAACTGGACCGGCAACCGCGTCACCTGCCGCGACTGGTTTCAGCTCTGCCTGAAAGAGGGCCTGACGGTATTCCGCGATCAGGAATTCACGTC
>Ga0315553_10003273_pt1 | contig 12670 bp, 12 predicted proteins | sample SalMarSW160140MG_FD_203099 | JGI IMG/M metagenome (GOLD analysis project Ga0315553, IMG submission 203099) | Salt marsh sediment microbial communities from the Plum Island Ecosystem LTER, Massachusetts, United States - Salt Marsh Sediment SW1601-40 ... | reverse complement strand
GGATACGGCGCTGCGCTTTGGTCGTGAGCAGCCGGATCACAGGCGGCTGGATCACCGGGACAAGCGACATGTAAGAATAGGCGGCGACGGCGATGGGCGGCAGGAGCCTGGGCGCGAGTACGGTCGCCACATAGATGGACGTAGGCCCATCTGCCGAGCCAATGATGCCGATCGATGCGGATTCGCGGATGTCAAATCCAGCCAGTGTAGCGATGAGCAAGGTACCAAAGATGCCAAACTGACCCGCCGCGCCCAGTAGGGCCATCTGTGGGCTCTCCAGGAGCGGTCCGAAATCCGTCATGGCTCCGATCCCGATAAAGATGATCAGGGGAAACAGCTCGTTGTTGATGCCAGCATTGTAGAGGACGTTGAACAGACCCTCCGCGCTTGCATCGGGGGGAGTTGCCCACGGGATACCTCTGATCGTGAGAACACCCATGCCGCTTCCAGCGATGTTCGCCAGGATGCACCCGACCCCGATTGGGATGAGCAACGTTGGCTCATAATCCTTCGCGACAGCCAGGTAGATCAACACACCACCGACGATGATCATGACAACTCGCCCAGGGTCGTCTACCAGGGCGAGGATTCCTACGCTGAGCTGGTCAAACAGAGACGCCCAGTTCACTCGTCTGCTCCTCCGCTATTGTATCGTGAAAAGGACATCTCCAAAGTTCACGTTTTGTCCTTCACTGATTCGTATCTGCGCGACCGTGCCCTCGGTCGTCGTTCGGATTGGGCTCTTCATTTTCATGGCCTCAAGGTTGCAGAGTACGTCGCCCTGCTTGACCTGCGACCCCACCTGCACCGCGATGTCGAGAATCTTGCCCGGCATTGGTGCAGTGATGTCTGACCCAGCACCGCCAGAAGCGGCGGGCGACGCGGCTGCCGGCTCTTCCTCCATCGCGATATCGGTCTCGACATACGTGGAGGCGACCGTTGGTACGTACACGTCCTCTAGCGGTTCCGCCAGTCTGGCCGTAGGTTTTGGAGGTGGGCCTCCCGACTGCGCTGTCACGCTCACCTGGAAGGTCTTGCCGTTGACAGTCACTCTAACTGGTTCCGTGCGAAAGTCCTCGACCTCGACCTCGTAGTTCTTGCCATTCACACTCAGATCGTACTTGACCACTGACAGACCTCCGGTTTCAGATATTCCGTACCAACTAGGCGCGGGCTACTTGCCTGCGAAGATGGCCTGATGCGAGCCTACAGCCCGATCTGGTGAGCTCGTCCGTAACTCTTCCATGCGCTGCGCTGCGGCTTGCCTTGGTGGCGTACAGCCAGCCGCTGCTGACCGCGTAGCAGTGCCACTGCAATGGCTGCGACCCTCGCCAGTTCGTCGTCCTGTGGCTTTGGTTCTGCAGCGGCACTCGTCTCCTGGACTGCCTCAGCTTCGGCTTGCTGAGGTGACTCCTTGACACGCAGCCAGGGAAGCCTGGTTAGAATGACCATCGACAGGATAACTAGACCCAGTGTGAAGAAAACAAAGGCCATCCCTACAACGGTCGTCTCGACTCCTTGTAGGACGGTCCCTGATACTTGGTTCCACCAACCGGCAAGCCATGCCACGATCGGGATGCTCCTCTCTATGCTGTCGCGGGTACAGGCATCGAACAATGGGGCCAGCGAAAGGCTCGCAAACCCGCGGTATTATAGCGTAAGTGCTGGGAATGGTCAATTGCCCTCGCAGATGTTTCTGCGGGTTAGGTGTGTGCGCGCGAGCGTTTGTGGAAACAGTATGCCCGGGCTATAATCGATCTGAGCCGTCCTCGATGCCCTCGACGGACCGATGTGGACGGATTGCCAGTATCTCTATACGGCCGCTACTCTGATCGCAGAGTCGGCACGGATAGGCGTGCTGCCTCATGAGGATTTCCTGGGACACGATAGCTGGAGGTGCAGAGTGAGTAGCAACGATCGGATGATCTGGGCATACCTGGTCCACTTGAGCTACAACATGTGGGCCGACCGACCCGCGCCAGAGTGGAGCCTGGAGCACGTTTCGGCGAAACCTTACCTACGCTTCGACCAGACGCTATGGCGCGACATCCGCCAGGCGATGGTTGAGGCAGGGCTGAACATGGTCGTGCTCGATCTGGGCGATAGCGTTGCCTACAGAAGTCATCCGGAGATCGCGGTGGAGGGAGCGTGGAGTGTCGATCAGTTGCGGGCTGAGCTGGCACAACTGCGTGCAATAGGCCTGGAGCCAGTGCCCAAGCTCAACTTTTCGACGAGTCACGATGCGTGGTTGGGGCCCTACTCTCGATGTGTGTCCACCGAGCTTTACTACCAGGTGTGCCGCGAGTTGATCGATGAGGTGGTCGAGCTCTTTGATGGGCCACGCTTTTTCCACCTGGGCATGGACGAAGAGACGGCACGCCACCAGAGGCACTATGCATACGCTGTGATCCGCCAGCACGGGCTGTGGTGGCACGATCTCCAACTACTGGTCGATCACGTAGAAGCTGCCGACGTACGGCCATGGGTGTGGTCCGATTATGTGTGGGAGCATCCAGATGCCTTCTTTGCCAACATGCCTCACTCGGTGGTGCAGAGCAACTGGTACTATGGCGCGGCCTTCGGCCCGGACGTGGAGCGATGCAGCGCCTACCTGGATCTCGAAGCGCACGGCTATGACCAGATCCCGACGGGCAGCAGTTGGACGACGCCAGAGAACCTGTCTCGAACGGTCGCGTTTTGCAGGGAGCACGTCGCGCCCCCGCGCCTGCTCGGGTTCCTGCAGACTGTGTGGAAACCTACCCTCGAGAGCTGTCGAGACGAGCATATGAGGGCGATCGGCCTCGCTGCGCAGGCGATTGCCGAGTGCCAGTGAGAGGAGCGGATAATGGATCCCGAGGTTCGCTACCATATGTTGCGTCCGGCACAGATCGTGGCCCGCCGGCAGGCACACCCGGTGGCGTATATCCCGATCGGCACGATCGAATGGCATGGTGTGCATAACCCCACAGGCGCGGACACGCTGCAGGCCGAAGGGCTGGCCATCATGTGTGCGCAGTTGGGTGGGGGGCTCGTCTTTCCGCCGCTGTATTACGGGGAGAGCCGCGCCGAAGCATTGATGGAGGCCAACGCGGCTGACCGCGGGCAGATTGCGACTGCTATGTCGCTCTCTCCAGAGAACTTTCAGCGGTACCCGTTCACGCCGACGGAGCAGGCCCTCAACTACCACAAGCTGCTGATCCATATCCTTGCGGAGGTCGAGAGCCTCGGGTTCCAAGTCGGGGTGCTGGTAGCGGGTCACTATCCGCTGATCGATCACGCCCGCGCAGCGGTGCTGCAGTTCAACCAGCGAGAGTACAGCAAGCGCGAGGGTATGCTGGCATGGGCGGTCGTGGACTATTTGCTTCTCAAAGACCGCTACGCGTATGCGGGTGACCACGCGGCGGGGTGGGAGACGTCGCACGTGATGGCACTTTATCCCGAGACGGTGGACCTGAGCCTGCTCCCGGCAAAAGGTGAGCCGCTGGTGGGCGTGGGTGGGCGGATGGCGCCTCAAGATGCAAACGCCGACTTGGGGCGCGAGACGCTAGCGGCCGCTGCTGAGATTGTGGTGCGCGAAGTGCAGCATCGCCTCTCAAACCCAGCGCTGTATCGTGGGCACGGCAACAGCTTGCGCGAAGGGCTGTGGCGGTCTACAGAGCGCTGAGCTTGAGACAGCGAAAGAGGACAGAATGGGAGGCCATGGTGAGGACGATACGCGAACCTGCACGTGAGATTCCAGTGACGCGCGATGTGGACGTCCTGGTCATCGGCGGCGGGCCAGCAGGGCTAGCTGCGGCGATCGCCGCTGCGCGCACCGGCGCGTGCACAGTGCTCGTCGAGCGATTTGGCTACCTCGGGGGAACGGCGACGGCGTCGCTCATGGCGTGTATCAACGGCTTTCGCAATCAGGTCGAGCCGGACAGCACACAAACCGTCCGCGGGATCGCTGAGGAGATCGTTCTGGCGCTGAAGGCGCTGGATGGCCTGGGCCAGAGCCCATACCCGCAAAAAGAGTACCCAACCGAGCCGGGGCAGCTTTCGTACAGCTACGCTATCGACGTGGAAAGGTTCAAGTATGTTGTCTTGCGCACGTGCGTCGACGCCGGCGTAGATCTGATGCTCCATACCTACTGCTGTGACAGCATCGTCGAGGATGGGGTGTTGCGCGGCGTGATCGTCGAGAACAAGTCGGGGCGCCAGGCACTGCTGGGCGAGGTCACGGTCGACGCCACGGGAGACGCGGATGTCGCGGCGCGCGCAGGTGCGCCATTCTGGCAGACAGTCGCCGACGAGGAGCCGCGCTTGACGGATGCGCTGATGTACCGGATCGAGTTCGGCCGGACGCGCCCAAAAGAGATACACGGCTGCGACTTCTGCACGAACGCTGTCGTCTGGGGACCGGGTGTTCCAGCAAGGGATGGCACTAATGCAGACGATCTCTCGCGCAGCGAGGTCGAGGCGAGGCTGAGTGTCTACGACGACCTGGAGAGGAAGCGGGCCCGGCTGCCTGAGCTCATAGATGCGCGCATCATCGAGACGCCGCCGTTGCTCGGCGTCCGCCAAACACGCTTTGTCGAAGGGGAATACAAGCTGACTGCGGACGACGCGATCGAGGGGCGCCGATTTGACGACGTGGTGGCGATCAGCTCGTGCCCGATCATCCACTACTATGGCTATCGGCGGTATCTGAAGCACGAGGGCTACGATATTCCCTATCGCTGCCTGGTGCCGCTTGAGGTAGAGGGTCTGCTCGTGGCCGGTCGCTGCATCTCGAGCGAGCAGCAACCGTACGAGTCTCACCGGGCGATGGTCCCGATCATGGCGATCGGTCAAGCGGCCGGGACGGCGGCTGCGCTGGCCTGCCGAGAGCACGTCGATCCTCGGGTACTCGATGTGAGGAGCCTCCAGACAGCTCTGCTGTCGCAGGGAGCAGAACTTCGGCTCAAGATGTGATTTCGTCGACAATCGGTTTGACAAGCGTCTTTCTGTCTGCTATAATCCGTCCATCAAACTCAAGAGTGTGCTCAGTATCCTCTGAGCGGTTTGGCTCGACGGCGTGCCCAACTCGTATGAGGGAAGGGTACGCCGTTTTGTGTTTGATCCTTTCTGGCGCCCGGTATGAGTCTAGGTTCCGCAGTATACCGATCGCGGTCTACGAACGACCTCGGTCTCTAGGTTGGAACTGGATGAGAAGACCTCAATCACGCCCAATCACCTTGGTTGAACTGGCACAGTTCGTTCCCTTGGTGCTTTTCCCATGGCCACTCAAGGCGAGCACGCTCGTGTTTGTCGCCGTGATAGCCCTGTTGAGCGCGATGCTCGGCTGGATGCTCTACCAACGCCGGCCGTCAGGCGTCACGCTGACCATTTTCGTCCAGGGGATGAACATCGTTGTTCGGGTGATCACCTTCTTTCCGAATGTGTACAGCGAGGCCGGCGGCTTTGGCGTCGCGTTTTTCCTGACGTATGCGGCCTCGATCGCGCTGTCTTTTGCGATCCTCGGTGCCATAGATAGGCCAGAGGTACGCCTGGAGTTCGAGTCTTCATAGGAGGCGTGATCCCCAGACAGCGTTGCTGTGGGTTGGGTGCCCAGTCGTGGTTCTGTCGTTACTCGTGCTTATGCGAACGGAGGAGGAGCAAGCCAATGAGGAAAGCATGGAAGTACGTCTCGATCTTGGTCGTGGTTATGAGCTTGGCGGTATCAGCCGGGTGCGCCGGTCAGTCAGGGGCGGTCAAGCTCGGTCTGCTGTTCCCGATGACTGGCCCTGTGCCGACGTATGGCCAGTCGAGCAAAGAAGCCGCAGAGCTGGCCATCCAGGAGTGGAACGATAAGGGTGGTGTCCTCGGCAAGCCGGTCGAATGGGTCCTGGCGGATGGCGGCTGCGATGGCGCGACGGCTACGGATGCTGCCAACAAGTTGATCGACCAGGACGGCGTCAAGTTCATCGTCGGTGAGGTATGCTCGAGCGCATCGATCCCCGTCTCCGAGATCACCAACCCAAAGCAGATCCTGCAGATCAGCCCGACGTCGACGAACCCGCAAGTGACGATCGACAAGCCGTACGTCTTTCGCGCCTGCTTCCTGGACCCGTTCCAGGGCGACGTGGGGGCATCCTTTGCAATGGATGATCTGGGGGCGAGCACGGCAGCCGTGATGTACGACAAGGGCAACGACTATGTGCTGGGCCTGGCGGGCTATTTCAAGGACGCCTTCGAGGCACGTGGCGGGCAGGTCTTGGTGTATGAGGCCTATACCGAGTCCGACACGGACTTTTCCGCGATCCTGTCCAAGGTCGCTGACGCCAATCCCGACGTCCTCTATCTGCCGGACTACTACAACAAGGTAAACCTGATCGGCAAGCAGGCACAGGAAAAGGGTATCACCGCTACGATGCTGGGTGCGGACGGCTGGGATTCGGCCGACCTGGATGTGACGGCTGTCGACGGCGGCTATTTCTCGAACCACTACGCGCCCTCTGACCCGCGGCCGATCGTACAGGATTTTTTGTCGCGGTACCAGGAAGCATACGGCAAGGAACCGGACGCGTTGGCCGTGCTGGCCTACGACGCGACCTCGGTGCTCCTGAGCGCGATCGACGAGGCAGGGACGACCGACACTGCCAAGGTTCGTGACACACTGGCCGGAATCCAGTTCGAAGGCGTCGCTGGCAACATCACGTTCAACGATCAAGGCGACCCGGTCAAGACCGCGGCGATCATCCACGTCACAGGTGGCGAGAAGCAGTTTGTCAAGTTCGTCGCCCCATAGCGTGTACTGGCGTGCAAGTATAGGAGAGGGCGACCGCAAGACCTTGCCCTCTCCTTATTTTGTAGAACAGGGATCCGTACACGTTTCGTACGAGCGGACCGCAAGGATGTAGCGATGGATACCGCGATTCAAGAGAGCCCGACCGGCGTTCGCGTCAAGGTGATCCTGACCTGGGTTCTGGCGATCGGGCTCGGGCTGTGGGGCGCATACCTCGGCTTCCGTGTCTACTCGAGCTCGATGAGCCAGACCTGGGTTGCTATCGAGGAGGGGCAGCTCCGGACGAATCTGACCGGTGTCTGGTTGCAGGTTGCGCAGAGCCTCCGGTCGGTGGTTGGGTACGTGGCACTGGCGTGGTTTGCCCTCGTGTTGCGGGGCCTTTCGCGGGGACGAACTCTGCAGCAGGTGCTCTCGAGGGGATGGGTTTGGCTTCTCGTCGCCGGGGTGTCGGCAAGGCTCCTCGGCGAGCTGCTTCTCAACCCAAGTCTGTTCATCGAGATCGTGGTGGGCGGGCTGCAGAAGGGCTTTATCTATGCCCTGATCGCGCTCGGCTACACCATGATCTACGGCGTCGTCAAGCTAATCAACTTTGCTCACGGCGACCTGTTCATGGTGGGCGCCTTTGCCAGCTACTACACGATCAGCCGGTGGGGGCTGCATCGTTGGCCGGGAGCACTGTATGTACAGGCATTTGGGGTCGATGCGGCGCCGGGCTGGACGCTGGCATTGGGCGTGCTCCTCGTGATCCTCGTTTCGATGGCAGTCAGTGCGTTCCTGGCCGTGGTCATCGAGCGCGTGGCTTACAAGCCGCTGCGCAACGCACCACGCATCGCTGCGTTGATCACGGCGATCGGCGTCTCTTTCTTTCTCGAGTACTTTTCCGCGCTCGATTTCTCCTTTGGTCCCGACTTTGTGACCTATGAACGCCCGTTCCCGCTGGTACGCTGGGACGCGGCGAACATGAATATGCCACTGCTGGCGCTCTACCTGGTCCTGTTGTTCTTGGGGGCGGCGGGGCAGTTGCTCATCTGGTTTCTTGGCAGGCGTGATAGGCTCCCCTCCTTCCTGCAGGGCGCCTTTGTCGGGCTGTCTATTCGGTTCGCGCTTCTGGCGGGCGGGTTTGGAAGCCTGTACATGTCGCTGACTTTTCTCGGCGTGGGCGTGACCAACATCCAGGTGATCGTGATGACGGCGTCTGTCTTTCTGGTGATCATGCTGCAGTACATCGTGAACCAGACCAAGATCGGCAAGGCAATGCGCGCTTCTGCCTGGGACAAGCCGACCGCGCGGCTGATGGGCATCAACGTGGATCAGGTGATCTCGTTCACTTTTGCGCTTGGTGCAGCCCTGGCTGGTGCAGCAAGCGTCCTCTATGCAGTAGCCTACCCTCAGTTGGTGTGGAACATGGGCATCATGCCAGGACTGCGTGCCTTTGTGGCCGCGGTGCTGGGGGGGATCGGCAACTTGCCTGGGGCCTTTGTGGGGGCGCTGATTATGGGGCAAGCTGAGGAGCTCAGCGCAGCGTACATCTCGACGCCGATGCGCGATGCGATCGCCTTCACACTCTTGATCCTCGTGCTCATCATCAAGCCCACCGGCATCTTTGGAGAACCTACTGGTGAGAAAGCGTAGGAGCAGGCAATGATCAAGCGCGTCGCACAGACAAGGCTTGGCACACACTGGAAGTGGATCGTTGGCGTGGTCGCAGTCTATGCTGTCGGCCAGTTGATGATCAGCTTGGGCATTCTCACCACCTATTGGGCCACGATTCTGCAAAAGGCGTGCATCATGGCGATCGTGTCCCTGGGTCTGAACCTGATCTATGGCTTCAACGGGCAGTTTTCGCTCGGGCAGTGGGGCTTTTACGCGATTGGGGCTTATGCTTCGGCAGATATTACCTATCGGTGGGCACGCGGTGATATGAGCGGGTTGGCTGTGGTCCTGACGACACTGCTGCTCGGTGCAGTGGCGTTGGTTGTGTGGGGTAAGGGGACCGCAAGGCGTATCGCTGCGGGCGTGCTCGGCATGGCGGTGGTTGGTTGGATCGTACATATCGTCGTGGTAGGCACGTTCAGTCCCTGGGCGTTCCTGGTCGATGTGTGTAACGTCTTTGCCGTGATGCCTGGATTCCTGTCGCAGGAAGTAGCGTTTCTTGCCGCGCTCTTTTTCGGTGGGACGGTTGCGGCTGTCGTCAGTTATTTCTTTGGGCTGCCAGTGCTCAAGATGGGCGGCGACTATTTCGGAATCGCGACCCTTGGTTTCACGATGGTCGTGAAGGTGCTCGCTGACAATGCAGACAGCGTGTTCCCCGAGATGAAGGGCGCACGAGGTATGGTGGGCACACCTCAGTTGACCACCTGGTTCTGGGCCTGTCTGTTTCTCGTGATCACTGTAGTCGTCTTGCGGAACCTACTGCAGTCGAGTACGGGACGTGCTGTGATCTCTGTGCGTGAGGACGAGACCGCTGCGAAGGCCATGGGGATCGATACCACCAAGTACAAGACGCTGGCATTTGTGGTGGGGAGCTTTTTCGCCGGGTTAGCCGGGGCGCTATATGCTCATCGCTATCCGACGTTGCATCCCACGGCGTTCCATTTTGTCAAGTCATTCGACCCGCTGATCATCGTGGTGTTTGGTGGCCTTGGGAGCCTGACTGGTACGGTGGTGGCGGCCTTTGCCTGGGCTATTAGCCTGGAAGGACTGAGGCTTTTGCCCGCCGGTATGGAGCTGTGGCGATACGTGATCTATCCCTTGATCCTGCTGCTGGTTATGTTGCTTCGGCCACAAGGGCTTCTCGGCGGCGCGGAACTTGGGTTTCTGCGCGCTCGCATTTGGCCAAGGAGAAAGGCTGCTGCCGGTAGCACTCTAGAGGCCGTGGAAGGTGCTCAAGATGGCAGTGCTTAAGACAGAAGGCTTGACCAAGTTTTTTGGCGGGCTGTGCGCGGTCCGCGATTTCGGCATTGAGGTGCCGGAGGGGGGCCTGCACGGACTGATCGGGCCAAACGGCGCGGGCAAGACCACCGTCTTTAACATGGTCACCGGGCTCTATCCGGCATCTGAGGGCAGCATCGTCTTTGATGGGCAGTCTGTTGTTGGCATGGAGCCGCACCAGATCACGCAACTTGGTATTGCACGGACCTTTCAGAATATCCGAATCTTTCCGAACCTGACTGTGCTGGACAACGTGCGTATCGCCTACCATTCTCACGCCGGATATGGGTTCCTGGATGCTGTACTGCGGACGAGGCACTTTGAGCAGAAAGAGCGAGAGCTGAGCGAGAGGACGCAGGATTTCCTGGATGTGTTTGGTCTGGCGGATCTGCAAGATGAGGTTGCCTCGAGCTTGCCGTATGGACAGCAACGCCGCCTGGAGATTGCGCGGGCGCTGGCGGCCGATCCCAAGCTCTTGCTCCTGGACGAGCCGGCGGCAGGGATGAACCCACAGGAAACGGTCGAGCTGATGGACCTGATTCACTTTATCCGCGATCGCTTTGCCCTGACGATCTTGCTGATCGAGCATCAAATGCGCGTGGTGATGGGCATCTGCGAGTGGATTACGGTCATGGACTTTGGGGAGGTCATCGCTCGCGGCACGGCGCGCGAAGTCCAAACCAACCGGCAGGTGATCGAAGCCTATCTGGGCAAGGGAGAGGTTGCCGGAGCGAGGAGACGAGCGTAGCATGCCAGATATCCTCCGTGTTCAAGACCTGGCCGTGAACTATGGCGCTATCCAGGCGCTGCAGGGAATCTCGTTTCACGTCGAGGAAGGGGAAATCGTCACGCTGATCGGTGCAAACGGTGCCGGCAAGAGCACCACACTGAAGACGATCTCTGGTCTGCTCTTTCCTCGCCGCGGCAGCATCCATTATCAGGGCGAGTCGATTACCGGGAGGCCGGCCGACGCGATCGTCAAGATGGGCGTCGTCCACGTCCCCGAGGGTCGCAACATCTTTGCTCCCTTGACGGTGCGCGAGAACCTAGAGATGGGAGCGTACACGAGGAGAGATCGAGGCGAGGTCGCGCGTTCGATGCAGCGGGTCTTTACCAGTTTCCCGCGTCTCGAGGAGCGGCTCAGCCAGCTTGGCGGAACGCTCTCAGGTGGTGAGCAGCAGATGCTAGCCATGGGGCGTGGGCTAATGGCGCAGCCAAAGCTCCTGCTGCTGGACGAGCCGTCCATGGGCCTGGCACCGATCCTGGTAGAGGAGATCTTTCGCATCGTGACCGAGATCAACGCGCAGGGCGTGAGCATTCTCCTCGTCGAGCAGAATGCGGCGATGGCCCTGTCGATAGCGGACCGCGCCTACGTGCTCGAGACCGGGCGCATCGTACTGGAGGGTCCCGCACAGCGCGTGCGTGAGGACCCAGACGTGCAAAAGGCATACCTGGGCGAGGCATAAACTCGCGGCATGCCGAGGCGACCCGCATGAGATGCAAGGCAAAGGGTCTTCGAGCATTCGAAGACCCTTTGCCTTGCGGCGATATGAGGCAGTTTAGTGGTCGGGAGTCAACTGGCGCTCACTCTGGCTCAGAATGCGCAGGATGTTCGGCTTCAGGGCCCACAGGGTGAGCAAGCCTCCAATGACCCCAAAAGATACGTAGGCCCAGGGCGTCAAGTGGATGGCAGCAGCGATCGACAGGGCAACGCTCATGATGATGGCGGCGGCGATGGATCCGACCGATGCCATTCGCGCGAGGACGATGATACCTATGGTAAACGCTGCTAGGCCAATGGCCAGGTAAAGGTTCATTGCTACCACTACGCCTAAGGTGGTGGCAGTGCCTGCGCCGCCTCTAAAACCTAGCCAGATGGACCAGTTGTGACCCGCGATCGCGGCCACGCCTGCCAGGGCCTCTATCCAGTGCGTCCAGCCGGGGTCCGCGGAGAATGCCATGAGAACGCGTGCGACCCATACGGCCGCCATACCCTTCAACAGGTCGCCGGCCAAGGTCAAGGCGAGGCCCCACCGTCCGGCTGCCCGGTAGGCATTGGTTGCGCCCGTGCGACCGCTTCCCACGTGGCGGATGTCGATGCCCTTGATCAGGCGGACGGCGATCACGCCGGAAGGGATAGAGCCAAGCATATAGGCCACGACTGCAGCGATCGCGGCAAGCTCGATAGTCATCCAATATCCTCCTAGATCAGTCCTGTGACTTGATCAACACGCCCGCCAGGAGGTGGTTGCGCAGGGGTGGGCGAGGACGGAGCGTGTACGTTGAGTCTCTCGGATACACAACTAGGGACCGCTTTTGTCGCACTGGCAGTATTGGCTTTCTCGACTAGCCCCGTCTTTATCCGGTGGGCAGGCGATCTGTCTCCCTTTGTCGTGACATGCCTCCGCATGTTGATCGGTTCGGGGACAGTATACCTGATCGGATGGTCGCTTGGCAAGCGACCACGCCTGGTACGGGCGGATTGGCCACGCTTTGCACTGTGGGGGCTGGTCACGGCCTGTCACTTTGTATTGTATATCGCTTCACTCAGTTTCACCACAGTTGCACATTCGCTAGCTCTGGTCTATACTTCGCCTGTCTGGGTGTCTATATTTAGCTGGCTGCTACTCCGAGAACCCTTGGCCAGGCGCAAGTGGGCCGGCATAGCGGTCACGTTGGCCGGCATGGCTGTGCTTTCGGGGTTCGAGCCATCCTGGACGGGACGCATGCTGCTCGGCGATCTCATGGCGCTAGGGTCGGCGGTGGCTTTCGGCATCTACTCGACCGTGGGACGGGGGCAGCGCTCGCGCTACTCGCTATGGACCTATGCCAGCGGAGTGTACGGTATGGCGGGACTGTGGCTGCTTCCTGCTGCTGTTCTCTCCTTCGAGATTCCCGGACGCGTGGTCCTCCCCGTGCTCTCAGTGCTGGGCTTGGGAGTGCTCCCGCTTGCAGTAGGTCATACGTTGTATA